>Ga0163152_10003471_pt1 | contig 20470 bp, 17 predicted proteins | sample OliLakLV19MP8IB2_FD_148635 | JGI IMG/M metagenome (GOLD analysis project Ga0163152, IMG submission 148635) | Freshwater microbial mat bacterial communities from Lake Vanda, McMurdo Dry Valleys, Antarctica - Oligotrophic Lake LV.19.MP8.IB-2 | ecosystem: Environmental > Aquatic > Freshwater >...
TCGCCAACTCGCTGCGCTTGCTGTCGCTCGATCCCGATCTGCAGGGCTACTTGGCGAAAAGCCTGCTGAGCGTTGGACACGCCAAAGTTTTGCTGGGCGTCGACGACGCGGGGCAACGCAGTCTCATCGCCCGCCGGGTGATCGAGGAAGGCCTGAGTGTGCGGGCCACCGAAAAATTAACTCAGGGCGCCAAGGCGGGTTCGCTGGTCGCGGGTGTCGCCGGCGGCCGCGTTGCGACCAAGCCTGGGCTCAATGCCAAGGATTCCGCCACGGTCACCGGCATCGAGCGCAAACTGACGTCCCATCTCGGGGCCCGCGTCGCGCTCTTACATACCCCCAAAAAGGGGCGCATTGTAATTGAGTATCGCGGAAACGAGGACCTGCAGCGGTTGCTGGAAAAACTCGGGGTTGAGGCCTAAGCTGACTTCGGGGCGGGGTGGCGTGATTTGATTACGACGCCATCATTGACAACCACCCTTCGCCTCTGCACTTCTGACCCTTTCACATGAGCATCCTCCTTGGAATTCTCACCTTCGTCCTCATCATTGTGTCGATCTTCCTCGTGCTGGTCGTGCTCGCCCAAAAGTCGAAAGACGGCGGCATGGGCGCAGCCCTGGGGGGGGGCGCAGCCGAGGCGGCATTCGGCGCGGACACCGCCAACGTGCTGACCAAGGTCACCAAGTACCTTGCGATCCTATTCTTCAGCTTGGCCTTCGCGCTCTATCTCGGCCGAATCTATGAACGCTCCGCCGCCCAAGCGGCTGCGGGCAGCGCTCTCCCGACCATCGCAGTTCCTGCCACTATCCCGGCCGCGCCCGCCACGGCGGCCCCAGCCAAAGCCCCGGAACCGGCGAAGAAGTAATCGCCCCGAGGATACGATGGCGCCCTCGCGCAGAAATACGCCCGCCCATTTCCGGCGGGCGTTTTTATTTATCGCAGTCGCGTTCTGCACGATCGCTTTTGCCGCGGCGCCGCCGGCCCGCGCGCCCGATCTGGCGCAGACCGGAAAACCGGATGCCGCGGAGGCGGCGCGCTTGCTCGAACAATTTCGCGGCGCGGGAGTTCCCGGTGAGTATTTCCTCGATTTCGCACTCCACGCGCTTCCGCGGCGCGGGGAAGAGCAGGTCTATCAGGGCCGCTTGTGGGGCGGTCGAAACGAAGAAGGCGCCATTTCCCGAGTGGAACTCACCGACGGTGCCGGACGCATTCATCGCTTGTTAATTCAGAATGGCGAGCGCGCGGCGGTCTGGCGCTGGCAGGACGGAAAAGCCATCCGCTTCGGAGTCGCCGAACTCTTCCAGCCCCTCATTCCTGGAGTGGAGGTGACAGCCTTCGACGTCCAGATGCCTTTTCTTTATTGGCCCGCCGCCACGCTGGAACGAATCAGCCGCATCCGCGGCCGGCCGGCGCACGCATTTCTGTTCAAAGCCCCGGCTGATTTTAGCGCTCAAACTACGGAGGTCGCGGCCGCCCGAGCGTATCTGGATACTCAATTCAACGCCCTGATGCAGACGGAGCTGATCAGTAACAACGGCCGCGTCCTGAAGACGTTTTCCCTGGTGAGTCTCAAGACCCTGGACCGCCAGCCGCTGCCCAAGTCTGCCGATTACCGGAACGAGATTACGCGCGACAAAACTCGTCTCGTGGTTAACGGCGCCGCACTCAACGTGAAGGTGCCCGCGGGCACATTTGATGCCGCGGCGTTGGGCCGTGACCTCCCGCTCCCGGCCGGCGTGGTTCGTTTCTGATGAGCACCCGCGTGGTGCCCCCGCGGGCGGTTGTCTTTGACCTCGACGGAACGCTGATCGACAGCCTCCCGCTGGTACTGGCGTCGATCACCCATGCGGTGGCGCCGTATGGCGTGCGCCCGACGATGGAAATCTTTGCGCAGCTCGGTGGGCCGCCGGAGCGTTTCATGTTGGAACTCGTGCGCGAGCGGCGCCATCTGCCGGACGCCCTGGCCCGCATGGAAACGTATCACCGGGCGAATACGCATCTGATTCAGCCGTTCGACGGTGCGGCGACGCTCCTGGAATTTCTGGGTAGGACCGGCGTGAAACGCGCCATCTGGACCGGGCGGGACCGGCGCTCCACCGAAAGCCTGCTCCACGAACTTGGGCTCGCGACCTCGTTTGTCACGGTGCTCTGTGGCGACGATTTGGATACACACAAGCCGGACCCGGCGGGGCTCCGGGAAATCTTGCGCCGACTCGAAGTCGCGCCGGCGGAGACACTTTATATTGGCGACGCCGATGTCGACGTCCTCGGCGGCAGCGCGTGCGGTGTAGAGACAATGCTGATACGCCACGGTCGCTCGATTGAGCCCGCCATCGCCGGACGCGCCGGGCGTATGGCGGCGTCACCAAGAGATGCATACACCGCGATTTTGGAAAAATTTGGCAGTTTCAGCAGCTGAATGCCTGCAGTTTGCGCCGGAAAAAACCGCGCGCGAAATGCCGCTTCTGAAAATAGTATCGGGCGATGACACAATTTTCGTTGCGGCCGAGCCTCCGCAAGTGCCTGCTATCTGCGTTGTCAGCATTAGCCCCCGATTGTAGTTATGGCCAAAACAACCCGTAAAGCGTCCGCTCCGCTCACGTTTGATCTGCCTGAATCCCTCATTGCGCGTATTGAATCGGTCCGGCGTGGACACGGTTTCAGGACCGCCAGCGAGGTTGTCCGCACCGCGATTTCGGATTACGATTTCGACGGCGCGGCACCCAATCGAGATCCGCACCGCCAGATTTCAGTGCGTATCACCACCGACCAGCGTTCCACTCTTAAGCGCTACGCCCGGCAGAAGGACGCCAGCGTTGGCGAATTGCTGCGCCTCGCCATCGAGGCAATGCCCCCCAAGGGTGCAAAGAACAAAAAGTAAACCCCGCGGCCTCAGCCGCGAGTCTACACAGAAGCGGGCGCAGGCAACTGCGCCCTTTTTGCTGGGCAGATGACGCGCCCCTCCTGGATTTCCCGTCGGGAACGTCGGGGCGCGGGCTTGCATTTCGGACGGCGCGACCCTTTGGTCAGCACGTTTGTCCATGAGCAACCCTCCCGCGCCACTCTCCACTTGGGCCCGCAATGTTTCGCCGTCCCCGACGCTCGCCGTCGATGCGAAGGCCAAGTCCCTGCAAGCAGCCGGTGAAGATGTCTGTGGTTTCGCCGCTGGCGAACCGGACTTCGACACCCCCGAGCATATCAAGGAAGCGTGCATCGCCGCGCTCAAAGCTGGAAAAACCAAATACGCGCCCACGCCCGGCATCGAGCCGCTGCGTCAGGCGATCGTTGACCGTTACGCCGCAGAGTACGGGTTAAAGGCCGCGCCTTCCCAGGTGATCGTTTCGCCCGGTGGAAAGTTTAGCTGCTACCTGGGGGTGCTCGCCACGTGCTCGCCCGGTGACGAAGTCATTGTGCCCGCGCCCTACTGGGTGAGTTATCCGGAAATGGTTAAACTCGCCGGCGCGGTACCGAAGTTCGTGCTCGCCGATGACAGGACCGGCTTCCGGCTCACGCCCGCCATGGTCGAGGCCGCCATCACGCCGAAGACGAAGCTGCTCATTCTTAACTCGCCCTCGAATCCGACGGGCGCGGTTTATTCCCGTCAGGAACTCGAGGCCATCGTAGCCGTCGCGCTCAAGCACAACCTCTACATTCTCTCCGACGAGATGTATGAACATCTTGTATACGACGGCGCCAAGCCGACCTGTATCGCCACGTTCAGCAAGGACGTGGAAGCACGCACCATCACGGTGGCCGGTTTCTCGAAAACCTACGCCATGACGGGCTGGCGCATCGGCACCACCCTGGCGCCCGCGCCGATCGCGAAAGCGATCTCCGAGCTGCAAAGCCAGATGTCGTCCAACGTGACCACCTTCGCTCAATACGGCGCGCTTGCTGCCTTGAAGGAAAAGGAAAAGACCACGGCCGCCCTTAAGACCATGCTGGTCGCCTTCGATCGCCGCCGCCAGTTGTTGCACAGCGAACTGAACAAGATACCCGGCATTCGGTGTCTACTCGCGGAGGGCGCGTTTTATCTTTTCCCCAACATCACGAGCTTCGGGCTGAGCGATGTCGAGTTCTGCAATCGTCTGCTCGATCAGGAGAAGGTAGCCGCGGTCCCCGGCAGTGCATTCGGTGCCGAGGGCTACCTCCGCCTCAGCTACGCCACGAGCGATGAGATTATTCAGAAAGGCGTTACCCGCTTGGCGAAGTTCTGCGCCAGTTTGAAAAAGTAACCCTGGGTCGGGCCGCGGCGGATGCGGAAGGTGCGATCGCTTTCCGGCGCCTTCGGCCCCTTCGGTCCGCCGGGTGGGGAGGGAGGATGGCACCTCCAGCGGGACTCGGATTTTGTTTCACCCGTGACTTAGCCGATGCATCGTAGCGCGATGTTGATTACGCCGGCAGAGTTAATCTCACATCGCCAGGATTCACATTGGGTCGTCTTTGATTGTCGGCATGACCTGGCGGACCCGCAAAAAGGTGCCGCGGCCTATCGGGCAGGTCACATTCCCGGGGCGTTTTTCGCGCCGGTTGATTCCTCGCTCTCCGGAGCAATGACCAGCACGAACGGGCGTCATCCCTTACCGCGCGCCGGGGACTTTGCGGCGTTTTTGGAACGGCACGGCGTGACCGCGGCCACGCAGATTGTCGCGTATGATGACGTGGGCGGACAATATGCGGCGCGTCTGTGGTGGTTGGCCCGGTGGATTGGTCTCATCCACGTGGCAGTACTCGATGGTGGAATTCCGAAATGGGTGGCCAATGGATATGCGCTTGAAACGTCCGTGCCCGAGCTGCGATCTGGCGGCCAAGTGACGCCACAACCCAACGCCGCCGCAGGGGTCGACGCGGCAGAGGTGCTGGCTCGCGTGCATTCCGGCCAAGGCATGATCATCGACGCGCGGGCGGCGGAGCGTTACCGCGGTGAGGTCGAGCCCATCGACCGGGTGGCGGGGAGAATCCCTACGGCGCGAAATCGTTTTTTTAAGGCCAATCTGAATTCGGATCTGACCATGCGTCCGGCGCGGGAGTTGCGGGAAGAATTCGAGCAACTGCTCGGCGCGACGCCGCCCAGCGACGTCGTGCACCAGTGCGGTTCGGGCGTCACCGCCTGCGCCAACCTGCTGGCGATGGAACATGCCGGGCTCGTTGGGTCGAAGTTATATGTCGGGTCGTGGAGTGAGTGGATCTCGGATCCCACGCGACCCATCGCGCGCGGTTGAGCCCGGGCGGGTTCGATCCTGCGGGCCACAGAGGTCACGGAGGAGATCGGGGAGATCACGGAGGTCGATCCAAGGCAGTGCAAGATCCGGTCCGTATCCATAAGATGGATGCTATTCCGTTTGTCATGGTAAGAACAGGGATAAAGGGAAGCGCTGAGTGGAGGGCGAAATGAACACCTCGAATTGTCATTGCGAAGGAGGCTTGCCGACTGCGGCAATCCATCGGTTCAGTCGCTAGTTTGAGGCTTTGGCTGATTCCTATCAAGGAGGTCAAAGGTATGGATTGCCACGTCCTCGTTCCTCGTTCTCGCAATGACAACAGGTGAGTTCCTGGAAGACGCGTAGTGTCGTGGCCATCCAGCTGCATCACCACGACCGGCGGAGCCGGGCTCGTAATGACAAGAAGGGTTGCCCACGGAATCGACGACGGGCGCGGGCTCGCGCTCCCCGCCTTTTCGACACACTTCTGGTTGAAGTCAATCGGCTATGAACGTTGCATCGTTTTCTAATTCCAGGAGGTTGTTTTGCTAACAGCACACGAATTAAGCATCCAGCGGCCAAGCCGGGGCGTTGCAGAGTCGCGACTGGTTGGCTCCGTCACTCAGCCGCAATCAATCATACATCCTTAAATTGCTGTTCCCATGAAACTACGTTCGCTTCTTGCTACATTTGCCCTCTGCCTCGGTCTCTCTGCTGCCGCTTCCGCCAAGACGGTGGTTGATATCGCAGTCGGCTCTCCTGATCACACCACGTTGGTTGCAGCGGTGAAAGCCGCCGGGCTCGTGGAAACGCTGAGCGGCGCGGGTCCGTTCACCATCTTCGCTCCCACGAACGCCGCCTTCGCCAAACTACCAGCGGGCACGGTGGAATCTCTCTTGTTGCCTGAAAACAAAGCCAAGTTGGTGGCCATTCTTACCTATCACGTCGTCCCCGCCAAGGTCATGGCGGCTGACGTGAAATCGGGCGAAGCTCCCACCGTCAACGGCAAGAAACTCAACCTCAAGGTCGGCGCCAATGGCGTTATGGTGAACAAGGCAAAAGTCACCGCCACCGACTTGGTCGGCAGCAATGGCGTTATCCACGTCGTGGATACGGTCATCCTGCCGTAACCTGCGAGCTGGAGAGGCTTGGCCCTAAGCCGCTTCGGGGAGAGGGTGGGTGAGATGCGAAACGTTCCGGGGGAATCAAGCGCGTTGGGCAACGGCGACGCTCAGGCTCGTCCTCGAGAACCAAAGCTTCCGCTGCGTCGTCGCTTACTTAAGCGGCGGCGCATTCTGCCGGATAAACTCGATGTCGAAAGACTGCTGCATTGCAGGCTGGGTGTACTGGCCAACAAGGCGGTCGTTTTTAGCATCGTGGGACAGAACGTACGTTGCGCCGGGATAACCCACATCGTTCAGTTCGACGACGACCTGCAAACCGGAGCCGCCCTGCATCCAAATTGCGCGCGAAACTTTGATTGGCTTAGGATTGAAGTATCCGGCTTCAAGCGCACCGCTGAGGTCGGGGTTGCGCAGTTCAAGCGCATAACCGCCGTCGACGCGGACCCAGCGGCCCAGAAGTTTCTTCACGCCGTCCGGAATGGTGGCCGTTGCTTTGGCCGCGGGAGCGGCATTGTCCGTTGCGGGCGCCTTGCCGGCGGGAGTCGCGGACGTCGCCGCGGGCTCGTTTTTTTTGCATCCGCCCAAGCCGAGAAACACGGCAAGGATGACGGCGCCAACGGCAGGGTTCAATGGGTGCACTGGATAGCTTGTTCTTAGAATTAAAGCGGACGCAAGGACTCACCGGTTGATGGCCGCCTTCGGCTGCTTCGCCCGTACGAGTGGAGCCCCCTTGCCCTTTGATCGATCTCTCTCTTGGGTAAACACTCATGCTTTCCCGTCGTCATAAGCGTGCCATCGTTGGCTTCACCGCGTTTACCCTGCTGGGCGCGGTTATGCTGTTTTCGCTCGGCCGTTTTTTTGCCAACCGGGCGATTGAACGCCAGCTGGCAGAAGAGCGCGCGAGTTTGCGACCACCCGAGCCCGTGACCGTGACCGCGGTCCGCGACACGCTGGAGCGGCGGCGGACATTTGCCGCGCGCGCCGAGCCTTGGACGCGGGCGACGCTTGCTCCCGAGGTGGGCGGTACCGTGATTCGCATGGGCAGCGATGTGGGCGCTCGCGTTACGGCCGGCGCCGAACTGCTCGAGCTCGAGAGTTCAACGGCCCGCGCCTCCGCGGAGGCGGCGCGAATTCAGGCCACGGAGGCTCAACGGCGTCAGCGTGAAGTTGAACAACTGGTCCGGCAGCAAGCCACTGCCAGCACCGATGCTCCGGCAGCAGCGGCGGCGGCGGCGGCGGCGAGTAGGGAGGCGGAACGCGCTGTGACCTTGCTGGAAAAACATCGTTTGCGGGCGCCATTTGCAGGGATGGTGCAGGCGCGTCGCGTCGACGTGGGTGACTTTCTTACCGCCGGGCAGGTCGCATTCGAATTGGTCGACCTGTCGCGACTACGCGTAGTTTTTAACGCGGGCGAGACGGAGGTCGGCGCGTTTACGGTCGGGAACACAGTCGACGTCAGCTTTCCTTCGCGGTCAGGGCACCGAGGGCGGGCTACGGTTCGACATGTGGCGCCGGCTACGGGGTCAAACGGACTTTTTCGAGTGGAAGCGGACTACGCGAATACGGACGGCGAGATTCCGGGAGGCATTGCTGCAACCGTCACCACCGTGGTGCGATTGTATCGCGACACGGTGTTCATCCCGACTGCCGCGGTTCGCCTCGAAGGAGCGCGCGCGATCGTGTTGCGGGTGCAGGGGGACGGTCGAGCGGAGCCGGTGGCCGTTGAAATTGGGCCCGAGATTGACGGGCGTTTTCCCGTGGTGCGGGGCGTCAGTGAAGGGGATCGCTTGATCATTCGTTAACGGCCGCACCATGAACCCCGCCGCCTGGAGCGTACGAAATCGCGTTGCCGCCAATCTGCTCACGCTGGTTGTCCTCGCGAGTGGCTTTTTCCTCGGGGTGGTTAAAATTCCGCGTTCCCTGTTTCCTGATATCGCATGGAATTTTGTGACGATCGGCGTGCTCGATCGCACCAATGGTTTACCCGAGGACATGGAGCGGCTCGTGACCATTCCCATCGAAGAGGCGCTCGCATCGGTTAAAAACATCAAGGAACTCACCTCCATCTCGCAACCGAACTTCACCACCGTGTGGCTGCAGACGGAGGCAGGTTCGAATTCGGAAACCGTGATCAACGATGTGCGACAGGAAATCTCGCGCATCCGCAGCCGTTTGCCGCCGACGATTGAGGAACCAGTTATTCAGCTTTTCGATGCGCCTTTTCCGATTTTCGGTCTGGGCGTGACCCTCCCGCCGGGCGTGGAGGCGCGCCACATTCGGCCGCAACTCGATCGCCTGGAGCGCGAACTTCGACTGGTGCGGGGCGTATCCCGCGTGAATATTGATGGCCTCGAACGCCGGGAAATCTGGGTCGAAGTGGATCCGGTGCGGGCCGAAGCCTACGGCGTATCCCCGGCCGCGGTCCTCGCGGCCGTGCAGGGATCCAATCTCGACACCTCGGCGGGGCGGCAGCGCAGCGATGGCGGCGAGCGGGTCGTGCGCGTGATTTCGCAGGCGCAACGCGTCGAGGACTTCGAGTCCATCGTGGTTGCGACCGGACCGGTTGGTCGCGCGGTGTTGGTGCGGGATGTGGCCAACGTTCGCGAGACGGCCGAGGAAGCGCGTTCGCGGGCACGGGTGAATCTGCGGGCGGGGGTTGGATTCACGGTTTTTCGGCAGCAAGGCGCGGATGCCCGAACGGTGGCAACCGGAGTTCGGGCCGTTATTGCGTCCATCGAGCCGACCCTTCCTGCGGGTTCCACGATTCTCGTTCTCTCGGATGCGACCCGCCCGATCGACATTCGCCTGGAAACGGTCGTTACGAACGGCCTTCAGGCGCTGCTGATCATTTCACTGCTGCTGATGGTGTTTCTCAACTGGCGCCTCGCGCTGGTGGTGTCCGTGGGATTGCCGATATCGGTGGCGGGCGTGTTCATTGTGCTCTCGATCATGGGTGGAACGATCGACGTCTTGTCGTTGTTCGGCGTGATTATTGCCCTCGGTATGCTGGTTGATGACGCGATCGTTGTCTCCGAAAATGTCTACCGGCTATATGAACGCGGCGTACCGCCTATACAGGCCGCGGTCGAGGGGACCCGTGAGGTAATCGTGCCGGTGCTCGGCAGTGTGGCCACGACGGTGGCGGCATTTTTGCCCCTGCTTTTGGGTGAGGGCATCATCGGGCGCATTTTGTTCACCGTTCCCGTGGTCGTCGTCACCGCGCTCGTGTTTTCTCTCATCCAGGCCTTTTGGATTTTGCCGAGTCACCTGGCGGATTTCGTCCGCCGGCCCCCAACCATTCCGGAACTCGAGGCCAACGTGGTGCGGGTTCGCGGGTGGCGTCGGGTTGGAGTTTATATAGCTCTCGGGTATTGGGAAATGCGCCACGCGGTGGACACCCTGATGGACCGGGTGCGGGAGGTATATCTATATGCGCTGAAGCTCTGCCTCCGCTGGCGCTATGGGGTGGTAGGCGCATTTTGTTTCACGATTATCGGGTGTGGCGCGCTGATTATGTCGCCGATCATTCCGTTCCGGCTGGTAGATGTCGATTTTGCGGATCGCCTGTTCATCAAGCTTGATCTGCCTTCGAGCGCATCGCTCGATCAGATGGAGGACATGGTTGCCTCCGTGGAGCGGGAGATCACGCGCGTGCTGCCCGTTGATGATGCTCGTGCCCTCCTCTCCCAAGTCGGGCGCCGGCTGAATGAGTCCGATGAGTTTGAATTGCTTGGACCTAATCTCGCCATGATCACGGTCGACATCGACGACCAGAATCCACGCGCCCGCAAGGCAGCGGAGATCGAACGGGATCTCCAGCGGATGCTGTTGCAGTTTCCCCAGTTTGTTCGCGCGTCTGCCCGCAAGGAAGGCGGAGGGCCGCCGGTCGGTCGGGCGGTAAACGTTATTATTTCTGGAGAAGATTTTTCGACGCTGCGGACCATTGCGGCGGACGTGAAAGCCTACCTCGGCACCGTCGATGGCGTCAGTAATGTGGCCGACGATTTCGACCCGGGCACGCCCGAGTGGCGGGTGGTGGTAGACCACGAACGCGTTGCCGGCTCCGGGCTGGACGCGCGCGAGCTGGGGGGACTCGTGGCCATGGCTTATGGTGGGGTGGAGGCGAATCGGATGCGTTGGGGAGATGACGAGGTGGTGGTGCGGGTGCGTCTTTCAGAACGCGCCAGTCGTGACCCGGAAACCATGCTGGGCCTGCGTCTGATTGGTCGGGAAGGACGCATCGTGGCGGTGCAGGACGTTGCCAAACTGGAGTTAGGCAGTGGGCTCGCGCGGATTTCCCGCCGTGATCAAAGCCGCACGATCACGGTGTCGGCCGACGTCGATCCGCGCGTGATTACGTCGGTTGAAATCAACCAACGGCTCGCCTCTGCGCTGCCGACCAAATTCACGGCTCACCCCGGGTACCGTTTCCGTCTGGCCGGTGAGAATGAGGACACCGCGGAAAGCCTCGAAGCGATGGCGCTGGCCTCGTTGCTCGCATTTGCGCTGATTTACACCATCCTGGCGGTGCTGTTCAATTCGTTCGCGCAGCCGCTGATTGTCATGGCGGTGATTCCATTTGGAATTGTGGGCGTGGTGCTGGGTCTCCTGTTCATGGGCAAGTCGATGGGACTGATGTCGATTCTTGGCACGATTGCCCTGGCCGGCATCGTGGTGAATAACTCCGTGGTGTTCGTCGATTTCATCAATCGCTTCCGCGCGAAGAATCCCTTGATCAAAACGGGCGACACCAGTTTGAGCCATTATCGGTTCGATCGCTGGTACTCGATCATGGACGCAGGCAAAGTCAGGCTTCGTCCGATTCTACTCACGAGTGTGACGACCGTGGCGGGCCTGTGGGCGCTGGCCTTCCATAGCTCGGGGCAGGAGGAGTTTCTCGCTCCCATGGCCCAAGCTCTCGTGTGGGGACTGACCTTTGCCACGGTGATCACCTTGGTTTTGATCCCATGCCTTTACGCCATTCTCGATGATATTACATTGTGGCGGCACCGCCGCAGTCTGCGCGCTGCGGAACCAAATTGATCCTAATGCAAACGTACCTTGATATTTAGACTGTCATTGCGAGAAGCGGAGCGACAAAGCAATCGAGCTGGATCACCACGGCGCGCTTCGCGCACCTCGTGATGACGATCGTCTATATTATACGGGCGATTGGCATTGGTCCTATCCGAGAGCCCCATCTACAGGCCGACCCGCAACGACCTCGGGCATCCGCTTTATCCGCGCCATCCGCGATGGATCGATTTCTGAGTCTGAGTTGGACGCAAGTTCGCCTCGAACCTTCGATCCGCCGCGGATCACGCGGATGAAGCGGATGCTGAAACTCAATTTCCTGCGCCTTCCCGGCGGGCGACATTCGACTCAAGCAAAAGGACCGCTCGGGGATCGGTCCCTACCTCGACCCCACGGTCTCCACGTCTGTATCTATCTCCGCTCGATTGATCAGAGCTCTTCAGTGCTGATCGGTGGTTCACCTGCTTGGGTCCGGGATGCCGTTTATTCTGCCATCTTGTCATCCTGCCACGGCTTGAGATTGACCGCCGAAAACTGATACCAACGTCCCTTGATATTTGGACTGTCATTGCGAGAAGCGGAGCGACGAAGCAATCGAGCTGGATCACCACGGCGCGCTTCGCCGTCTCGTGATGACAATCGTCTACATTATACGGGCGATTGGTATAAATTCTGCAGAAGAAGGTGAGGGTGCCTCCCAACGCGCTGGATCGAAGCGGGGTCCACGTTCGCGTTCGCGGCGATGGGCGGTGCAACGACGAAGCGTAGGGCCGCATTGAATACGTGGTAGCTCTTCCGTTTGACGCAGCTCGTCGCGTCGCGGTAACTCGCCGGTCCGGATTTGCCGTCGCCTGCGAAAACGCATTCGGTGCGTTACCTTGCGAAGGGCCAGACGTGGAAAAACTGGAGGAAGAACACGGCCGCAATGCCGTAGCCAAGCGCAGTGAGCCGTTTCCGCTCGCCCAGACCGAGCGCAAGGAACGCGGCGGTGATGAGGCCGATGCCAATGCCTTCGGCGATGCTGAAGGTAAGGGGAATGCCGATGATGGTGAGCACGGCTGGCACAGCGACTTTGAAGTCGGACATTTCAATCTCGGTGATGGACTGCATCATGAAAACGCCGACGATCACGAGGGCCGGCGCTGTCGCCGCGGCCGGAATAATCAGAATCAGCGGGGTGAAGAACAGCGCGAGCAGCATCAGCCCGGCCGTTGTCATGGTGGTTAACCCGGTCCGTCCGCCGGCCTCCACGCCGGAAGCGGATTCAATATAGCTGACCACGGTCGACGTGCCAAAGAGCGCGCTCAGGATGGTGGCGATGGAGTCCGCGATCAAGGCGCGGCCTGCTTTCGGCAGCGTTCCATCCGGGCGGAGAAAACCAGCTCGCTTGGTCACACCGATCAGCGTCCCAATATTGTCGAACATATCCACCAGCAGCAGCGTGAGGATAATGGGCAGGGCGAGGAGGATCGCGTTGCTGTTGGTCAGGAAATCGAACGTGAGCTTCAGAAATACCGGCGCCGGAGAGGCGGGGAAGGCGATGAAACTCGCTGGCAGCTCCGTGACCATGCGATTGTTACCCGCGCCAATAAAGAGTCCGGCTACTGTGACGATCGCAATTCCCAAGATGATGGCGCCTGGAATTCTCCGCGCCACAAGGATGGCGGTGAGTGCAATTCCGGCGAGGCAGAGTGCGACGGGTGCGGAGGAAAAATTGCCGTGAGTGACGAAGGTAGCCGGATTGGCTACGATCACGCCGCCGTTCTTCAGCCCGATGAAGGCAATGAAGAGGCCGATGCCGCAGGTGATCGCCATTTTGAGGGAATGGGGAATCGCGGCGACGATCTTCTCGCGGACGCCGGTGACCGACAGCAGGAGAAAAATGATGCCGTTCACGAACACCATCCCGAGTGCCTCCGTCCACGGAACGCCGCGCCCCAGCACGATCGTGAAGGTGAAAAATGCGTTGATTCCCATTCCCGGAGCGAGCGCGATGGGATAGTTCGTCAACAACGCCATGATCGCGGTGGAGATCGCCGCGGTCAGGGCGGTGACAGTCACCAGCGCGGCTTTGTCCATGCCCGTATTGGCCAGAATCATCGGATTCACCGCGAGGATGTACGCCATCGCGGCAAAGGTGGTGAGTCCCGCCTGCAGCTCGCGGCTGACAGTGGTCTGGTTTTGGTCGAGTTGAAAGAAGCGGTTGAGCATGGAAATTCGGTCTCGTTCCCGGGAGCGTTCTCGCTCTGTTAGGCTGGTTCAGCGAGAACACACAGAGAACCCGGTTCCATAACCAGCATTTTCCATGCGCATTATCGATGCTCACGTACACTTGTATCCAGCCGAGGTGGACCGGGAGCCGTCGGCTTGGGCCGCTGCGCAGGGGGAACGGAATTGGGCCGTTCTCTGTACCCGCAAACGCCGCGACGGCCGACCGGTGCAGTCGCTGCCCACGATTGACACCCTACTCGCGACCCTGGACGCGGCGGGAATCGAACGCGCCGTCCTGCTCGGTTGGTATTGGGAAAACGGAGACACGTGCGTTTGGCAAAATCGATTTTACGCGGAGTGCGTGCGGGCGCATCCGGACCGCCTCTCCGGGTTCGCCACCGTGCACCCGGCGGCGGGCGAAGCGGCGGTCCTGGCGGAGATTCGACGGGCGCGAGACGAAGGGCTGATTGGGATCGGTGAACTCTCGCCGCACGCGCAAGGTCATGGAGTGGATGAGCCGGCTTTTTTGGCCGCGATGGCGTTGGCCGGTGAACTGAACCTGCCCGTAAACCTGCACGTCACGGACCCGAACAGCCGGCCGTTTGCCGGACGAGTTGAAACGCCCGCGGACGACTTCGTTGCCCTTGCTCAACGCTGTTCTGCGACGACGTTCATCCTGGCACACTGGGGCGGGCTATTGCCACTGGGTGACCCGCGGTTTGGGCAGCTGAAAAACGTCTACTACGACACCGCGGCGTCTCCGTTGCTGTACGACGCCAGCGTCTGGACGCACGCAGGAGCTGCGTTACCCGCCGATCGCGTTTTATTTGGGTCGGATTTTCCGCTGAATCTTTATCCCAAGCTCGACCAGGGGCCCGGCCTCGTGCGCTTCGTGGACGAGGCGGTTACCTCCGGTGCGTCGGCCGCCGTGATGTCGGTAAATGCAGCGCGGCTGCTGCGGTTATCTTAAAAAACGCAGTTGAACCACTGATTTTCACTGATGAGCACTGACGCAAGCAGAGTTGTGCGATGGATTTTCTTTCAACCGGACAGGTGAAAAGGATGTTTCATAACACCGATCTGGATCTGTTTCATCAGTGTTTATGAGTGCTAATCAGTGGTTACTTCTTCTCCGGAATTTAGGGTTATAGGACGACCTAGTTGCAGCGACCCAGAGCCCAGTTAACCTCGGGTCCCGCCGCGCGGCGCACGACGATTTGCAAACCCGTGGTGAGACCACCTGCCAATGGCACCGGAATCGTCAGCACGGGATATCCGCCGATGCTTACGGCCGCCGTGAGGGTGAGGACGCGGTTGCGGTTTTCCGCGGTGCATTCCGCCTTGGTGAGCGCCGGCGTGGGCGATGCTGGCAGCACCAAAAATTCGTAGGTGTCGAAGTAGGACCGCCAGAGGACGTTGATCGCCCGGCGGGTGACGGCGGCGGCGGCGATTTGCTCGCGGGAGAGATCTTTCACGCGAATCAAGCGCTGCCACACGATGGGATCATAGCGGTCACGATACTTTTCCGCCCACTTGCGGTGTGCTTCCCACGCCTCCACCGCCACGGTCGTGTGATAGGCTTCGAGCGCAAGCGCGAAGCCCTGGTGCAGCGTATCCGTGGTGGTGATATCCGTCGTCGGGGAAAAACGGGCCGCGGCGGCCCGACAGGCTTCCGCGACTTCCGCATCCATGCCGGGCATTTCGAGGTAACACCCCCGCGGTTCCCGTTCCTCGGTGCGCAAGCCAATGGCCGCGCCAACGACCAGGCGCATATCCGCCACGTTGGCCGTGAACCAGCCCGCGGTGTCGAACGTCGGCGCGAGTGGAACCGCATCGCGAATCCATGGTTCGCCGGGAGAGAACCGGAAGCCGAACAACCCGCAGAACGCGGCGGGCACGCGGATGGAACCGCCGGTGTCGCTGCCCAACGCCAGCGGAACAATTCCCGCGGCCACCGCCGCAGCTGAACCACTGCTGGAACCACCCGTGGTGCGACCGGGAAACCGGGGGTGCTCGCAGTCGCCGTAGGTGCGGTTTTCGCCGGTGATGCCATAAGCGAACTCGTGCAGGTGCGTTTTGCCGGCCACGACCGCGCCGGTATTCGTCATGGCCTGCACGAAGGCACCGTCCTTGGTGGGCGTCTCTCGAACTTCCGGCAGGAAGCTTGAGCCGGCGAAGGTGGGCACGCCGGCCACGTCGAACAGATCCTTCACCAAATAAGGCACCCCGGCGAGTGGACGTCTGGCGGCGCGTGAAGCGTGGAGGCGTTCCGCGAGTTCAGGCTCGGGGGTGAGTTGAGCGATGACCGCGCGTTGCTGCGCGACCGAAAGACGGGTGCGAACCCGCTCGTGCAGTTCGCGGGCGGCGGCGGCGGGATCGAGGTCTTGCCAGTCGCGGAAAGTCATGGCCGGCAGCTTTCCGACCGCAGGATATGACGCAATCCCGGAGCGTTGTTGCTCGCCCGGAGAACGTACGTTCCATGTGGTCTGATGATGCGTCCGTGGCGAATGTTAGAGTGGGCCGTGCTGGCAATTCTGGCTTCCAGCTGCGCGCGACAGGACACCCCGAAAACAGGGGTAACGGCAAGTTTCCCCCAAGCAGCACCGGCGCTGCGCAACGTGGTGTTGCAGTCGGACTGGTTCCCGCAGGCGGAACATGGCGGTTATTATCACGCGTTGGTAAACGGATATTATGCCGAAGCCGGACTGGCGGTCGATATCTGGCCGGGCGGACCCGGAGCTGGAATTAAACTTAAAGTGGCCAGAGGTGACGCCGACTTCGGCCTGAACCGCAGTGATGACATCAGTGTGTCCGCCAGTCGCGGTCTTCCCCTGACGATGGTCGCGGCGGGCCTGCAGCACGATCCGCTCGCTCTCATGGTGCATGCGTCGAGCCCGGTGCGGACCTTCGCGGATCTGCAGGGACGCGTGGTGGTGGGCAATGTCGGCCTCGCGTACTTCTCGTACTTGGAGAGTAAATACGGGCTCCAGTTCGAGAAGCGGCAAAACACGTATGGGCTGGGCGAGTTCCTAGCCAATCCCAAGATCATTCAGCAATGCGTGGTCACCAGTGAGCCGTTCTTCGCACAGCAGCATGGCCGCGCCGTGCGAACCCTGCTGCTGGCGGACGCCGGTTACGACAGCTACCATGTTATTTTTTGCCGCCGTGAACTCATTCGCAGTTCGCCGGAGACAGTGCGCGCGTTTGTGGCGGCGTCGATTCGCGGGTGGCGCGATTACCTCGAAGGCGATGCCGCAGCGGTTCACGCGGAGATCTTGAAACGCAATCCGCAGATGACGCTGGAGCTGCTGGCCTTTTCCCGCGGCGAGCTGATCAACCGCCGCCTGGTCCGCGGGGATCCGGAACGAGGCGAGCGCATCGGTGACTTGTCGCGGACCCGGATCGAGCGGGAGCTGCAAACGCTGCTTGAACTCAAGATTCTTGACCGTCCCGTTGCCTTTGACGAAGTCGCTACGACGGAGTTTCTGCCGAAACAAAATCCGTAGCGGCGACGTTGCGTCAGCGCGATTTTCGCCGCCCACTTACGAGCCAATCTCATGAATCCTGAAACCAAATTGACTGAACTTGGACTGACGTTGCCGAAGCCACCTGCCGCGGCCGGAAGCTATGTCCCGACCGTTCGCACCGGGAATTTGCTTTATTGCGCCGGCACGATTTGCGCTGTCGATGGGAAGATGACGCACACCGGACAGGTGGGAAAAGAGCAGACCGTCGAATCCGGTTACAAGTCCGCTGAGGTGTGTGCCCTCAACACGCTCGCCAACATCAAGGCGGCGCTCGGTTCACTCGACCAGGTGGCGCGCCTGGTGTTCGTCAGTGGGTTCGTGAATGCGGTGGATGGCTTCACCGAGAGTCCCGCGGTGATCAACGGCGCGAGTGATCTGTTCGTGAAGATTTTCGGTGATGCCGGTAAACATGCGCGCGCCGCGGTTGCGGTAAACGGATTGCCGCGCGGATCCACGACCGAGGTGCAGGTCGTGGTCGAAGTGAAGGCGTGACGCACGCGGGTGCCACCGGCATTCCTGCCGGTGCAGAGCCGTGGTCCTGAACTGCTCCCATTATACCAAAGGTCTCATGAGTTTGGGACTTTTCAGAGTAGGGCCCGACCTTGGTCGTGGCTGATTCGTTTTCGCACGACGTTGCAGGCCACGAGCAAGCTCGGGCCCTACATCTGGTCCAATCGCTCGTGCGCTTCCCGCGGCGTGCCCGTCCGCAATAAGCACGGTTGGCGATACCCGCCCGTCCCTGCTCAGCCACGCCGGCGAAAATCGCGCTTACGGCAAGCGCTTGACCAGCACCTTGGCGTTGCGGCCGCTTTCGTCGTACAACTTCAAGCGCGCTTCCGGCAGGACGTCCTTGGTCGTTTCCTCGAAGCCGAGGACGTTGGTGAAGAAACCAAAACTCTGCGTCGAGAGGGCGAGGATGAGGCTCGCGCCGCGTTCCTTCGCGACCATGCAGGCGTAGTCCACCATCTTTTTGCCGATGCCGCGATTATGATAAAACGGCATCACGTAGAGCGAGCCCACCTCGGCCACGAGGGGTTTGCCAGGGAAGAAATACAGGGTGACACACGCGATGATGTTCTCGTCGATTTCGAAGACGAAGAACTGGTCGATGTTTTTCTCGATCGCCTGCTGGGAACGGAAAATGAGCTCTTCCCGTCGCACGGCCGCGCGGGTGAGATTGTAGATCATCCGCACATCACTCTTCTTCGCTTTTCGAATTTGCGCGTAGTCGTTCCCGTAAACGAGCGAGCCGACGCCGTCGTTGGAGAAGATCTCGTTGAGCAGCCCGTCGAAGATACGACCGTCGAGGATGTGGACGCGCGGGGTGCCGGTCTCGATCGCCTTGATGGCGTGCACGGCTTTGCTGAGCGTGGCTTCGGCGATGCGCTCTGGTTTATCCTGGAGCACCTCGCGCAAGCCATCGATCGAGATTTCGCGGCGGATCTCTCCATCAATCAGCAGGCCGGGCGCGGGTGTGAGATAAATGATCTTCGTGGCCTTCAGCGCTTCGGCGAGTTCGGCGGCCAGCAGGTCGGAATTGACCCGCAGCGATTTGCCGTCGGGCCCGAACGCCACCGGCGAAACCACGGGAACGACCTGGCGCTCGATGAGCTCAGTGAGGAACTCCTTGTCGATCCGCTCGACTTTCCCGGTGAACTGCTGATCCACGCCTTTGATGATGCCGGTCGGGAGCGCGCGAACGGCGTTGGTGGTCGCACACTTCAATACGTTTTGCGTGAGGCCTTCGACGAGGGCGTGGGAAACGCGCGAAGACGCCCGAATGGCCAGATCGAGCGTCGCCGCATCGGTCAGTCCCGTGCCGTCGGAATTGGAGATGACTATATTCCGCATCACTGACAGCTCGATGATCTGGTAGGAAATTCCGTGGACCAGCACGACCTTGATGCCGAGCGAACGGAGCACCGCGATGTCGACGAGCAGATTGCCGAAGTTCTCGTCCGCGACGATGGAGCCATCGATCGCGATGATGAAAATCTGCCCTTGAAAACGGGGGACGTACTTGAGGATGCCGCGCAGGTCCGTGGGCTTGATCGTGGTGGCGATCGCCGAAGTGGAAGAGGTGGATGTGGACTGACTGCTACCGGTGCTGGTGCTCATCAAGGTGAAGGCGCGTTGTTGTCGGCCATGCGAAGCGGCGCGTCAATGATGTGCTTTGGGTTTAGACTTCTCCGGGGTAGGGCCCGACCTTGGTCGTGGCTGTTCAGGAGGTGCGCAGCCGCAATCGGCCACGAGCGAGCTCGGGCCCTACGGCCGATGTCGCACTAAGAACATCACGTCCGGAAGACTATCGCACCTCGAGCGGCCAGCGGCGCGAGCCGCGTTCGCCGAGAAGCGTCACGGTGTAGTTGCCGGCTTTCAGGGCACCGGGAGCAAGCGTGAGGAGCACGACGGTTTGGCGCGACCGGGTCTGCAAATCCCCGCCAACGCGCTCAAACGTGGGCACGATCACGAGTTGCTGTTCGCGGACGTAGAGGTCTGCGCCCCCGAGTTGCTGGTTGTCCGTCGGGAGGGTGCAGGTGAAGTGAATCTGGTAAGGCAGCAGGGGATTAGCGGTCGGCGCAGCCGCGACGCTCAGGATTTCCGTCGGCAACAGCGGGGTTTCCACCAGCGTTGACTGAAGATCGGAGGGCAATCCCCCCGGTAGCGTGGTGACCGCGGCGCCGCCGGCGACACGAGCTCCGTCGGCCGGACGTTGAGCGACCAAGCTGATACGTTGATAACCCGCCTCGAGCAATCGCATGACGTTCGCGCGGCTCTTCATGTCTTCGTAAGGCTGAAACGCCGGACCGGGTTTGCGATAGCGGAGGGTCAGAATGGTGTACGGCACCGCGAAAAGGATGATCGCGACGACGATCCATTTCATCGGCCAAGGCTGACGGTTCTTCGAAGCGGCGGACATGAAGGGGAAGCCAAACCGATGAGGGACCGGTGAAGCAAGAGCGCGGTGGATGCGGTGAAACGCTTGCGGACGATTTTCCGTGGGAGCGCAGGCCGTTGCCGGCTGCATCAGTAGGGCGGGTCTGTGACCCGCCACGGCAGGTCACAGACCTGCCCTACGCCAAACTGCGGCCGGGGACGGCTGCCGGGGACGGCCGCGCTCTCAGGAACGCCTCTGATGTAAACATAAGCTGCGAGCGAAACACTCGCGGAAATAAATTTGCTCCGTGGATCCGGCACTGCTTCGGTGGCCGGCTTCATGAAACTCTGGTCCCAGTTTTTTATTCCGACCCTGAAAGAAAGTCCCGCTGATGCGGAGATTCCATCCCACAAGCTGCTCATCCGGGCGGGACTCGTGCGCAAGCTCGGCGGCGGGCTTTACACGTACATGCCTTTGGGTCTGCGGGTCATTCAGAAG
>Ga0163152_10003474_pt1 | contig 20464 bp, 6 predicted proteins | sample OliLakLV19MP8IB2_FD_148635 | JGI IMG/M metagenome (GOLD analysis project Ga0163152, IMG submission 148635) | Freshwater microbial mat bacterial communities from Lake Vanda, McMurdo Dry Valleys, Antarctica - Oligotrophic Lake LV.19.MP8.IB-2 | ecosystem: Environmental > Aquatic > Freshwater > Lake...
TGCTGGAGGCGGCCCGAAAAGGGAGCGCGTCGTTATCGCACGCCAGTTGAAAGTGCTCGCGGGGAGGCAAACTGGTGGAATTGGCGGAGCGCAGCAGGCAATCGGCCCAGCGGAATTGGAGTTCTGCGAACTGCGGATCAATCTTCGACGCCTGCTCGAAAAGCTTCGCCGCATCGGCCAGGTTGCCTTGACCCTCCAGCGATTTACCCTCGGCGTAGAGTTTGTCGAATTGAGCGCGGTCGGCCGGCGGGAGATTGCTGTTGCTCAGCGAGGCGAACGGGGGACAGTCGCGCAGATTGACCGACATGGTGTTCAAGATGACCTTCGCGCCGGAATGAATTCCCACGTCCACGATGTCGCGTAAATTCCCCGTGAAATTTTTGTAAACCGTCTCGCGGCGGGAATCGTCGGGCGGGATTTGGTTATTCAGAAACATCTGCATGCCGCCCCAGGAGGAATTTTTGGATTTGCCGCCCAGTTGACGCAACCCGGCGACGAGCAATTGCCCGACTCGCGTTCGCTGGACGGCCAGGTTCAGGCGAACTGCGGTGAGAGGCGGCGCGCGGGAACCGAAAACCGTCGCGGCGCCGAACGGCCCGACCATTTCGTTATTGCCCATGTAGATGATCCAGATGTCTCCGCTTTGTTTAGCGCAGGCCTGGGCAATGGGCAGGATGACATGAGAGTTGATGGCGGTGATTCCGACATTGACGACCTCGAATTTTTTTCCGGGATATCGCTCCCGCAGCAAGACGTCCAGGTAACGACCCGCGCCGAAGGAGGGTTGCGGATCGCCCATCGCTGCCGATTCGCCAAGAATAAAAATTCGGCTGGTGCCGGACGGTTTCACTTTTTCCATGGCGAGGGAACTTGGCCAGCGCGCCAGTTCCGGCGGAAAAAAGCGGAGCGTAAATGTGTCGTTGTTGATGAGCATGGTTTTTCCGCCGATCTGCTCCTCCTTGAAAAAGCCGGTGGAATAGCCGTAGCCAAAGAGACGCAGCGAGATTTCGAGCACCGCGAACAAGAGCAGCGGCAAGAGGAGCGCGACGAACCGGAAAAGCCACAAGCGCCGAGGGGAAAGGTGGCCTGATTTCGGCGGAGCGGCTGAGTTTTTGCCGTGGTTTTGCTTCTGAGAATGGCGTTTCAAGCGCTGCAATCTAAGTGCGAACCCAAGTTGACCGCAATCAATTTGGCCTTTGCCTGAATCCCGTGCGGGTGAGTTTCCCAGAGGTTTTCCTGAGTGACCATCCGCAAGAAGTTTCCCGGCGCTCCGAGTCAAAACTAGTCGTGAGTCTTTGGGCGCAGCGTTGTCCAATTCGATGATGGCACCTTCCATCGCCAGAAACTTCTGAATGCCAGAATGAGAACACGCCTACCCATTGTCCTGCTCATGATGATGCCGTTGATCGCTCGCGCGAACCCCTGCGCGATCGACGGGCAATCGGCGCTCGCGTTCGCGATCGTTGCTTTCTGGGCACTCGTCATCGAGTCTGGCATTGCGGGGCTCATTTTGGTGTCGTCGGGCGTAATGCTCCTGCCACTGTTCGGCACCCTGCTCATCGGCAATCTCATCATTTTTCTGTTCGGTTTCCTTCCGCTGACGGGTGACGTGTCACTGTGGTTTCTTGAGCCCGGCGTTGTGATGGTTGATGCCCTGCTCATCAAGATCATTGCCGCCGCCCCGTTTGTTCAGGGAGGCGGATTTGTTGGAGTCAGCGCGAGGCGGGCAATCGTCGCCTCGTTGCTTGGCAATGTGGCCTCCTATTTTATTGGAGTAATCGCGAGCTCTTCACCGTGGATTGATCATGGAAATAGCGGGTTGGAATGACGCTATGCCGATTGCAAATCGGCGATACGGCAGGTTGCAGCAAACCTGCGCCACGACACACCGCCGCACCGCGTCCACGAGGATGGGGTTCGTTTCCAGCGCTGAAAACGTTCTCCCATGAACCTGGGATTGGAGCGCGGACATTTTTGTCCGCCAGGATGGTGGACCGCGCACGGGTGGCAGACGAAAATGTCTGCGCTCCCATCGGCCCCCGATTCTCCGGCGCAGCGAGCGTCAGAAACTCCGGGAGATCCTTTCCGCGAATCGTCAGTGTCCTTCGTTTGGCTTTGTCTTTTCGGATGGGAACGATCTGATGTTCAGGCTGCCAGCCGACAATCGTCCCGGAAACCAGTTGAATTGATCGTGGAGTCTTCTATTGTCTGGAAAACAACCCGCGAGACCACCATGCAAATAAAACTGCTTTCTCCTCTTCTGTTCAGCGGACTCTTGGCGGCCAGCGCCGAGGAACCGCGCGTGCCGTCTTTCCGCGCGGTGGAGGTCGATACCAAAATCGAAATCGGTTACGGCATAGCCGTTGCCGACGTCGATGGCGACAGAAAGCCGGATATCCTGCTGGCCGACAAAAATTCGATTGTCTGGTATCAAAATCCCTCGTGGACCAAGCACATCCTCGCCGACAAGCTCACTCCGAAGGATCACGTCTGCATTGCCGCTCGCGATATCGATGGCGACGGCAAAGCGGAGGTGGCCGTTGGTGCGGAGTGGAATCCAGGCGATACCATCAATAGCGGGGCCGTTTTTTACATGGTTCCTCCTGCCGACCGAAAGCATCGGTGGCAACCGGTAAAACTTGCGCACGAACCGACCACGCACCGAATGCGCTGGGTGAAGAATCGGGAGAATGAATTTGAGCTGGTGGTCGTCCCCCTCCATGGGCGCGGGAATAAAAACGGGCAGGGCGCGGGCGTGAAAATTCTGGCCTACAAAAAGCCGGCTGACCCGAAGGAAACATGGACCACTCGCGTGATTGATGATGCGTTGCACATGACGCACAACTTCGATCCGGTCCAGTGGGACGAAGACGCGGCGGAAGAGCTGTTGATCGCCGGACGCGAAGGAGTGTTTGCGGTGAATTGGGTCGATGGAGCTTTTAAACGGATTCGATTGGCCGGGGACGAGAGCGGCGGGGCGGGCGAAGTGCGGTCAGGCAAGCTGGCCAACGGTAAATCATTCGTCGCAACGGTTGAGCCGATGCACGGCACGAACCTGGTTGTTTACATTGCACAGGCGACTCAGGGTGGTCGCTGGGAGCGGAACGTCCTGGACAGTTCACTGGTGGATGGACACGCGCTTGCCTGCGGTGACTTCACCAAGATGGGCGGCGATCAAATCGTGGTGGGTTGGCGGGCGATGGGGAAACCTGATGCCAGGGTGGGCATCAAGCTTTTTACTCCACTGGATGCCGAGGGCCGAAAGTGGCGGCAAACATCCGTCGATGACAACACGATGGCTTGCGAAGATCTTTGCCTGGCCGACCTGGACGGCGATGGGATGCTGGACATCGTTGCATCGGGTCGGGCGACCCGGAATGTGAAAATATATTTCAACCAAGGTCCGAGGTGAGTTTCGGCAGATCCGGGAGCGCCAGGAATCTCCGGAATCGACCCCCCGGCGAAAGGAATGGAGTTTATCCATCACGGCCGTATCTCATATTCAGAAAACTTTGAGAGATTGAGGGCAAAGAGTGTCTCGCGACGAACGCAAAGGTGGCGAAGGGAGAATGCACCCTGCCTTCGCGACCTTCGCTGCCTTCGCGGGACAAAAAGCAACCGAAGTTAGATGCGTGTGACCGGTTTCATCCCTTGAGATATTTGACGACTGCTTCCGTGCGGGAGTGGACATGAAGTTTTTCGTAAACGGTGCGCACGTAACTTCTCACGGTATCGATGCTGATCTTGCGACGATCGGCGATTTCCTTGTAGGCATAACCGTTGGCGAGCAGATCCAAAAAATCGCGTTCGCCCGGAGTCAGGGTCGAGACGGGCGAAGGTTCCCCGGGCGGCGGGGAAAAAAACTGCACGACGCGCCGCGCCATCTGCGGGGTCATGGGCGAGCCTCCGGCATGCACGTCGCGGATTGCCTCGAGCAAGCGCGCCGAGGCCGTGCGCTTGAGCAGGTAGCCGCTCGCCCCGGCTTTGAATGAATTGAAAAGCGATTCGCCGTCTTCGTAAACGGTCAGCATCAGGAACTGAACCTTCGGTGCGGCGGCCTTCAAGTGGCGGACGCACTCGACGCCGTTCATGCCGGGAAGATTGATGTCCATCAGCACCACGTCCGGCGTTTGTTTGGGGATTTCCTTCAGCGCGCTTTCCGCATCGGAATAACCGCCCTTGAACGAAAGGTCGGGCGCGCGACGAATCAGAGCTTCGAGGCTGGCACGGATCCCCGCGTCGTCTTCAACGATGGCAACTCTGATTTGCATAAATTTTCTTTCACGAGCGCAGCGCCTCGGTTCGACGGGCGGGTGCTCCGAAATCGCTGGGTGACCCGCTCAATTTGCCGGAACAGTCTGCGCATTCAAATCTTTCCTTTTTCTTCCATCGCCGGGAATTCCACTTCCAGTTGAACGCGCGTTCCGGCGCCCGGTTTGGTTTCTGTTGTCAAGCGCCCCCCCAGCGCGGCCGCCCGGTTGCGCATGTTCGTCGATCCGTGCCCGGGCGAAGCAGACTGCGGGACGAAACCTTCTCCGTCGTCCTGAACGACGATTTCGAGCGAGCGCGGTGTCGCCTTGGCCCTCACCTGCACCTCTTTCGCCGAGGCGTGTCGAAACACATTGGTCAGCGCCTCTTTGACGATCAGAAAAATATTATGTCGCATCTCGGGAGGCAGTGTCCGGGCGGGCAGATCGTGGGGAAGATCCAGGCGGCACCGGGTGGCGGAGTCGGCAAACAGCTCGTTCGCAAAATGGGCGATGTACTCCACGAGGCTTTGCAAGGAATCGCTGCCGGGGCGGACGGCCCAGACAATTTCCTCGAGCGCGCGAACCGTTTCATCCGCAGACTGGGAAATATTCTTCGCGTGCATTTCGACCTGGCCGGGATGTTGCGTGTCGGCCGAGATCAATCCGCTCAGCAACGAGATGCGCGCCAGCGAGGACCCGAGGTCGTCGTGCAGGTCCTCCGCGATTCTCGCCCGCTCTCGCTGCAAGGCCTGTTCCTGTTCCATGCGCCGCAGGTGCCGTTGTGTTTTCCGTTTCTCCACACCCCGCACGATGCCGCCGACCAGAAAGAGGAGGCCGAGGGAAGACGAGCCGATGAACCACCAGGTCTGCCAGAAGTGCGGCATCACCAGAAACGCCAGCGCGATGCCAGTCTGATTCCATGAGCCATCCGCGTTGCAAGCGACAACGCGGAAATTGTAGTTGCCGGGTGGAACGTAACTATAAATTGCCGTCCGCCTTCCTCCCGCCTCAACCCAGTCGGAGTCGAGACCCTCCAGTTGATAGCGAAAGCGAACGTGTTCCGGGGCTGCGAAATTGAGGCCGGTGTAGCGCAGTTCGAGCATGTGGCGCCCCGGCGGAATGCGCAGAGACTGTGGCGCCTGGTTCGGGTGAGGCGCTGACTCGTTGCTCGCGAGCTCCGTTGTAACAAAAGCCTGCCAGTCGGCAGCGGAACTCCCGTCCAGAAGCACTTCTTCCAGCAACACCGAGGGCGGCGACGACGATGTTGTATTGACCCGCGGTTCGACTGCGACAACGCCTTTTAACGTCGAGAACCAGAGCAAACCCGATTTGCTTTTTAAACCTGCCGGGAAGAACCCGCTGGTGCATTCCTCGGACAACATCCCTTCCGCGCGCCCGTACACTTGAGGATAAACAGTGGTGGTCCGCCCTGCGGCCAGTTCCTCCAGATCGCTTTTCCTGACGCAAACGATTCCGCGATTGCACCCCAGCCAGAGCCGTTCCTCGTCGTCCTCGAGGATTTGCGAAATTGTATTGTCCGGCAGTCCTTCGTGGGCGGTGAAATTATCCATCCGGTCGTCGCGCCACCGGCTCAAGCCGCCGCCGCTCGTGCCGATCCACAACACGCCGTAGGAATCCAAATGCAACGTGCGAATGGAATCGCTCAACAACCCATTGCCTTTATCAAAACGCGCGGAGGATTGATTCTCGATTCGATGCAGACCGTCTCCATCCGTTCCGATCCAGAGCGGGCCGACCTTCTCCTGGACGATTGCGGTAATCGCATGTGGCTTGGAATTTTCAGCCCGCGCCGTCCAGTTTCCACCAGACCATTGCCAAAGTTCTCCTCCGCTTGTGCCGGCGAGTATCGTTCCGGCGCGACCGGCGGCGAGCGCGAGAACGTTTGTGCCCGCCAACGCGAAAGTCGTCCCCTCGGCCGGGTGAAATCTCATCAAGCCACCCGGTCCGGCCACCCAGCAACCCCCATCCTTCTGCGCGAGGAGGGCGTTGACCTGAAGAAAAGATTCAGGCGCCTCCGGTGGCGATGTGCGGGTGAAATCCCGGCCGTTCCAACGATAGAGTCCGTCGCCCGGTTTGCCGGCCAGAATTGCCCCTCGAGTCAATTCAGCCAGGCCGCGGACGGCACCGTAACCGAGGCCTCTGTTTTGGCCGAAGGCCCACAGGTTTCCACGGCGTATCCGGTTCAATCCGGCGGAGGTGCCCACCCAGAGATTTCCCTCGCGATCCACCAACAGGGCCTGAACAAAAATATCCGAGATGCCGCTGCTCGCGTTGATGGCGGTGAGTTTCCCGTTCTTGAATTGGAACAAACCTTCACTGACGGATCCCGCCCACACCGTCCCGTCCGCTTCCTCGGCCAGGGCGCTGACATAGGGACGCGTGAGGTGGCGTGGGATGCGATACCGGTGCCATTGCCCGTTTTCCCGGCAAAGCACGAAATCGTCCCCGGCTCCCACCCAGATTCGCCCAAGGCGATCCACCAGCAGGCAGTGCGGATCGCTGAGCAATCCCTGCACAGAGACGTCGTTTAGCGCTGTGCATTTGCCGTCGGCAAAACTGAAAACCCCCGCGCCTTTGACGCCCGCCCACATCGTCCCGTGCTGATCCTGGTAGAGTGTGGTAACAACCTTGCCTTTAAATTCGTCCGCCGTCTTCACTGCCGACAATCGTCCCTCCTCCCAAATCACCAGGCCCGCCTCGGTGCCTATCCACAATCGTCCCGCGTTGTCGTTGGCCAGGGCCGTCACCGAATCCGAGGGCAGTCCATCCCGGGCGGTCAGGGTTGTGAACCTGCCTTCATGCCACCGGGTCAAACCGCCGCCCGAGGTCGCGATCCATAAAGCGCCGTCGCGATCGGCGCAGAGCGCATTGACTGGGCCGCCCGGCAAACCTTCGCGCATTCCAAACGAAACAAATCGCAACCCGTCAAAACGGGCGACGCCTTCTTCGCTTCCGACCCAAAGATAGCCGTCTCGTGTTTGCGCCAGCGCACGCACGGAGTTTTGCGGAAGGCCCTGTTCCCGTTGCCAGGATCGAAAGATCAGCGGCAACTCGCCGTAGCCTGCCCCCGAGACGTCGCCCGGTTCGGGGCCTCCGGCGGTCACCAGAGCGTTGAACGAGGTCGAGATGGCCAAGTCGCTGAAGGTCCATCCACCGCCCCCTCCGCCGTGACGGAGATGGATTTCGTTGAACGAGGCGTTCGCGGTAAAACGCGTGATCAGGTTGGTGGATTGCCCCGCTTCGGTTGCGCCGGGACCAAGGTCTGGATTCAACCAGACGGTCACCTCGTCGTCCCCGTCCGCGACGTATTGCACTTTGAAAACGATGGAGTTGTCCGTGCCGCGCCGGGGCAGTTCGTAAGGGAGAAAGACGCCGAGAACCGCCGAGGGTTCCGGCCGCGCGGAACGCAAATCAATGTCGCCCGCCACCGCGTTATTGGTGCCGGTCACAGCGGAGTTAAACGCGCTGTAGGCCCAGGCTTTCAGCGAATTGCCCACGGCCAATCGACCGGTTTCGCCCTCATAAAGTTGGAAGGCGGCGAAATATTCCTCCGTGCTGACATCGGAGAGCGGGTCGAGGTGGAACTTAAAATAAAGCGTGTCGGTCGATTGATCGTCCCGGCGAACCAGCCCGCCGGAAATATCCCCGCCCTCGCCCGACTCATGAACCAGCGTGGTGCCCAGGTCGCTCCAAAGAATCGCCGCCTGAGATGTTCCCGTCAACGCGAGGGAAAGCGCGAGCGCGACCCAGATCAGGATTCTGGCGCGGACAATGCCGCAGCGATCTTCTCTGGGAGAAAGAAAACCGGTTTGGGGCATGGGTCCGATGATGCAACCGCCATTGGATCAAAACAAGGAACAGTTGCTTGGGCGGGTCGTCTGCGGGGCATCCCGATGTTGTTGGAGGTGGAACTTGTCGCGCTGCGACAAGTAGCGCCGCGTTCAGCGGCGCAACGGCGCTTCCAACGCCCCGATTCCGCCCGCTGAACGCGGGCGGGGTTGTCGCAGCGCGACAACCGCTACCAACAACTTCGGGATGCACGGGGTCGTCTGGGATGTGATTGAAAGTAGGCGATTCCAGTCGTCCGCCGATCGTCCCGTAAAAACGGACCGCGCTGGATCATCTCAATTGCCTGCCTGCGCGTTTATTGGGGGACTCCGCGCGCTTGATCCAGAACGATGCGAGGAATACATTCAGGCCATGACACAACTTCTTGAACGCGCGTTTGCAGCCGCTTCCAAGCTCCCGAACCCGGAGCAGGACGCCTTCGCTTCGCTTCTCCTCGCCGAACTGGATTCAGAGCGGCGCTGGGCAGAGGCATTCGCTGCCTCTCAAGACCAGCTTTCGTCCTTGGCCGACGAGGCGCTTGGTGAGTTCGAGGCGGGACAAACTCAACCCATGGACTTGGAACGTGATTTCCCGAACCACTAAGCGGTTCTGAAAGCTCCTTTCTGACCTTCCGCCCCATGTCCAGACACAGGCTTTGGAGACATACCGCACCTGGACGAGTGATCCTTGGCACGCGAGTCTCCAATTCAAACAGATTCACATGACCAAACCAATCTTCTCAGCGCGCATCGGCCTCGACTGGCGCGCTGTTTGTGTTCGGACCGGCGATACAGCTCTGTGGTATTTTATCGGTTCTCACGCAGATTACGACCGACTCATCAAGACCCTGTGAACCGGCGCCTCCTGAGAACTCTCCGCTCAAGTCATAGGTTTGAGACGAGCTGATAGTTGAGCGAGGCGACCACATTTTGCGGGTTGCTCATTACGGTAGGGTGAGACGCCGCCGAACCCTGACTGATCCCGCGATATGATATTCCCATTTCCACGTCATTTGATCCGTTGAAATCGCGGAGAAGTCACGGCACGACTTGGATGCGATAAAACTGGTTTGTCCCGAGTGGCGATCCGTGAAAAAAGAATGACGATGGACCCGTCGCGGTGCTGGCCGGGCCGATCGGTTGAAATGGGAGCGCCAGGTTGGTCGTCGCCAAAACCTGGTAGCGGATTCCCTCGACGCTGCTCCAGACCACCAGTTGATGATTTCCGTTGGCCAGCTCGGTGATTTTCAGGACCGACGCCGCGTCATACGGATCGGTTCCCGAGATGATTTCGTTGTCGTCCGAAACTCCGTCGCCGTCGCTGTCCCCCGGGCGCGCGACGCTGAGTGTGCGGGTGTCGTTCAGAGTGACGGTGTTGGTGAAGCCGAGGTGAATGACGTTGGAGCCCGGCGGCGGGTTGGTCCAGTAATAGTAAAGCGACCGCAGTCCTGTGGAGCAGCCTGACGCCAGAAAAATGTAGGCGCTGCGCGGTTGCAGCGCGCCGTTGATGGAAAGGCTGAACAAATTGGAATTGTTGATGGTGAGACTGGAGGTAAAGCAGGTGTGAATGAGAAAAACCTCGTTGGTTTGCAACGTCAGGATCTGGCCGTTGACGGCCGGGTTGTTGATCAACACCCGCGAAACGGGGGCCGCCGTGTTCACCACCCGGGTGAGCGTCGTGGCGCGGTTGGTCAGCACGGCTGAGGTCAACTCTTTCAAACGCACGGTGAGAGTGGCGCTGCCGCTCGACGGAATGGACGAGTACGGGAAGCGGAATTCCTGGGGCAGATTCGGGAACTGCGAATTGAGCGCGACGTCCGGGGCGACTGGAACCGCGCTGGCGAAAACGGGCGCTCCGTTGATCGAACCGTTGCCGCGAATCTCGCCGGTCGCGGTGTCGTCGTTGCTCGAATCGGAATCCTGGATGTTAAACTCGACGCTCGTCACCGAATTGTCGGCGCGAACCACCACGGTGTAGTTCGAGCTGGACAGGCTCACCCCGTCCGCCTCTGGAAAGGCGATCGCGCCCGCTGGCGGCAATGCGTCGTAATAAAACGTCTGCAAAAAAGTGTTGAACACACTGGATTTTCCAGCCCTCGGCAAAAAGGTTCGCGCACGGACGATGTGGAATCCCTCCTGCAAGCCAAACACGGTCTGGTTCGTATTCAAATTGTTGTGCAACCAGACGGTGGCAGTCGCCGGATTGAAATTTGTGATCGCCGACTGGTTCAAGCCAGACAGTTTTGCGTCATCGGCATCGGAGATCGGCGATATCCCGCTCTTGTGGAGGGCGACCTTATAACGAATCTGCGCGGCGGCCGACTGGACGCTGGCGGGAATGGTTCCCTTCCACCAATCGATCGTGTTGGTCGCGCTGTCCGCGCCTGCAAAAAAAGCTTCAACGACCCGGGTGGTGCCGCGCCCCGCACCGAACGATCCCTCCGGGTCGGTTCCGTCGGTGGTGAAATAAACAAAACATTTATCGATTTGAAACTGGTAGCCGACTTTCATCCAGAGATCGACCGCCTGGTTGTTTGCCGGGCTGAACGGGAATCGCTGGGTCGCGGGACCGCCGCTGACCGTGGTGCCCGCCGCGGGATCGTGCAAAACAAAATCGGCAGTCTGCGTTTTGATCGACCCGCTGGTGCCCGACCCGTTCGCGATCTCGTTCGTGCCGCCGACCGTGTAGGAATAAACCTCCGCGCCGAACGACACGCAATTGTTTCGCCCGACCTCGCGTGCTGCAAATTTCTCCGGGCCATTCCGGAATTGCGGCGCGGTTTGCTCGTAGCCGAGGAAGACATCCGTTGCGATGCCGGGACGATGATCGCGCCGGTCGAACCCGGTGGCAGGCGGCAAACCCATCTGGCTGTTCAGATCCAGTCCGCCATCGAGTTTCACCAGCACATTTTCTGAGGACGCGTCGTTGCGAACGAGAATGTCGAATGGCGCATTGGTGAGAATCGGCACGTCGATGGCATAGACGCGGTTGCTCAAATTCGCTCCGGAAATCACGCATCCATCAGAGTCGATGCTCCCGCGCATTTTGAACGGGTAAAGTGGATCGAAAGCGGGGTCGCCATTCGCACCATCTTTTCGCTGAACGGTCAGACGCTTTGGTTCGACTCCATTTTGTCGAAACGTGATTGCATCCTGCCCGCTCGCGCGACTCGGCTCGGGCCATTGGTAGCAATAAGCCACGTAACCGCCACTTGGGATTTTGAGTTCGATCGCGCCGCCGCCGGGCGCGAGGGTTTGCGAACCGACGTAAACCTTTCGGTTCACCGGATTCGGATCGTTTGCGCTGCTCTGCGCTTCGGAAAAACTTTGCGTCGCCTGGCGAACGAGCAATCTGGCGCAGGCGCGATTTTTCCCGGGAGAATCAGCCAACTGCGCGAGAACCGACCCGGGCGCAAATCCGACCACCAGACCAATTCCTCGAGAGTTCTGAACTGGGAAACAATCGTAAAAAGTCCCGGCCGTGACTTGGGGAACTCCGTCGTCGAAACTGATGTCGCCGGGGTTCCCGTAGTTATCGTTCATGGCGAACAAAACCACAGTCTGATCCTGCGGTGCTGTGTTCGTTCCCTCGCGATAATCGTAGCGTTCGAACGCCACGATGTCGGCGTCGCTCCAGCGCGGGCGGGTTCCGCCGCGGGCCAATTGATGGTGCAGATAGGCCAGGTCCGGCATTTTGTTGTCGCCGAACTGGCCGAGGTAAGGCGCGCTGGCTACGCGCGGAAAGGGTTCTTCGCTCGGGATTGCCGGGGACTGGTTGTAGCCGTCCGAATAAATCAATGGGAGCCCTTCCCGCATGAAGTTGTAGGCATTGTGCAATTCGCGCCGCACCGCGAAGGAATCGTCGTGACTCTGCGCGAACAGGACGCTTTGCGCGCCGGAGAAAGCGCTGGCGTAGGGGCGATAGTCGCGTTGGTCCAGCCCGGAGAGCGTCGCGCCGGGATTCCCGAGAACGTTGTTCAACTGGGAATGGTAGGGGAAATTGATCAGCCGCATGCCGCGGTCGAGGTATCCTTGGAAGCCCGGCGGCTCGCCGAGATGTTCGCCGAAAAGCAGCGCGTCGTTTCGGGGCGCTTCCGAATCGAGATTGCTGTTGCGATTATCGTCCGGCTCGATGTAGCCGTTGCCCGTCACGTTATTGCCGTAGCCGTGAACGTAATCGAACATGGTTTGCAGCCCGCCGACGTAGCCGTTGGCCGAGGCGCTGGTGTCCCCGAAAAATCCCGCAGGAACATGCTTCGCCGCATCGAAACGAAACCCGTCGCACTTCGTTTCGTTCAGCATCCACATCGCGGCGCGAATCAAGTAGGCGTTCACGTCTTCGGTCACTGGCACGCCGTTGGTTCCATTGAAGGGACGCCACGGGCCGGCGATGATCGGTTGCGCGGGGTCCATGTAATACTCCGGATGGTTCGGCTGGCGTATCAGGGAGATTTTTGTGCGCACGCTGCCTTCGGATGCGCCGAAGTTGTTGTTGTTTGGACCCGGTTCATTGGCCAGGTCGATCAAGCCGAAGAGCGGGCGGTATTGAACCTGAAACAGGTTGTTGTAATCGGCGATGTTATCCCAGTTGCGGTAAAATCCATCGCCCGTCGTCCGGAGGTGAAAATCTTCGGGGACCAGCCCCGGATAAAAGTTTGTCGAAATCCCCGCGTTGTAGCCCGGCGTCTCAAACCCGCGGTGGTTCATGATGTTGTCGAAGTAAACGCGTATTCCGAAGCGATGCGCCATTTCGACCAGTCGAAGCAGTTCCTCCTTGCTCCCGTAGCGGGTGCGAATCGTCCCGCGCTGAGTCTGGTCGCCCAGATCAAATGGGTCGAACAGATCGTATCCGACCGAAAAGGCGCTCCCGGCTTTGGCGGGTGGCGGCAGCCAGAGACTGGTGTAACCGGCTTCGGCGATCTCGGGCATTTTTTGCGCCAGCTCGGTCCAGTTCACATTGAAGAGTTGGAGCAACGCCTCGCCGCGAACGGTCGGCACGGCGCCGACGAGGATCGAAACGAGAAGGACCCGACGAGCCGGTTGCAAAATCATTTTCCAAAGATTCTTCATCAAGGTCCATGCGACGGCATTTCTGCGGCGATGGAGATCAAGCTAAACCCGTTGCCAGTTTGAATTCGACAAAATTGTCTGACCGGGACAGCATTTCGCAAGAACAGTTCCTGCGCCAGTGCGACCATCCGGTATGACAAGTCCGGAACAGGTGTTCTTGATGCGTAGCCGGCAGAATCCGGCTAACCTTGATGCGAATTCTGGTATCAACACTTGCTAACGCCTGTTGGGCGGTAGGGATGTTTTTCGCGGCCTCGGCTATAAAAGCGGAGCCGATCGCGCTCGTGCCGGTGGGTGGCCTTTGGAAATATTATCTCGGCACGAATGCGCCCCCGACCAACTGGTTCCACCCCGGCTTTGATGACTCGACATGGACGGAACGTCCTTCCGGGTTCAGCAGCGGTCGAACGTTCGATCTCCTGGAGGCAACTCTCTGGCCGCCGGCGACCAACTATGTTTCGGCATTTTTACGGACGCGATTTGATTTGGAGGAAGCCGCGGACGTCCGCTCGCTCACGCTGCGCATCGATTACAACGACGGGTTTGTGGCGTACCTGAATGGGCAGGAAATCGCCCGCCGTGGCCTGACCAACGAACCGGTGTTGTGGAACGATCTCCCGGTCTTTCATCCGGGCGGCGCGGCTGAGGAGATCGATGTCACGGCGGCGATTGGCTGGCTTCAGGAAGGCGAAAACATTCTTGCCGTCCAGGTTCACAACGCGACCAACGCCACGCCCGCAGTGCCAGCCTCGTCTTCAATTTGGCTGTTGCCGGAACTGCTGGCGAATTTCACCCGCGGCCCCTATCTCCAAAATGTCTCGGCCCACCGCGTCGAGATTCTCTGGAACACTCCGTTTCCCGCCGACAGTGTCGTGGAATACGGGCTGGACCAAACGCTCGGCTCGCAGGTCGGCAATGGGACGTTGAAGACCAATCATGCGCTTGCCGTGACCAATCTCCTTTCCGACCGGCGATATTGGTATCGCGTGCGGAATTCTTCGAGCAACGACACAGTTGTCTCGCCGCTGGCCTCATTCCAGACCTTCCGGACGAACGGGCCGGTGGTCTTTCACGTCATCGGGGACACGGGAGGGCAGGTGGTGCAGCAAGGGTCGGGTATCGTGCCGCAGTATCGGCTCGCGAGTTTGATGGCCCAGCATCCGGCTGACCTGGTTTTGCATTGCGGCGATGCGGTCTATCCAGAGTTTTCTCCGGGTCGGGAGGATACCCGCCACCTGAGTATTTATCGGCACCTGATGAGCTCGGTGCCGATGTTCTCCACGATTGGCAATCATGAATTTGATCCGGATTCCGGGTTGCAAACCTATCTGGCGACTTTTTCCTTGCCAACAAATTCGGCCACCGGGACCGAGCACTTTTATTCGTTCGACCACGGCGACGTGCATTTCGTTTCCTTGTTCGTCCCGCAACTCAACTGGGGAGGGGAGCCTCCGAATTGCGGGTGCCTGCCGCAGTATGCGCTGACCAATGGCTCGCTCCAATATGCCTGGCTGACCAATGACCTTGCCTCCACCGCCAAACCTTGGAAGGTTCTGTTTTTCCATCTGCCCATCAACAGTTCGGGCAACCATCGCTTTGACGATTTCAACAATGACGGGATTGAGGACCGCCTCGAGTTGCAGGAATTGTTGTATCCCCTGGCCAAACGTTACGGGGTGCAATTGATGCTCAACGGTCACGACCACGTTTACGAGAAATTCACTCCAACCAACGGAGTTTATTCCATCGTAACCGGCGGCGGCGGCGGCCCGCTTCCGCAACTGTTTTTTCCGCGAACGCCCCAGGCGACCAAACGCGACGCCGGCAGTTCCCAGTTTTATCTCAACTGGCATTTCCTGACCATCTCGGTGGCCGATGAGACCATGCGGGTGGAAGCAATTGGAACGAACGGCCTGGTGTTCGACACGACGACGATCACACGATCCCTGCCGTCGGCGCCGACTTTGCACGAGGCTTCCTGGCACACGCCGGTCATCGAATCCATTCCGGCGAACGACGGCCAGGGCAATGTCGCTGAGCAAACGTTTGATTTCATCGGAACGCCGTTGCCAACTGTCAGTGGCGATTTTTCCAACCTCGGCCGCGTGTTCGTCAACAACGACTCGACCCATCTCTACATCGGGTTTGAGCAGGCGATGCTGAGTGAGGACAACAACATCTTCCTTTTTGTCGAATCGCCGCACCTGGCCGGCGTTTCCAACCTCGTGGGACTGGGCGACGGGATGATTGGCACTGGGGAAGGGGTGGAGGGGCTGGACAGACTCGAGAACCTCGCCTTTACCAATTTCCACCCGGCGGTCGCTGTTTTGCTGGGTGACGAATATGCGGACGCCACCGATCGCTTTTTCAGCCGCCCGGATCTGGGGTTGGCCAATGTGGGACAGGGCGTCTTTCGACTCGACGCCGGATTGAGCACCGTCGAGTCGGCACGCCTTCAGCAGTTCAACCGCTCTCCGCAACGGCTCGAACCGTCCTTTCAGCGCATCTATCCCGAACAAAACGCCAACTTCATCGAAGTGGCTCTGCCGCTGTCCGAGCTGGGGCTTAACCCTGGCGAAACCATCAAGCTCGCCGCGGTCGTAGGCGGATCACTCCACGATTCGCAGACACAGTTTCGACAATTGGATTCCAGTTTTCTGGGGATTTCGTTTGCCGGGGGCGGGCTTTCAAATTCGGTGATCGCCGGACGCGTGGTGCGCCTAGCCTTGGATCCGTCGGCGGACGAAGACATGGATGGCCTGCCGAACGGTTGGGAACAGGACCATGGTTTGGATCCGCGACTGGCGGACGGAGATGACGGCGCGTCCGGCGATCCCGATGGCGACCGCATGACCAACCGCGAGGAATTCATCGCCGGGACCGACCCGCGGGATTCCTCGTCTGCTCTGAGGATGCGCGTCGAAAATATCGATCCGGATCATGTGCTTCTTTCGTGGTCTTCGGTGATCGGGAGGCGATACCAATTGCAGACGGGAAACAGTCCCTTCAGTCTCACCAATCATCCAAGCGAATTCTTTCCGCGCACGGCGGTTTCCAACCGGGAATTTTTCCTCGACAGCCTGACCAACCCATTCGCTCCGGGTGTCGCGCGATTTTACCGGCTGGAGGTTTCGCCTTGAACCTTTTTTTCCACCTTTCCAATTGCAAAGTTTTCTCTCGGTTTTCGTATGGATTTGGGACTCGCCCGTGTGGAAACAGGCCACTCTGCACCTGACAATTTTCTCCGCCGAATTTTTCTTCACAAGCTGGCCAAATAACTTCAGGATGCGCAGCCACCCCGAGCCGCCGCAAAACCAGCTTGGCTTGGCGCTTGCTAAGACACTCAGGAGGAATCGCCCTGCCGGTCGCAAGCACATCCGAGGTTCATGCGGCCAAAACGTCGGGGCGACTCGACGAAGAAGACATGAATTGTACAGCCAAGCAAACAAAGCGCGCGGGCGCCCGGCAAAAACGGGCGGCCCGGGTTGTCGCGTTTTTATTCCTCGCGTTTGCTTTTAAGACACTGGCCCTGCCCAATTCCATCGTCTCGGTCAGTCCGGCCCCCAACACTGTCCTGAGCAATTTCAACTCGATCACGATCACGTTTTCGGGAGTGGTGACGGGCGTCTCCGCGGGCGACATTTTTCTAAACGGCACGGCGGCGACGAACGTGGTCGGTTCGGGAGCGGTTTTCACCTACCAGTTCCCGCCTGTGCCGGAAGGAATTCTCCAGGCAGTCTGGAATCCGACGCATACGATTCGTTTCACGTCCAACGGCAGTCTTTTGGTCGAGCTCGACGCGACCACGACCTGGGATTACACGCGCCTCGACGTCGATTCCCCGGCGGTGCTTTCTATCAGTCCGCTGCCGGGTTCGACCGTCGGGCGACTGACCCAAATCGTGGTGACGTTCACAGAGCCAGTGACCGGCGTGGATGCCGCCGACCTCCAGGTGAATGGGCGATCTGCTCGCGCGGTGACTGGAACGGAGGCGGGTCCCTACGTTTTTGAAATCGACGCGCCGGCGCCCGGGGCGGTGCAGGTTTCGTGGGTCGCCAATCATGGGATTCGCGACCGGGCGGCGTCGGCCAATGCGTTTGCCGGACAAGGTTGGGCGTATTCATTCCACCCGGGAGAGTTGGCCGGGAACATTGTCGTGAACGAATTTCTTGCCTCGAACGTTGGGGTCGGCGGGCTTCGGGACGAGGACGGCGAGTTGCAGAAATGGATTGAGCTTTTTAATCGCGGCGGCGTTCCCGTGAATCTCCAGGGCTGGTCCCTGACGACTGACGAGACCACGGACGACCAATGGGTATTTCCCGACGTTACGATGGCGCCCGGCCAGTATCTGGTCGTGTTCGCTTCCGGAAAAAATCGTAAGCCGGCCAACGGCGCTCCACTGCACACGAACTTCAAGCTCGGTACTGCGGGGCAATACTTCGCTTTGTTCAATGCCAACCAGCCGCGTGAGGCGGCGACCCGTTTTTATCCGGGCTATCCGCCGCAGCGGGCGGATATCACCTACGGTTTGTCGGCGGGCGGGTTCGGCTATTTTACCAACGCGACTCATGGGTCCCCAAACACGGGCGCTGCCACCTTCAGCGCCTTGGCGGAGAAACCCAAAGCCAGTATCAAGAGCGGATTTTTCACGCTGCCTCTGACCGTCTCCCTGAGCAGCGACACATTGCAGGCCACGATCCGTTACACGCTTGACGGTGCCGAACCAACGCCGAGCAGCGGAATTCTCTACACCGGCCCGATTTCGGTCGCTCCATCGCCGTCCAGGCCGACGGTGAACCTGCGCGCTGTCGCCTTTGGTCCCGATCTTCTCTGTTCAGCGATTTCCACGTTTTCGTATATTTTCCCCGGCGCAGTGCTCCAGCAGGCGGCTGCACCAGCCGGATTCCCGGCGACGTGGGTTACCCCCGACGGAGTCACGACTGTTCCAGCCGATTACGCAATGGACCCTCGGGTTGTGACGAACAGCCTTTACGCAACGCAAGCGCTCCAGGCGCTCACCAATCTACCGGCGCTTTCCATCGTGCTGGGGAACGAGGCACTGTTCAGCCAACAGTCCGGGATTTATGCGAATCCCAATCCCGTTCAAAGCCAACGCGCTGCCTGGGAACGAAGCGCGTCCGCAGAATTGATCTTTCCCGATGGCAGCAAAGGTTTTCGCATTGATGCGGGTCTGCGCATTCAAGGCGGCACAAGTCGAGATCCCAATCGCACTCGTAAACATTCGCTGCGACTATTTTTCAAAAGCGAATACGACGGCAAATTGGAATTTCCAGTGTTCGAAGACTCTGCGCGGACGAAGTTCAATACGCTCGTGGTAGATGCTGGCAGCAATTTGACTTGGCACAATCGCATGGATTCTCTCGCCTATCGCGCGCAGTACATTCGTGACCAGTTCGTGAGCGACCTGCAACTGGCGGGCGGTTCGCCGGCAACCCATGGCCGGTTCGTGAACGTGTTTCTGAACGGTCTTTATTGGGGTGTCTGCTATCTGCACGAACGGCCGGACAAACAATTTGCCGCAGCCTATTTCGGCGGCGACGACTCCGAGTTTGATGTGATCCGCAACACGGAAGGCGCCTTGGAGATCGTCGATGGCGACGCCGCCGCGTGGACCGCCATGATGGCCCTGGTCAACAGCGGCCTGGCGAACAACGCCCAATACGAGCAGATCCGCCAGTACCTCGATGTGGATCGGTTCATCGACTACATGATCGTCAACATCTGGGCCGGCAACACCGACTGGTCCATGCACAACTGGTATGCGTCCCGCCGGCGCGCGCCGGGGGCGGGATTTACCTTTCAGGTTTGGGATGCGGAATACACGTTAAAATCGCTGAACGAAAACGTCTCGGGCTACAACCACACCGGCACGCCCACGAGCATCCACAGTTTTCTGCGCAACAATGCCGAATACAAACAGCGTTTCTCCGACCGCTTGCACCGCTTCTGTTTCAATGGCGGGCCGCTTTTTGTGAACAGCAACGCTCCCGCCGTCAATCCCGCGCTTCCCTGGAACAATCGTCCGGGGGCACTTTACATGAAGCGCGCCGCCGAGGTGGACCTGGCCATGGTGCTGGAATCCGCCCGCTGGGGTGATGCCGCGCCGGGTCGGGAAAATAATCCTTTCACGCGAAACGTGGAGTTCATGAACGAGCTGAACTGGATGAAGAACACCTACATGACCGGGAGGACGGATGTCGTGCTTGGTCAATTCCGGAGCCAGCTCCTGTATCCGGGCACGTTCGGAACACCAGCCCCGACGTTCAATCAGTCGGGCGGAAACGTTCCCGCTGGTTTCGCGCTCACCCTGTCTGCCCCGTTGGGAACCGTGTATTACACCACCAACGGCACGGACCCGCGTGTGGCCTACACCGGGGGAATCGCCCCGGGCGCGCTGACCTATTCCGGAACGCCTCTCACGCTGAACGGCAGCGTTGTCGTGAAAGCGCGTGCGCTCAACGGCAGCACCTGGAGTCCCCTGAACGAGGCGTCCTTCGCGGTGGCCCAACTGCTGATGCCGGTGCGAATTACCGAGCTCATGTATCGCCCGACCGGCGGCGGTGCCTATGAATTCCTGGAACTGAAAAATGTTGGCACCACACCGCTCGATCTCGGCGGGCACAGCTTCGACGGGATCACGTTCACATTTCCCGCCAGCTTTATGCTGCAGCCGGGCGCCGTTGCGGTTCTCGCCAACAATTCGAGTCCCGTTGACTGGGCTGTGCGTTATCCGGGAATTTCCGCGGCCGGTTATTTCGGCGGACAACTTGATAACAGCGGCGAGCGCATCGCGCTGAAGGATGCGACCGGTCGAACAATTATTTCGGTGGATTATTCGGCGACGAACGGCTGGCCCAATACGATCGGCGGGCGCTCGATCGAACTCATCGACATCAATGGCGATCCGGATGACCCGGCGAACTGGCGGCTCAGCGGCACGGCCAACGGCACTCCCGGCGTCTTCCTTGGTGCGTCAGCGCCGCCCAGCGTGCGTCTCAACGAAGTCATGGCGCGCAATACCGCTTCACTCGCCAATGGCGGGACGTTTCCCGATTGGCTGGAGATCGTTAACACCGGTTCCAGCTCGATTAATTTATCCGGATGGAGCCTGACGGATGACGGCAACGCGCGGAAATTTGTTTTCCCGAGCACGAGCCTGCCTGCGGGCGGATTTCTGGTGGTGTTTTGCGATACCCAAACCGCCGCGCCGGGATTGCACACGGGTTTCGCTTTGGGTGCCGACGGCGAAATGCTCGTGCTTTATGATGCGCAGAC
>Ga0163152_10003475_pt1 | contig 20444 bp, 10 predicted proteins | sample OliLakLV19MP8IB2_FD_148635 | JGI IMG/M metagenome (GOLD analysis project Ga0163152, IMG submission 148635) | Freshwater microbial mat bacterial communities from Lake Vanda, McMurdo Dry Valleys, Antarctica - Oligotrophic Lake LV.19.MP8.IB-2 | ecosystem: Environmental > Aquatic > Freshwater >...
GTGCTGAGCGCCCCGTTGACGCTGGTCGCGCCCTGCGTCAACAGGGTGCCCTGGACATCCAGGGATGCATTGACCACGCAGTTCGTCAGGCTCCAGGTGTGACCGGCGCCGACAAGCGCCGCTCCCGCGATCGTGGAACCTGAACCGGACAGATCAATGTCGCCGGTCGATACCGCGAACGTCGCCACAAGATTGGTCAGCGAGCAAGCCCCGCCTCCCCCGAGCGATCCCGCCGACGCGTTGAACGAACCCGTGCTCAGGATCAGACTTCTTCCCGCGTTGATGATCATCGTTCCGCTCGTCGTAAAGCTCGAATGCTGCGAGACGGTAAGATTGCCGCCTGTTACGTTGATAGTGCCGCTGTTCATGTGTGCCGCCGAAGCCTTGTTGACGACAAGTCCAGTCGAAAGGTTCAACGTGCCCTGATTGTCGAGCGCGGCGGTCAGCGTTCGAGCGGCATTGCCGTCCGCAAGAACCTCGATCACTCCGCCGGATGCATTCGTCAAGGTGCCGGAGGCGACTGTCAATGACGAACTCCAACCAACCAGGCTTGACAGTTCAATCGTGCCTTCGTTGATGAACCCGACAGCCATGGTGGGTGTGGCATCCAAGCCCGGCAACCCCTGGACTCTCAGGAAGCTGCCATTCGATGTGGATAGGGGAATGGAGATGGCCGTGGCTCCATGCAGCCGGAGTTCGCCCGCATTTGCCAGAGTCCCGGTGCCGGTGGTTGTCGATCCGCTCAGGATCACCCGGCCGCGGGCGTCGACCGTTGACGCGCCGTTCAACGTGATCATCCTGCCGGTGGCGCTGAGCGTTTGCGTGCTGGCCCCGCCTGATCGACCCACAACGAGGCCCGTCAGCGTCGGATTGACGTCCAGGGTCACGGTGTACGTACCGTCGAGCGTGATCAGCGCCCGGTCGTTTGCATCAGGCACCGTCCCGGTGCTCCAATTGGCGTCGGTATTCCAGTTTCCACCGGCGGCGTTGATCCAGGAAACGTCGGCCGTGGCGTTGATGCTGAAGTTCCGGACCAGCGTGGCCGTATTCCCCGCCGCATCCCTTGCCTGGATCTGGAAGGCATGGGCCGTTTCGCCGAGACCGTTAAGCGTTATCGAGCGCGTCGTATCGAAGGGCGAGGCCGCACCGGCATCCAGCTTCCAGGAATAGGTCAGGCCCTCCACCGGCGTCGTTTCGTCCACCGCGTGCCAGCTGAAGAACACGCTGGTCGTATCGATGCTGCTCCCCTCGGCCGGACCGACATCCACGGTGATCACCGGCGCCACGGTATCCACGATCCATGTTCGCTCGGCCGGCGTCCCATCCACATTGCCGGCCTCGTCGTGGGCCCGGACCCGAAACGTCTGTGACCCGGACGGGAGGCTGTCCAGCACGACCGTGGTGGCCGCCAACGGTGACGTGAAGGCACCACCGTTGAGGCTCCACGAGTAGGTCAGACCCCCGGGTGCCGATACGCTGTCGATTCCGCTCCAGTTGAAAGTCGCGGAAGACTGGTTTGTGACCGAACCGGCCGTGGGGCCGCTCGCGATGGACGTCTGCGGCTCATAGAAATCGAGCACGTTCAGCCAGGCATCGACCGAGGTACCGCCCGAGCTTGACCGGCTGCGGCCGTCGGCCCAGGCCGTGTAGAACCGGCCGCCGGCCTGCCAGGCGCCGTTGAAGTTGCCCGGATACACCGTGGAGCGGGATAGCCCGGCATAGGCGCCCGACTGGTCCGAGAGGCGCTGTACACCGGCCACGGCGGGCGTCGTCCCGCTGTAGCTGGCCATGAAGACGTCGGTCGGCTGGGCCTGGTTCACCAGGCCGGGGCTGAGAACTCCCTCCCGTCGGTCGTGCCAGAAGACCCGTGCGATCCCGGCTTCGTCGGTGACGACGCTCGACTGCGATTCGATCAGGCCGGTCGGCGAGTCGTTCACCCGGATCGGCTGACTCCAGCTCGACCCCTGATTGGTCGAGACGCACAGGACGACGTCCTTCGCGTCACGTTCGGGATTGGCCGGTGTCGGCGTGGCCCAGGTGACGAGTCGTGTCCGGAGCCGGTAGGTCAGGTTCAGGGCGCTGGCCGAACCGGTGAAGACGCGGACGTAATAGCGCCCGGTCCGCTGGCAGGCGAAGTGAATTGTCGTCGGTGTTCCCGTCGCGCGGGTCTGGTTGGCGAGGAGCGTGTCGGGATGAAGCGTGGCAAGCGGCACGTCCGCCGCATAGAGGCGCATCGTTGTGCTCATGCCGTTCGGCGTCGGGCAGGTGAAATTCGGCGGCGACAGGTGGAGGAAAACATGCTGGCCGGCGACGAGATCGATCGCCCAGTAGTCGTTGTCGGAAGTTGCCGTCCAGGTCCCCGTGGCGTCATCGCCCGGCAGGAGCACGCCGGCCGGCTGGGTGGGCCACTCGTTCGGGCTCACCTCGGTGCTGGTGATGCCGCTCGAATCCGCCAGGGCCCAGGCGGCTGACTGGGCAGCCGTCACGTACACCGTGCCGTCCTGCGTGCCGCCGCTGCTGTCGACGGCCAGCGCGGGGGTCATGGCATCGAAACTGGCAAATTCCCCCGGACCGACCACGAGGCGTCCCAAGACACCCTGGTTCAGCACCGTAACCGGTGCGTCCCAGGTGGCGCCCGAATCAACGCTACGGGAGAAGTAGATCGGTTGCGTGGTCTGCGCGTAATTGTCGATGAGGCAGTAGAAATAGGTGAAGTCCGACCAGGCCAGCCACGCTGCGTACACCTCGCCCGCGGGCCCCAGCGCCAGCCGGACATGCCCGGGCCGTCGGTTGACGTAGTTCTGGTCGATCGTGACCGGGCTGGTCCAGGTGGTACCGCCGTCGTCGGAGCGGATGATCTCGATGCGTCCCTGGGTCAGGCCGGTCATATACTGCGTCCAGGCCACGTAGACGACCGCGGAGCCCGAGGCCAACACGATGGTCGGGTTGTCGAGCGTTTCCGTCGTGCCGGCCAGGCTGTTCAGGAGCGTGGGCGTGCCCCACGCGAAGGTCGATCCCGTGAATGACCCCTTCCAGAGGCCGATGGCCGTTCCGCTCGTACCAGAGAGGTTGGTCGTGATGCGGGCCGTCAGGTAGAAGCCGCCCTGTCCATCGCTGGTGAGACGGGCGTTCAGCACTTGGGAGTCCGCCGCAAGGCGGGGCATGTTGCCGCCATCCGTCCACGTCTGCCCGTAGTCCGTCGACCAGCCGTATCCGACGAGCGTGTTCGGGGGCGCCGTGGCCGGCGTGTCCAGGCCGCGGCTGTCGAACCAGCAGGCCACGACCCGGTTCTGCGAGGCGGCAATCTGCGCCGCGCTCTGAACTTCGGTGCTCCCGTCACCGCTCGGGTTGTTCATCCGCACGTTTGCGGAACCGATGGGGGTCGTGAAGATGCCGGGAGCGCCCGTCGGTGCGAGAGCCCGCGAGGGTGTCTCGTCTCCCTCCAGGGCGTCGAGCGCCGCCGGCGCGACGGAGATCTCCTCGATTCCCGGCGCGGGCCAGGCCGCTGAAACCGGGCTGGGCGCGGTGACGCTGAGGACCATCAAGACCGACAGGGAGTGCCGCAGGGCGCGGCCGGAGATTTGCCTTGAGAGCGATAGCAAGAGACATGGCATGGTGGGGTTCCCCTCGTCAGATTCGGGCCATACCGCGCTCGCAAATGGCGCGCGGATATCTGTCTTGGCAGGAACATATGTCGACGGGTGACAGCTGAATGACACGCGCCGTTAACTATTGGTTGGTCTTTTTCGACTGAATGGAGGTCGTGTACTCGCTCGAATCCCAGCAGGCAGCGGCCCGCTCCGAGCGTGTGGAACAATGGAAATATACCAATGGGATTTCGACATTGCACGATTTTTCTTGAAGGCGGCCCGGAAGAGCCGCGGATACCCAATCACGATCAAGGGCCTAAATTCATGTTGCAACACCAATATCAGGCACATCATTCGACCCGTGCCGGGGGGGTCAATTCGACGATCGGTCGGGCCCTCTGAAATCCTCAGAGTCGACGGATGACCAGGACGGTCACGTCGTCCCAGTCGTTGCCGCGCCGCGTATACGCGGCCACGTCGGATAGAATGGCGTTTCCGATCTGCTCCGCCGAATCTCCCCGGCGGGCCATCCCCGTAACCAGGGCGATCAACCGTTCGTCACCGTACAGGTCAGCCCCCTGCGGTGCCTCGGTCACGCCATCCGAAAAGACAACGAGGACATCCCCGCGCCGAAAGGGCTGACGTCCTTCGTTGTAGTCATCGATATCCATCAGGCCGAGCGGCAGACCGGTTGCCTCGAGAAGGACGACGTCGTCGGCGGTCACCAGGAACGGTGGATTGTGTCCGGCATTGCAGAAGACGAGTTCCTCTTCGCTGGGAGACAGGGTCGCGAGAAAAAAGGTGGCGAAGCGGCCGCGCTCGACGGCCGTGTAAAGCGATCGATGCATGTGACGGGCCATGTCGGCCGGGCTGGAGCTGTTCCGGGCCTCCACGTGAAGCGAGGCCCGGAGGTGTGACATCAAGAGCGAGGCGGAAACACCCTTTCCGGAAACATCCCCCAGCGCCACCAGGAGATCACCGTTCGGCCGGGGGATCCAGTCGAAGTAATCTCCGCCGACTTCCTGCGCCGGCATGTTGGTTCCAAATACGTCGAGATCGGGAAGGTCCGGGGCTTGCTGGGGGAGGAGCTTCTGCTGAATGTCGCGGGCTAGTTGCAACTCGCGGTCCTGTTCGCCGGCATGTCGTTCCACGAAAAAGAGTCGGAAGCTGCCGAGCGTGGCATAGACCAGGAACGGCAGCGTGGCGGGGAGGACCGACGGCATGTCGAGACGTCCCAGGGCCAGGCTGAAGAAGGCCGTGGCCTGCCAGGCGACGGCGATGATCAGGACGCTGACGGCAGCCTGCAGCAGCGGACGGGTCATGACCAGCCAGCCGATCAACACGGTCGCCAGCGTCCACAGGATCAGGAAGGTCGGCAACGAGACATGGCGCAGGAATCGACCTTCGAGGAGGGCGTCCAGGGCGTTGGCATGAACGTATACCAGCGGCGTCTTGTTGCTGAACGGTGTGGTCCCGATGTCGGCGGCGGCCTCGCCCACGGCGGTGTTGCCGACCAGCACGATCCGGTCCTGGAACGCCCGGCGAAGCAGCGAATCCTGCCCGGAGCTGTACCACTGGACGACATCGAGCATCGAGTACTGGTTGGGAAAGGCATCCGAGTCGCCCGCGAAGTCGATGGCGGTGCCTCCCTCGCCATCGACCGGCATCTCGAGCCGCTCGCCATTCGCCCAGATGACGATGATGCCCCCGGGAGATCGTTCCGCCCGTGGCGGCTCTCTCTCTCCCCTGGCAAGGCCGATCATTCGAAGGGAGAGGGCAGGATAGACCCGATCGCGAAATCCGACCAGGAATGGGAGCCGACGGACAGGGCCGTCCTGGTCGAGCAGGACCGCTACGTGCCCCAGCGCGTGGGAAGAGAAGAGAAGATCCTCGAACGGAAGGGCGATTTCGCTGGTCTGCCAGATGGGCAGCCCGGGGTTGGGAAAGCTGTCCAGCTTGAGGCGGGCGGCCCGATCATCCGGCAGGAAGTGCTCCGCTTCCAGGTTCGAATCCCGGGGGGGGAAGACGAAGGCGTGGACAACATTGGGAAACTCACCGGTCAGGAGGGCCAGGGTCGAGTCGTCGGCTGCGTCGACGCGGTCGAACAGGAGGAGATCAAGACCGATGACGGCGGCCCCACCCTCACCCAGCGCACCGATCAGCACCGCGTACTGGCTTCGGGGCAGCGGCCACCGGCCATAGGCCTCGATGGTCCGGTCGTCGATGGTCACCAGCGCGATGCGTGGCGAAGCAAGCTGTTTGCCGCGCAGCAGGTACCGGCCATCCCGAATCTTGAGGTCGGCCGTGCGGAAGACCCCCCCGACATGAAGAAGGCTGAGGACGGCCAGGCAGGCGATGGCGACCACGGTCCCCGCGATCAGGTGACGCGGATTTCGGCGTGCTCCGAGTTGGGGCACGGCGAAGCTAGCGACTCCAGTAGAGACTTGACGGCGCGGCGGCGCTCTCGTCGCCGCGGGGTCCGGCCGATCGCCAGGCTTGCGGCGTTCGTAAGGCCTTGTCCCGGGGCTTGCTCGGCGCTTTGACCGTTGCGGAATCGCCAGGAGCGGGCGATGCCGGCACCTGCCGGGAGGCCTCCATGAGAAGCGCACGGACAGAGGCCTTGCTGAGGGTTCCACCCTCGGCGGCACGCTCCGCCGGAGCATCGGCCGAATCGCCATGAATGGCCATCAGGGCCGTGGCCTGTTCCACCCCGCCGGCCATCTCGATGGCACGCGAGGCCTCGCGCAGAGCACCGGCCTCGTCTCCCGCGGCCATCAACGCCACCGAGTGATTGATCGTCACGCCGGCGTCGGTGCTGTCGATCCCCAGCGCCCGAACGTAGAAGACCAGCGCCACGTCGACGTCGTTCCGGAGGAAGTAGAGGTTGCCGATATTGTTCAGGGCGCCGGCATCTTGTGGCGCCAGGGAGAGCTGGGAAAGAAACGCCGTCTCCGCCTCGTCCAGCCGGCCGCCAAGAGCCAGCGAGATGCCGTACTCCCCGACCACGCCGGCGGCATTGCCGTCCGCCGGCTGGTCACTTCCCCGGGCGACCGCGACGGTGATCAGTCCGGCCAGGATCATGAGCGCACCCGCTCGACGTGTTCGCTTCATCTCGACCTCCTCATGGCTTCCAGTACAGGTACTCGCGGAGCGCGTCCTCTCCCGCCCGGGCGGCGGCCACGCGCACGCCCTGCGGTTGCGGCGTGACCGCCGGTCGTTCCGGCGACAGACTGTCGGACGAGGCGGCGACGGTCGGAACGCGCTTCACTGCCTCGCGAAGCAGGCGCCGCACCTCTTCGGACGTGAGCCGTTTCTGGGCGGCACGTTCGTCGGGACGAGCCGGGATTCGGAGGAGTCTGGCCGCTTCCTTGTAACCGCCGGACAGTTCCAACCCTTGCACGACAGGATCCATCGCCTGACCGGAATCGCCGATGACATACCGGGCCAGGCCGAGATTCAGCCAGATTCCCGCGTCGCGACGTTCCGTGTCAATTGCCTCGGCAAAGTAGTCGATGCTCCGCTCCAGTTCCCCAACGGCGGCGGCCACGACTCCCAGATTGTTGAGCAGGAGGGCCGAACCCGGAGCTCCCTCCAGCGCGGTTTCGAGCTGTCGGCGCGCCGCCTCGTAACGCCCGGAGCGGTACAGGAGTTCGGCCACCGTGCTCGCCGCCTGCGGCGACACAGCCGACGTGGCAGCCCCCCCGAAGCGTTCGGCGAGGAACTCGCTCCGTCGCGATGCCATCGTCGCGGTCTCCGCCGCGAAGAGTTCGTCAAACTTCCCGAGACGACCAAGGAACGCGGTCGAGGGTGTGCCGGGGAGTTCCGCCGGCAGGAAGGCGGCCTGCGAGGCCGCGACATCCACCGTGTTGACGACATCCCGCGCCCGCCACGAGGCGTAGCTTTCGGCCCCGGCCGTCCAGGCCCCGGCGAAACCACGCGAGATCAGCGTGGTTTCGAGCGGAATCCAGATGGTCTCGTTCTCGACGACGTAGAGCGACTCGTCGACCGGAAGTCCCAGCCGGTTTCGCTCATGAACCCCCGAGTCGAACATGAGAAAGATATGCCCCGGCACGTCCACGAATCGAGTAGCGATCCCGAGGTTTTCCAGCAGGGAGCAAACCAGCACCGTGGTGTCGTCGCAATCGCCCACGCCGCTGGCCAGCGTTTCCCGTGGATAGTGGATCGTGTCGACGGCCCGCGATTCTTCCGAAATGGTCGCGAACGGATTGCTCGGGTCGGGAACGTAGGCCAGGCCGAGCGCCTGCAGCGCCGAAATCACCGCGGCGGCGAAGGATAGATTGCGATTTTGGAACGGGCCCGTTCCCGCCCGGGCCGCCTCGCCGGCGACCTGCCGGGCCAGGGCGTCCACAGCTGGATCACGCGTGGTGACGAAGGCTGCGGCCTGCTCCATGCCGCCGCCCCAGTTGATCGCGCCCGGAGCGTAGGCCAGGCACTTGGAGTTTCGCTTCTCGGTCCGCGAGAGCCGGGCGCTCTGATAGGACACCGACACCTGGACCGGAACCTGGCGGTCGCCGGCCAGCTTCATGACCTTGTCGGACAGCACGGCGGGCAGCTCGATATCCAGCGAGGCTCGCGGCCTCAACAAGACTTCGGTCTCCGAGCGTTCATCCATCAGGTCGGGGAGCAGAAGCCCGACCCGGACCGTGAGCGGCGAGTCCTTGAGATTCCGCAGGCGCACGCGAGCCACCGGTTTCGTGTCGTACGACTTGTAGAGCGAGGTGTAGACCTCGTTGGCCTCCACCTGCTCGATTCGCACCTGGGCCGGATTGAAGTTGAAGGCAATGCCCAGATCGAAGTGGTTCGTCTCCCCCAGGTCGGGATGAAACTCGACGGCATAGTCAAACTTGATGATGCCCAGCCGGACGCCCGTGCCCGCGCTCCAGACGGTTCCCTCGGGGCCGCCGGTGTCATCCTGGAACCCGGCTCGAAACGCCAGGAAATCGACCGGGGAATACTCGACTCCGGCGTGGAGGCGATCGTCCAGATCCATTGCCAGCAGCAGGGGCTGGAACGGATTCCATGCGGCGGCCAGGCGAAGACTGCTCGGGTAGACGACCGTCGAGCCGACGTCCGAGTAATCGAGGCTGGTATCCTGGAAATCCTGGAGGACGACGCCGAGACGGGCGTGCTCGGAGAGAACGGTCATGAGCCCGAGGTCGAGTCCAAACCCCCGGCCGCTGCCGAGCGTCACGCCGTCCAGTCCGATGTTCCGTGACAGGTACTTCACGTTGACCCCGACCGCCACGCGGCGATGCAGTCGCTGCGACCAGGCCAGGTCGAGACGATTCTCTCCGAAGTCAAGTTCGTTATCGTCGTACCCGTTGCTGTACCAGTCGAAGGCCGCAGCCTGGTCAGGCGTGAATGGAACGACGGCACCGATCACGTTCTGCTTGAGTCCGGTGCCGTAAAGATTCGCATGGGAACCGACCAGCTCCTGGTGCCCGAGCTGGCACAGCCCGGCCGGATTCCAGAAGATGGCCGATGCGTCGTCGGCCACGGCCGAATAGGCGCCGCCAAGGGCGATGGCGCGCGCTCCCATCGCCACCTGTTCCCGGGCCGCGGCGGCGGGCCCGGCAGTCAGCGCGAACAGGCCGGCGATCAGGACCGGCCGGATCATCGCCTCACCACCAGGGTCTGGGTCCGCGACTCGTCACCGGATTCCACTCGCACGAAGTAGAGTCCGTCGGTAACGACGGTGCCGTCATCGTCCCGCCCGTCCCAGCGGAGCAGGTTGATCCCGCTGGTCATCGGCACCTGGTGCGCCAATTCCCGCACCATCCGTCCGGCGCGGTTGAAGACACGCACGGTGGCTTCAGCCGACCGGCCGAGCGTGAAACTGATGGCCACCTGCCCCGGCGAGCCGCCGTCCGGCGTGAAGACGCGCGGGATGACGATCGGCCTCGAGAATTCGGATCCCCCGTCGGGAGGTGAACCCTCGGGGAAGAGGGCGTATCGGCCGGGCTGATCGATGATGCCGACGATGCTGCCACCCGAACCGGCCGGACTCCCACCGAGTCGACTCCAGGAGAGGCCCTGGTCGATCGAACGGTGGAGCGTGAGCGGTTCGGTGACCGGACTTCCCGGCGACAGCTCGACAACGCCGGCCTTTTCCAGGCGCGGGTTCCCCCAATCGATGTCCCAGGCCACCACGGGTGCGGCCCCTTCCGCCGGCCCTCCGGATTCCGGCGCGGGCTGGATCGTGACCACCGCATCCAGTGAGAAAGCCCGGGGGGGAAAGTAGAGGTGAACCTCTCCCCCGGTTGTGTAGACATCTCCGCCGGTGAAGGCCGCTATCCGGACAGGGGTTGTCACGTTGGCGAAGGGCGCCTCGTTGTCGACTACCAGTGACAACTGCGCGATTCCCGTCAGGCCCAGCGTGTCCTCCACGACCAGCCGCATCTCGTAATTGCCGTCGGGAAATTTTTGCGTATCCCAATCGGCCAGCGGGCCGAGTTCGATTGGCTCTGATCCCTCGTCCAGCCGGGTGACGGAGGGCCCGTCCCATGATGAGTGTTCGGCGGGACGCAGCTCCAGCCGGTAGTGGCGGAAACGGGGATCGGAGGCGGTCCCACGGACGACCTGCGCTCCCTGCACGGCCTGCCCGAATGCCGGCGCGGAAATGACGGCCGGCGGCGGCGTGGCGTCGACTTCGAACTCGAGCCGGGCCGGCGTCGGGTCCGCGTTGCGACTCCAGTCGCGAGCCTCGACCTCGAACAGGTGCCTCCCATCGGCCAGACCGAAGAACTCGGTGGTCACGTTGGGTGTCCAGTTGGAGGACTGGCTGTCCAGTGCGGACCGGTATTCGACGTCGGCGACCTCTCCATAACCGGCGGCGAAGACGAAGCGGACGTTTCGCGTCGCGGAAATGGCCGGGGGCGTTGAGACAAACACCGTCTGGGGCGCCGTCTCGTCCGGATCGTATTGCGAGATGCCGGAAAAGCTGCCGAACCAGAGGCGACCCCGGACATCCTCGAGGAAGTGGGATATTTGATCCGATACGAGGCCATCGCTGGTCGTGAACCGGTTCCAGCCGACTCCGTTGAATCGAGCCAGCCCACCGAACGTGGCCACCCAGACCGTTCCGGAGCGGTCTCCGAAGATGCGGGTGACTGGCGTGGAGCCGAGCACGTCTCCGGCGTGGAGTTCGTGCGCTCCGGAGGACGGGAGGCGAAGGGCACCGTTCGACAGTCCGACCCAGATGTCACCGGACATCGTGCGGTAGATCGCTTCGGCGTCCTCAGTCGTCAACGGGGAGCGGGTCACGACACCGTCCCGCCAGACGCCGAATCCCCCGGCGGCGGCAATCCAGACCTCCCCGCCGGGCGCCGGAAAGAGGGCGCGAACGTCGGTGGTCCAGAGTCCGTCGGCGGGACCGAGCGCAACCGGCCCGGATGCGCCCGGTGCCATCCGAAACAGCCCGTCGGAGGTGCGCAGCCAGATGCCACCCGTCGAATCCTCCTGGATGGCATAGACTTGGACGTCGTAACCCACGACCGAGCGCGACAGGAAGGGTCGCCACGTGCCCCCGGACCGGGCGGCAACGCCCGCCGCTGTGCCGACCCAGGCGGTGCCAGCGCGATCCTCGTGGAGGGAGAGGACATTGTCGTCGGGGAGTACTCCAGGTCCACGCCACGCGGTCCAGGTCACGCGGTCCGATTCCAGGATTGACACGCCGGCATATCGGCCGAATCCCGACACGTTCCCGCTGCCGAACCAGAGGCGGCCGCCCGAATCGAGGAAGACCGAGCTCAGGGAGTCGGACAGGGACCGGCCGGCCGCGCGACGAAGAAACGTCCACCGACCGGATCGATCCAGCCTGGCAGCTCCTCGATCAGAGGTGGCGGCCCAGATTTCGCCGAACTGATCCTCCACGAGCCCTTGGACGCAGTTGCTGGCCAGGATCGGCTGGATGCGGCCGCCCAGCGCGGGGCGGGGCGAACAGTCGCTGAACCCTTCCGGCGCGATGAACCCCTGGATGTCGACCCGGTCGTATCGGAACAGGCCATTCGATTCGGTTCCGACCCACAGGTTTCTCGATCGGTCGACGAGGAGGGAAAAGACGCGTCCGAGAGGAAGCCCGTCCGTGGTCGTGGAGTAGGTTCGCCAGGTGCGACCATCGAAGTGGTCGATGCCGCGCGTCCCCCCGAACCAGACGCCGCCGACCTCATCGACATGAATCGCCAGAACGGTGGTGTTACGAAGTCCGTCCGCCTCCTGGAAGTGCTTCCACTCGGGCACTCCCGCCACGAGCCGCCACCGCCAGGCCCCCTGGTCGGTTCCAAACCAGATCCCGCCGGAAAGATCTTCGGCCATGGCAAGAACACTGTCGCGCCCAAGACCGTCGGGGTCGGCGCGAAAACTCTCCCAGCTCAACCGGTCCGGAGCGAGACGGCCGACTCCCTCGGGCGTGGCCACCCACAGGAATCGTTGGCTGTCCTCGAGCAGCCGCCAGGCGTTTGGATGTACGAGGCCGCCGGATTCGGGCTGAAACGTGGTCCATTGGCCGCCAGCGGCCTCCCGGCGAACCAGGCCATTGGGCGTGCCGAACCAGAGATCACCGGCGTGATCCTCGAGAATGGCCTGAACGTTATCGCTTGGCAGATGCCCCGAGGCGACCGAAAAGATGCGGCGTTCCCTGGTCGCCTCGCGAAACTGAACTGCCCCTCCGCCCTGAATGCCAAACCAAAGAAATTGATCTTCTGTCTCCGTGATCGCCTGGACTACCGGGTTGGCGGTGCCCAGGTCCGGAGAAAGCCATCGAAAACCGTCGAAGCGGGAGGGCCCTCGCGGTGTACCAAACCAGAGGCTCCCCGTTCGATCTTCCAGGAGCGCCAGGACCTGTCCGTCGGCAAGGCCGTCGCGGGAGCCGCGATAGCTCTGCCATTCAGCCCGGAGTGGGGCGGCCGCGAACAGCGTCCATACCGCGGCCAGGGCGATCACTGCGGATCGCGGCTCACCTGTTCGGATGGGTTTCATGCGAGTGTCGGGCATCCTGAAATACCCCGCCGGGTCCATTGATTCACTGCCGGCAAAGGCGGCTCCACCTGGGGGCAAGCGTGAAAATCCCCCCCATGTCAGGTCGCCTCGGCGCGGTTGGCTCTCATCTGCTTAGAAGGACCGACCCTGTCCCAGTTGGTTGACTCCGAATCAGACCGTGCCTGTCATTTATTCCTGCCCCATGCGGAGTGGCACGTCATCGTGAGGGGCGGGGCAGAACAACCCAAGGCGGCCGGCCGACTGCCAGGTGCGCATTTGACTCCATCTTCCATCAGGGTAGCGGCCCGAGGCGGGAGATGATTCGTTCCGGATCGAGCCGGATCATGCTACATCGCTGTGACGACGGCAAGACAAACTGGGCCACTGGAGTGACGCTTTCGCGGAGAACCGATCAGCAGGCCCGGATCGGCTTCACTGCACCCACCTTCACCGACACGACCGAGTCGAACGCCGCGCGCTCCGGGCTGTCGGCCGGTAACGAATCAACACCAACGTCGTAGCGACTCTCGTTGAGGACTTCGACCGAGGCCAGTCCAGCCTCCCGCATCATGCCAAGGTACTCCTCCTTCATCGAGGCGCCGGCAACGCAACCAATGTAGAGATCGACCGACTTCTGCATCTCCAAAGTCAGCGGTCGCGTCAGCACCAGGTCACTGACCAGCAGGCGACCGCCGGGCTTCAGCACCCGGAAGGCTTCGCGAAACACCTGCGGCTTGTCCGGCGACAGGTTGATGACGCAATTCGAGATGATCAGATCCACGCTCGAGTCGGCCACCGGCAGATGCTCGATCTCCCCGAGACGGAATTCGATGTTGGCCTCGGCGACCTTCGTGGCGTTGGCGCGGGCTTTCGCCAGCATCGCCGGCGTCATGTCGACACCGATGACCCGGCCGGTCGGCCCTACCTCGCGCGCGGCCAGAAAACAGTCAATGCCCGCCCCCGAACCAAGGTCAAGGACCGTCTCGCCCGGTTTCACCTCCGCCAGGGCCAGAGGATTTCCGCATCCAAGCCCGAGGTTCGCGCCTTCGGGAATGGCCGAGGCCTGCTCGGCGGAATAGCCGATCTCGGTCAGCACGTCGGTGCCGCACGAGCCACCGCAGCAGCCGGTCCCCGAGGGGCGGCCCTCGGCGATGGCCCCGTACTTCTCGCGGACGACTTCACGAATGTCTTCGCTCACTTTCCTTCTCCTTTCCGTGGCTCCACCAAGGAGCCCAGTTCCTCGAACAGCTCACGCAATCTCCTGAGTCCAGACGCATCGACGCAATAACAGACGCGGGGGCCGTCAATTTCGCCCTGGATGAGTCCGGCCTCCTTCAGCACCTTGAGATGCTGTGAAACGGTCGCCTGGGCGAGCGGCAATTCATCGACAATTGCACCGCAGACACACTCACCCCGGCGGATCAGCAGCCTCAGGATGGCCACCCGCGCGGGATGGCCGAGCGCCTTGGCCAGCCGGCCAAGTTCAATATCGCGGGGCCGCGCCGACTGGCGCGAGGCGGAGGATCGAGAGTCTGGTTTCATCGTTAATCGTCAATATACGATAAACAAGATCCCTCATCAAGCCAGAAGTGGCCGCGCCGGAAGAGGTGACTCGGAAAGCCGGATATCCGAACGAGTCGAGCGCTAGTCTTGAGGAATCGGCTGGGGGCCCGGGCGGATATGGGCGATATCAGGGTCCTCGCCGTTTTCGGGCCGCTCTACGGTTGTACTCTGGCGCAATGCCTTTTTTTCGGCCTTACGCACTTGCCGTGCCTTCGAAGCGAGTTCTTTCTGACGCTTGGCGAATGAGGTTTGTCGGTTTGCCAAAACAGTGATCTCCCCTTGGAAGCGGAAAAGGACGCTGGATCGTTGAGGGGACCATTATAGGCCAGAACGGGTCAGGGCATGACACGCACCTTCGGGTCACAACGCCGGCCCGGCCAGGGGCCTGATAGACTATGTCCTCAATGGCCAGTCCGGCCGGATTCCTGAGCCCAAATTGCGAGGTCGCCACCCACCCCCTGGAGATCAACAACCTGTGCCGCAACAGTTTGGCCTGCAGCCTCGTCGCCGCCATCATTCTGACGCTTCCCGCCCTCTCCCCCTGGATCAAGTTGCGGTAGGATTCCACCCCTCTTACCAAATGGGCCGCACGCGGCGCCCCTGACATTTCAGCCACGAAAGTGACGGATCCCGGCATGGCAATCACGAGCAACTTCATGAAAATCCTTGGCCTCACCGATAAACATGCCGGCGGATTTGCCGGTGAGTGGATCGGTTCAGGCCCGGTCCTTGCGGTCACCTCTCCGATCGACGGTTCAACCATCGGCTCGGTGACGCAGGTGACCGAAGCGGAATATGACCAGATCGTGACCCGGGCCCATGCGGCATTTCTGGAGTGGCGCAAGCTGCCGGCGCCCCGGCGCGGGGAAATCGTCCGACGGCTCGGCAATCGCCTGCGCGATCTGAAGACTGAACTGGGGCAGCTCGTCACCCTTGAGATGGGCAAGGTCACCTCCGAGGGTGAGGGCGAAGTTCAGGAGATGATCGACATCTGCGATTTCGCCACCGGCCTGTCGCGCCAGCTCTACGGCCTCACGATGCACTCGGAGCGGCCGGACCACCGCATGTACGAGCAGTGGCATCCGCTCGGCGTTGTCGGCGTCATCAGCGCCTTCAACTTTCCGGTGGCGGTCTGGAGTTGGAACGCCGCCATCGCGGCCGTCTGCGGCGATTCAACCGTCTGGAAACCGGCCAGCAAGACACCCCTGACCGCCATCGCCTGTACGCGGATTGCGGAACAGGTATGCCGGGAGAGTGGCGTCGATCCGGCGGTTTTCTCGCTGACCATCGGCAAGGGTTCCACCGTGGGCGACCGGATGCTGCATGACCGTCGCGTGCCGCTGGTATCGGCCACCGGCAGCTGCAAGATGGGCGAGCGGGTTGCCCAGGTCGTCAATGGCCGTTTTGGCCGGACGATCCTCGAACTCGGCGGGAACAACGCCATCGTCGTGACCCCCAACGCCAACATGGATCTGGCCCTGCGGGCCATCCTGTTCGGCGCCGTGGGTACGGCCGGGCAGCGCTGCACCTCCACGCGCCGGATCATCGCCCACGAATCGATCAAGAAGGCGCTGGTTCAGCGACTTGTGAAAGCCTACGAAGGAATCCCGATCGGCGATCCGCGCAAGGCATCGACCCTGATGGGGCCGCTCGTCACCCACGAGGCTGTTTCCGATATGCAGAAGGCCATCGAGCGGCTGAAGGCCGAAGGCGGCACGGTGGTGTACGGCGGCGATGTTCTGAGCGGCGCCGATTTTCCCGGCGGGCATTACGTCAAGCCCTGTATCGCCCTGGCCCGGAACGAATACCAGATCGTCCAGGATGAAACCTTCGCGCCGATTCTGTACATCATCGGATATGGCTCGAAGAGTTCATCCCCGGCCGAAGCCATCAAGGAACTCGATGAGGCCCTGGCACTCCACAACGGGGTGCCGCAGGGCCTCTCGTCGTCCATCTTCACCGACAACATGCGCGAGGCCGAAATTTTTCTATCGTATCAAGGCTCCGACTGCGGCATCGCCAACGTCAACATCGGCACCAGTGGGGCGGAAATCGGCGGCGCCTTCGGGGGCGAAAAGGATACCGGTGGCGGCCGCGAATCGGGCTCCGACGCCTGGAAGGTGTACATGCGACGCCAGACCAACACCATCAACTGGAGCACCAGCCTGCCGCTGGCCCAGGGGGTCAAGTTCGGAGATTGAGCGGGCGGCGGTGGCGAAGTTTCTCAATCTCCCGACGGAGCGGCTCCCAGTAGCTTCGATCCAGTTCGCGCTCGACATCTTCTTCAGCGCGCAGTTCAGAGCGCAGGGCGTCCATTTCGCCTGAAATGGCGTGCTTCAGCAGCTCTCGACGTGAAGCAAGTGATCGGACGCGCGACTCGTGCAAGCGTGCTGCCTCGATCAGGAGCTCTGGAGTACGCAGTTCAAGAAACCAGAGGCTAAATGTTGTCAACAATCATGACTTCCGGCGAACTGGCCACGGTATGCCCTACCCCCCCGCAATCGCCCCCACCACCAGCAACGGTTCCGCGCCGGAAACGATGGGCTCCGGCAATGGCGCGTCCGGTGATTCGTGGGACCAGTCTTCCTGGCAGGCGAAGAAGCGCAGGAAGTCCCGGCGCTTCAGTGTGACATGGTCGCGAATCGTCCCACGCAGCACGGGATAGCGGGCCTCGAGCGTGTCGAGGACCGATCGGAGTGTGATCGGTGCCTCGACATCGAGTTCCACCTCGCCCTCGACGCGCGCCAGGGTCCGCAGGTGCGCGGGCAGTTCCACCCGGATCATGCCAGCGTCTGGACCTCGACGGACAGCACCGCGGGGAGATCGCGCACGATGGCCGTCCAGTTATCGCCGGAGTCGGTGGATGCGTACACCTGACCGCCGGTGGTGCCGAAGTAAATGCCGCACGAATCGAGCTGGTCGACAGCCATGGCATCGCGCAGCACGTTCACGTAGCAATCGCTCTGCGGCAACCCCTTGGTGAGCGCTTCCCATTCGTTGCCGCCGGTTCGGCTGCGGTAGACACGTAGCTTGCCCTCGGGCGGAAAGTGCTCCGAGTCGTTCTTGATCGGAACGACATAAATGGTTTCCGGCTCGTGGGCGTGCACATCAATTGGAAATCCGAAATCGGTCGGCAGGTTGCCGCTGACTTCGTGCCATGAATCGCCGGCGTCGTCGCTGCGCATGACGTCCCAGTGCTTCTGCATGAACAGCACGTTCGGCCGCGAGGGGTGCAAGGCGATGCGATGAACGCAGTGGCCGATTTCGGCGTCCGGGTCGGGAATGTACTGGGACCTGAGCCCCTTGTTGATCGGCTTCCAGGTGGTGCCGCCGTCCTCGGTGCGGAAAGCGCCAGCGGCCGAGATGGCGATGAAGATCCGCTGGGGATTGGTCGGGTCGATCAGAATGGTGTGCAGCCCCAGGCCCCCGGCGCCCGGCGACCACTGCGGACCCGTATTGTGATTGCGCAGTCCCGACATTTCATGCCACGACGCGCCACCGTCGGTCGTGCGGAACATGGCCGCGTCCTCCACGCCGGCGTAGACCATGTCCGGATCGGTCAGCGACGGCTCCAGGTGCCATACCCGCTTGAACTCCCATGGATGCTGCGTGCCGTCGAACCACTGGTGCGTGCCGGGAATGCCGTCATAAACGAATTTATTGTCGACCGGCTCCCAACTTTTGCCGCCGTCGTTGGAGCGCTGGATCATCTGCCCGAACCAACCGCTGCACTGGGAGGCGTACAGGCGATCCGGATCCACCGGTGAACCCTTGACGTGATACATCTCCCAGCCCGCGAACAGCGGGCCTTCGACCCCCCACTTCATGCGCATGGCATCCGATGTCAGGACAAACGCGCCCTTCTTGGTTCCGACGAGAACTCGAACGGTGCTCACGATGACTCCTTCCTGATCCGCGCGGTGGTCGCGCGCCGCCTGACCCGGGAACTTCCGATGGGCGCGGATCCTACCAGCGGTCCACTCGCCGATGCTATTATCCCTGACCTTGGAAACGCCGGTGGCGGCCCAATTTTTACACCTGTTACAATCGGATCTCCCCATGACGCTCACGCCCGGCACGCGCGTTGGTCCCTACGAAATCCTGGGTCCCCTCGGGGCCGGCGGGATGGGGTTGGTTTATCGCGCGCAGGATCCCCGGCTGGAACGCCAGGTGGCCATCAAGGCGCTGCCGGAGGCGATGTCGGGGGATGCGGAACGGCTGGCTCGCTTCGAGCGCGAAGCGCGTGTCCTGGCCTCGCTGAACCATCCGAACATCGCGGCCATTTACGGGCTGGAAACCCTCGAGGGTGTGCCGCATCTTGTCCTCGAACTGGTGGACGGGGAAACCCTGTCCGCGCGGCTGGCCCGAGGGGCCATGGCTCCGGTCGTGGCACTCGACATCGGCATGCAGGTGGCGGCGGCCATCGAAGCCGCGCATGACGGGGGCATCGTGCACCGCGATCTGAAGCCCGGCAACGTCATGATCACAGGTGCCGGGATGGTCAAGGTCCTCGATTTCGGACTGGCCAAGGGAGCCGCCGCCGTGTCGTCCGCGTCGTCGCCCGATCTGTCGGCCTCGCCCACGATGGCCCTGTCCGCCACGCGCGAAGGAATGATTCTCGGCACGGCTCCCTACATGAGTCCCGAGCAGGCGCGCGGGCAGGCAGTGGACCGGCGCACCGACGTGTGGGCCTTCGGATGTCTCTTGTACGAGTGCTTGTCCGGCCGTCCGACGTTTTCCGGGGACACCGTGTCGGACGTCGTGGCCCGCATCCTCGAGCGGGAGCCCGACTGGGGGCTGCTGCCGGCTGCGTTGCCACCCCGCATCCTGGACATCGTGCGCCGCTGTCTGACCAAGGAGATGGCCCAGCGTCCGCGGGCCATCGGTGACCTGCGCCTGGAACTGGGTGCGATCCGTCTGGAGATGTCGTCGCCGACAATGGCCCGACCGGCGACCGCGTCCGCTCGGCCGTCGCTGGCGGTTCTCTACTTCGAAAACCTGTCCAGTGATTCGGAGAGTGACTATTTCTGCGCCGGCATCACCGAGGACATTCTCACTGATCTCTCCAAGATCAAGGGATTGAATGTGGCCTCGCGGAACGCGGTGGCCCGCTATCGCGGCAAGACTGTCGATCCGGCGCAGGTCGGGGCCGAACTCTCGGTCACGGCCGTGCTTGAAGGAAGCGTGCGTCGCGCGGGCGATCGCGTCCGTATCTCCGCGCAGTTGATCAACGCCGCCGACGGCTTTCACCTCTGGGCCGACCGCTACGACCGAACGATGGAGGATGTCTTTGCCGTGCAGGAGGAGATTGCCGCCTCGATCACCGAAGCGCTCCGCGTGGCGTTGACTCCGGCGGAAGCCGAAGCGCTGATCGGCAATCGTCCCGATGACGTGCGGGCCTACGACCTGTACCTGCGCGGCCGCGATCAGTACGGCCGTTACCAGGCCGACAGTCTGAAGGAGGCCGTCGAGCTGTTCGAGCAGGCCATCGCCATCGACCCGAACTACGCGCTGGCCTGGGCCGGACTGGCCGACGCCTGCGCGCAGACGATGCACTGGGGTTATGCGTCCGACCCGGCGGCCATGCTGAACAAGGGGCTGGCCGCGGCCCGCAAGGCCATCAACCTGAATCCGTCGCTCGCGGAGGGTCATAAGGCCGAGGCGTTGAATCTTCGCGGCCTGAACGACGTCGAGGGGGAGATTCGGTCACTGGGCCAGGCTATCGAGGCCAATCCCCGCTATCTCCCCGCGATCATCAACCTCGCCGTGGTGGCCTTCGAATCGGGCAATGTGGCTGGTGCGGAACGAGGTCACCGGCGTGCCCTCGAAATCGACCCGCAGGAAGCCTTCGCCACCACCTGGCTCATGGGGATCACCCACATGACAGGGCGCCCTGACGAAACCCTGGCCCTCGCCGAACGGCTTCTCGAAATTTCCGACAAACCGTTTTACATGACCGCTTCGTACATGACCCAGGCAATTCTTGCCAACAGGCAGGGCGACCCAGCCGCCGCCGGCGCACTGCTGGTCCGGGCCGCCGCCGCCGGCGCGGATGCCTCGAACATGAGGTCCGTCGAAGCAATGCTGCACGCCGCGTCCGGCCGCCCGGCCGAAGCGCTCGAACTGCTGCGGGAGATGGCCCCCCATAGCGGCCTCAACACCGGCACCCTGTTGCTCGCTGCCCGCATTTCCATGCAGCTCGGCGAACCCGAGATGGCCCTCTCATTTTTCGAGCGCCCAATTGTCGGGCACCTGGTGCCGACCATGCTCCGCCTCCACCCAGAATTCCACCCC
>Ga0163152_10003476_pt1 | contig 20442 bp, 20 predicted proteins | sample OliLakLV19MP8IB2_FD_148635 | JGI IMG/M metagenome (GOLD analysis project Ga0163152, IMG submission 148635) | Freshwater microbial mat bacterial communities from Lake Vanda, McMurdo Dry Valleys, Antarctica - Oligotrophic Lake LV.19.MP8.IB-2 | ecosystem: Environmental > Aquatic > Freshwater >...
CTCCCAAGGGCGGCACGCGAAAGTACGGATGCGTGCCGAACCAGAACGGCAGCGGCCCATCGCCGGGGTTGTCGATGGCAATCTGCGACAAGAGCGCGTCGCCGCGCAGTTCGTAGCTCACACGGATGCGAAAGTCGCCCGGCCAACGTGCGAGCACGGCGGGATTGTCGCGACCAGCGTGGTACTCACCAATCACCTTGCGCTCCGACTGTTCGATCACCCGCCAGGGCACGCCTAGCACGAAACCGTGGATGCCGTTGCCGATGCCATCGCCGGGCTCGAGCTCGTACTTTTTGCCCTCGTAGACGAAGGCCGACTTGCCGATGCGGCCGGCGAACGGGAACAACAGCGGAATGCCGCTGGCCGATGCCCGCTGCGTGCCGGACGAAAAGTTCGGCTGCGCCCAGAGCAGTTCGGTCGGCTGACCGGCGTGTTGCACTTGAAAGCTGTAGCAGTTGAAGCCGTAGCCGGCCAGCACCCGGGCCTGGCTGCCGGCTCGTTCATCTTTCAACACGATCTCTTCGACGGCCATGCGAGTGGCTCCGCGGCGATGCAGTTGGTCAGTCAGTAAACATGGATTGGCAGAAGAACAGCTTCCCCGCATTCCCCTCTCCCCTCGCGGACTTCGGCGAGCTCAGTCGAGCCGGAGAGGGAAGGGTGAGGGGGCCGAGATAGCGGAAGTTGTTTTTCGGTCGATCCTTGATCAGCGGTTGACGCGCCCGGCCCCCCGGTTTTCTCCCCGCAGCGTGACAGGTTCGAGCGGTTGGGGCAAGACGCCGCGCTCGACGTGCGCGGCTCGCAGGGCCGGCACATTCTGGCGCAAGTCGTTGCGAAGCGCCACGCGGGTGCCGACCATCAACGTGACGATCGCCACGAGCAACAGCGCGGCGCGGCGAACCAGCCGCAATTCGACATCCCCCAGCGCCAGACTCGCCAGCAAGTGCATTAATGCCAGGCTGGCCAACACGGCGGCAATCAACAACCCGGTCGCCAGCATGCTGCGCCCCATGACAAGATTCTGCGACGCGCGCGGCAACGTCGTCAGCAGCCAGATACCCAGTGGCATTTGCAGTAACGTGGCCACTAGCGCGAGCCGGGCGCCGAAGAGTGTGGCGCGCTCGTCGTCGGACGGTGGCACTTCGATCAGCGTGTCACCGTGGCTCAGCGCTTCCCGATTGTCAGAGGATGCTCGCCAGGGTCGCATCGCCAGCACACCGGTGACCGCGAACGACGCCAGCCAAAAATGCGCGACGCGGGCGAGCGTCTCGCGATCGACCAGCAGCTCGCGAAATTTGATCGTCTGGCCCCACAGCTCGGGCCGCTCGCTCACCAGGCTCACAATCGTGAACAGCGCCGGAAAGTGATAGCCGAGATTCGTGCCGGCAGCGATCGCCAACAGCCACTGCCAGCCGCGCCGCCGCCAGCGATCAAACCCATACCAATAAGCCAGCATGCAGCCGAGGTACATCAGCAGCTCGAGCCCGCCAAACCACCAGCGGCTGACTGGCATCGTCCGCAGGGCTTCGAGATCTGCCGGATCGCTACGCCAAAAAAGCCAGCCCAACTCCGCCAGCCCTAGCCCGGCGCCGGCCAGGAACAGCCACACGCAATCGCGCGCCAACCGGCGACCGACGGCCCGCAGTGCAGCGTCCCCGTGACGCGTGGATCGCCATTCGCACCAAACGCAGACAAACGGTGCGGCCGTGGCGACGTTCACCGCCAGCAGGTGGGCCGAGAGGACAACAACTTCGAGAATGCTGGACAACATCGAGGGAGCGGATTGATCCAGTGGCGGCAGGGTTCCGTCCGTGACGGCGGGATGGCATATGCGTCGGCGGGATTATAGAGGGGCGCCGCGACCGTTCAAAACCGTACCTTTGGCCGGCGGTGACCTCTGCCCGTGGACCCGTGCTCAAGTCAGCCCGGCTGTGTTAAAATGTCGGCCGACTGGCGACGCCGTGCCCACTTCGCGAGCGGGCAATTCGTCGTCGACTCGGGCGATTAGCTCAGTTGGTTAGAGCGCCACGTTTACACCGTGGATGTCGGGGGTTCGAGTCCCTCATCGCCCACTGCTCTACATCCTTGGTCGAGGCTTGACTACGATTGCTTTCTATCGACTGGGGCGACACTTGTGGTGACTCTTCACCGGGATTGCTTTCCGTCGCAGCAACTGCCGTTGTGGCAGCAGTAGACCCCGATTGACCCCGAAAGTCGGTCGTCCGTACCAACCCTGGTGCAATCTGACGTGGAGCCAAATCGTTTGTGCCGGTTGCCGGTAGAAATTGCCTGGCGGTAGATACCGCGTCGTCAAGCGGCAGCGCCGGCAACGCATCGAGAGCCCCTTGTACGTCCAACAGCCGCGGATCGGTGTAGACATTCATCGTCAGGTCGATACTGGCGTGCCGCATCGCCGCCTGTGCCGTACGCGGTGCCACGCCGCCCTTGCTCAACAGCGTGCCGAAGCTGTGCCGCAGCGCGTGAACGTCGATCGTGCGGCCACGGTCGTCAACCTTGGCGATGCCGGCGGCCTTCAAGTCACGGTCGAGAATCCGAATCAATCCGGCAGGCACGCGGAACACCTTGGCGCCGGCCGGCAGCTTTGGCGGCACTCCGGTTGTGCGCAACCGTGCGGCATTCTGCGCCTCGGCAAGCTTATCGACCAGCCAACTGCGTAGGTCATCTGCAAGATCGCTGCGCACGGCAATCTGCGAACCCTGACGGTTCTTTTCGTCGGCCGCGTTCAAGACCGCGTGCGGGTGCGGACCGTCGAGCACCAATTGGCCGACGGTCAGCGAAGCAAGCTCCCCTTTCCGCAGCCCGGTCAGAACAAGTGCCTTATAAATCAGGGCTCGTTCGCGACCCAGCCGTTCGAGCCGGGCAATCAGGGTGGGATTATCCTTCAACCGCTCCCGCGCCCGCTCGAGCGTAATCGCGAGGGTATCGAATGCCAGTGGCTCGGCGTTCCAGGTGTCGCGATCTCGCTTGCGGTCCCTTTCGTCCTTGCGGATCGCACCCCTTCCGAATTCTGCCAGCGGCCGCCTAGTCGCCACAATAAGTAGCCGGCGAAGCTCGTGTTCGGTCATCGCCCTCCGCTGACGCCGGCGGTCTATCTTGCGATCGGCTACCGGCACAAAAGCGAACGGGTTTGCTTGCAGCCGCCGTTGCTGCACGCACCAGTTGGCAAATCCCACCCAGGTACCGCGGTATTCGTTTCGCGTGGCGGCGCTCATTCCATCAGTTTGTTGGGCGACCAGCCAGCGTTCGAGGGCCACGGCATCCAGGTCAGGGAGTCGTCGAAAGCCAAGGTCGCTCGCCACTCGGTGCAAATGTCGCTGCATGTCCTTAATGCGCCGCCGGGAGACACTTTTTGCTATCAGGTGACCGACATAGGTCTCGGCATGCCTCATCAATGACTCGGCCTGATGGTCAGCAACTGAGGACTCGACGGACGTCATCACGCCGGCTTTGACTAGCTCGGCGCGGCGCTCCAAATCCGCCAACACGTATCGCGCAGCCGCTTCATCGTGGCATTGGGTCGCAACCTCCCGTACTTGCCCATCCGCATCGCGATACTTCGCGTAGTATGTCGACGTCTCGATCCAGAGCCGCACCACACCAGCGTTCTTGCCCTTTTCTGGCGTTCGCGCCGGCGCCGTGTGGACGCGCCCCCGGCTGTCGGTCCAACGAGCAAATCGTCGATCAAGACCGCGGACTTTACGGGTGAACAACTCAGCGCTCGGCGGGAGCGGCTTTGTTACGAATTTCTTGTAGATTGATCCCACAATCGAGGCCTTTCAGCGGACGGCAGTCGTGGACGTCAACTGTCAATCATCGGCTTCTGGCAGACATGGGCAAGGCCTTTCTGGACGACAGGCAATTTGGTCAATCCCAGTCCTTCTGTGTCAGTAGCTGTCTACCCGAACGTGTTCCTCGTTCGAACTGGAAGCGGTCTCCAGACGAAGCAGCCAGCAAGCCATACCGCTTAGATTGCCAACCGAGAACCAGTGGCTGCTGGGCCAAAGGCAAGATGCTCGACATCATCGAACGGACCATTTAGGGGTTGCCCAACAGCTAAAGAAAGCAACCCAAGACAAGGCTGACTGGCAGGCGGTTGGACCGCTAGTTGAGATCGCCGTGCTGGCCGCCACGCTCGCGACGCTGCTAGCCAATTCGACCTCCCGTCACGAGCACCCAAGCCTTTTGGGCTACCTAGGCCCAACGTGCTTAGCTTAAGTGGCTAGCCAGCCAACCCCGCGACCTCCGTCACATCGATCGCCCTGCCTAGGGCACACACAGCCCGTTTGCGAGTCCCGCCGTGCCGCGACACTTCGTTGAAAGCGACTGAGGGTGTGCGGGCAGTTCGTGGGCGCCAACTCGGCCCCGCCAATGCCCTTCTGAACCGCCGGACGGTTTTTTCTTGACTCAGCCGCTTGGGCGGATAGCATTTATGAGTCACGTGAACGCATGGCATGGGCTCCGTTTGGAGCATCGGGTTCGCGACGTAGGTCACGTGGCAATTGCTGCGTCGCGACACTCCTGTGGAAATCTGACGAGTTGCTCGACACTTTGCCGAGCTGCGCAGATTCCACGTCTGTGCAAATCTAACGAGATGCTCGACACTTCGCCGAGCTGCGTAGATTTCACTGTCTTTGGAGGTCCATGCCATGACAACGTCTATTTCTTCTCCCCTGGCCTTTGGCGGGTGTCCCACCTTTTTTCGAGCGCTTTGTCGCGAAGGCAGCCGCGGCGGTTCCGCCTCGTACTTTGGTGCAGGCCATGAGTTGATGCGCCACACCGAACGGTTGGTGCCTTACGGTGCTGAAGAAGACGAGTGGGAGACTGAGCTTGAGACCCTTGCCCTGCTAGTTGAACAGGAAGACGACGAGGCAATTCTGGCGTGGTTTGTCGACCACTACCCGAAGTGCATGCATCTGGTGCCCAAACGTCGGCGCGAGTCGTTTCTCAAGGGCGTCTACGCGATGGCTGAATAGATAGCGCGATTAAACGTGGCCTGGCGGCGTTCCTCTTTTGAGCGCCGCCGGGCTTTTTTCATTGAGTCGACACAGTTTGCTCGCAACGCCCTCCGCCGGCATGATCCGGCCGCCGTTGAACATTAGCCGAGGGACTGCAAGGCATCCGTCACATCAACCGCCGTCCCCAGGGCTCGCACCGCGTCGCCACCCGCGACTCGCTCTTTGCGAAAGATCGTCGCCTGGAACAGGAATCGCCTCAGTTGGCCATCGCGACGCCGGATGCGATAGACGGCACGAAATGATTCCTTGCCGTAGACCAGGGCTTCGCGAACATCCCGCTGAGCGTTGAACCGGTCGTCCGCGTGCAGGTGGTCAGCCCAGGCATCGAGATGACCCGGCATGTCTTCGCCCTCGTAGCCGAGCATGTCCTGCAGGATTGGCGAAACGTAGATCGAGCGATTGCCGAGGTGCCAGTCGAAGATGCCCACGTTCGATTGGGCCAGGGCGATCGTCGTTCGCTCCTCGTGACGCTGGAGGGCGGCGACTTTCTCTTCGAGTTTGGTGATCCGGTCGATCAGTTCCGATTGATGCCAATTGAACGAGACCATGGGGAGGCTCCCTGGGGGGCACGAGTGCGGCGGCTACCCAGTTGTTAACGATAACAATCGTGGTCAGCGATCTGAACTGCCTGCCGATGCGCTGCTGCCCAGATTTCGCGTTGGTTGCGGAGAAGCTCAGGTCGCCGCAGCTCCAGCCGAGGTCAAATAGCGAACCTGCCAACTCGTCGATACCCTGTTCGCATTTCTCTGTCATGGCCGGTTTAGTCGTCCTTTCAGTTCATACGTTTAGCCAGTCCCAGCACGCGCCGGCGCAAGTACACTGCAGCCAAGGTGCGGTCGGTGCGCAAAACAACTTCGGTAGGCGGGAGTTTTCGCAGCAGTGCATCTTCCTTCGGTGACCAGGGGCGGCCGGCTTTCGGCGGGCGGGTTCCCCGACGCCGGTGGGCAACGCTCATCTTCTGCCGAGCCGCATCGGTGTGTCGCATACCATGGTGGGCCCGACGGATGGCCTCAACGACGTGGGGTGGCCGGGGCTTGCCGCGTCTCGATGCTGCAATCTTGGCGCACCGCTGGGGGTCGCGAGCCTTGAGCACGGTGAGTCGTTGGCCGCGCCGGCAGAACGGTTCCTCGGACCAGGCCTGCCGAAGTTTTCGGGTTCCCTTCGGTGGCTCCTTGATCCCCAGACGCCGGCGCCATTTGGTGACCGTTTGGGGTGTGACTCCCCACCAGTGGGCGACGGCGAGCACAGCCTCTTGGCGAATGGCCTTGGCGAGGTCTCTATAGACGATCAGCGCAAGGTTCCTGCCCTGCTTGCCCATGGGCCAAGCGATTCGTCCGCCACTGGTGCCGACGATCACGACTTCGCCGCGCACCAAGTCCTGCACGCGCTTCCCGTAGCCAAACGCCGGAGTGCGGTATGGGCCGAAGAGCAGTTGGTACCTGACTCGCTGGAGCATGAGGGGCTCGAAGTTCAGTCCGGTGCTTGACCAGCCGCTTTTACCGTCCAAGGTGGCGTGCACCGGTGGGCTCCGGAACGTACACTTCTGGGGCGAACCTCCGGAGTATCAAAACTATGGCACGCAAGAAGATCAACAAGTCCGAAAAAATCCGCGAACTGCTCGAGACTATGGGTGGCCAGGCAGCCTCCCCCAACGCCGTCGTAGCCGCCCTGAAGGCGAAGGGCATCAAGGTCACGGCGACCCACGTCAGCAACGTCAAATCGCACCTGAAGCGTGGGACGAAGGGTCGCAAGCCGGGCAGGAAGCCGGCCGGGCAGTCAACGGACCTGGTGTCCCTAGCGGATCTTCAGGCGGCCAAGCGGCTGATCGAGGTGTTGGGGTCGGTCGAAGCGGCTCAGTCGGCGATTGGGGTGCTGGCGAGGCTGCGTTAGGACGAGTTATCAGTCTCGAGCTCGAGCTTCGGGGGGTGCTGGATCCGTGGCGCGCGCAGGTTTTCGTGCGCCAGCAGAGTTCTCGCCTGCTCGCGGCTGCCGCTTGTTGTTTCCTCGCGCGTCGAATCGTCGGTGCAGCGGATCTTGCTCGGGTTTGAATCGGTGAGTTCGCATCCAATGGACGCTGAACGTTGCCGCGGCCCCAACAGTGAGGACTGCTAAAGCGACAAGCAACAGTGCCCGCAAGCGACGATTGCGAACATTCTGCGCGGATCCCGGCGACGACAAATCGGCCGGGCGTTCGGTGCTTCCATGGGCTGCCTCGCGAGGCTCCTGGGGAAAACTAACTGTCGCGAATCCCTCAAGATCTTCGCCGCGCATCAGCTTTCGAACTTCCAACCCCCAGTGCGAAGACGGCGCGACGTTACCACAAGCAACAACCGCCGCGTGAAAGGCATCAGTCCCCTTGAATGGCACAATCGTGCCGCCGGCAGCGCAATCCAACGCTTGCGGTTCGATGGCAGGCTCAACGCGGTCGATCGTCTGTTCAAGGCCAGTGGGTGGTGGAATCGATGCCGAATTCTCGGCCGCCGCGGCGACTTCGCGAAAGAACGGCAGCTCGAGAACCGGCGTCGTATCGGCGCCGACCACTTCGCATCGCCGCATTAGCGCCGCCGCGATGACGAAACGCCCAGGCCGTCCAATAGTGTCACGACCAGCATTGAACACGCGATACCAGCAACACCATTGGTCGTCGATTGCCGTAAAGATGGCATCGGGTACCAACTCATTTGCCGTAGCGTTGAATTGTGGCGAGACGACGTCGTAGTAGAGCTTGTCGAGTAGTTGCTTTTGCAGGTCGCTGTGGTGCCATTGCCAGTGCGAACCGTTGGCCGATCGTACCGAGCTGTCATAGACGGCACATCGAATTCGAACCGACGGCTGCCTAGCGAGCGACTCGAGCATCAAAGGTGACATGCTTATTCCAAGTTGCACGATCGGGGAGCGTTGGAACCTTAACTGGAATCCGGAACCACGCATTGCCGCCGTCGTCTGTCTGGACCGGCATCGTCTCGGATCCGATTACATTACCGTCCCACCAGACATCGGCACGAACATACACAGTTCCGTCGGCGAGTCCGTGGACGAGCTGTCCTGAAACGGCAAACTCATCGGCTGCCGACAGCGGCCACGGCCACGACGTCAGTTCTATCTTGCGACTGTCAGCGATGATTTCCGGGCCCCCAATCGCAGACATGACCAATCCGAATGTCGTAACGGCAAGTAGCCCCAGTGCTGCGACAACCAAGGCAGCGAGAACGAATCGACGATTTGATTTCAGGGTATCAGAAAGTGAGCCTGTCCCTGTCGGCAGAGATGGCGGTCCGGGCCTCGCCACATTCGATGAAGACTCCGGTGGATTCACTGCCGGTGGGACGTTCGGCTTTTGATCTTCCATCATTGCAGCACTTTCTCCGATCCATTTGGCCAGCGGATTTAGACCTTTGCACAACCATTTGCCGTCCGGTACTCGTAGCGGTCGTCCATCACGTACGGCCACCTTCGTCCCACCCACCGCCGAAACCGCCATGACGGGCATGGCGCCAGTTCGCACGTGGGCCGAATCGACGTAGGGCAGGTATTTTTCGGCGAGTTTGTCCCAGCCACCAACTTGTCGCTTGAGCTCGCCATACTGATCCGACTGCGTAAAGACCAGGCAGCAGCGCCGAGGGCGAGCCTGTCGTCGCACCCAGTCCATGGCGAATTTGAGAGCCCATTGATTTTCGTCCTCTCGCTGGACGTCGGGCTCTCCAGCAAAGTCGCGCAGATTGGCCAGGAATACGATGACGTCAGCCTCCTGGATGAATCCAGCCAATCGCTGCAATTGCTCAGGGAGCTCAGTCAGCTCGTTGACTTCTTCGTCCGCAAACAGCCGGCGGAAGTCCTGCCCGGCGATCTCCAGGCAGCGGAGGTCGCAAACCGGGGCACCGTCAACATGCAACTCCCAGTGCAGCGTAAGTAACTGCCCCTGCGGCGTCGAAGGGGGCCAGTCACCCCCGTTGAGAACAGTCCACACGCGGGCCACATGTTCCGAAGTTTGGCGCGACATGGGAATCATGCGCACGCCATCTCGGTCGCGCTTGAAAGCCCAGGCCATCATGGTCATGAGGACCGTCTTGCCGACGCCTTCCGTGCCGACGATTGCGACTTGTGCCATCAGCGCACCACCCTGGGGGTTAGCAGTCGATGGACTCGCTGGCGGCTGGCATCTTGTGCGGCCGCGCCCGTCCAGCGGAGCCAGCTGTCAGGTCGCCACCAGGGCTTTAGGGGCTGGCCTCGCTCGTCCCGGAACTCGACGAGCCAGGAGGCGATGTCAGCGACCAACTGGTCGATTGCATTGGAAAGTGAAATCAGACGTCCGCGAGGATCGGCAAGCTGGCGGATGCGCGCCTCCAGGAGCGGGATCCCTGCGGCTTCGAGCCCCGCGGCGTCCTGTGACTGGCGGGACCGCAAACCTTCGAGACCAGAGACGAAGTGGAAGGCGGGGATCCTCTGATGAAACTGCGCCATGAAACGCTGGCGAAACCGCTCGCGCTCTCGGTCATTCCAATCTTCACTGCCGGTAACCACGATGTCGTCGCAGATTTCGGCGAAGAAGCGGTCGTGAAATTGCATTTCCCGCTTGCCGATGCCCTGTTCGGCCAGCACGATCCAGAACACCTGCGAAACATCCTGCTGCAGATACTGCTCGACGGCTGAGTCGTGGCTGCCGGCATCTTCGCCCGCCTGGGCGGCACCAAAACCCGGTGTATCCGCCACGACCAACCCACCGGCCAGCAAATCGCAAGGTAGTTCGACGACTACCTTGCGAATCGACCGGGCGACCTCCCCACGATCGTCGGCCCAGGCGGCAAGCTGCGTATGCAACATGGCCGTGTCCGAGCAGGCGATTGCCCTGCGACTGGCAGCCCGCCGGAAGTACGCCGTGACGCGCAACTCGGTTCCGCGCACGAACTCAATCGGCGCCGCCGTGCAGGGACCATTGCGACGCGGAGCAAGGTCGCTCCCCAGCAAGGCGTTGAGCAGTGTCGACTTGCCGACATTCGTCAGGCCGACCACGGCCACGACATAGCGTCTGGCGGCCAACTCTAGCCGCCTGTGGTACGCTGCCAGGGTGCGAACCGCCTGGTCGAGCACGGCGCGCACGTCAGCGTGCCGGTGATACGCCGCCGATTCCGAGCAGAGCATCAACAGGTCTTCGACGAGACGCCGCAACGAGTCGGGAGTAGTGGGCCCCATCGCCAAGTCCTCAAACCCCAGCCGTGGGGGCAGATTGCTGGCTGGCCTCGGCCATCAGGCCCCGCAATTCACCGGTCATGGCTTGCAGCGCCGAAAGTTCGGTCGGATCGGGGCGATGATCGCGAGCCCGGACAAGCGCCGATTCGATGTCGTGAACCTGGCGATCGAGCCGGACCTGGAATTCCTCGACGATCGAATCTCCCATCTTGCGCAAGTCCGGCACGCGCACTCGCTCAAGTCGCTCGAAGATCTCGTTGATCTGGTCGCGAGCCGTCGTCTCCAGGACATCCTTGGCTTTAGCCTTCGAAATGCGCCAAGCCACCGGGACGGCCAGGACACCAACGCCAGCGAGCGTCCAGCCAACCGGTCCCGATATTGCGACCCAAAATGGTGTTGCTGTCAGAGCGGCAGGAGCGGACACGGCGGCAGTGCCTGTGACAAGCGGGGTCAAAACCGCACTTAGTGGTCCAAAGAGTGCCGTTTGTGGCAACATCGCTAAAATTGCTGAAGCGACTGTTGGTACTGCCATTGTCGTGGTCACGGCAGCCGCGGCGGCATTGGCCGCTGCGATCGTGGCTGCGGCAGCGCTCCCTGCGCCAAGCAAACTCACTCCGGCCGCGACGGCAGCCGCTCCGCCGACGGCGCCGGCTGTCAACGATGGTCCCGATTTCACCTTCACGGTGATTGCGCCAGCTTCTCCAACACGAAGACTGGGGTAGTCGGCTTCGAGCTTGGTAGTGGCCAGCCGCAAGGCATCCTCGAGGCGATGCACATTCGGCTGCAGTCCGCGTTCCACGGCATCGGTCATTTGGCCGGGGAGTTTCTTGGTCAGCTTCGAGACTTGCGACAGCGGGGTGGCTTCGATCTCTCGTGCGATCTGAGCAGCAACTTCGCGCTTCGCATCAGGCAGGGCTCGTGCAAAGTCCTCAATCGCCCGTCGCCAACTGGCCTGGAATTCCTTCGTGCTGATCGCCCGCTCACCATCCACTTGCTGGCGCTTCTGTTTGAGGGAAGCCAGCTCCGCGTCGATCTCGGCGGCCGAGCGGCCGGCACTTGCCAGCTCGAGGTCCAGCGCTGCGCCGAGGGGCTCCATTGCCTGACAGACGCGGCTGACAAACCTGGCTTCCAGCAGCCGAGCCTTGTTGGTACCTAGAAAGCCTTGAATCTCAGCCAATAACTCAGGTACGCCACTGCCGGCTGCATCTCCTTGAAACGCCCGCTTGGCGCTGATGCGATGAATGTCACCCACGGATAACCCGATCTGCTCCAGCAGGCCACGGTTGTGAGCCACGGCATCGTCGATATCCTGGGTCGTGGCCTCATCGATGCGGTTGACGGCGAAGAAGATCTTGCGGATGTCGGCCGCTTTGACCGCCTGCAAGAGCTCCAACTCGTCCTGATCGAGAGGCATCCGGGCCGTGACCAGAAAGATCACGGCATCCGATTGCGGCAGGAACTGATGGAGCAGCGCGTCGTGGTGTTCGTGAATCGAGCCTGCACCCGGCGTGTCGATCAGTACCAGATCTTTTTCCAGTCCTGGGAATCGCCCGCCGATGTCGACGAGGGTTACGCCTTTCTTGTTCTCGGGGTTCGCTTCTTCCGTGACATACTGGCGAATCTCGCCATAGCCGATCGGCACACTTCGACCGTCGCGGAACGAGACTGTGGCGCCATCGCGTTCGGCCCAGTGGAATTTGGAGATCGCGCTGGAAGCCGGGAGCTTGTCAATTGGCGCCACGACGTCGTCGGTACGTCCCAAAAGCGCATTGAGCAATGTCGACTTGCCTCGCTTGGCCTTACCCAGAACGGTAATTACGAAGCGCTCGCTCCGCAGCTGACCGATGGCTGCGGCGATTGCATCGGCGGCCGAATTGTCACCGCGACGCGTGGCGACGGCGCGCAGCTGTTCGGCCCAACGAATGAGTGACTGAGATTGCGGAATTCCCGAGAATTGCATGGTTTGCCCTCGTGGTAGAAACCGGACTCGTAGAGCAGCCCACACTTTGGGGCTGACGCTTAGGAACACGCGACGGAAGCACGGCGGCGATGAGCGCGGCGGCCTGTCTTGAGAAGATCGCGATTCGCATGCGCGTGGCGATCTAAGTAAGAAAGGAGCGCCGGATCCAAGGCCGCTCCGAGAACCTCCGCGAAGAGGCCTGATGAACAGCACCTGGCCGACGCTCCCTTGCGGGGAGCGCGGTCCAAGCACTGCTTCATCAGATACAAGAGCCCGAGGGCTCAGGTTCGCGGTTTTCTCGAAAGCAGTAACTTGACGCACGCGCGTCAATTCAAATTGTCAGCGTGGCCACATGGGGCCACGATCATTGTCGAATTCTCCTGAAGGAATTGGCTGTTCCGTGCGCCGGTTCGTCGTTTGCTGACGACGGTCAGCGCACCACGTTTGCCAGGCACCGAGCATAGCCCGCGGCAAATAGTGTGGTCAACTTGCGAAGCTCGTGTCTGCGGGGAGCTTTAGTCCGGGAGCCGGCAGGCGGACAAATGTCTCAGCGGTTGTCGCCGGCGCGTCGAGCGGTGTCGGGTTCGCGACAATCTTCTCACGTGCGCGAATTGCGCAATTTGGAAGACTATGCGCCGACTCGTCAGTCGCCGATCACCACCAACCCATGCCGCCGCCCCAGGGTCGATAGACTGGTTGCGGCGCGTAGTAGGGCCGGTAGCCGCCGTAAAAGCGGGGCGCATACGAAGGGGCGTAGTAGCTCAGTGTCGGCAAAGGCTGGACAAAAGCCGGTGCCCGACCGGTTCCGTAGTGGTACTGGTTGAACCCGCCATAGCCGTTTGGCAATGTCGTCGTGATGCTGGTTCCGCCCGGGCCGAACTGGTACAGGTGGCTGCCGTAGGCGTTCGGTCGGTACATCGTGATCTGGGCACCGGCGATTGCCGGAAACATCAATGCGAACATTAGAGCCAGTTGAAAGACGCACGTTCTCATCACGGTCTCCTTTCGTGGCCAGGGTTCGCCCGATGTCTTTGAGCATATCGCTGCGACGTTCGCATTCAAATCGTTTTCCACAACCTCGACGGTCAATTCCCCGAGTCACTGCGATGGAAACGACAAGCGTCGCTAAATCACGGCACGTCGTTGTTATTGTCAACAAGCAGCAAGGGCTACACGGCAGATTGTGCGAGCTCTGGCGACCGATGGTGCAAGGAAACAGCCCTGTTGCATTGAGCTGCGGGACCAAGAACGCGACGAGCGAACCCTGCGTAACAAATCACTTCTTCAGCGCAAGAAAAACGCTGGTCGGAGGGGCAGGAACCGGCCAGCGTCGACACCTGAGCCCGTAGGCCCAAGCATCTCCCACTAGCCTACCCATCGCGACGATGCGTGCAAGTTTCTGGCGCCGATTTCACAGTGGAAAGCACCGGCGGCGAACTGTGTGACGAGACCTCCAGGCAGCTGCTGCCAGAAACAGGCCGCCCAGTCCAGCAATTGTCAGGCTCGACGGCTCAGGCACCAGTGCCACTGTCGTTGTCGCGGCGCCCACGGCACTGAAGTGATCTGCCCAAAGCACGTAGTCGAGGCCGTCCACGACGCCATCGTGGTTGAAGTCGCCTTGCGACCAGTTGCCTGAGCCGCCTGATGCACCGAAGTGGTCTGCCCAAGCGGTGTAGTCCAGCCCATTGACGATACCATCAAGGTTGGCGTCGCCGAGGTGTTGGTCGAGCACCGCGAACAACATTTCGCGAGCCAGCCATTCGTAACCAGCCTGGTTGCCACTGAAAAGATGGATGCCATCGCTGTACCACGTTTGCCAATCGGGCTGCTGGCGGATGTCGTAGTTAACGTCGACTAGATGGACCGGCAAACCTTGGGCTTGCAGATTCGTGATCTGGTCTTTGATCCAGGGGATCATGGTCGAAGTGATGAAGGCATCGGCGGCGGCGTACTGCGGGGCCAAGAGCGGTATCGGCGTGGCGATGAAAATGTCTGGCCGTTTGCCCCCGGGCGTCACCGCAGTCATCAGGTACTGATAAACGCCGGCCATCTCCGCCTGGTAGGTCGGCCAGGCCAGATAGTTCCCAGCCGCCGCCTGGATCGCGTCGTTGGTCCCCAGCATCACGATCACGGCGTCGGGCTCGGGGTTCTTGGCAATCACCGAGCCGTAGGTCCAGGGCGGGCCGAACCCATAGACCGGACCATTGATCGCCTCTTCGGCCTGGTTGTGGTACGCCGGCTCTGGCTTGTGATTCGTGTCGAGCTGCTTGCCGACGTAGAGCGGCGCCGTGGCCCCGCCACTGGCGATCGAGTAGCCGGTGCCACTAATACCTTGGGACTGCATGGCCAGGGTCAATCGTATCGGTGCGTATCCGGTCGTATTCGAGTCGCCGGTGGCCACGATGTTGAGGCTGCCGGCGTAAGCGGCGTTGGCGATCGCCAAACAGCCGCATAAAGCGCAATATGCGCGCATCATCTCTGTACCCCTGGAGGTGTGAAGTAAACGACGGCTGCGTGAGGGTCTGCCCCTGGCACGCGTACAGCGCAGCTGTGAGGTGCACGAATGCTCCTAGCCGTCGTGGCGGCGGCTTATGACCGCCGCGGATGTGGAATCAACGCTACGAAGAGGTCGCGACAGCAGTGGGTCAGCCGCGCCGAAAATGGAGACCAAGAAAATGCAAACTGGTTGCGAGACGCAGCGACGGCGAACTTCAAGCGAAATCAGTCGGTGACTGACCCAGCGCTGTCAGTGGCGCGCGTTAGACTCCCGCCGCTTACCTCGAAGTCGGGAACAGCGGGGGCAGTCCATGCGGCCACAGAAACCGTCGGCCAACGGCCAACAGCGCGCCGATGCGCAGCGCCGGACTCGCCAGACCGAACGGCTGGCCCGCGTCCTGCGGGTGCTGCTGCTCATCCAGAGCCCGCGACGACGGGATGCCCGAGAGATCGCCGCCGAACTGGGCTGTTCCGAGCGAACGGTCTATCGCGATCTGCAAGTGCTGATCGCCGCCGGGGTGCCGGTCTACTTCGACAAGCGGGATCGTTGCTATCGGGTGCGCAGAAGCTGGCGACTGGCGGCGATGAGTCCGACCGAGCTCCCATGAGTGACGGTCAGAAAGCTGAAGCTCAACGTTCTAAGGAAAACCGCAAGCCACCCGCGTGACACTCTGCCGCCCGGCGAGTATTTTGGCTGGGTGCCTGCGGGCTATCACCCGTTGGCGTATCACTGACCCACTGTTGTCAGCACCGGTAGGTACCCTGGTGCCGGCGGAGCAGGAACCTGTCAGGCTCGGTGACGGACGAAGGAAACGTGCCGTCGCCGAGTTGAAGGGGCAAACTCGATGGCGATCGAAGTCGAAGCAATCGGCGATTCGCACTCCGCGAAGTCGAAGCCAGGCAAAGCCCGGCCTCAGAAGGGCCAACGGGCAGATGCCGATCGCCGAGCCCGGCAGAACGAACGACTGGCCTTGGGCCTGCGAGACTCGGCGCTTAAAGTCATCGAACTACGAAGCTGTCTCGACGACCAATCTGTGACAATGTGCGAGGCCGCGACATGAGCCAGACACCGGTCGAACAAAGACCAGCGGCGCAAAAACTTGTGGTGCGTGCGGGCTGATTTCGGAACCTACATTCGGCAGTTCGTGGCGTAGGCAACTTCATCTGCGGGACATAGGTCGTATGGCATTGGAATTTGTAAAGCCCGAGCAGTTATCGCTGAAAAGCCATTCTGAGTTCTCGGAGAAGTGGGTACAGGATCGGATCGCCGCCGACCCGTCCATTCTCGGATTAGGGGACGTGGTGTTAATAGCGAAGGAAAAATCGCAGCCGAAAGCAGGCAGGCTCGACCTGCTATTGCACGACGAACAGCTTAATCGTCGTTATGAAGTGGAGTTGATGCTCGGTGCGACCGACCCGAGCCACATCATCCGCTCGATCGAGTACTTTGACATCGAGCGCCGGCGCTACCCTGCCTACAACCATGTGGCAGTCCTGATTGCGGAGGACATTACTTCGCGGTTCCTGAATGTCATGGCCCTCCTGGCCGGCAGCATTCCGCTCATTGCAATCCAATTCACCGCGCTGCGGGTCGAAAACAAGATACTCTTGCACTTCACTCGGGTTCTGGATCAGACCGAGCTGCGAACCGACGACACGTATGAAGGTGGTGACACTGCCGGCGCCGGGCCCGTCGATCGCAGCTGGTGGGAGCAGAAGACGCCGCCGCAGATCATGGCAATGTGCGATGAGGTACTGAAGATGACTACCACGACTGCCAAAGCGCCTCATCGGCTGCAATACCGGAAGAATTTGATCAACGTTGTGCGGGACGATGGTGGAACAACCGGAATCTGGCTTTGGCCGAGAAAGACCCTACTCAATATCGGAGCCTATGTTGAACACCCAGCCAATTGGGCCAAGCAGTTTGAAGATCTCGAAGCAACGCTGCGTCGTGGGAATAGGGCGGTGCGAATTCCACTGACACCCGAGGTGTTCGAGCCTCATCGATCGCTGCTTCTAGAGTTCTTGCACGAAGCTCTCGATACGCTAGACGGGGAGTGAGCAATTGAGTACGCATGTACACGCTCGCGACGCCATGCAGTTATGGCAACCAACCGTGCCACAGGCACCCCGGGAATCGTTCAATGAGTATTTCCGCCAACGACGGTGTCTTCAAAGTACGCGACGCCAGGGTATTTCGGCGCTGCAATTTTACTTGCGTCTATTGTGGGTTCGATGGTCGACCTTTCGACGGATGGATGCAGCTCAGCATCGACCATGTGATACCACGCAGTTCGCAAGGGCCGGATGAGGAGGCGAATCTTGTCGCTGCCTGTCGATCATGCAACTCGATTACGAGCCGAATGCAATTCGCCACAAATACAACTTGGGAAGAGATCATTCAAGCTAAGCGGGACCGTGTGGCTGCGGCTCGCTCCTTCAGCCTGAAACTCTGGATGGAAGCCGTCGCACCGTATACGTTAGGGCGGCCGCCGCATGATGTCAGCCATGTCAAGTTCTTGCCGATCGCCCCGCCACAGTGAGCTACTTGCATGTCGCGGTTCGCCGAATCCCACGTCGAGGAAGCCGCCCTTTCGTGGTTCGAGGAAGTGGGCCATTCGCTTGCGCACGGCCCTGACATTGCTCCCGACGGAGAAGTTGCCGAGCGAGCGAGTTAGGCCGACGTGGTGCTCGTCGGTCGTTTGCAAGGCGATTTCGCCGCTCAATCCCCAGGTGCCCGTCGCCGCGCTGGAAGAGGCGGTCGCAAGGCGCTGCGCCCCGAGTCCGCCTCCCTGGTCGGCAACAACCGCGCCATGCACCAGATGCTCGTCGATGGGGTCGAGGTGGAATACAAACGGACTCTAGTTTCGGCGTCTCGTCGTTGCAGCGCGATCGTCCATACTTTTGCACTCCAGCCAAAACGCGCAAGTCGTTGTGTACAAGGCAAGTGGCGCTGTTATTGCACAGGGCGGAACGGCGACCAGCAGAGTCTCGGGATCCTGTCGTACATCGCGTTGATTGACAGCAACTGCTAGCAGTCGACAATGACGCCGAATGTCGGGGGCTGTGACAGCCACCAACTCGCATGAGGCATGCCATGAATTCCAGTGAACTAAGCACGGTCCTGACCATCGACGATTTGGCCGAATACCTGAAGATTTCCAAGTCCACGCTTTACAAGTTGGCTCAAGAGGGCGCTTTGCCGGGCCAGAAGGTTGGACGGCATTGGCGGTTTCACCGAGACGCGATTGACTGCTGGCTGCGGACGGAGCCATCGCCGCGGAGGCAATAACCAATGACGCTCAAGCCCTGGTAACAGACAGGTTTGCGCAGTCGAACCAGGTTCGAGCGACAGGTCTTTCCGCACTTCGTTTCGCGTACGTAGCTACAGTCGAGATCACGGTGAATACGATCACGCGACACACCAGGAAAGCCACAGCGCCCGCCACTGGAGAGCGCCGCGCAGTCCGGCTCCGATCCGGAGCTTTTCGCGACACTGGCCCCTACAGCGCCCGAAACAGCTCCAAAGGTGCGTTGATCGAGGAAGCCAGCCGCGTTTTCACCGCGCTGGGGGGCGGACAATCCCTCGAGCAAGTTCGCGATCAGGTCTTCCGGGGCGACCTTTTGACTCAACGATCGCGCGAGAATCGCGAACGCATTTGGAGCTCGATCCAGCAACGCTACCTGGTTCCCGCCTCCCCCTGGTTAACGAAACTACTAGCTGACTTGTGTGCTTCCGGCGCGCATAGCCATGATTTCGTCTCGTTGCTTTACTTGCTCTATGCACTCCGGGATCACCTCACCTTCGATTTCGTGACCGACGTGTTATGGGCCAAGCGACACCTAGCGAGTCCAGTGATTTCTCGGAATGAAGTGCTCGATCTTCTGAATCACTCCGAGCGTCGTCAACCTCAAATCGAAAGATGGGCTGAGAGTACTCGCATCAAGCTTGCGGGCAGCATTCTGACGGCGCTACGCGATTTTGGCCTGCTTGAGGGGCAACAGAAAAAGGTCCTTGTCCGGCCCCATTTGCCCCTGAAGACTGCCGAAACACTGCTGCGACTGCTCACGTGGGGCGGGTGCCGGGGCAGAGAAGTGGTGCAGGACGTCACATGGCGATTGTTTTTGCTCGGCGAACCGGAAGTTGCTTCGACACTCGCCAAACTGGCGCAAGCGGGGAGCATCCGCTTTGAGAAAGCTGGCTCAAGCGTCGTCCTCGAAACACCAAAAGAGTGGGAGGACTGACCGTGACTATGTACGACTGGCGCCGGAAGATCGGCGACGCGATTGAACGTATCCGAACTCGATACGAGTTCATCGGCCGAAAGACCGGCGCGCCGTTCTTGGCTGTTGTCTATCCCCCAGACGTGGAGACGGCCTTCCTGAAGGAGTGGCGAACCCAGTGCGCCACGCTTCACCCGGAGATCGACGTTCGGTCATTAGACGTGCTGGACGTCACCCACCGCATCATCACGGAGATTGGTGCAGCGAATATCGTCCATTCAATGGGTGATCCGATGCCCGGTTCAGACCCGCAGGCCGAACTTGGCGGACTTTGGGTGACGGCAGTCGCCGAGAGGGTGGAATCACAGTTGGCAGAACCGGGCAACGGCAAGCCGGTCTTGAGCATTGAACGGCTCGCCGCCCTCTATCCAGCGGCCGGCCCGCGCGACGTAATGCAGCGATTGTGGGATAGCGCACAGTCGGCTCTGAACGGCCCGGTGGTCGTGCTGATACCGGGCAATATCGAAGAATCGCGGACCTATTCGTTCGTTGGAAAGCGCGACGAGTTCATGTACCGCGGCGACTTGCTGTGAGCGACTTAACAGGACGTGAAAACATGAAGATCTCGGATTTGTTTGAGACTCGCGTCGAGGAAAAGATCGAACCGGTCATCAAGGTCGGCGAACGAGGCGACGAGCGCAAGCTGGCCAGCGAGATTGGCAGCTATGTTGTTACCCCGATGATCGAGGCTTTCCTCGACGACATGCTCGAGCACTACACCGATACGTTCCTCAACAAAACAACCGAAATCGGCATCTGGATTTCCGGCTATTTTGGCTCAGGCAAGTCACACTTTGCGAAGATTCTCTCGCTACTCGCGGGCAATCCCGTTTTGGAAGGCGTGGCAGCGAGCAAACGCTTCGAGTCGCGCGTTCCCTACGACGCTCCGAGGCGAGCGGCCATACTTCGCAGTCTCTCTCGGGTCGGAAATTGCGAAACCAACGTGCTCGCCTTCAATCTCAACACGCTCGCGGATAGTCGTAGCCGTCCGCTAGCCGCACTACTGCTGTCCCAGTATTACCTGTCTTGCGGCTACAGCGCCAATCTGATCTACGCTCGCGTAATCGAAGCGGAATTGGACAAACAGGGAAAACTCTCCGCGCTTCACGCCGCCGTCGAAAGGCGAGCCGATAAGCCCTGGACCGACATTCAGAAGAACCTCTCCTTCTACCGAACGCATCTCTACAGCGCAGCATGCGAAGTCGCGCCCGAAGTCTTTTCCAGCGCACTAGACGTGGATCAATCGCTCAAAGAGGCTGAGCGGGGCGAACTGCACAACGTCGCGTTTCTGGTCGACACCCTTCTTTCCGATCTCAAGGAGCGCGAAACGAAAACCAAGAAGCAGCAACGACTGTTGCTCGTGCTGGATGAATCTGGTCAGTGGATTGAAGATGATCAAGGCCGGCTCTCGCAGCTTCAAGCGCTGGTCGAAGAGGCCGCCATCAAGGGACAGGGAAAGCTCTGGATTATCGTCACGAC
>Ga0163152_10003480_pt1 | contig 20411 bp, 20 predicted proteins | sample OliLakLV19MP8IB2_FD_148635 | JGI IMG/M metagenome (GOLD analysis project Ga0163152, IMG submission 148635) | Freshwater microbial mat bacterial communities from Lake Vanda, McMurdo Dry Valleys, Antarctica - Oligotrophic Lake LV.19.MP8.IB-2 | ecosystem: Environmental > Aquatic > Freshwater >...
AGAATCGGGGAGCCTTGCAACGGACCCTGGAGGCTATCGATCAGCTGCTGATACCGCAGCTCAGGTAAGTTTCCAAAAGTAGAGTTGTTTGGACTGACGTCTCACATACGGCGGGCAGCAGTGTTAGTTCCTTCGAACATCATAGAGAAGTGCGCTCGTGAGAGCGAGGCAGAGTATTTCAGATTTCTCAGTATCGTTTTCGGGTCATTGAGGGAACCACACGATCAATTAAATGTGGCAACATGCCGGAGCTTCTTGCGCAACGAGGATTGATCTCTGTGTGAGTCCAAGGTCGTAGAAACCGAGAAGATGTTGAATGGCTTGATTTGTGTCTTGCGAGATCGTTGATAGCCTTCAGCCCGAACACCTGAGCAGGTACGAAAACTGTTGAATCCTGGGACAAAAGTCAGACGGTGGCTGTTGTGGGCGGCAATCCCATACGGGGTCGTTGCACGGCTGCGCGCGCTCCTGTACTACTGGGGCTGGTTCGCTCAGCGGAGATTACCGGTTCCTGTGCTGAGTGTCGGAAATCTCACGCTGGGTGGGACGGGAAAAACGCCTGTGGTCATTATGCTTGCCGAATGGCTCTTGGCACAGGGGAAACGGGTGGCGATTCTCAGCCGGGGCTATCGACGGACAAGTACGGATCCGTATCTGTTAGTGTCGAATGGCGAGCGCCTGCTGGTCGGCCCGAACGAGGCAGGCGATGAACCATTTTTGATGGCGCAGCGTTGTCCCGTGGCGATTGTGGCTGTTGGCGCCGATCGCTATGAGCTTGGGTGCTGGGTCTTGGATCGATTTCAGGTCGATTGCCTGATACTTGACGACGGATTTCAGCATCTAGGGCTCTATCGCGACGTGAACCTCTTATTGGCCGACGCGACGGATGCAGGGGGACTAGCGGCTCTGGTGCCGGCAGGTCGACTCCGGGAACCGCTGCAGGCGGCAGCGCGCGCAACTGCGATTCTGGTCACGAGAGCGGACGTGCCGGTTCAGGTGCGAGAGGTGTGCCAGCGGCTGCAGGTGGCGGTCGGCCCAATGTTGGACCCGATCCAGGTGGTCTTTCGTCCTGAGAGTCTTGTCTCTGTGGTCAGCGGCGCATCGCGGCCGCTGTCCTGGTCCAAGGGAAAGACCGCGTTGCTCTGTAGCGGTGTGGGACATGCCGGATCCTTTCGTGTTCTCGTCGAGTCGTTAGGGATCAAGGTTCTAGATGAAGCGGTCTATGGCGATCACCATGCCTATACAAGTCAGGAGGTTGAGCAGCTGCGTGCCAAGGCGAGCCAACTTAAGGCCGATCTGATCGTGACGACGGAGAAAGATGCCTGCAAGCTGGCTGCGCTGCTCCAACCCACCGATACCTGGTGGGCTGTCCGATTGACCACGGACGTGACCGTCGGGGAAGATCGACTCAAGCAACTCCTGATCCATGCGATCAACAGCAATTCGACGGAGGCCTGTGGATAGAAACGCGATTAAAAGAATTCTAGTGCGGGGACCCAATTGGCTTGGCGATGCCGTGATGTGTGAGTCGGCCTTGCGTGGATTGCGGAGCCTGTTCCCTGACGCGCAAATCGCGCTGTTGGTCAAGCCGGGGGTGGCCGATTTGTTTGCCGGCCATCCGGCATTGACGCGTGTGCTGACCTACGACACGAACGGACGTCATGCGGGGCTCTCCGGTAAATGGGCGTTGGCCGGGCAGTTGAGACGGCAGGATTTCGATTTGGCCATTTTGTTTCAGAATGCGTTCGAGGCGGCACTCCTGACGTTTCTGGCTGGTGTGCCTCGGCGCTATGGATATGCGACAGATGCACGGAGCCTGCTGCTGACCGATCCAGTCGCGGCGCCGGATCGCCGTACGCTTGTTCATCAGGTTCGTTATTACTGGGATCTGCTGAAGCCTCTGGGCCTCACAGGTGATCCTTCTGCACCGGAGCTCGTTGTGTTCCCCGAAGAAGAGCAGGCGATGGCGGGGCGATTTTCTCAGGGCGGCGTAGCCCCGTCCGATGTCGTGGTGGGGATCAATCCAGGCTCGACATTTGGCGGGGCCAAGCGCTGGTTGCCCGAACGATTTGCCGAGGTCACGGACCGGCTCTGTCATACGATTCGCATGTCTCGTGGACAAGAGGTCAGCGTGGTCATTTTTGGGGCCAAGGGAGAAGAGCGGTTAGGCCAGGAAATTGCTGCGAATCTGTCGTCGAAATCGTTGGTCTTGTCCGGGGCGACGACCATCCGTGAATTGATGGCGGCGGTGAAACGCTGTGAAGTGCTCGTCACGAACGATACCGGTCCCATGCATATTGCCTCTGCGTTCCAGGTGCCGGTTGTGGCGATCTTCGGGCCGACCGATTGGCGCATCACGTCGCCGTTTGGGAGCGCCCATGCCATTGTGCGGCAACCGGTCGATTGTGCGCCTTGTCTGTTGCGTGAATGTCCCATCGACCATCGGTGCATGACCAGGGTGACGGTCGAGCAGGTCTATGAAGCGGCAACGAAACAGGTACCTGGTTTATTGGGTTTGTCTGGTTCCTCTTATCCAAATCAAATTAACCAAACAAACAAGATTAACCAAATAAACCAGATGAACCTTCTGGACGGCGTGACCGTCTTTCTGGATCGAGATGGAACATTGAACTACGATCCTGGCTATCTGAGAGTTGCGGCTGAGTTGAAGTTGCTGTCGGGAGTTGGTCCAGCCCTGGCACGGTTGAAACGGGCTGGTGCGAAATTAGTGGTCGTGACAAACCAATCCGGTGTCGGTCGTGGGATCTTTACCCTCAAGGATTTGGAAGCCATCCATGCCAGATTGGAGGGTCTGTTGGAGCAGGAAGAGGTGGCGCTCGACGCGATCTATTTTTGCCCGCATCATCCTGACGATGGCTGCCGCTGTCGCAAACCGAATGTCGGAATGGTGGAGCGGGCCCGGTCGGAGTTGCAGCTCGATCTTCGACGCTCCTATTTAATTGGCGATCATGCCCGTGACATCCAATTGGCGAAACGGGTGGGCGCCAAGGGAATTCTGCTGACGACCGATCTCGTGGATGCCAAGGCACTCGATGCGCTGCAAGGAGCAGAGGCTATGCCGGATGCCGTGGCGGCGTCCATGGCTGAGGCCGTAGATTGGATACTGGAAGACGCGGAGAAGAGCGAGAAAGGGCACGACGAGCGGGAAAAGCGAGGCGAAAAAGATTTGTGAAGTTTACGAATCTCGCTTTTCTCGGCAGTCTCGCGCGCAACTAGCTCGCGGCAGACATCATGCCAGACTATCGCCACATTTTATTGATCAAGCCGAGTTCGCTGGGCGACATCGTCCATGCGATGCCGACCTGTGCGGCAATTCGTCGAGCGTATCCCAAGGCTCGCTTGACCTGGCTGGTCAAGCGCCAATGGGCCGGTCTTGTCGAGCGGGTCGACGGGGTGGATCGGGTCTGGCCGGTGGAATCCACGCTACAAGGATGGCTTTCTCAAGTGGTTCCTCTTCGTGCCGAGCAGTTTGATCTCGTTGTGGATCTGCAGGGGCTCTTTCGGAGCGCCGCCATTGGGAGGCTTACAGGATCTGCTTTGCTTGTGGGATTTGCCGATGGGCGAGAGGGAAGTCCCTGGTTCTATTCGAAGCGCGTACCCGTTCCACAATCGGAGATGCATGCAGTCGATCGCTATCTGCTTGTGGCCAAAGCGTTGGGGGCAGTGGACTCCGGTACGCCGGAGTTCCGGTTCCGTATTCCGCAAGCCGATCATGATGAGGTCGATCGGTTGCTGAGCCAATCCGGCGTGACATCTGGAATGAGCTGGGTGGCGATGAATGTCTCTGCCCGATGGCCGACCAAACGGTGGCCGGCCGCCTCATTTGCCGAAGTTGCCGATCAGTTGCAGCAAGAAGGGTGCGGAGCGGTCGTGATGATTGGCGGCCCTGACGAACGAGCGGATGTTTCAGCGGTGAGAAAAAAGATGCAGACCCCTGCCATCGATCTGGCCGGAGCGACCACCGTGGGTTTGCTGCCGGCACTTCTGAGCAAGGCGTCGCTGCTGATTACGAACGATTCAGGCCCCATGCATATTGCGGCGGCGGTCGGTACGCCGGTGGTGGCCCTCTTCGGGCCGACGAGCGAAGTCCGGACCGGTCCCTATGGCGCGGGGCATGCTGTGTTGACAGAGCCTGTGCCATGCAGACCCTGTTTTAGTCGGACCTGCCACAATAGTCTGCCGTTGGAATGTTTGCGGGCGGTGTCGCCCGAACAGGTCCTGGCTGCGGTTCGAGCGCAGCGGGCCCAAACCCGCATTATTCACGAGAGTTCGTGACGAAACCGCCGAGACGTCAGGCGAGACGGGCGCGCGGAGCCGTGAAGGAGGGAGGCATACTTGACACAGTATGTTGACCGACTGAGCGGCGAGCCCGCCCGCCGTCAGGCTTGTCGCAGCAGCGTATCGGCGGTTGCAGTAGAAGTCTTTGTGAATAATGAGGGTTAAAGATGGTTCCGCGATGAAGGTCCTTTTGGTCAGGCCTGACGGGATTGGCGATGAAATTCTGTGCCTGCCAGTCGCTTCCGCAATACGCCGGCTCCTGCCGGAGGCGCAGATCGCTTTCCTGTCCAGCGAATATGCCGCTCCGGTTTTGGCACACCATCCTGATCTCGACGAGATTTGGACGATCACAGGCCGGGAATCTCTGCGCGAACTGGTGGCGATCTTTCGCCGGGCCGTCGATGCCGTGGTCTTCCTCAAGCCCTTTAAGCGGTTGATGTGGGCGGCTTTCCTGGCGCGGGTTCCGATTCGCGTGGCGACAGGCTATCGCTGGTATAGTCCGTTGGCGAATCGTCGGGTCTATGAACATCGGAAAGATTTTTCCAAACATGAAACCGCATACAACGTCGGCATGCTTGCGGGGCTTGGGTTGCAACCTGGCATTGTCTCTCCGCCGAGTCTCGTGCTGACTGATGAAGAGCAAGCGAAGGGACAGGAGCGGTTGCGTGGCGTCGCGACACCCAGGGTGGTGCTCCATCCAGGCGGGTTTGCCGCCAGGCGCTGGCGCGTGGAGCACTATCATGCACTCGCGCATGAGTTGCATCGGAAAGGCGTGGGGGTGGTTCTGACCGGGAGTCAGGCGGAAGCGGACCTGTTCAACCAGCACGTGAGCAGTGACGCGCCGCTTCCCGCCTCGGTCCTCAATCTCATGGGCCAGTTATCGGTGCGTGAGTTGATGTCCGTGATTGCGGCTGGTCACGCCGTGGTGTCCGGAGCCACTGGGCCAGCCCATATGGCCGCAGCGCTCGGCGTGCCCAACGTCAGTCTGTTCGATCCGCGGCGGAATAATCTTCCGACTCGATGGCAGCCGCTCGGCAAGGGAGTTGTGTTGCGCCCCGATGTGCCGACTTGCGAAAAATGTATCTATGAAGCCTGTCCCTATTGGGACTGTCTCGACCGTCTCACAGTGGACACGGTTGCGGAGCAGGTGCTTCAAGCGGCCGAAGATCCTTCTCCATTGAAAGTGCTCCATGTCTAAGCTGTCGATCTACGTCATCGCCTATAACGACGAACCCAATATGCGGGCCTGCCTTGAGTCTGTAGCGGGCTTGGGCGATGAGTTGATCGTCGTGGATTCACATAGCACCGATCAGACCGCTGTGATCAGTCGTGAGTTCACGGACAAGGTCTATCAAGTCGATTTCAAGGGATTCGGCGATCTGCGTAATCAAGCCGTCGCCCTCACGACCCATGAATGGGTCTTCAGCCTGGACAGCGATGAGCGGATGACGTCTGAGTTGAAGGAAGAGATTCAGCGGGTGCTCGACCGTGGGCCGGAGGCGGATGCCTACTTCGTGCCACGGAAAAACTATTTCTTGGGTCGGTGGATCGAGCATTGCGGCTGGTATCCCGATTATCGGCAACCGCAGTTATTTCGAAAGGGCCGGTTCCGTTATCGCGAAGAGCTGGTTCACGAGAGTTTTGATTGCGATGGGCCGGTCACATTCCTCAAAAGTCCCGCTCTGCAATATCCCTTTCGCGACATCGATCACTACGTGGCGAAGCAGGATCGTTATTCGGATTTGATGGCCCGCCGCATGGCAGAGCAAGGCCGGCGGTTCTCCTCCCATCAACTCATTACCCATCCGCTCGGCGCGTTTCTCAAGATGTATGTGCAGCGGGCTGGTTTCCTCGATGGGATGCCAGGCTTGATTCTTTCTGGACTCTATGCTTACTACACCTTCATGAAATATGCAAAATTCTGGGAGCTTTCGAAGGACAAAGTGTCTGTCTAGTCTATCTGGTCTATCCGGTCTGTTTGGTCCTTAAAATGGAAAGGGTCGATACTCGATAGACCAGACAGACTCGATAGACTCGATAGACAGAACAGACACGAAACTATGAAGGTCAGCGGATTTACATTTGTGCGGAACGTGGTCAAATACGACTATCCAGTCGTGGAGTCGATTCGTTCAATCCTGTCAATCGTCGACGAGTTCATTGTGAACGTCGGGCGGTGCGACGATGGCACGCTGGAGCTGATTCGTTCGATCGGCGACCCCAAGATCAAAATCGTGGAGTCGGTTTGGGATGAAACGCTGCGAAAAGATGGCTTGATCTATGCCCAACAGACCAACATTGCGTTGTCACATTGTACCGGGGATTGGGCGTTGTACATTCAAGCCGACGAGGTCGTACACGAAGACGATTTGCCGGTGATCCAAGAGGCGATGCGTCGTCATCTCGGTAATCCCAATGTGAAAGGGCTCTTGTTCCGGTATCTGCACTTTATCGCAGACTATTGGACGACGAATCCCTGGTTCTATCACAAGGCCGTGCGGATCATTCGGAACAACGGTGAGGTGGAATCCTGCGGCGATGCGGTGGGGTTCCAGCTCAAGGCGACACAGCAGTATCTCCAGAGCGGACCGAAGGAATGGATTGCCCCATCGGGCGGGCGCGTTTTTCACTATGGGTGGGTGAAGGACCCTCAAACGATGACGGAGAAAAAACGGGAGCAAGTGACCATTTATCATGGTGGCCAGGTTCCTGCCGCAGAGGCCAAGCAGTTAGCGCATGACCGCTTTCAGTTCGAGGACTATGCCATGTTGAAGGAGTTCGATGGTACGCATCCGCTCGTTATGCGAGCACGCATTGGGGCAGCCACGCGATGGGCTCCTCGGAGGAATCGGTGGCTCAATTGGACCTTCTACCGGGAAGTGGTTCGCCGAGGCTTTCGTGGATAAGCCGAAGGCGGTGCAGGGTGTCAGGGGGATTGATTTGTGACTGAGTCGTTCGACAGGCCAACAGTGGCATGTGTGGTCATCACGAAGAATGAAGAGCGCAATATTGCCGATTGTCTGAAGTCAGTTCAGTGGGCCAATGAACTGATTGTGGTCGATGCCGAGAGTGGCGATAAAACGGTCGAGTTGGCCCATGTCAGTGGGGCAAATGTTTCTGTGCGCCCCTGGCCCGGCTTCGGTCTGCAGAAAAATTTCGGGATGGCGCTGGCGTCGGCTGACTGGATTTTGATTCTCGATGCGGATGAACGGGTGACCGAGGAACTCCAGAGAGAGATCACGGTCTGTCTGAGCAAATGGGCACCCGGCGCGCCCGTGGCCTATCGGGTCCCGCGCAAGAACTTTTTCTATGGCGCGTGGGTGCGAGGGGGCGGTGTCTATCCCGATTATCAAGTACGTCTGTTTCGGCGTGGAATGGCTCAGTATAACGATGTCGCCGTGCATGAAAATCTCATCGTCGATGGAGAGATCGAGACATTGGTCGGGCACCTGGACCATTACACGGAGCGGCGCATTCACGATCACTTCAAGAAGTTCGGGTTCTATACCACGCTGGCGGCACAGGAGAAGGCTAAGAAGGTTCGGACGGTTCACTGGATTGACCTGGTCTTCCGCCCTCTGGTGGTCTTGGTGAAGACCTATATCCTGAAACAGGGGTTTCGCGATGGAGTGCGTGGACTTATTGTCTGTGTGTTTGCCAGCATGTATACCTTTGTGAAGTATGCCAAGCTGTGGGATGTCACCAGGCAGGCGGCCTCTCACCCGGATGCCAGGTAGTGGCCACGCGAATTCTGTACGTGCATGGGGTTGAAGCCATCGGAGGGGCGGAGCGTGATCTGAGGGCCTTGCTGAGGATGCTTGATCGACAACAGTGGGAGCCGCATGTGGTCTGTCCAGGGACAGGTCCCTTCCAAGATCAGCTCCATGCGATCGCAGTTCCCACTCATGCGCTCAGTCTCCCTCCCTGGAGAAAACTCCGTTCATTCTTTCAGCGACGATCGGCGGTCCGGCGTCTGGAGGCTCTCGTGCATCAGCTCGATCCCGCCATGATCCATGTGAACGATATCTGGTGGGTGCCCCATACTGTGAGGGCGGTACGCGGTCTCTCGAAGCCCCTGTCGATCGTGGCTCATGTGCGGCAGGAGATCGAGCCGGCGAAGGTACGACGGTATCAGCTTGATCGAGTCGAAGCCGTCATTGCCATCTCACGGCAGATTGAACAGTCGCTGATCGCCGGCGGGGTGTCGGCCAGTAAGGTGCGGACGATTTACAGCGGCATCGATCTCCCGGAGAAACCACTCGCGCGAGACGATCAGTCGATGCGTCGGATGATCGGAGTTCCGGAGGGAGCGGTTCTGGTTGGTACCGTCGCCAATCTGTTCCCACGAAAAGGCTATGAGGTCATGCTTCGGGCCATTCCGGCTATCATCCGTGCGGTTCCCGCGGTGCATTATGTGATCGTGGGCAGTGACGATAGCGGTTGTGCCGATCGATTGAAGGGGCTCGCACAGGAGTTGAAGGTCGCCGACCGCATACACATTGTTGGCTTTCAAGATCCGGTTCAGCCCATCCTGGCCTGCCTCGATCTGTATGTGCACCCGGCACTCATGGAGGGATTTGGGATTGCGGTGGTCGAAGCGATGGCCATGGGGAAAGCCGTGGTTGCGACCACGACAGGAGGGCTTCCCGAAGTCGTGGCACAGGGAGTGACGGGTTTACTTGTTCGTCCTGGAGATGTCGAATCGTTGGCTGCAACAGTGGTGTCGCTCCTAAAAGATCGAGCCCGCCGAGAACAGATGGGCCGAAACGGAATGGCGCATGCGCAGGAGCGATTTAGTCTCGATGCGTCCGTTCTGCAGATGGAGCAATTCTACGGTGAAGTATTGGGAGCACAAAAGGGACGAGCATGAGAATCGGTTTTGATGCGAATCCGATGGTGGGCGATATGGGCGGGGTTGGGTGGCACAGCTACCATTTGCTTCGTACGATGTTGGCAGGGCAAGAAGGCCTCGACTTTGTGGCCTACGCTAAGCCTGGCGCCGAGCGGCCTGATGCGTTGGCTGCATGGCCTGGCATTGAGCAGCTTCAGTGGGTGAACTCGAGCCGTTGGGGGATGGGAAAACGAGGCTCGTCCGATCAATTAGATTTGTACCATGGGACCAATTTTCGGATGCAGGCAGTCGGGCGATTTGGCGGGGTGGTAACTATTCACGATCTCTGGTTGGATCGCCACCCTGAGTTCTCGAAGAAGATGTTGGGGCAGTGGCCGTCGTCGTTTAAGACAAGACAAACGGCGTTGCGAGCCAGAAAAACGATCACGGTGTCCGAGTTTTCTGCGGGAGAACTCGTGGAACTCTATGGGCTGAAGCGCGAGCATATCAGGGTGATTCCCAACGGCGTGTCGGATGATTTTGTGCCGCGTCGTGACGATCAAGCGATGGCGGAGTTGCGGAAACGGATCGGTCTGAAGGCTGAACGCTTTGTCTTATTTATCGGAGGGGCAGACCCGCGTAAGAATCACCAGACATTTCTTGAAGGCGCCGAGATGGTACGGAGGAAGCTGGGGGCCAGAATGTTGGTTCTGGTCGGCTCGCCCATCCATCCGTTCGGGAACTATGAAGCGACGGCTCGACGGCGTAGCTTGCAGGAAAAGGCGCTCTGTCCAGGGCGGCTGTCCACGAACGATCTACAGTTGCTGTATTCCTTCACCGATCTGTTCGTGTTTCCCTCATTGTACGAAGGATTTGGGATGCCCGTGTTGGAAGCCATGGCCTGTGGGGCGCCGGTGCTCACGTCCAATTCGACCGCGTTGGCGGAGGTGGCGGGTGATGCGGCCGTGTTGGCAGATCCTCAGGACGCACGGGCGCTCGGAGAGGCCATGATCCGTGTGCTGGAGGATGAGCCGCTTCGGGCCGCCTTGAAGGTCAAAGGGTTCGATCGCGCCAAGCAGTATTCCTGGGAGCAAGCTGGGGCCAAGACCGTCGCGCTGTACCGGGAGTTGTGTGAAGAGAAAAGCTAGGGGCCATGAGCAATCAGTTCCTATTTCTTTCCATCGGCCATACGCTATCAGCTCTTTTCCCATGACAAATGTCCTGATCATCAAGCTGCGCTACATCGGTGACGTCTTATTGGCGACGCCGACTGTGCGTGCGATCAAAGCGGCAAGACCGGATGTCCGGGTCACGATGATGGTGAATCGCGGGACCGAAGGCCTGTTGTCCGGCAACCCGGACCTGGACGAGATCATGGTCCTCGACAAAGGATCGCTGACGGCACAATGGCGGTTTATCGTCGGGTTGCGTCGTCGGCGATTCGACACGGTTATCGATTTGACGGATGGAGACCGGTCTGCGTTTTTGAGTTGGATCAGCGGGGCGCCGATTCGAATTGGATTCAACGACGAGCATCGTTGGCGAGGGTGGTGTTACACAGAGGTGGTCCAGCCTGCGCCCGGTGTGCGGCACCGGATTGACCGGGATGTGGCATCGTTGAAACCGTTAGGTCTTCATGCAAGCCAGGAACCTCCCAGATTATGCCTGACAGGAGAGGATGTTGCGCATGCCGACCAATTGCTCGGCCGGCTCGGTGTCAAACGAGATCAACCGATCGCCATCCTTCAGCCGGCCGCCCGTTATTGGTTCAAGGCCTGGCCGTACGAACGATTTGCCGAACTGGCCGATCGCCTTGCGAGCGACTATGGCTATCAGGTTCTTATCGGTGGCAGTCGGGAAGACGAGGCACTGGTACAACGCATTCAGACAGCGGCGAAAAGCCGTCCGATCAGTTTGGCGGGACAGGCGACGCTCAAGGAGTTTGCCGCGATCGCACAACGCGCGGCGCTATTTGTCGGAAACGATAGCGGAGCTATGCATATTGCCGCGGCCGTGGGCATACCGATGGTGGCATTATTCGGCCCCTCAAATCCCGATGAATGGGGGCCGCGTGGCGGACCAGCTGAGATCATCTATAAGGGGCTTGATTGCCGTGCATGTTTTCATCCAACCTGCATGCGGGAAGAGTCAAATTGCATGAAACAGATCGATCTTGGCGAGGTGCTCGCCAGGATTCAACGGTTGATTCCACTGGGTAGCCGCAGCGGAACATCCGAATCCGCCTGCCGCTGATTGACGAAGGACGTATACACGATGGAAACGGTTGCCTGTATTCTCTGTGGATCCACTGGTGGAACGGCGCGAGTCATCCCGTCCACCGGTGCATGCAATGCTGACGTCAAAAATGAGACCTTTACCCTGATCACGTGTTCCTGTGGGTTCACGTATCTGAATCCGCGACCGACCCGAGAGGAGATCAAGGCCTATTATCCATCGGAGTATTATCCCCCGGCCGAACTCTCCAGTCGGACGAAGGTGGATCGCGTGTTTAAGCGGTTGTCGAAAGTGATGAAGAAGGGGATTCGGGAAGAGTTTTATGGGTATCCCGGCACGAGCTGCAGCTGGGTGGTCCGGCTGCTCAGGCGTATCGCGCTCTATCCGGAATATTGGCATTTGCGATTTGCTGGACGCGATATTCTTCCGTTCAAAGGCCAGGGGCGATTGTTAGACGTCGGGTGCGGCCCAGGGCGACTGCTCCAAGAGCTTCGCGGGCAGGGCTGGGATGTGTATGGGGTGGATTTCAGCCCGGTCGCCGTCAGTCGGGCGCAGAGCGTCGGATTGAACGTGCAGGAGGGCGACCTCTTGACGGCAGGATTTGAGAGAAATTATTTCGACGTCGTGAACTTCAGTCATTCGTTGGAGCATGTGTTCGATCCGGTTGCCACCCTTCAGGAGGCCCGTCGAATCTTGAAGCCGGGAGGCAGGGTGCTGCTTTTTCTCCCGAACGCAGGGAGTGCCGAAGCGGCATTGTTCGGCGATTGGTGGGTCGCCTGGGACCCCCCACGGCATTTGTTTCATTTCGATCGGCGCTCCAGTGCGAGACTCCTTGAATTGGCAGGTTTTCGGGCCGTGAAGACAACGACCAGCACAAGTAAGTCGTCTTTCCTGGGGAGCGCAGATTGCTATTTTCAGTATGTCGCAAAGAGTCGACGGAAACATGGCAGCGTGCTGCGCCATGTGGCGGGTGTGGGCTGTCTCGTCCTTGGGCATCTTGGATACGGAGGGGAACTCAAGGCGATGGCTGAAAAACCATCGTAAGATATGAAGATTCTATTTGTCGTTGATCAACTCCAGGACCTGGTCTCCGATCCGTTGTACATTGGTCTGGTCAGGCTATTGGGCCAGGAACAGGTGGTCGATTTCCCCTCCAAGAACATTTTTCACAGACCTGAAGATACGCGGTGGTTTCTTCCTCAAGTTCCAGACCTCGGGTATTCGGAAACCGATATTTGCGATTTGCTGCGGGACAAGGCGTTCGATCTGGTCTGTGTTGCCTCGCACCGGTCTGACTGTCTCGCCAATCTTGAGCGGCTGAGTCGAGCGGTCTCGCTCCCTCCCATCGTCTACATCGACGGCGCGGATGATTCGCGTATTCGGCATGAGGTGGATGCGCGATTCCAGTTCGCGGCGTATTTCAAACGCGAGTACCGTTGGACTTCGACGTCGAAGTTGGGGCGCTTTGTGGACTGTGCCAGGGCCTTCCATTTCAATCGCCGATTGTTCGAGCGGACCCACCCGCTCACCATGTGTGTGGTGCCCGATGCTATTCCTCAGCACCATGGCTGCATGAAGGATATCGACGTGTCGTTCTATGGCATTGCCTCGCACCAAAAACGAGCGCAAGCCATGGCCCTCCTCGAACCGCTGGCGCATGAGGGGCTGACCGTGGCGGTAGGATTGTATGCGGCGGCGACGGATAAGGCGTATAAGCTCGAAGCGACAACCCTGAAGCGATTGATTGCCAAGATCAGGAATCCTGCTACGGTGCCGGAAAAAATCCAGCGACGAAAACTCTCGCCGGAGGATTATTATCGCACCCTGGCGAGATCGAAGGTGGCCGTCTCGATACGAGGAGGAGGGTTCGATACGTTGCGCTATTGGGAGATCGTCGCCAGTGGAACCTTTCTGCTATCCGAGAAGCTGGACATTGTGATTCCGCATAACTACGAGCATCGTACCCATGCCGTCTTTTGCCGACCCGATTTGAGTGATTTACAGGAGTTCGTCCGGTACTATGCCTCCCACGATGCCGAGCGGGAAGCCATTGCCGGTGCAGGGCACGCGCATCTGCTGAAATTTCATGCCTGTGAACCGCGCGCCGCGCAGTTCTTGGAGATCTGCCGGAACGCCTTGTAGGGAACGCGATGAAGAAAATTAGTCTTGTGATCCCCGTGTATAACCAGTTGGACTATACGAGGCAATGTCTCGAATCCATCGCGCGTTGCACGGAGCAACCCTATGAACTCATCATCGTGGACAATGCCTCGACCGATGGGACGCAGGAGTTCCTGTGCGACGTGAAGGCGGCGGTAATCACGAATCAACAGAACCTCGGCTGCGCCAAGGCGTGGAATCAGGGCGTGCGCGCCAGCCACGGCGAGGTTATCGGTATTCTGAATAACGATATCGTTGTGACGAAGGGCTGGATCGAAGGCTTGCTGGAATTTATGGAGCAGGCGGATCACGGGATTGTCAGCCCTGCGGCACGCGAGGGGCACCTGAATTACGATTTGAACGGCTATGCCATCGAATTTACGCGATCATGCAAGGACGCCACGCGGGCAGAGTTATATGGAGCCTGTCTGGTAATCAAACGTGAGGTATTTGAGCGTGTCGGTTTGTTCGACGAGGCCTTTGCCTATGGGGGCTGCGAAGACATCGACTTTTTTTGGCGCGCGCAGGCAGCGGGGTTTTCGGTCGGTATGACGGGATCGGTTCTCATTCATCATTTCAGCATGGTGACGCAGGATGCCATCAAGCGATCCGAGACCAAGGTGTACCCCGCCGAAAATCTTGCCCATTTCAAAAAGAAGTGGAATCGAACCGTGCGTGGCCATTGGGCTGCACGGCGCTGGACCGATCTCAGGAACAAATGGATCAAGCGGTACGAACGATTTCGCTATGGGCATACGCTGATCGAGAAATGTGATGGATAAGATGATGATCGGGTTGTTGACATATGCCCGCAGCCCGTTCGAGTCGACGGTAGATTGTGCCTGCCCGATGAAGCGCTTTCGGAGGCCTCTCTTCTCCAGAGCTGCAGTCTGGTCTAAATAAGTATCCAGTGTCGCCAGTTTCACCCACGACCCTCTGTGGACCGCAGTGCGATAATTTCTCTTGACTCACAATGGCTTGTATGTTCATATCGTGAACGCAACGCTCTGTTGGGGTTGTGCTCATGAACGTACAAGGTCAACGGGATCTCCTTTTGCTCTCAGAAGTCGAGCGCGACGCCGGCGTCACGCAGCGATCACTCTCGACGAAACTTGGTGTAGCGCTTGGCCTGACGAACCTGTATCTCAAGCGTCTCGCTCGCAAGGGCTGCATCAAGATCACCACCATCCCTCGCAACCGCATTCAGTATCTGTTGACCCCGCAAGGACTCGCAGAAAAGTCTCGGCTGACCTATCTCTATATGCAGCACTCTCTCTCGTACTATCGAGACATGCGTGCTCGGCTGAAAGAGATGATGTCCAGGCTCGACGGCTCGCATGGTCAGCGGGTGGTGATCTACGGAACGACTGAATTAGCCGAATTGGCCTATCTGTCGCTTCGAGAGATGAATATCGATTGTGTGGGATTTATTGACGGAAGCGCGCGTGAGTCGTTTCTTTCTTGTCCCGTTTCTTCACCTGACCAGGTGAGTCGATGGCATTTTGATTGGGTCTTGATTACGGATCTCGAGCATGCGTCAGCCTGTGAAGAGCAGTTAGTCCAGTCGGGCGTACTGCGAGACAAGGTGTTGAACCTCGGCCTACGGGTGTAAGGCCAGGCGCGTGCGTGCGCGGCGAAAATGTGTACGGTACGTGCGATCTGGATCTGTAAGTGAAAGGGCGGAGCTGTCTTAAAATGGTCTATCTGGTCGATGAGGTCCATCTGGTCTGTCTGGTGGAAGAAGTCTATTCTGTCTTTCTAGTCAACTGATCGCACAGGCAAGACCTACCGGACAGACGAGACAGACGAGACAGACCAGACAGACGAGATCGACCAATAAATGAAGCTCTCTAGATTTGAGGATCTCGATTGTTGGAAAGAGTCCAGGCAACTGACGCGGCAGATCTACGATGCGATAGGCCTGAACCAGACTTGGCAAAAGGACTTTCGCCTTTGTGGGCAAATCCAAGGATCGGCTGTTTCCGTCATGGCCAATATCGCCGAAGGATTCGTGCGGCATTCTGACAAGGAGTTTGTTCAGTTCTTATTTGTGGCGATGGCATCTGCAGCCGAAGTTCAGAGCCATCTCTACGTGGCATTGGATCAGGGATACCTTTCCAAAGAGATGTTTGACTCAAGCTATGCACAAGCTGGAAAAACCAGCAGGATCATTTCCGGTCTCATTAAGTATCTTAGAGAGCAGAGCAAACAGACCAGACAGACGAAATAGACGGGGTAGACGAAATAGACCAGATGGACCAGACAGACCAGTTAGACCATCCGTTGCGTTGGTACGCCCTTCGGACGCGGTCGCGTCATGAAAAGATCGTGCGTGATCAGCTTGCAAATCAGGGGATTGAGCCGTTATTGCCGACGGTTAAGCGGCTGAGTCAATGGAAGGATCGGAAAAAAGAGGTCGAGGTTCCTCTCTTTTCTGGATATTGCTTTGTTCGTTTTGCATCTGAGCAAAAGCTCCCGGTGCTGAAGACGATCGGTGTGGTCGATATTGTTGGTGCCAGCCATTGCCCAGAGTCGATTGCGGATGAAGAAATTGCCGCACTCCGGACCTTGATGACTAGTGTGTTGCCGTACGATTCGCATCCGTACCTGCACGAAGGTATGCAAGTGGAAGTGGTCCGAGGTCCGTTGCAAGGAGTTCACGGGATTCTCTTACGCAAAGAAAAACACCATCGCTTGGTACTGGGTGTTCGCCTCATTCAACAAGCCGCAGCAGTAGAGATCGATGTGAACGATGTGGTGCCGGCCTAGGCGTCTGTTCCACGATCGTCTTGTCTTTTCGTGACTTAGGCCTTTGCATGATAAACCCAGTCGCTGTATCCCCGCAGCTTTCCTCTTCACCGTCTCTCGGCCAGAGAGCGATGCTCAAGAAGCAGGCCATGCGGGATCGATTCGACCGATTAGCGCCGGAACGAGAATCGTGGCAACGGCGGGCGTCCTGCTATTACAACGATCAGCGACGCTACCTCCGGTTTTTGATACCGGAGGGCATGAGGGTGTTAGAAATTGGATGTGGGTTGGGTGATCAGCTTGCGGCGCTTAAGCCACGGCGGGGATTAGGTATTGATCTCAGTGAGGCCATGGTCAAGGAAGCCTCTAGACGCCATCCGGAATTGGAATTTCTGATCGGAGATGGAGAAGCGCTGGCACTCGATGAGACCTTCGATGTCATTCTGCTCGTCGATGTCGTTGGCCATGTGCTCGACATTGAAGCGACATTGAAGCAGCTCCGTCGCTGTTGCACGCCCACGACCCGTGTCGTCATCGCCTACTACAACTTCTTGTGGGGGCCCTTCTTAGGACTGTTGGAGCAGATGGGCCTGAAAATGCCTCAAGAGGAGCAAAACTGGCTTTCGCCAGCGGATATCAGAAATCTTCTCCGGCTGGCCGACTTTGAGGTCGTGAAGGCGGAACGGCGTCTGTTGATGCCAGCGGGGATTCCGATCCTTTCGTCCATCGCGAATCGGCTCTTGGCTCATTTGCCTGGATTGAATCAGCTCTGCTTCTGCCACTACATGGTGGCACGGATGCGGACATCAGCTGTTCTAGACGCTCAGGCGGTGAGTATTATCATTCCCTGCCGAAATGAAAAGGGAAACATTGAAGGGGCTATCACGCGGCTTCCTGCCTTTGGCCGCCACCAAGAGGTTATCTTTGTCGACGGCCATTCGACTGACGGAACCCTCGACGAGATTCAGCGGGTCATCGCCCAATATCCCGAGAAAAATATTAAGTTTCTCATGCAGGACGGGACGGGAAAGGGCGATGCCGTGCGCAAGGGCTTTGCCCATAGCACGGGAGACATCCTCATGATTCTCGACGCGGATCTCACCATGCCCCCTGAGGACCTCCCGAAGTTTTATGATGCGATTGCCAGCGGCAAGGGAGAGTTCATCAACGGGAGCCGATTGGTCTATCCAATGGAACATGAAGCCATGCGCTATTTGAACTTATTGGGGAATAAGTTGTTCAGCATGGCGTTTTCCTGGTTACTCGGTGAGCGGATTAAGGACACGCTCTGTGGAACGAAAGTATTGTTCCGAAGAGACTATGAACGCATTGTCGCGAATCGATCATATTTCGGCGAGTTTGACCCCTTTGGGGATTTCGATCTGCTGTTCGGGGCATCCAAGCTCAATCTCAAGATTCTCGAAGTGCCCATCCGTTACCAGGAGCGAACCTACGGGACTACTAATATCCATCGCTTCACGCATGGGTGGCTCCTGCTGAAAATGACTCTGTATGGTTTTTTCAAGCTCAAGGCTGTGTAATGTCCGATGAGATCTTACGGCGACACCAGATGGTCTGGCAGAAGAATCCCGTGCTCCTTCACACCTTGCACCATCTTGAAAACGTTCGGTACTTTTTCGATGAGGCACTCCGCGTACTGCAGCCTGGCGGCCGCGTCATCATTATGGATCCCTACATCTCGGTCTGCTCTTGGCCCGTCTACCATTTCCTGCATCCAGAGCCGGTGGATTTCGGTCAAGATCCGCTCACTTTGATCCCTATGCAGCCCGGCCGAAAACCTTTTGACGCGAACCAGGCTATTGCGACGATTCTATTTGAACGATCGAGCCAGCGCTTTCACGAGTTATATCCAAGCTTGAAAAAACTCCGGCACCACCGATTGGCCTTCTTCGCCTATCCGCTCAGTGGAGGGTTTGAGCATCCTTCTCTGATGCCGACGTGGATGGTACATCCTGTCCTAGTGGTAGAGCGCCTCCTAGATAAGTTGAGCCGAATGTTAGCCTTTCGTATCCTCGTTGTATTGGAGAAGGGAACTTTTTAGATGGCTGGTATGTAAGCGACGTATTAAAAGTATTTATTGCGGAACTCATCAAAGGTCTTTGCGATAAGCAAACCGAAGAAACCAAACGTGAGAGATATATCAGGTCAACGGCTTCACTGGTGTGTACTTCGACCCAAGGTCCGACCCTAGAAACTCTTGTGCAATCGACTTGATTTTTAGAGGATCGAGTGATTAGTAAGTGGTCGACGATCAAGCGTTTCAGCAAATAGAGAGATCAGAAAAATGAGAGTGAAATGCCGCTTTTAAAGGCCACGGTTTTGTCTGTTTTTTCATGGCAATAATGGTAAGGGGGCGGCAATGCCGGGTCCGGTAGAAGATGTTCATGGCCTTCTGTCACGAAAGAGCGCATGGCATTGGTTTTTTGCGGTGATGGATCGAATTGATCAAGCGGTTGCTATAAAGATCGATGCGGCAAGTGTTATCCCGATTGAACGGGTAGCTGGCTCAACGGCCAGGGCATAGACTTTTCACGCATGGCGCAAAGGATTGGTGAGATGAGCAAGACGTCGTTAATAGGGAAAAGTATTCTGGTCACGGGTGGGACCGGGTCGTTCGGAAAGAAATTTGTGGAAAGCGTGCTGGCTAAGCATGATCCGAAGAAGCTCATTGTGTTTAGCCGGGATGAATTGAAGCAGCACGATATGCGACAGCAGTTCCCGGATGGTCCAACATCGCCGGTGCGGTATTTTATCGGCGATGTGCGAGATAAGGACCGCCTGTACCGCGCGTTTCACGGCGTGGATATCGTCGTGCACGCGGCCGCGCTCAAGCAAGTTCCGGCCTGCGAGTACAACCCGTTCGAGGCAGTCCAGACGAACATTATCGGCAGTAAGAATGTTATCGATGCGGCGATTGATTGCGGAGTGAAGCGCGTGCTGGCTATCAGTACCGACAAAGCCGTCAATCCGGTCAATTTATACGGAGCGACCAAGCTCTGTGCAGAAAAGCTCTTTGTCGACGGTCATGCTTATGCAGGGCATCGGGAGACGCGCTTTTCCTGTGCCCGATATGGCAATGTCGTGGGAAGTCGCGGCAGTGTGATTCCTATTTTCCTCGAGCAGCGGAGCAAGGGGAAACTGACCGTGACAGACCCCAAGATGACGAGGTTTTGGATTACGTTGGAGCAGGGTGTGCGTTTTGTCATTCAGTGCATTGAGCAGATGCACGGCGGAGAGATTTTTATTCCGAAAATCCCTTCCATGAGCATGATGGAGTTGGCGAAAGCGCTAGCGCCGGATTGCCGGGTGGAAATCATCGGGATCAGGCCTGGTGAAAAACTGCATGAGGTGCTGGTATCCGAGGAAGAATCCCGGTTCGCTGTTGAACTGGATGATCGGTTCGTGCTGTTGCCGATTGATAGGGAGCAGGCCTTGAAGAACTGGTCGAATGGGAAACCTCTGCCGAGCGGATTTCGATACACCAGCGATGAGAATGCCCAGCAGTTGACGGCCGCAGAATTGATGAAACTCATAGGTCCTGTTGCATGATGACGCAAGCCGTTCTGGCGATCAACGGTGGCGCTCCTGTCAGGAAGTCGATGCTTCCGTACGGGAGACAATCCGTGGACGACCAGGACATTCAGGCTGTGGTGGCAGTTTTGCGCTCCGAATGGCTGACGACTGGGCCGAAGGTTGCAGAATTTGAATCGACCTTCGCAGACGCAGTGGGAGCAAAATATGCGGTGGCGGTCAGCAGTGGCACGGCTGCGCTGCACGCAGCTGTCTTTGCCGCAGGAATCGGTCAGGGCGACGACGTGATTACGACCCCGATGACGTTTGCTGCGACCGCTAACTGCGTGCGCTATCAAGGTGGGACGGTCGTGTTCACCGATGTACAGAAGGACACCTTGAATCTTGATCCGGCAAAAGTCGAAGCGCGCCTCACGCCACACACGAAAGCATTCATCACGGTGGATTATGCCGGCCAGCCGTCGGATCTGGAAGAGTTCAATGCTCTTGCTTCGCGTCACGGATGCACGGTAATCGAAGATGCCAGCCATGCGCTTGGCGCCATATATCGTGGGCGCCGGGTGGGGGGGCTGGCCGACCTCACCAC
>Ga0163152_10003481_pt1 | contig 20408 bp, 13 predicted proteins | sample OliLakLV19MP8IB2_FD_148635 | JGI IMG/M metagenome (GOLD analysis project Ga0163152, IMG submission 148635) | Freshwater microbial mat bacterial communities from Lake Vanda, McMurdo Dry Valleys, Antarctica - Oligotrophic Lake LV.19.MP8.IB-2 | ecosystem: Environmental > Aquatic > Freshwater >...
GGTTATCAACGACGCGATTCAGCGGGTGTTTGCCGGCGGCGGGGCGACTGCCGACCTGGGCGGGAAGCTTTCGACGATTGAGTTTACGACTCGAGTGGTCGCGGAAATCAAAGGTTGAGCCGGATTCCTGCAATGGACCTCATTTTTCAATCCCAACCGAAGGTGAACGGTGGAGCGGGTTGTCCCTAACCCGCTTCCGAATGTTCGCTCTCCCGTTAGCGGCTTGGGAACAAGCCGCTCCACCTGAGATACTCCCGTCGTCAGGGTTGCGCGAGTGCGCCGAGTCCGGCGTTCGCAATCTGCCCGTCTTGCTGGCTCGTCACTCCGGATACGCCAATTGCGCCGATAATCTTTCCGTTAACCACGATGGGCAGTCCGCCTTCAACCGGCATAGCGCCGTGAAGCGCGAGCGTGCGGGCACCCGCCGGACCGGCGGCGACCGCCTCCTCAAACGTTTTAGTGGAGCGTCGATATCCCGCCGCGGACCAAGCCTTCTGTTGGGCGACGGTGACACTCGCAATCTGCGTGTCGTCCATCCGCTGCAGCACGACGAGATTTCCACCGGTGTCGACGATCGCAACGACGACGTTCCAGTCATTTTTTCGCGCCTCGGTCTCGGCCGCGGCAAGAACCTTTTTTGCCTGTTCGAGCGTGATCGCGGGGCCATACGACGGCCGGATCTGAGGTTGAGCGGCCAGGTTTATTACCAAGGCCAAGAGCAGGGCGACGAAGCGGGGGAGTGAATTCATGGGAAAATAGAGAAGGAATCGCTGGGCGCTGCGAGCAGCGGACGGTTACGTTGTTTATTCATCAGGTCAGCAAAGGCGAGATCAGTCGGGCTAACGCCTCGATTCCTCCCACATTCCCGGGGAAGACCACGTAGGCGAGGTCGGGCCATTTGCTCTCGGGGCCCGCCCGCCACACGGGCACGCCCGGCTGCGCCTGGCCCAAGACCAGCGCACGCTTGATTCCGAGGGCCTGCGTGGCCGTATCGCTCGAGGTGATACCGCCTTTCGCCACCAACCAGCGGGGCCGGGACGAAAGCGAACGCACGATCTGGACCAGACTGGCTGACACGATTTCGCCAATGGAAAGACCTTGGATGGCGTCGCTCCCGGTGACGAGCCGCCGACTGGTGAAAAGTGCCACGCTGCGGCCGGCTTTGATCTCCGTCTCTGCTAAACGGATACAACGAAACTCTTCCGCCGATCGGCACTCCGGTTGCAGCAGTCGGTCGACGGCCACTTCGATCTTCACCAAGGCAGGGCAGGCGGAGAACAGGGCATCAAGCTGAGCGGACGTTTTGCCGACGTAGGAACCGGCCACGAGCAGTCCGCCGGAGGTGTGGTCGGATGAACGAAGCTCATCCGCCGTGAGCAAGGCACGGGGTGAAATCGCGGCGTAGGCCGCGACGAAATCAGCCGCCGTGCGAAACAGATAATGGCGGCCAGCGCGTTCGGTCAGCGCCAGGGCGTGCGTGAGCACGGCTAGATCACCAGGGGCGGCGGCGTTGACGATGGCGACACCACCACGAACCAGACCGAGAAGCTGGTTGGCGATCGTTTGAAAATCGCCCGTGCGGAGTTGAGCCAAACTGATCGAGAGTACGTCGGTCGCCCGCACGCGCCCGCCCGTTTTCTCTTCCACCCAACTGCGTAGATTTGAGGCTCGGTAGCCGAACGACGCATCGCGCGCGAATTCCGTTTCGCCGGCCGGAGTCAGGATGTCGCCGTCCGCCACATAATGCGTGTCCCCGATCGTCAAGCGCCCGCCCGCAAAGAAGGCGGGGATGATTAAGGTGCCGTGGAAATGATTGCCCAACGCCGACGCCAGCGCATCCGTCTCGGCCGGAAAATGACCGCGCAAGGTGGAGTCGCTGCGGCTGACGACCGTGATGGCACGGCCGGTGTGGGCTGCAGCCCGGGCCAGGTTTCCCCCAATTTCCTGATTGATGGCGCATGCCTTGAGCGCGGGAAACGCGCGGGAATTCGTGAGGATGTAGAAGCACCGTTCGGGCGCGCGCAGCTCCGCTTCCAACGCGGACTGCTCCCACGTCGTGAGGACCGGAATTCCGTGCACAGTTTGCGTCCCCGTGGGATCATCATCCAACACGACGACCTTGGCTGCGGCAGGTCGAGGAGCGATCGTGGGTTCCGGCGGCAAGCCCGCGAGCAGTTCAGTTTTCGACAACGAGGGCATTAAGCAGGTGGAAGGTTTGCGCGCGGTCCGGGTCGAATGCGGGTGTTTTTTATGGCGACGCTGCCTCGAGTAGCGCCGTGCCCCGTTTAGCGAGATTGGTTGGGTCGAGTCCGTTGAACGCGAGCAACGCGCCCGCGGTGGCGGTGGTTTCGCCGCGACGCCACGCCGCAAGGTCGCGGTGCGCGGCCCGGCTGCGCACCAAAACGGGCTCAAGCACAGCGCTCGCTCCCCCGGTAACGGCGAGCAGCGCGTCAGCGCCGAAGAGCCGGTCGAAATCGGAGTCAGTCAGTTGGCCCGTATCCCGAGCCGATGGCAGCGTGACGGACTCGAGTGCGATGTCGCTTGAACGGAGCAGGCGCCGCGGAGCAATGATGGCAACGATGCGCACGCGATGACCCGCGGCTTCGATTTTTCCTGCGGCCTCGAACACGGGTCCCACGATCAGGTCGCCCACCGTGGCGATCACGAGCAGTTTGGATCCGGCTCGCGGTGGAGACTCGTGCAAAATCGCGACGCCTTGGAGCACCGCTTCGTGACTCTGCGCGAGCGTGAGTCGAATCGGGAGCGGCGACTTTGAGCCGATGATAGCGATGCCTTGATTCTGTGACGTCACGGCCCAAGCGTAGGCCGCTTGCATCGAATTAGCATCGATGGGGAAGACGGGATGAACGTTGCCGTTACGGGCGAGCGACATCAGGTACGCTTCGATCTCGGGACGTTGATGCGTCCAGCCGTTGCGTCCCTGCTCCAAAGCACCTGCCGTAAACAAGGCGATAGTCGACGGCCTCGCGTGAGGCAATTCAGCCAAGGCTTGAGTGACGGTTTGCCAGACTGGCAGGCCATTGATCGCGAAGCTTTCGTATGAGATCCAGAGGGAGCGTCCACCCATCAGTGCGAGTCCCGCGGCGAGTCCGGCGCATGCGTCTTCGCTGATCGGTTCGAAAACGCGGCCGTCAGGTGCCTGACTATAGAGGTCGTCGCGAATCGGGTGACGAATCTTCAAGGCATCGTTCACGCCGCGAACGCCAGAGGCTTCGTTGCCGTCGGCACTTGTCGCGATGAACTCGGGATCAGCGGCGCCGACCGCGGCGACCAGCGGACTGAGCGCACTGGAGGGAACTTGAGCTTCGCCCACGGGGAAATCGCGGAGGGGCAGGATCGGCAGCGTCGCCGCTGCGCGCGCGCGTTCGCTAACCGCAACCAGACCGGCGGGGCCGCCGGCAGCGCGCTGAAAATTCTCGCGCACAAGCGTCCATTCAAGTGGAGACAGTGCGCGACGTTGCAGGCCCGCGATAATGTCGGGGTGCTGTAACGTGAAGTGCGGATACAGGTGATGCGACTTCGAACCTGAGCTGTGCGAGCCTGCCCCTTTGACCTGTTTCAGGATGAGTACCGTCCGACGGCGGCGGAAGAGGGCCGCGTCGGCCGCCTGACGCGTGGCATCGAGGACTGCGGCGGTGAACGCGAGCCGCGCGGGCAATGAGAATTTCGTGCTGTCCACAAAAGCGGTCGCCTGGCCCGAATCGTCGAAGTTTTTCGCGTCAATCTGGATCACTTCCTCGAAGCCGTGCGCCCTCCAATAGTCAGCCATTTCCGCATCCGTGGAGGTGCTGACCATCGAATGATGCTCCTGCGAAAATCCATTCCAGATCAGCACCGGGAGTACGTTAGTGATGTCGGGAAAGGCGGTGTTGTAGTGCTTGAAGGCACTCATCACGTACGGCTCACCCATGCCGCCGTCACCGATCGTCACCGGACATAGTGTGGTTCGATTAAGGAGCGCCGCGGCCCAGGCGAAGTGCTGGCCTTGGCCGAGCGGACCGGCGGGCGCGAGCACTCCGGGAATCGCGCCGGAGAGATGGCCCAGCAAGCCGTGGGTTTCGCGAAAGCGGGCGCTCAGATCGGCCACGGTGTGGATTCCCATCGCCGCCAGCGAGCCGTCCAGGAAAAGCGCGCTGTAGTAGCCCGGCGCGTGGTGTCCGACTTCCGTGAATACGTTTTTGTGGCCCAGTAAATACAGCGCCGCTACGACCTCCGCGCTTGAGCTGAAGCCGCCCGGATGTCCCGAGGCTTTTGCGGCGGCGAGCTGCAACGTCAAATAGCGCAGCGCATCGGCGGCCAGCAGGGTCTGAAACGCGGCGACGGGTGTCGCTGGTGTGGCGAGCGCGGTCCCGCCTGGCGGGATGACCGCAGTATCCAATCCTCCCGCGGGAACGTCACTCCGGTCGGGCCCGAAGTAGAGGAGGCCGGAACGAAAATCGGTTGGCTCGATGGTTATCGCAGGCGAGGCGTTCGACTGGACAGATTGGAGGGCGACCGGAGAGGACATGGAAGCGTCCAACGTCGCGGGTCCCGGCCGTTAGCGTCAACCTAAGAGCGGTCCAAACGTTCGCCGGGGGCGCATCTGCCGGTTGGCGGTGGAAGCCACCGCCGCGGCGAAGGGACTCGCCGCCCTACCTATTGTGAAATTTGGAAAAGGCGGCGAAGGGACTCACCGCCCTACCTATTGTGACGATCGAAAAAGGTAGGGCGCGGACTCCGCTCCGCGCCGGATCGGATCCGCCAATCGGCGGATGCGCCCGTCCGCCGGAGTTGGCAACCTCGACGCGGTTCCGATTTGCTCCCCGGCCTCCGCCAGCCTGGGGCGGGTTTGGGGTCGAACCCCACGCTGTTAGGGCGGACGAAAAAAAACCGGCGTTTGTCCGTTCATGTCCTTCCGAGCTCTTCAGCGCGGCGGCGACGAACGTTTACGGCTCCGCCTCGCGTGCCGTTAGTTTTCGTCGTGTGTCAACGTGCCGGGTAATTCAATCCAGAATCGACTTCCGTTGGTACCGTCCGACTCGACACCGACCGCGCCGCCGATGCGTTCTATTGCTTTACGAACGATCGCGAGGCCGATCCCGGTTCCCTCGTAACTTCGTTCGTCGTGCAGGCGTTCGAACATGCCAAACAGCCGCGCGTGCAACTCCGGTCGGATGCCGATGCCATTATCCTCCACCCCAAGCCGCACCCGTTCCCGGCGGTCTTCGCAGTGAACGTTGACGCGCGGGCCACGCCCGGCGCCACAAACTTCAGAGCATTGCGCAATAGATTCGTGGCGGCCTGAGCCAGCGAAGCTTCATGAGCCTGCACAACTCCGCGGCAACCCGCGCAGGTGATGGAGGTCGTGCCCGTGGTCAAATCGAGCGTCGCAATCACTTCGTCAACGAGTCGCTTGAGTGGCACGGGCGCCAGCGTGATTTCGCGTCGGGCCAGCTTCGAATACGCCAGCGTGTCGAGCACGAGGGCATCCATGCGGCGGGCGGTTCTTAGAATGCGTTGGAGGAACTCACGGACGTCGTCGTCCAGTTTCTCGCCGTGATCACCGAGCAGGATATCCGAATATCCAATCATCGCGCGAATCGGAGCGCGGAGATCGTGCGACACGCTGTAGGAGAATTCCTCCATTTGCTGAATCGCCTCCTGCAGCGAGGCGGTCCGGGATTCGACCAGCGCTTCCAACGTATCGGCGGCGCGACGACGCGCGATGGCAATTCCGACCTGGCGGGCGACGGTTTCAGCCACCCGCAGCGTTTCCGCGCGGTGCGGCTGCGGGACATCGAAATACACCATGAATTTTCCGAGGAGCTCATTCTCGTCCTCAATGGCGTCAGCCCGATTCACGCTGGCGACGAGTTTATAGAGGAGATGCTGATGGACGGCAGCTTTTTTCTTCTCGGTGATGTCGTGCGCAATTTTGGAGACGCCTACCACTGCGCCCGCCGCGTCACAGAGCGGCGCCACCGTTATCGCCACGTCGAGCCTGCGGCCGTCCTTGTGCACCCGAACAGTTTCATAGTGTTCCTGCGCCTTTGTAGTCTTGATCCGGTGCAGCACGGCGAGGTCTTCGTTTTTGCGCTCCGGCGGGATGATCGTCGAAATCGGCCGGCCGATCATTTCGGCAGCGGTGTAGCCGAACATTTGTTCAGCTCCGCGATTCCAGGTCTGGACGCGACCCTTGAGATCTTTTGAGACGATCGCGTCATCCGAGTTCTCCACGATTGCCACCAAGCGGCGGCGGGCTTCGTCGGCGCGTTTTTTCTCCGTGATGTCTTGAATAATCGCGACCGAGAAGGGACCGGGGCCGTTTTCATCACGAACCAGGGAGACGGTGGCAGAAGCCCAAATGAAATGTCCGTCTTGTGCCGATACCGTTTCTCGCTCGCGTAAAACGGTACGAGGCCCTGCACGAGCTCGGCCTGATTTTTTTCCGTCGTCGCGACGTCATCGGGGTGGGTGATCCCCACGATGGAGCGACCGATCAGTTCCTCCCGGGTGAAGCCGAGTTGCGTGCAAAATTTTGCGTTGGCCGCGACCAGCGTGCCTTTGAGGTTCGCCTCCGCGATACCCACGGGCGCGTGATCGTACGTCGCGCGCAAACGTTCCTCACTGCGGCTCAACGATCGCTCGGCCTCTTTGCGATGGGTGATATCCAAGGCCTCACCGCATACTCCGATAATTTCACCGGCAGGGCCAAGACGTGGACTGGATCCAAAGATCCGAGCGAGTTCCGATCGCCCACGGATCACAGGAGATACGGAAAGGCGAAAACCGAACCTAGTCTTTTGCCCGCGAATCTCGCGAATAAAATCGATCACCCCGGATCCGAGCCTCGGATGTCTGGTTTGGGAGAACGGAAAGGGTGGCCCACGGAACACACGGAACACACGGAAGACGGAGACGGGGAACCAAGCCATTTTGCCCGCGAATCCGACGAATGAGATCGAACATTTCTGATCCAATCTTGGATGCTTGGTTTTGGAGATCGTAACGGGTGGCCCACGGAACACACGGAACACACGGAAGACGGAGAAGGCTGGCCCAAGCCGATCCGATCTCGGGTTGGCGGTTTTTCCGTGTGTTCCGTGTGTTCCGTGGGCACCCTGTCTTGATCTCGCGGTCCCGAGATTCCGGTGATGGGGTTTATTCGCCGTATTCGCCTGATTCGCGGGCACCTCGCTCGAACGGTTTTGAGTTTCGACAACGCGGCGGTCACGAACCAACGTCCGCTTCCCCTTTTTCTCTTTCCACACCCGTACGGGTACCCGTAAGCGCTCTTATCAAACCATGAACCGACTTCGTTTTTGTCTCGTCACCTTGTTGTGGATACAGGGTCTCACGTTGCTGGCGGCAGCCACCAAACCGCTCAATATTCTGATCCTCTATGCGGACGACTGGCGCCATGATACCCTGGGCAGTGCGGGGAACCCGGTCGTCAAAACGCCCCATCTCGATCAGCTCGCGAAGGAGGGCATGCGGTTTACCTCCAACTGTGTTACTACGGCGATCTGCGGGGTGAGTCGCGCCACGCTGTTCACCGGTCAATGGATGTCACGGCACGGCAACCCGGCCTTTGCGATGTTTACGACGCCGTGGGCCGAAACGTATCCCGGATTGCTGCGGGCCAATGGCTATTGGACCGGACATGTCGGCAAGTGGCACAATGGCACGTTTCCCAAGGAGCATTTCGATTTCGGCCGTTCTTACGCGGGCAAACATTGGATGAAAGAAGCGGACGGCTCGGCCATTCACGTCACGCAGAAAAACGAAAACGACGCGCTCGAATTCTTGCGCAGCCGGCCGGGCGACAAACCGTTCTGCCTGACCCTCGCCTTTTTCGCGACGCATGCGGAGGACGCGAATCCGCTGCAATTCCTGCCGCAGCCGGGCAGCATGGAGCTGTATAAAGATGTCACGGTACCGGTGCCAAAGACCGCGACCGACGCCCATTTCAAACGTCTGCCGCCTTTCATTGCGAACGAGAAGAACGAGGGGCGCGTCCGCTGGCACTGGCGTTTCGATACGCCGGAAAAGTATCAGACGATGATGAAGAATTATTACCGTCTCGCGACGGAAGTGGACACGACCTGCGGCCGCGTCCTGGCGGAACTGCGCAAACAGGGGGTGCTCGACAACACCCTCGTCATTTTCACGAGCGACAACGGCTACTTCCACGCTGAGCATGGCCTCGCGGACAAGTGGTATCCTTATGAAGAGAGCATTCGTACGCCACTGATCGTCCGCGATCCGCGCATGCCGGCGGTAAAGCGCGGGGCCACCAACGATGATTTCACGCTCAATGTGGATCTTGCGCCCACCATTCTCGCTGCAGCGGGCGTGAAGGCTCCGGTGAAGATGCAAGGCGTGGATATCGCGCCGTTGTACCTGGCGGCTAAGCGACCGGCGTGGCGGACGGAATTCTTCTACGAGCACGCCACGATTCGGAACATTGATTTCATCCCCTCGTCCCAAGCGCTGGTGCGGAAGGACATGAAGTATCTCTTTTGGCCTGACTTTAAACACGAGGAACTCTTCGACCTGAAGGCCGATCCGCTGGAGGAACGTACGCTGGCGGCAGATCCGTCGCAGACGGAAAAATTGAAGGCGATGCGGACTCGTTTTGCGCAGCTGCGTGACGCGGCGCGGTAGACGTTTCTTGAGTGAAGCGTCTCCATCCTGTAATCCTGTTAATCCTGTCTCCGGTATTTTGGATCGATCCTCAAGCTTTTCGACAGGATGACAAGATGGACAGGATGACCTGAAGTACGAAGCAAGGAGAGAGTTGTTGCTCGTGCGGGGAGCACGGTCTCTATCCTGTAATCCTGTCTCCGGTATTCTGGATCGATCCCCAAGCCTTTCGACAGGATGACATGATGGACAGGATGGCCTGAAGTCCGAAACGAGGAGCGAGTTGTTGCTTGTGCGCGGAGCACGGTCTCCATCCTGTAATCCTGTTAATCCTGTCTCCGGTATTTTGGATCGATCCTCAAGCTTTTCGACAGGATGACATGATGGACAGGATGGCCTGAAGTCCGAAACGAGGAGCGAGTTGTTGCTCGTGCGCGGAGCACGGTCTCCATCCTGTAATCCTGTTAATCCTGTCTCCGGTATTCTGGATCGATCCCCAAGCCTTTCGACAGGATGACATGATGGACAGGATGGCCTGAAGTCCGAAACGAGGAGCGAGTTGTTGCTTGTGCGCGGAGCACGGTCTCCATCCTGTAATCCTGTTAATCCTGTCTCCGGTATTTTGGATCGATCCTCAAGCTTTTCGACAGGATGACATGATGGACAGGATGCTTGATCTAGCCGAGGACCTGTACCAGCCCCCCGCGATTTGGGTGATTCAGAATGTAGACAGAGAGGATCAGCTGGAAACGATGTATCAGATGGAGCACGACGAACTGACGGAACGAATCATCGGGTGCGCGATGCAGGTCCACACCACCCTGGGACCTGGATTCCTGGAATCGGTGTATGAAAAGGCGCTCGCTCATGAACTCGCGAAGGCCAGTTTGTGGGCTGAGTGCCAGAAGCCGATTCAAGTTATCTACGAAGGCGTCATTGTCGGCGATTTCTTTGTAGATATGCTCGTCGAACAATCGGTTCTGGTCGAAAATAAAGCCGTCCAATTCTTACTCCCCATCAACGAAGTTCAATTGGTCAATTACCTGGCGGCTACGCGCGTCGACGTTGGCCTTCTGCTGAACTTCGGTTCAGATCGCCTTCAATTTAAACGTAAGCATCGCGCCTATCGGCCGAAGACAGGGACGTTCCTGTAGTTTCTGTTCAGCCTCAAGGCCCGGCAAAATCCAGTTCGCTTGCGTCCTCGGCTCGCGTCTTGCGACGACAATCAACCTGCACTTGGTCCAGCTCCATGCGTTACGGTCGCGCCGGAATGGTGAACTTGTCGAACTCTTCTCCCATCGGATCGATCGCGCGGAAGTCGGCGCGGTCTGCATTGAGGGTGACCACAAAGACGTGGTTCTTGGAGTGAGAGTGTGACAAATAGGGCGCTTTCTCGAGGGGCGTCAGGGTGCGCGTGTTCACGGCCCACGCTCCGTCGCCTAGGTAGCGCGTACCGGCTGGGTTTTTTTCGCCGCCGCGCAGTGGGTGCGAAACTTTGTAGGTGTGGTCGTGGTTTTCGAAAACGAAGCGTACGCCGGCTTCATCAAACAACGGCACCCAGTTGGCGCGGATTGCGACGGAAACCGCCCCGGCGAATGGACGATAGGACGGGTAGGCGGGAACGTGATACATCGGGACGATGTAGGGGACGTTGCGCCGTTTCGCCAGGGTCTCCCGGAGCCAGTCGGTTTGCGGGCCTGGCACCGGGTTGGTGTGGAAAGAGTCCAGGGCGACGACACTCAGGTAGTTGCCAAAATCCAAGGCGTTGTAACCGGGGCGACCGGGGAAGGCGAAGAGCGAATAGAAGAACAGCGCGCGATCCGGGGAAACGCCGCGATTGGGCGCGCCGCCGCGGATATCATAGCTGTCGCCATGCACCTCGTGATTACCAATGGCCGGCACGATCGGAATGATCCGACCGTCGCGCGTGATCATGGTTTCTCCCCAGATCTTGAAAAAATCGAACCAGCGACCGGCCGCCTTGGGTTCATTGTTCACGTAGGCGATGTCGCCGCCGAGGAGCGCGAAGTCCGGATCCTGACGGGCGGCAGCGCGGCACATGTTCGCCATCAGGTCGGTGGTACTGCCGCCGTAGATATCACCGCCGGACACGAACCGAACCGCGCGGGAGAGACTCGGAGGCAAGGTGCGGAATTTGTGCGTGGTGTCGTAGGCGTTGAAGAGCAGGGCGCCGTCACTATCGCGCGTGGTCAGACGACCGAAGCGAAATTCGTAGACGGTGTCGCCGTTCAAGCCGGTGAGCTCGGTGGTATGAACCATGCGATCCGTGAAGGGCATCTGCCACGCCCGCCCGTTGGCGCGTTGCCACGCGCCGGCGGAGCTGTTGCCCGCGGGACGGTACTCCAGAACTGAACCCGCGAAGCCCGCTTTCCAATCCGTGTGCCAGTGTACGGTCATGGTGGTGACCGGATCTCGCTGCCACGTGAGATAAACGGTGATAGGCAGCGAGGGCGGCGGCAGCGGGGCGGGCTCGGCCTTGGCCGCTACCGGGGCTTTGGCCGCAGGTTCAGCGGCGAAGCCCGGCAGCGGCGTGAGTAGGAGGACGAGGGCGGTGCAAAAGAATGAACGTAGTTTCATGCTGGGGAAATTGAACGGGTGGAGCGGCTTATCCCAAGCCGCTAACGGGAGAGCGAACATTCGGAAGCGGGTTAGGGACAACTCGCTCCACCTCGGAGGTTAGAACCGAGGCGCGTCCGATGGCAAAAAGCGGGTTGGGCACAACTCGCTCCATGGCCGTCGCCGTTCAACGCGTCTTCGCGACCGGCTTCGCCGTACCGTCGCCGCCTTTGATCATTGAGAAGTAATCCAGCCGTTCACCCGTCTCGCTGAGGAACGTGGCGTCGAGGCGATTGCCGTTCACGTCGATCACCATCGAGCCGAGCCGGTAGAGGGAGACGAGCATCGCCGGATGATCGAGAAAGCCGCGAGCTTTACTCTTTTCCGAATCACCCGAAATTTTGCCGGAGCTTCCGGCCACGATGTAGACCGCGCCTTCGTGCACCCCCGTCCCGAGCGTGGCTTTGCGGTACGCGCCCTTGCCGTCCGCTTTGCCATCGCCGGCATCCAGTTTCATCTTTGCGGTCAACGTGTCCTGCGTGCCGTAATGGCCGTCGAGCAGGAACGACCGCTCATAGGAATGGCTGTGGCCGGTGAGGCAAAGGTCCACGCCGCCCGCTTCCATGATCGGCAGCGCGTTGGTGCGCATCTCAACGAGCTGTTTCTCAGTGTTCGAATCGTGCGAACCCTTCGTGTACGGCGGATGATGGAAGTAGGTGATGATCCAGTCCTGCTTCGTTGCGCCCAGGTCGTTCTTCAACCACGTGAGCATCGCGCCGTTCGGCGAACGGTCGGTGTCCTGCGAGTTGAGGCAAACGTAATGGATGTTGCCGTAATCGAAACTATAATACGCCTCGGTGCCCGACATCAGTCCGCCGGCCTGCCCGAGTGTCGGCAGGGTGAAGATGTCGTAGTAAACACCGGATTGGGTGATCGACGACGCGGAGCCCGCATCGTGGTTGCCGAGCGTGGGCCACACTACAGACTTTTTCAGAATGTCCCGATACATGTCGAACACCGCGATCTGGTGCTCGGAGTCGGTGCCGGTCGAATAGGCGTTGTCGCCGAGCATCAGCCACAGGTCGGTGTGGCGGGCGCCGGTGTAGTTGTAGTACGCGTCACGCACCTTGGCCTGGAGGCCTTCATTGCCCTTGGCGCTGGCGGTGCCCGCGTCGCCGATGATCCACGTGCGGACTGGCTGCCGCGTGCCGTGCGGCGGCGATGTGACGAAGTGAGTGTTCGCGTCGGTCAGGATCGTCTTCTCGGCGTTGCCGATCGCGTAGTGATACTTGGTGGAGGGTTTCAGCCCCTCCAGCATCATCACGTGCTCCGTCGTTTTCCATTTGGTCTTCGCTTCGCGATCGAGCTTGGCCGGGTCCTCGCCGAATTTGACGGCGGTGTCGGTCGGTACATCGGTGCGCCAGCGGACGACGATGCTGTCGGGCGTGCCCTGCTGGAGATAAGGCCCCCGGACGACTTGCTGAGCCGGAAGGAAGGGAGCCGCGAGCGGAAGCAACGCCAACAGGCGGAGCGCGAACGAGGATGAGGGAGGGACGGATTTCATGAAAAAAGAAATTTATTCGGAGGGTAGCCGGTTGAGCGTGGCCAGGGTTTCGCGGGCGAGTTGGTCCATCGCGGGCGAGGTGCGGTAACGCTCGGGCAGCTCTTCGATTGCGGCCAGCGCGGCCCGATAGGATGCGACTGCCTCAGGCTTGCGTCCCGACAGGACGAGAATGTCGCCTTGTTTCACCAGCCACGCTTCGCGCCGAGGTGCTCGTAACAACGCCGCTGCTACCCGCTCCAGCGCGCCGGCATAGTTTTTTCGCTCCAGCTCAAGCTCCAAGGCATATTCGACCAGCGCGATGACGGGCCCAAGCCGGGCGATTCCGTCGTCGAGCGCGGCGATCACCTCGGCCGCGGTAAAAGTGGGGCTCGACGCGAGAAAGCGGGCCCGCCGCAGAAAGTGCTCGGGACGCGGACTGCGCGCGCGAGCAAGTCCCTCCGCATAATGCGCTGCGCCTAGTTGGTGTTCGCCGAGTGCCGCGTGAACGTCGCCGCGCAGGAACCAGCCTTCAGGCTCGTCGGGCACGGCGGCGACAAAACGTTGGATGAGGGGCAGCGCCCGCTGGGGTTCGGCGCCTTCGAGCCAATTCCGCGCGCGGAAGAAATCCAGGTTGGGCAGTTCGGGCGCCAAACGCGTCGCCGCCGTAAAATCCGCCTCGGCCTTGGCCCACTCTTGATGGTGGCGGAAAAGCTCTCCACGCCGGATGTAGAGATCCGCATCGGGCGCGCGGCTGAGTTCCAAGGTGAGCGCCTCGATGACCTGCGCATCGTCCCCGTGGCCCCGGACAGGGCTTGAGCCGAGCAGAAGCAAGGTTGCGCCGAGCAGGATTGAAACGACTCCACGCCTTGTTGCCTCAACTTCGCTCGCCAACCCATATCCACGTCGGAGCGCGGGAGCAGCGAGCATCGTTGGAAGGTAGTTCTCTAGATTCCCGGGCAATGGATCCATTCAGGAGTGCGGCGGACGTCCCGCCCGCCGCACTTCACGTTGCGACAAATCAGAAGCTGTATTCCACGCCGATGGTGATCTTGCGGCCGAACAAGCTCGAGTCCTCCACAAACTGCGGGTAGCCTTGATAAGACACTTGGGGACGGTTGGTGAGATTGGTCCCAGCAGCGTAGATCGTCAGGCCTTTGCGAATACGATAAGTGATTTCCGCGTCCACGCGCTCTTCGGCGGAGAAGTATTCATCGCTTTCGATGCTGTCGCCCAATCCTTCCACGTAGTCATCTCGGAAGCGATAATCCAAACGGGCGGAGAAATTGCCGATCGGATAATCGACGGAGGCGGTGAAGAGCTTCTTGGAAAATCCCGGGAGCGGGAGGTCAGTACGCCCGTCACCTCCCAAGGCAAGGGTGCGGTTCGGATAAACCGCCTCAGTTTCGGTGTGAGTTGCACTCAACGCGACACTGAGGCCCTTCAGGTACCGCGGCAGGAAGAAGAGACGCTGCCGGGCGATGAGTTCCAATCCCTTGTTTTTGGCGGTCGAGCCATTTTGCGGTTGGCTATACTGGAACGCGCCAACCGGCGCGAGGATGGGATTACCGTTCGCGTCCAAGTCGGTGAAACGGGAGACGCGGCTGAAGGTGAAGTCTTTAATGTCCTTATAGAAAACTCCCGCTGAATACAGGCCGCCTCGTGGAGTGTAATATTCCAGCTGCAAGTCGTAATTCTTCGAGGTGGCGGGCTGGAGATTTTCATTGCCGTCCGTGATGTTTCCGTTGGTGGCGATCTGGCGTCCACGCGTGAGTTGGGCCAGGTTGGCCCGACCGTAGCTCTTGTTGAAGCTCGCCCGGAGGATCAGGTTTTTCGTGAGTTCATGGCGGGTGTGGAGTCCCGGCAGAAAATAATCATACGAGGCATCACGGGTTATTGGTGTCACCACGCTGGGCTGACCGGTGCGTTGCCGGACGTCCTTGCGCGTGCTGGTCCACTCGTTTTTTTCGTAACGCACCCCGCCGATAATCTGGTTCCGCCCGAAGGTGAAGGTTCCCATGGTGTAGGCGGCAGTCGTCTCCTCCTTGGCGTCATAATCCGCGACGTTGCTATTGAGAACCGTGGCCAGTTCGTTGTAGGTAAACAGGCTTGGGTTGGAGCGCAGGAGCTCGGCAACTTTGGAGGGATACAAATCGTAGTACTTGGGCTTGGAGAAAAGCACCGCGTTCGTGGGCACCATGATCTGGCTATAGGGGAAACTGGCGCCGGTGGTATATTGAGTGCGGGTGCGATCGAATACCGGAGCGCTGGAACGGTACTTGACGCCGGATTTCCAAGTAAGAGCACCCCGATCCAGGATGAACTTGCGTTCGTAGTCGAGGCGGCCGCTGTAAACATCCTCATCCTTCACGGATGTGATATCAATGTAGTTGCCATTGGTGAGCTGACTCAAGTTGGTGGGACTCACTCCATTGGTTTCGAAAATATCAATCTGGCCCCGATAGATGTCGATGATGCGATATCCGAATTCGAACCAGGGACTATCCGGGCGCATCACGTTATTGAATTCAAAGTCGCTGATCACCTTCACCTTGTTGTACGAGTAGAACAAGTCGTACGTCAGAAGGGAGGGGCCCTGCTCATGGCGACCACCCACTGCGATCGAATATAGGTCGGTGTCCTGAATGTCGTCGGTCCCGATCCAGCCTCTGAAGCCGCGGCTGCCGTTGCTGCTGGACCCATTTGTCCCCGCGATGCCTTGTCCGCTTGTGGGCGTCAGGAACGCATAGGTCTTCCGGCCGCCCAGTTCGTCCTGAAAGCGGGTGTCGACGTCGATATCCGTCTCAAACGTCGTGCCGCTGCGCTTGGAAAACGAGTAACTGGGGCGGATATAGAAGGAGTTGTGTTCGTCCGTGCGGAAGTCGATGGAGCCATTGATGCCACGGGTGTCGGTGACGCGGGTATTATACTCCCAGTGGGTCGCTTCCATGAACCAGATCGGCGGGTCGGCGGGGAGATTCAACTGGGGATTGAACTCGGGCGTGACCTGAACCCAGTCGATGTCGGCGTTTTCAGAATAGCGATCAACCCGGTGATTGCTGAGGGTGAAACTGATGCCGAGGTTTTTCTCTTTTCCGAGAATGCTGAAGATATCGGAATACTGCAAACTGGCTGAATGTCCCCAGTTTTTGGGCAAGTCGCTATAGACTCCGGCAAGCTTGAGGCGCATGGCGCGGCCTTCGCGCTGAAATGCGCTGCGACTGACCACGTTGATGATTCCGCCGATCGCATCGCCGTCGCGATCGGGTGTCGGGGCTTTAATCACCTCGATGTTGGTCACGCCTGATGCCTCAAACTGCCGGGCGTCGAAGGAACGGCTGGTGTTGCCTGAGTTGGGAACGCGGTTGCCGTCCACTTGGAAGGAATTGTACTCGCTGCCGACGCCGCGAATATTGAAGCCGGTGGTCGAGCCATCCTGGTCTTCGTTGACACTGATGCCGGGCAGACGCTGGAGCGCCTGACCGACGTTTCCGGCGGTCATAGTGCCGAAGGTCTCTTCAGAGACGATGTTGATGATGCCAGGGGCAACTTTCTGCTGGTTGATCGCGAGGGCCTGACCACGGGCAGTTTCCTGCACCACGAAAGATTCCAACTGAAGGACCGAGCTTTTCATCGGGGCGTTGAACGTTGTCGCGCTCCCAGCGGTGGTCGTGACGGTCTGCCGGAGCGTATCCAATCCAACGTAGTCGATTTCGATGGTGCTGGTTCCGGCGGGAACCGTGACCGAGAAGCGTCCGTCCGTCGTGGTGGTGTCGACCGCGGAGGTACCGGGAACGCGAACGACCGCGCCTTCCAGGGAGCGCCCGGAGCGTTCATCATAAACGCGACCCGTGATCGTGCCGGTGTTCGCCTGGGCAAAAAGGGCGCCGACTAAAAGTGGAAACGCAAGCGCGAGCAACGTGAGTTGTCGCAGGGCTTTTCTGACACACGGTAGGGAGAACATAGGGAATAGAGGCTGAGACTCCGGGGGTTGCAGGTGCGGACAAAGGTCAGATGGCAAAGAGCGACATTGGCGAGGTTTCGCAACTGCGTCCCTCTGCTCGCTCGGGGAAACGGGCAGGAGCCGTCGATTTGGATCCGTACTTTCGCTGATCCGGACCCAATCGTCTATCACCCGAACGGGTGAGATTTCAGGTTCTCGCGCGGGAGTGTCCGTTGGGATTTTCGCCATCACGCAGTTAAACCCATGGGCGTGGCAGCCGTGTGTCCAGCGGGTGACAGGTCGGTGACTTTCTCAAGTGGTTTGCACGGAGCGATGATGCGCGAAACGACCTGCAGCGTTGCATCCTGCCATCCTTCGCCCGAAGGTGCGGCTGCTTCGGAGCCCCATGTCACCCCACCTGGTCGTAACTCCTGTCTTCTTTGCTTGCTTCGTGGCCGCCTTTTCATTGCCGCCTGCGATCGTGGCGGCTGATGTCCCGCCTCTGCCCGTGACCTCTGCGCCGGCGGTCGTCACGTCGGTGTCGGCGGCCGCGGCGCTCTGGCCGGACTTGGTGGACGATACGACGGCGGTTCTGGTTGAAGGCGTGGTGACGGGCACGATGCCCAACGGCGCTTTCCGCTTACATGATGGCGAGCTTGGCATTTACATCACGCGGACGGTCGCGGGCCAAGCGCTGAAGCCGGGTGACCGCGTGCGAATTCGAGGAGTGCTTCGCAAAGGCGGATTCTCGCCTTGGATCTTGCCTCACGACGTCGTCGTGCTGGGCCGAGGCGAGTTTCCTGAAGCCCCTTCCGCGTCGTATCCTTTGCTCGCGTCAGGGGTGGCCGATAACCAGTGGCTCGAAGTGGAAGGCGTCGTACGAGCGGCGGAGATGCTCGACGCGCGGGACTTTGTGATGCTCGATCTGGCTATGATGGGCGGCAACTTGCGCGTGTTCGTAAATAATGACGGCACGGCCCGTTTTGATCATCTGATCGATGCGGCGGTTCGTCTCCGTGGGGTCGCGGCGGTCAATGTGAACAAACATGGGCACATGGTGGAACCGACTTTCCGCGTACCGTCTTTCGCGGAGATAAATACTCTGCAGCCGGCGGAGTTGGACGTCTTTTCCCGGCCCGTGGTCGCTATTCACGGTTTGATGAAGACGGCTCAACAGAGCCGCCACCCGCACCGGATTCTTACTCGGGGAGTCGTGACGCGGCGTTTTTCGGCAACTCAGATGTTTGTGCGCGACGGCGGATTGGGCCTGAAGATTGAAACGGCTAAGCCCACCACGTTTGGTCCCGGCGACGTGATCGAAGCCGCTGGGTATCCGGTCATGATTGAGGGACTCGAGTCGCTGCAATATTCGATTTGTCGGAAAGTGCGCGAGGAGCCGACGCCCATGCCGGTGAGCACAACGCTCGCCCAACTCCTGGAGGGCACCCATAACGCCGACCTCGTCCGCCTGCGGGCGCGGCTAGTCGACTGGGTGGTTGCGGGCCAAAACGTTACGCTGGTTTTCCAGTCGGGCGATTATTTGGTGAAAGGATTGTTGGCGCGCGATGCAACAAGCGGCGACCTCAAATTGCCCGAGAAAAACAGCCTGGTCGACGTGACCGGCATTTGCGTGATCGGCGAGTTGGAGGATGTGTGGTTTTATCAGCCCCGCTCGTTTCTACTCCTGCTGGCGGACTTGGCGGACGTGGACGTGGTCGAAGCGCCGTCGTGGTGGACCGCGCGTAGACTCTGGTGGGCGCTGGCGATCACCGGGCTGGTCTTGATCGTTGTGTTCGGTTGGGTGTGGGCCTTGCGCCGACAGATCGAGCGAAAGCGTGGCGTGATCGAGCAGCAGGCCAGGCATGCGGCGGCGCTCGAGGAGCGCAGCCGGATTGCGCGCGAGTTACACGATACCTTGGAGCAGGGCCTAACCGGCTTGTCGCTGCAGATGAAGGCAATCGAAACGGATCTGGATCAGACGCCGGACCGGGTGCGTTCACGCCTGCATTCAGCGCGGCAGATGCTACGGCAAAGTCGCGCGCTGGCCCGCAACGCGATTCGAGAACTGCGCACGGAATTGGTGCAAGGGCGCCACGAAGGTCTGGTCCACGGTCTCAAACGAGTGGCCAACTCATGGAATCACTCCGGCGCCTTGACGGTGAACGTGCAACTCAACGGCAAAATCCGGGCGTTGCCGCTTCAGGTGGAGCATCAGCTACTCGGAATCGGAACCGAGGCGATGACCAACGCGGTGAAGCACGGGCGAGCGGACACCGTTAACGTCGAGCTCTCGTTTCAACGTCGCGACGTGGCCTTGCGCGTGAAGGACAACGGGGTGGGCTTTGATCCAGCTCAGCAGTTGGAGAAATCGAGTGGTTGTTTCGGTCTGATTGGAATGCGAGAGCGCGCCCGCGAGATCGGCGCCGTCATCCACTTCAATAGCAGCCCGCAGCAAGGAACCGAGGTGATTGTCACCGTTCCCACCGCGGACAAGTCAAACACCGGTCACCCCGAGGCGGCCCCTGAGTTTGCCACGCCGGCGCCCATCGCCCCGCTCAATTCATGACTGCATGTACCGTTATAAAAGTGATGATCGTGGACGATCACCCCTTGGTGCGAGTGGGCATGGCCACGGTCGTAAATCAGCAGCGCGACATGAAAATTGTCAGTGAAGATGAAGGCGGCCCACATACGATTGAGCGCTTCCGGGAGTCGCGCCCGGATGTCGTGTTGATGGATCTGCGGCTGCGCGGCGAAAGCGGATCCCGACTCACCGGTGTCATCCGCGCCGAGTTTGCCGAGGCCCGCATCCTGATCATCTCAAACTACGACGGTGACGAAGACATTAACCAGGCGCTGGCGGCGGGGGCGATGGGCTATCTTTTCAAGAGCGTGGTGGAAGACGAACTCGTCGATGCGATTCGCGAGCTCAACGCGGGCCGCCGCTACCTGCCGAGGGGAGTCACCGCGCGCCTGCACGAAAATGAAAGCAGCGCCCACCTCACGCGACGCGAAGTGGAATTGCTGGAGCTTTTGGGCAAGGGGCTGCGCAATCGAGAACTCGGAGAGATGTTGGGAATTTCGGAAGACACGGTGAAAACGCACCTGAAAAGCCTGTTCCGAAAATTACACGTCACCGATCGCGCCGAGGCCGTGCGCGAAGCGATGCGCCGCGGGTTCATGCACGCGGAATAGGGCGGAAAGTTGGAAAAGTGGGAAAGCGGAAAATCGGAAAAGCGGAAAAGTGGGAAATTGGAAAATTGGAAAATTGGAAAAGCGGGAAAGCGGGGAAGCGGGAAAGTGAAGGGCGAAAATCGGGAAAGTGAGAAATTGGGAAAGCGGAAAACGCGGCGCAAGGCACCCCACTTCATTCCTCCGGGATGATTAGCGGGCGTAAGCGTTTATTAGCGGTTTGCCTGGCTTCCGGAGAAATCGGGAAAGCGAGACGCGCGGCCGATTCGAATCACCTCACGCCCGAAAGCCACACTCGGCTCCAAGCCGGAGGCAGTCGTCGATCGGGCGAATACTCGCGGAACAGGTCGGGTCGTACAGGGAGGCGGCCGCCGCGCAGACGCCCAGGCGAAGAGCGTCGCGGATTGTCCAGTCGTCGTGCAAGCCGAGCAGAATTCCTGCCGCCAAAGCATCTCCTGCACCCGCCGCGCCGCGAATATCAGCGGGGGCGATCCGCACGGCGGGTGCAGG
>Ga0163152_10003483_pt1 | contig 20398 bp, 21 predicted proteins | sample OliLakLV19MP8IB2_FD_148635 | JGI IMG/M metagenome (GOLD analysis project Ga0163152, IMG submission 148635) | Freshwater microbial mat bacterial communities from Lake Vanda, McMurdo Dry Valleys, Antarctica - Oligotrophic Lake LV.19.MP8.IB-2 | ecosystem: Environmental > Aquatic > Freshwater >...
AGACTGTAACCACGACAGCGTGGGTGGACACTGGGCTTGCTCTTGGGAGCTCTCACACGTACCAAGTTGATGCATTCAATGCTGTTGGGAATTCTTCCAAAACATCAGTGACTGCTTCTGCTTCTGGTGCGTGTCTTCCAACTGTTCAACTGTCGGCAAGTCCGACTTCGGTTGAGGGGGGGAATGGTCTAACATCGACCATAACCATTCAACAAACGAACGCAGATTCCTGCATCAGGATTCCAGAAGGAACTCCAGTGTCTGGTAGTTTCACTGTCACTCCGACACAAACCTCTACCTACACGGTGGAGTGTTCGGGACCGGGGGGAAAGACGAGTGCATCTATCACCATCACGGTGACACCAGCACCTCCGGTACCATTCTTGAAGATTGTGGTATACGGGGCAAGCGCGAGTTCGACATACGGCCCGGTTACAGGGCTTTCTGTTACAATCAAATCGGGAAGTTGGGTAAACACCACCCCGCTCATAGTTCAGGGAAACATGGCCTGGGACTCTATTCCCATTCCGCCATCGATCCAAGCGCTCATGGGAAGTGTCGACACCATCACTATTGATGCAACCGACACAACCAAGCGGGTTTACATTCCTTCGACAGCAGTTGTGAGTGCAACGTCCGCATACGGCACTAGTGCCAATCTTTCCTTCACCCTGACGCCACTTCAGTGGGCAATCCCTAGCGGAAGCTACGTCGGAACAGTTATTCCTATCGTGTTGGGAAAGGCCATGTTACCGGCGTTTGATGGACTTTGCTTCTATTGCCTCTTTCCAACACTCAACTCGATTCCGGTTTGGCAAAACTACCCAGTTTCTGTCGCCTTCAGCGATTCGAACCTGAGTGGAAACGCTACCACAGTGTTTCATACTGCGGCCGATTCAGTTGAGGTCTTTCGCCAGTTGGCACAGATGGAAAGTCATTACGGGATGGATTTGTTTCAACCCGCTACCTCTCCAGACGGTCTTCATTTTCTAAATATGATCAGGGTTGAGTTTAACTCAAGCCTGCCATACGCTGGAGCTGGTGGCTCCGCTGGAGGTGGTGATTATTTCTTCGCCGGCATTATTGTCTTCCAAAGTGGTGTTTCTACTTCCTCCGGTGCACCTGGCGCATTTTCATATCCAGGTTTAATTGAACATGAGTTCTCTCATGGCCTTGGGGAGGGACACAACTGTAGCTGGTACACCCTTATGTTTACCAGTTGCGAGTTGCTTGGCATTTTCAACCGAAATTCGCCAATCGCAACCCCGGGGGATGTCGCTTACTTCCAGGTGGCAAACCAAGCTCGTCGAGTTCAGATCGCAGAGAATACGCAGTTTGGACTGACCGAAAGCCTGCGTGGAGAGAACCTCCTCCTCGGCACAGTTGCGACTTACTCTGCACCTCGGCCAGGGTCAGTTTCGGACATTCGGGTTCCGATCACAGCCCGAAGCTCTGATTCTCGAATCCACCTCATACCGTAGGAGTATAGGAGTATATGTACGAAAGAAGCCCCTCACGATTCTGTGGGGGGCTTTTCTTTTTTGTAAAAATTATTGAAAAATTTAAACACCCTTCAAGAAATCAATATTATTTTGGATTTCCTCAGTTTTTTGCATTACTTGATCACCATAAAAAACATTTGATGGTCTGCGCCCCGGTTTACAACTCGCACCAGAATAATATTTGCATGCTGCGTTTCTCTCGGAAGTGTAGCTTCCAGATACTGCGCCCAAATCAGAAAGATAGATTGCGGTGGCAACAAACGCATGTTGAGGATTCCAAGGATCAGCCTGCTCGGCACTCACACCAACCGCTAAACCAATCCTCACCTTAAATAGTTCCCATGTAGAAGGAAGGAATTGAGCTGGTCCCATCCCCCCGCCATATCCACGAGACGAGCTCCATGTTATACCCGGTGGACACGAGACTGGTTTAATTTTCCAATCAAGTCCGAGACGCGACGTGATGGACTGAAATGGTTGCGTGTCTCTCGGGGACTTCATTACCTTCTGAAAAAAAGTTCCTGTATTTTTCCCCACCCCATCCCCCGTATCTAAACTAGAAATGATACAAGACCCTTGGTTTTTCCCAAGATCAGATTCTTGGGTAAGGATAGCGAGGATGAGTGCTGCGCGAATACCGGTCTTTTGTGACGCGCCGTTTGCATATTCAAGCGCCTTACCAAAAGGAATCCCTTCGGTGTCGCGCAACCGGAAGAGTGCAGCGCGAATTTGTGCGGCGCGCGCTTGACGTTCAGCAAGAACACTTTGATATGTTTTTTCTTCTTGTTTTGTAACAGTGAGAAGTTGACTCTTCTGCACCTGACTTTTGGCAATAGTTTTTTTTCTTGTTTCTACAATATATTTTGCGTCTGCTTCTTGATTTTTCTTCACGTCGAGAATCTTTTTTTCTTTTTCAGTGGTTACTTTTGCATCACGCACCAAAACAAAATGCTCTTTCATGGAGCGATTAATCGACGCGAAAGAATCCAAGTCTTGAAAAAAATCCGAGATGTTTCTCCCCGCAAGGATCACCTCTGGAAGTGTATAGGAGTCAATCTCGTTTGCTTTCCGTATAAGTTGAGCAAGTGAATCTTTCCCTTTATTAAGTTTCGCTTCCAAGGTGCTGATAGTTTTATTTTTATTTTCTATATCACTCCCCAGTTGCGAGATGGCAATATTTTTTGCTCGTATCGTGAGCTCTGCCTCTTTAATTTTTGCGTTTAACACGGTGATATCCCCTTGCAGACCACTTGCCTTGGCTCGAGTATCATCCAAAATTCCCTGCCACTTAACAATGTCTTTTTGAAGTTGGTCATATTCTGCTTTTAACTTCGCTTCTTGTATATCAACCTCTTGCGAGGTTTGCGCAGAAATTACCCCAACAGGCGAGCCAAGTATGAAATAAAAAATAAGCGTGACAGAAAGGATGTTGAGTATGTTTTGTTTCATAAAAATCCTGAGTACAAAGAAATTGGTCGCGTCAAAAACAAGACGCTCAGTTCATTTTACAACACTTAAGACGCGAAATCACTGTCCCCATTACAAAACCGCCCCCCGCATTTGCGGAGGAGGTGGTTTCTTGATTATTCTTTTTCAGCCGGCACTTCAACTCCCTCTTCTGCATTTTTCTCTTTTCCTTTCTTCTCAACTTCAATTGAAGTCAAATCAACCGCCTCGACTGGAGCTTCTTCCACTTCCGCCTTCGGTTCTGCGACAAGGGCAACGACCTCATCTGGATTTTCAACAAGGGAAACGCCCACGGGGAGTTTGATATCTTTCGCAGTGAGCTGACTGCCAAATGTAAGTAAATTTGAAATATCAACTTCAAGCTGGTGAGGAAGGTTCGATGGGAGAGCCTCAATTTTTATTTCATAGAGCACTTTCACAAACACACCACCGAGCTCTTTCACAGCTGGAGAAACTCCAACGAATTCAAGAGGAATATCAAGGGCGAGTTTCAAATCCTTATCGAAGACATAGAAGTCAGCGTGGCGAGGAACCCCGGTGATAGGATCAAAATCAATGTCGTGAATGAGGGCGTCCACATCACCCTCTCCCCGAGTAAGTGTCACGACCGTTGATTCTCCAGCGGCCTTCCAAGTTTTTAAAAACTCCACTTGAGACACTGAAATAGGGGTGGAGTCCGTCTTTTTTCCATAAAAAACAGCAGGAATAAGGCCATTTTTTCGGATACTGGCGAGATTTTCTTTTATGTCTCTTGTCTTGGCTTCGAGTTTTATCATAGAGGGCCCATTATAGTAGAGAGGGCTTAAAAAATCAACCAAAAAATCCCTCTATGACCCACTATTCATATGATGAGGTTTTGCTTCTCTTGCTATGTGACTTCTTAAATATTCAAGGGTTCCGCCGACTTTCTTTCCAGGGTTCAATATATTTTGCACATCAAACACGTTTTTTATACTTTGGAAAATCTGGAGGATTTTAGGAGAGTACATTTTTGAAAGATACGGGGTTCTCACGATACCATCGTTGTGTTCGGCTGTGATCGACCCGTGATACTCTCGAACAAGGTCGTATACCTTGTTTCCAACTTCCATAATCACATCAACATTTCTCTCATCTTTCATGTCCATAAGCGGAATGATATGGAAATTGCCATTTCCCGCGTGTCCCGCGATAGTGTAGATAAGTTTGTGCTGATCAAGGATTGCGCGCATTTTTGGTAAAAATTCTGGAAGATACTTTGGTTCCACGATTACATCATCGACAAAAGGAGCGGTGCGTCGTCCACTCACATGTTTTCGAAGAAGATTGAAACTCTCTCGCCTAATGGTCCAATATTTTTCTGACTCCTCTGCCGTTTTTGCCACATGCATTTTTAAGCCAAAATGAGCGATCTTTTCTTTCAGCGCTTTCATACTAATATCGATTTCCTGATCCGAGTCACCTGAGAACTCCACAAGGAGAATAAGTTTTGGCAGACCACCGGTCAAAATCATTCCTGCCTCAGGAATAAATGAAAAAATAAGTTTCAAAAAATTCTTCGCCTTCATACTCTTGAGCATTTCTGGAAAAAATTTAATGGCGAGCTTCATGGTACTGTCATCATATGATTCAAGACTTTCAGGCTTGAACGGCAAGATTTCGTTTACCAAATCTGCGAGTGGCACAAGGTCTTTCAAAAATATGACAAAAAGTTTTGATTTTAGTTTTACCTTCACGAGACGAAGCGTTGCCTCCGTCACAATACCAAGCGTTCCCTGAGACCCCACAATGAGTTTCGTTAAATCAAACACTTCTTCTCCTACCTGCTTGCCGGCAGGTAGGTAGGAGACATTCCAAATAAAATACCCAGCAGAGTTTTTTGAAACTTTTGGTTTTGCATCACGAATATCGTTTTCATTTTTCTGTATCAAATCCCAAATTCCTTTGTAGACACTCGCTTCAAAATCATTTTGTGCAATTTTTTGATCAAGTTCTTCTTTGGAAAGTGGTTTGACTGTGTATTCCTTTCCATCAGCAAACACAACCTGAAGAGATTCAATATAATTTTCCATCTTGCCATACGAAAGGGTTTTCTCTCCAGCACAATTGTTCGCTATCATGCCACCAAGCGCACATAGGTTCTTTGACGCGGTAAAACATGGCAAAATGAGCCCTCGTTTGAGTGTCTCTGGTTCGAAATCTCTATAAAATGTTCCTGGACGCACCGTTACTGTCATATCTCCCCAATCCACAATTCCGTTCATGTACCTTGTGAAATCAAGAATGATTGATTCGTTGAGCGACCCACCAGCCATACAGGTGCCTGCCGAGCGCGCTGTTACAGAAAGGGTTGGATCTTCACGCTTGTGTTCCGCAACATAGCGGACAACAGCCTGAACATCAGCGCTACTTTTTGGGAAGAGAACTGCTTTTGGTCTCACCTCAAGCAAACTCGCATCGTGACTATATTTTGAAAGAGTTTCGTCGTCAGTCAAAATATCACCAGAAAAAATAGCTCTGAGAGATTCTTCCATTGTGTTTCCTTAAGAAATTTTGTTAAAAAACTTAAGCTTGCTTTCAACCACCTTCTGCATGGCGAGAAGTGGTGATTTCATTATCTTGTATGGAGCAACCTCATCGGGGTCTTCTTGAAGGGTTAAGCGAAGCGCATCACGAAACGCAACACGAAGCTCGGTATTGATGTGAACTATAGAAACTCCCGCATCAATTGATGCAACAAAATCTTCCTTAGAATTCCCCGATCCACCATGAAGCACAAGTGGGACTCCTGCGGCAACTCTAATCGCGCCGACCCGCTCTATATCAATACGAGGGTCGCTCCCCCCTTTGAGCATGCCGTGGATATTACCCACCGCTGGAGCAAGCAAATCAACTCCTGTTTTTTCTACAAATTCTTTTGCTTGTTCTGGTGAAGTGAGAGATTCGGGACCAAGTTTCACTCCCTCGGGGATTGCATCGAGAATTTTCGAGGATTGTCCAATATAGCCGAGCTCTCCTTCGACAAGAATATTTGGATTTTTTGAACGCGCATATTCAACACACTCTTTTGTAATTTTTACATTTTCATCAAAAGAAATTTTTGCCCCGTCAAAAATCACTGAATCATATCCAGCATCGATTACTTCTCTCACTCGATCAAATGAATATGTGTGGTCGGCATTGAGAAATATTGGATGATTGAGTTCCTCGCGCGCGGTTGTCACAAGCGCTCGTGCTTCACGCACCCCGATGAAGTCTCGCTCCCCTTCGGAAACCCCAATAATCACAGGGAGGTCGAGCCCTTTGGCAGCGCGAACAATTGCCCAAAACCCCTCAATGTTTGAAATATTAAAATGTCCAATCGCAACCTTGCGATTACCTGCATCCTGTACATATTCTCTAAGTGTCTGCATGAATAGTATTCTACCACAAGAGAAAAAACCTCTGCTATAATAAACACATGGAAAAAGACTACGACCTTGTCGCCATTGGTGACATCGTTATCGATGCATTCATTCGTATAAAAGAAGCAAGTGTCAGCTGTGACATAAACCATGAGAAATGCAAAATTTCTCTTGCCTTTGGTGATAAAGTCCCATATGAATTCGTCGAGGTTGTTCGCGCTGTGGGCAATGCGTCAAATGCTGCGGTTTCTGCAACACGTTTAGGACTCAAAACTGCGCTCGTCTCAAACACGGGAGATGACAACAATGGTGGTGAATGTCTCGCAACCCTCAAACGAAATGGGGTTGATCTTGATTTCATGAAAAGCCACCAACACAAGGAAACAAATTACCACTATGTTTTGTGGTACGAAGATGAGCGCACCATTCTCGTAAAGCATCAAGCGTACGACTATTCTCTACCAAACATTGGAAAACCAAAATGGGTCTACCTCTCTTCCCTCGCACAAAACACCCTCCCATATCATAAAGAAATCGCAACCTACTTAAAAAAGAATCCAGAAATTAAACTTGCATTTCAACCAGGTACATTTCAAATGAAGATGACAGTGGACGAACTCAAAGATATTTATGCACGAACAGAAGTTTTTTTCTGTAATGTTGAGGAAGCGAAAAGAATTTTAGGTATCATCGAGGAAATTGAAATACAAGAGTTACTCAAAAAAGTTTCCGATCTTGGCCCTAAAATTGTTGTCATCACCGACGGACCACGAGGGGCATACACCTACGACGGAGAGGACTACTGGTCAATGCCCACATATCCTGATCCAAAACCCCCATATGAGCGCACTGGCGCGGGTGATGCCTTTGCCTCCACGTTTACCTCCGCACTTGCTTTAGGAATGAGCCTTCCACAAGCACTTTCGTGGGGACCGATTAATTCAATGTCCGTGGTGCAATATATCGGAGCTCAAAAAGGGCTTCTGTCGCGCGAACAATTAGAAAAACTCCTAAAAGAAGCTCCTGAAAGTTATCGTCCAAAACTTCTCTCATAATTCTTTAAAACTGCTTTAACCGAGAATGATTAAGGGGTGAGCTGAATCAAAAAGCACTCCAGTACACTGGAGTGCTTTTTGCGTAAAGGAATGTTTTAAAAATTAGTTTTCTACAAAAACAAACCGTGAAGATTTTATTCCGTTTACCTCAACTTCTTCTAAAAACATTTCTACTGGTCTCACCCACAATTTTGATTTTTCATTTTCATATAGAGCTTCGTAAACTACAAAATCCTCCAGAGTTTCAGAATGTTTTGCAATACCCAACACTTTGTACATATTCTCTGTTTTAAAATGCTTGTAGATACCAGGTTTTATATCATTCATTATTTTCTGGTTATTATTTTTTTTACAGCATTTTCAATACCAGATTCTCCCATGCCATAGTGCTCGAGAAGTTCATCTTGATTTCCTGACTGACCAAACTGATCATCCACCCCGATAAATTCTTGTGGTACAGAATAGTTTTTTGAAAGACATTCAGAAACTGCAGAGCCCATCCCTCCACGAATTTGATGTTCTTCGACAGTTACGATTGCCCCTGTTTGTTTCGCAAGCGCGATAATAGCTTCTTCATCGAGTGGTTTAATCGTCGCAAGATTCATCACCTTTACATTAATCCCCTCACTTAAAAGTTTTTGAGCAACCTTGAGAGCTTTGTACACAAGAGCACCCGTTGCAATGATTCCAACTTGAGGACTTTCGGATTCAAAAAAGATTTGCGCTTTCCCAATTTCAAATGGTGTCTCTAGCGTCGTAATAATCGGAGTTTTTTCTCGAGCAAGACGAAGATATACTGGGGTGTTGGTTTTTGCAGCTTCAATTGTCGCCTTCTTTGCTTCTATCGCGTCACATGGAGAAATAACTACCATCCGTGGGATAACACGAGTAATCGCAATATCTTCTATCGCTTGGTGTGTCCCTCCATCAGGGCCTACAGAAATACCCGCATGACTTCCCGCAATTTTCACCGGCCGATTGTTGTAGCAGATTGTAGTGCGAATCTGCTCCCAGTTTCTCCCTGGAGAAAACATTGCGTACGATGTGATAAAAGGAATTTTTCCCATTGCCGCCATACCGGACGCAACTCCGGCAAGATTCTGCTCTGCTACTCCCATTTCTATAAATCGTTCTGGAAATTTGTTTTTAAATAAATGCATCTGTGTTGATTCAGTCAGGTCCGCCGAGAGACCGACGATGCGAGCATCATTTTCTGCAGCGAGAAGCAAGCCCTCACCAAATCCTTTACGAATTGGAACTTGCTCAACATCTGCATCAAACAATTTTGGGTTTAGATTTGAGAGAGAATTAAACATATTTATATTGCTCTATAAACCATACCATGTTTTGCATAACGGGTCGTTTTTAAATGTGTTGGGGTCAGCACCAGCAATTATTACTCCATCTTTTCCATATACATTATAAACATCTTTAAAGAAAATTTCTTTAGAAGGACAATCAACTACAGAGAAACTCACCAGGTCTTTTGGAAGAATTGTTATGTTGTCATTTATAAAGACAAGTTTTTTGTCCTTGGCCACCCCAAATGATCCGGGTGGACCATATTTATAGTTATCAGAAATAGAAATTAAAACTTTGAAAGAATCAAGATCAACATCGCCATTGTTGATAAGTTTTAGCTCAGCTTTTTCGTAATTCTCTGTTTTATACCAATAAATTTTTCCGTCCACTACAAAGTATCTACCTGAATCATCTAAAAAATTGAAGAGTTGATCATTCTTATTTACTCTCTTAATTAAGATATTCCCTTCTTTATCATAAATTGCCATATCCGATGTAAGTAATAGTTGCATAGGGTGGCCCTTTTTAAACAAAGATTTAATATCAAAATTTTGTATGGGTTGATTATCCAACCAAGGCAATTCATTACAGTTAACAAAAACATGACCTTTGTCATCCTTTGCATAATAGTTTCCTCCACCGATAAGCAAGACCCTGAAGGAATTCGAATCGGCCGTCAAAATATGTCCAATTACAGTTGTTTTTTGTACAGTTGCACCCGAAAATTGTTGTGACAAGCAAATCACCTTGTCGTTGCCAACCGAAGCGCCATATATAGATCCATACTCTTTTTCTTCATTCTTCCAATAAAAAAAATTAAAATGGTGGTAACTTGTTAGGGGTTCGGTCTTCAAATATACTTCTTTTTTATCAACCACCATATGGCTAATACTGCCAAGGGAATAGACATAGCTTCTGTCGCCATCTTTAAATTCTGGTTTTGAGCTAAAAGTCATTGCAGTTTTTGCATCAATTCCATTGACTGGAATAAATTCATCTCTGGCACCCTCCCACCAATTCCAATAAAGGACCTGGTTCTTATCTGCTATAAAATAATAGTTTATGACACGAAATGATGAGACGTCTAATGGTAATTTATAGATCGTGCAGTGACTTTGGGTTCCTAGACCTGAGCCACATTTGTTTTTTTGATTATCATCCGAGAATTTATCAAAAACGTAAATTGAATTATTGTCTTTCAGATAAACTGGTATGTCAAAATTTTTTATAATTTGTAGTTTAAGACTGTTGCCTGATAGATCATTTACATTCAGTGATGTATCAGATTTGAAAAGTATAATATCTTGAATTTGAATTTTTTCTAGTTGGACTGGCTTTGTTTGATTTTTTATTTGAGTTTCTACAACATCTGGTTTTAATTTTTGATTTTGTACTTTAATAAAATATCCCGCCGCAATTAAGAGAAGCATCCCGAAAACAACAGAAATAACTAACTTCTTTTGCATTTTATTGATGTTCACCTGCTCAACATCTGCATCAAACAATTTTGGATTGAGATTAATCATACTATCTGTTTTGGTTCGTCCACAAATTATTCCACCAGTCAGATGGGCCCTCTTCCATAATAACCTGTGCGAGCTCTTTTGCGCTTGCTGTATGTAACCGAGACACCCTATCTGCCTGCGTAGAAGATTTATTACTTCCCGGTTTTCCATTAATCCATACTTCGGCTTCTTTATTGCCCTGCCAAACATACTCGCGGAGCAAAAATATCTGGTCAAGAAGGTCCGCATCTTTCGCTATTTTTGCTTCTTTGCTTTCTCTCTTATCATATTCATCTGTAATCGTCTTCAAGTCATCAAACGGAAGAGTGCCGAGTTGCTCTTCTTTGATTTCTTCTTCAAATATTTTGACATATCTCTTATGAATCCAGTTATGGTCTCCACTTCTTACCTCACCCATGTCGTGCGTTAGGCACATCATAACTACCTTGTAAGGATCAGTCTTCTCCATTTTTGCCAGAAACCAGCCAATGAGGGTCACGCGATATGAATGGGTTGCAACGTTGTCAGACATATCATCAGTAAGAAAAATCTGACGATGCATGCGAGGGAGTTTGCGCATGGTTCCCATTTCAAAAAGGAAATCTACAATTTTTTTATTTTTTTCATCCATATTACTCATGCTCGCTTTTTATTTTACCACCTAATGTTCGAAGTTCAGCTAAGGCCTGCTCGGCTTCTTCTTTATTTGGCGGTTTGCCATGCCATTCAAACTTTCTTTCAAATTCAGCAACTCCTTTGCCTGGAATCGTGTGTGCAATAATCATCGTCGGTTTTTCAAACACCGCCTTGGCTTGGTTAATTGCAGTGTTTAATTCCTGAAAATTGTGTCCGTCTACTTCAATCACGTGCCAGTTCCATGCCCGCCACTTATCTGCAAACGGCTCAAGTGGCATGATGTCCTCCGTGAATCCATCTATCTGGATATTATTGCGGTCTATAATACCGATCAAATTACGAAGTTTGTTTTTCCCTGCGAGCATCCCCGCTTCCCAGATTGCTCCTGAATCCATTTCTCCATCACTCATCAAGCAATAAATATATTTTTGTGTGGAAACCCCATGGTCAATCTTGTCGGCAAGCGCCATACCCACAGCTTGAGAGAGGCCTGACGCAAGTGGACCTGAACTCGTTTCAAGCATTGGCAACCATTCGCGATGTGGGTGTCCTTGCAGACGTGTTCCAAATTTCCGCAACGTTTTTAATTCTTCTACAGGAAAATACCCAGAATGGGCCATAGTGGCGTAAAGCACCGGGCAGATGTGACCATTTGAAAGGACCACTCTGTCACGATCAACCCAGTCAGGTTTTTTTGGGTCATGACGGAGAATTTCGGAATACAAAAGCGTAAAAATATCTGCCATACCGAGAGGACCTGCGGTGTGGCCGCTCTTTGCCTCAAGCAACATTTCAATAATCGATTGGCGGATTTGATTTGCCTTCAGTTCTAACTCTTTTATTTTGTTGTCAGGTAACGACTCCATATTTTTATATTTCTTGGATTCTTGCCCCGCACAAAACAGGTCACCTGCTTGCCCATTTAAATTCGAAGAATTTGTTTGAGTGACTGTTATTTTATTCGGGGTTTTGGTCAGTTAGATTCTCCATACTCTTCAAGGTTCTGGAATTCTTCTATTGTAGCAGGGATATCATCACTTCCAAAAATCGCAGACCCTGCAACAAGTCGTGTTGCGCCCGCTTCGACAAGTGCCGAGGCTGTGGAGAGATTTACTCCCCCATCTACACTTATTGGCAAATCTGGATACCGATCATGAATTTCACGAATCTTATCAAGAACACGTTCATCAAACGGTTCTCCTTGATACCCAATGCGTGCGATACCCATACACTGCACAAAATCTATATTTTCTATAATCGCCTCAAGAACATCGCTTGGAGTTTCAATGTTGAGCGCGATCCCTAGCTCAAGAGCAGTAAACGAACCATCTCCTCCATACTGATTTTGAAATTCTTGGGTAAATTCAAGAACAACACTTTCATCTTTAAAAGATTCGTAATGTGGGATGATGCGCTTTGCGCCGGCTGAAATCCATTGCTGAAGTACTGCTTCCGGATCTGAAACCATCAAATCAACTTCAAAATCAATTTCTTCCCAATATGGAAACCCCTCTTCTTCGCGAATAATTTTTATAAAATCCGGATCGGTTCCGCCAATATTCGGCCATGATTTTTCAGGAGTAAATTTTCCATCCAGAACATCAATCTGCACAAATGGTACAAGTCCTGTGACGAGAGAAAGTTTCTCTGTTAAATCAGAGAAACTTTTTGGTATGATTGCGGGGATTATTTCACTCATGCGCGCGTTCTATTTTTTGAATTCTTCGCTTGTGGCGTTCACCATTTGAAAACGGAGTGTCGAGCCACTGACGCACAGCCTCAATCGCTTCTTCGTTTGTGATGAAACGAGAACCGAGGGCGAGAATGTTTGAGTCGTTGTGTGCACGAGCAAGCTCTAGGTTGGACACGTTGTTTGTGAGAGAAAACGCCTTTCCGTAGTAAACCACTGCACGCACCCGAGTAAACCGATTTGCAACCATCGCTTCACCTTGTCCTGATCCACCGAGGACTATCCCTTTTACGCTCTGTGGGTTTTTTGATACTTCTCGAGCAACAGGGATAACAAAGTCCGGATAGTCGTCCCCCTCATCGTATTCATGCGCACCAACATCAATGACCTCGTGGCCATTTTCCTTGAGATATTCTGAAATACGCTCCTTTTGGGCCAACCCAGCATGGTCAGTCCCGATGTAAATTTTCATATTGGTCTCTAACAGGATTCATGCACTCTATTATATATGAGTTCCAGTCTTGACCACATGGTCGACAAGTGTATAAGTGTAGCCCATTTCATTGTCATACCACGCAAATACCTTCACAAGATTACCCCCTACAACTCGTGTCAGAGAGAGGTCTGCAATTGAGCCGAAACGAGAGCCGAGTATGTCAGTCGAGACAAGTTCTTCTTCTGTAACTGCAAAAATGCCTTCCCACCGCTTTTCACCTGCTGCTTTTTTAAGCGCACTATTAATCTCTTCGACAGTAGTATCTCTCTTTGCGATAAATGTCACATCAACAATCGAGCCGGCAATCACCGGCACACGCATCGAGATTCCATCAAACAATCCGGCAAGTTGTGTAAATGCTTTTGTGACAGCAACCGCGGCCCCCGTTGAAGACGGTACGATATTTGCAGCCGCCGCGCGACCTTCTCGAAAACCTTTTTTTGATGGGCCATCGACAAGCGCTTGTGTGCCGGTATATCCGTGCACAGTGTTGAGCACCGCTTTTTCAATACCCACTGCTTCATCAAGAATTGCAATAAGCGGGCTTGCAGAGTTGGTTGTGCACGATGCATTTGAACTGATGATGCATGTAGCAAGTTTCTCTTCATTTACACCCATAAGTACTGTCGCTCCTTCGATTCCTGGAATTGGATCATCTTTCATGGGAGCAGTGACCACGACTCGTTTTGCTCCCGCATCAAGGTGCGCTTTAGCGGTCGCGTACGAAGTAAAAAATCCAGTAGACTCAACGACCACATCAACACCGAGCGCTTTCCACGGCAGGTTCACGGGATCTTTTTCACTCACAAATGTAATCTCTGTACCATCAACAATGATTGCCTGCTTGTCTTCACGCACAGAGATAGTAGAGGGGTTAATTCCGTACACTGAATCATATTTGAGAAGATATGCAATATTTTCTGCGTCACCTAAGTCATTCATTGCAACAATCTCAATCTCTGACCGCATTCGTGCAATTTTTAAAAACGCTCGTCCGATACGGCCTGCGCCATTTATTGCTACTCGTATTTTTGCATCACTCATAGTTTAAAGTCTAAAAAATTAATGTGGATTTATTATAGCAAGAAGAAGCAATTTCTCTTATCCTTACTCTACATAGGGCTCGGAAAGCCTCCTTGGACACCTCCTTTATTTGGAAAAACAAGGCTGTCCCCTAGTTGGATATTGTGCTCATCAGCAAACCCAGCCTTTGTTTCAAGCACATATTGAGTAGGGATTTCCGACATCACTGATTCGGGATAAGACTTGGGACTGAAATTCTTTTTTATAAACACAACATGAAAATTTTCATCAAACCAGAAGACATCAATTGGAAATATCATATCTTTCATCCAAATTCCATATAGGTCAGGAGAATCGAAAACAAACAAAAGCCCATCTGATTCTCCAATACTTTCTTGAAATGAAAGTCCTCGCATTTCTTGCGCAAGAGTAGTTGCGCGCGCAATGTGTATCTCTATTCCCTTGAACTCTACTTGCTCACGATATTCAAGTGGTGCCACAGCACTCTTCCCTCCAAAAAGTTTTGGAAAAAAATACAAAACAAAAACAAAAACAAAAGCGCCTATGGCATATATCTTTTTACGATTTTGAAAACCCATGATAGTAGTATATCGCAGTACCAAAAAATTTTAAGCAAAACAAAAACCGCCCCCTTTCGGGAAGCGGTTTTTGTGTAATTACCAGTTGCCTCCGTTATCATTGCCGCCTCTGCGATTGTTGTCGCGAGGTTGCATTGGTCGAGCTTCGTTTACAGTAAGCTTGCGCCCCTGAAAATCTTTGCCGTTCCAAGCTTCGATAGCTTTTGCAGCATCGTCATCGTTTGCCATTTCGACAAAACCGAATCCTTTACTGCGTCCGCTCATACGATCCATGATAATAGTTGCTGAAGTAACTTCTCCTATTTGTGCGAACACATCTCGGAGATCAGCATCCGTACTGGTGTACGGAATACCGCCAACATACAATTTCTTTGCCATTCAAATTTCTCCCGTCTTCTAATTGAATTAAAAATGTAAGTCGACGAGCGCTCTCTTTCCTTTTCCTCTTCTTCGAAACGCAATGCGATCCGTAATCGAGAAACCATGGGAGAAACCTACACGGATGTAGTATAGCCTACATAAGCTAAAAAGTCAACTATCCCCAACATAACACCCAATCCAACGAAAATCCGCTCTAGAAAAATTCTAGAGCGGATTTTCGTTTTTTAAACCCTTCAAAAGCTACATTTCACAAACCCCCCCTGCACAAGCAAGCTCTTTTTTCTGTTCAGTCCCATCATGCTTCTCGTAGGTCATAATCTTTGAATAGTCGATATCCTTAAAGCGGATTGCCATACTGTCATAGGTCTCCTTGTCTATAGACTCATATGGAGCGAGCTGATACACATGATTATCTCGGGGAAGGAATGAAAGTCCACCGATGATATCCCAGTTCTCATATACCCAGTTCCCTACTTTGAGCCACTCATCTTCACCGACAGAAATCGTCACTGATGGATTGTGTTCCGTGTAATTTAATTTTACATCTCTCCAGTGTTCAAGTTGTGTGAGCGCAGATATATCGTCTCGGAAAAGAGAACCTTCCGGAGCCTTCACAGGAAATTCCAAAACATATGTACTTGCTCCCTCTGCAGTCTGACCAACTTCAGGATGATATGGTACACCCTGATCACGAAGCATTTTGAAAAGAGAATCAGTAGCAGAAATTCTGACGCGACGAATATAGTATTGACTGTGTCGTGGGTGCATACCAGATGCGCAGTCAACAAGTTGTGAGAGTGTGCCCGATGGTTTCACACATGTGATTGCAGTTGATTGATTAACACCAAACCGTTTTGCGTATTCATCATTTACTTTCACTGCTTCTTCACGAAGTGCAGTGAGTGTTTCTGGTTTTCGAACAAGTGGATTATCCCACTGACCCGTGAGAGATACTCCGAGAAGTCTTTCTACTTCGCAGTGTTCTTGCCATTCTTTTGAGAGATATGGGAAGTATGTGAGTGTCGACTGATACGTACCAATGATTGTTGCAATGCGAATTTTCTGTTTCAAAGATTCAAGTGTGTCTTCTGCTCGCACAACAACTTCAGAAAGATTACAAAATTGTTTTGATTGAAGAAGAATTTCTCCACATGGATTTGTTCCGATATCACCAATGTATCCACCAAGAGCTTTCATGCGACGCTCTGGAAGAGTTTTTGCAAGAGAACCTCGATTAAATATTCCTCGCTCACCGGAGCCACTCTTCATGAGCGCAACCCACTCATCAAAAAATTCAACAGTGGAAGGTTTGACGCTATAGACAGCAGAATTGTTTGCAAGCATTCGATGTGGGTCGGTCAAATAAAATTGTCCCTTCTTTGCATCACGCACTGCATCATCATCAAGATCAGAAAGAGAAATCATAGCACTACGACGCACACCACCAGAGACAACGCAGTCACCGATCTTGCAGATGATATCGTGTGCATCGAGGTTCGAAAGGCGACGACCTTGCTTACTTAAAATGTGCTCACGAGTAAACGAGAGGAGCGCCTTGAGTGGCTCTGGGCCCGAGCTTTTTCCGCCCATAGTTTTTAAACGCGCTCCTGCTGGACGAAGTTGCGAGAAATCAAATACAATATCTTTTCCATCAAACCAAGTTTCGAGTCCTAATGTTAACGCATCTGCCCATCCCTCTTTTGAATCCTGCACTACAAGCGTTAGAAGTTTTTCTCCTGTTTGAATTTTTATTTGTGGCAGTGATTGAATATATTTACTTTCAACAGAGTATCCGCATCCAGTACCACACATAGAGACGTACATAATCTCAGAAAAATCTTTTAAACTTTTTGGGGCGATGAATGAGCAGTTGTATGCACAGACATTTGTTGCGCGAGCTGCGGGACCAGCAAACTGGAGAAGTCGCATTGATGGCATTGACTGGTGCGAGAGAATTGCTTCACGCACTTCACTGTACTCAGTATCAGTTAATGTATCTTTCAAATTTTCTTTCATGAAAGAAATGTAACGATCTACAGTTTCTACCCAAGTCTCACGACGTTGTTCTGTTTCAATCCATCGCGCGTACGTGCGATAGTAAATAAATTCACCAAGAGAATTTTTAAAATATGATTTACTTTTTGTTGCAAGTTCTTTGACATGTTCTGGCACATGTACACCAGTTGCGCGAAGTCGTGCGCGTTCTTCGCGATACAAAATATAATTTTTTGCAGCTTTTCCGTATCCAGCGTGAATGAGAGATTGTTCGACTTCATCTTGGATACCTTCAACAGTAGGAGTAAAATTTTTGTAGCGCTTTGAAATATTTTCAAGTGTTGCCACCACATCATCAGCAACTTGAGACGCTTCACGCTCACTTCCTTCAGATCCAGTTGAGAGCATCGCCTTGTAAACGGCATTCGATATCTTCGTGATATCGAATGGAAGGACCGATCCATCGCGCTTTTCAACTTTTGTGACAAGTTCTTTGCGTTGCATCGTTGTTGTGCTCTTACTTGGTGTGCTTGTTTCTGACATGGTGTTTCAAATAACTACTGAATAATAAAAAATTTCTTCACTTCCCTCCAAGATTCACGAATCGGGAGAAAAATAGAAAAAATTTTGTGATGAGGAGAAATTTTTTGTTTTGAAAAGTGCTTGAGACATTGAGATGATTTTATTTCAAAGTTAGTCTGTCTATTATATATCTCTGACCGGCTCAATCACTATAAAAAATCTGTTGAAAACTCGTTTATTTTTGTATCAGATAACACATTTGACGTATATTCAAATATATTGTATATACGTCGCGATGTATAAGCCTCGCTGGGTAAAATTTATTTTAATCTTTAGAGCTCCACCATTTTAATTTAAAAGATTCGTGCTTTTTTATGTTCACAAAATAGACCACACAGCGAAAAACCTACAAAAGGCACATATCGTGCCGTATTCCGCTTTTTTATTGATTTTTTTGTATAAAATCTCTGGATTTTTTCCGTTTAGGTCAGAAACAGAAAAAATTCCCAAAGAAAAGAGGTCTTTTTCAATACTCTTTCCCACTCCAGGGATAGTTTGTAAATTTTTAAGTATTTTTCTCTTCATTACTATTATTTTACATTTTTGTATACAAAAATGCCGTGGAGAGTTTAAAACACTCTCCACGGCACGACTGAAACACTACGAAAGCGTCACTCGTCGTGAATCCTGCCACGTCTTACGAGAAAGCATGGCGGGGCGGGGTGACTTCCCCTCTTTTTTGAGATGAGCACGACGCTTTGCTCGAGGTTTGCGTTCTTTCTTCACGTACTCGAGTGCTTCCGAGGGCAAACCCCAATCCCAACTCAGGTGAGCCCTCTCACGATCTTCGTGAAGCATAATCCGCGAACACGTCCAGTACCTCGACTTGAGTGCCTTACCAGAAGTAATGATCATAAACTGATTACACTTCAGGCAGGGTGGCCGGTTTTTCACACGCCAGCGAGCAAGTCGCGCATAGTAGACAAGTTTCTGTACAAAGCCCTTCGTCCGATGTATTGGGTGAGAAAAATACTTTCTCTCACCTTTCTCACCAAGACCCTCAATCACAACCCAACCACTGTCAGAGCGTGCCATCCTCGCGTAATCGATGAGCCACGTAGTCCACACAGTTACTGTGAGACCATTTGCCCGATACACGAAACCAGCTTCTCGACCTTCTCGTGGTCTCGACGCCTTGAGCGATTTCTCTCTGATGATTTTCTGCACTTCTTCGCTCGTGATCAGCCTGAACCTACGTTCCGTGAGCTCTCTTCGAATCTCTTCGAAGTCTCCCACACTCAATTCCACCTGTTTGGGCACAGGCACCTCCTCTATATTATAGAAGTGATTATGGTTTTTCGGAGAGGATTCTCCTGATTTCGTTAGGGGGAAGTGCTGGCCTCCTCCTTGCTGTCCATACTGAAGACGTCTGGCTCGGGTTGAATTCCCTATGAATCTCTGCGACACACTCATCGCAAGATGAGAGAAAGGAGGTTCCTTCACCAAGAAGAGTTGCTGGGTAACGAAAGGAGTGCTTACTTCTGCACCTCACCCCTGCAACCGTCTGAATGTGAACCAAGTGCTCGCCGGACGTCATCTCGTCAGCCATTATTTCCTCGTCGATTTCTTCCCCGTCTTCATTTATAATTTTTTCGTCTGACATAAATTATATTTCTCCGTAATGAGCCCAATCCTCCTCTACTAATGACCTCAAATATTTACCAATTTCATCTAACTGATTATTTTTAGCCGCCCACTTGATATGATCTTCAAATCTCAAAAGTTTATCTAGAGGTGAAGACATTTCCCAGCCATTAAGAATTAAAGGCAGGTCCAATCGCTCTTTATCTTTTAACATATTAAAAAGGTCATTCCATTTCATTGGCATCGGGCACACTCTGTTGTTAGAAGTACAGTATTTCCAAAGTGATTCAAATGTTTCTCTGTTTAATTGATTATTCATATAATTATTTTTCTAATTTATTTCTTGCGTTACAATATGCACACCAGTCACAAGAGTCTCCTGATTCTGGTATTATGTCACCTTCTAGGCATTCCTTTATTTTAAACAAAATCTTTTCTACCCAAGAATCATCTCCTTTGTGTTCAATTAGATTCACATCAAAATCAATTCGTTTATCGAAAGCTTGTCTATCCATTTTACCAGTACAGTATACGAAATAGCCAATATTTGAGACCTTGAGGCCATTCTGCCTTAATAGCCATTGATATACCTCCATTTGGCGTTTATAGCCATCCTGCCACTCTTTATCGAGCACCGTGACTGCTTCATCCTTTGCTGTGGCCTTGTAGTCTACAACCATATATTCCTCTTTACCATTGATCCATAAGTCATCAATAGCACCAGTAACCATTAACCCTGTTGGTTTATGTAAGTATCTAACTCCACCGAAGTTTCGTCTCCATTCATCAAGCTCATCGTGAGACATTGGTCTAGCATCAATACCATATTCTTTTTGAAGTGGGTGTTGCTCATTCTTTGCTCTATACCCGTCAAATTCTTGCTTGAGAAGATGGTCTACGGCACTGTTTATAGAAAAAGGAAATCCAGGCACCCTCTTTACCCCAAGCTTGTTGTCTATATAAAAACATCGTGGGCATGAAGAAAACAAATCAATCTTTGAGCGACTGAGTTTCCAGTTTTTACCTCCATAATTCCATGATGCTATTCTGTTTGGGTTGTAATATTCGGACATTTTATTTCTACATCAAAGTATAAGCGGTCTCCACCAATAACCTCGGTGTGCTGATCGCCAATACGTACGCTGACACTAAGGGCGTAGGCACTGTGCGGTACACCAAAAAAGAACAGGAAGAGTAA
>Ga0163152_10003484_pt1 | contig 20387 bp, 19 predicted proteins | sample OliLakLV19MP8IB2_FD_148635 | JGI IMG/M metagenome (GOLD analysis project Ga0163152, IMG submission 148635) | Freshwater microbial mat bacterial communities from Lake Vanda, McMurdo Dry Valleys, Antarctica - Oligotrophic Lake LV.19.MP8.IB-2 | ecosystem: Environmental > Aquatic > Freshwater >...
ATCCGGAGTTCTATCAATTCTGGGCGCCTACAGCGACGGCGACGACAATCCGTCTGGGCATCCGCTGTGCACCCGCGTGTGCGTCCCACGAGAGCATTCGCGAGGCGATCACCTCGGTCAGCGCCGGAATCGGCATCACCTCGATTCGCCCACTCTCGGACGACTTCAGCGAACAACTCGCCCGGCCTCGAACCGCGGCCGTCGTAGCGACCGCCTTCTCCGGCCTCGCCCTTTTCGCAACTGCAGCGGGACTCTATGGCGTCCTGGCCTACGCAGTCAGCCGACGGCGGCGTGAGTTTGGAATCCGCGCGGCTCTTGGCGCACACCCCTCGGATCTTCGCCGCCTGGTGCTACGTGACGGTCTTTTCGTAACGCTGGCCGGTTTGGGTGTTGGTCTCGGCGCGGGATGGGGACTCGCGCGCTGGATCGCGTCCACGCAGTACGGCGTGACATTCCTCGATCCAGTCACCTGGTCACTGGTGACATTCACCGTCGTCGTGGTGGCGACGGTGGCCTCATGGGTGCCCGCACGGTCGGCGATGCGTGTGGACCCGGCGGAGATACTCAGGGAGTCGTAGACATGGGCATATAGTTATTGCCGATTTTAGCTATATTGGGCAACACTACTGCCGATTTTAGCCATATTTAGGCAATAATACCTCGTGTACTCGAGATGGCTACCCATCGGCGACCTCGTTCGCCATCGTTCCCTGTTCCTCCTGGGACCGCGCCAGACGGGCAAAAGCACGCTGCTTCGGCAGACTTTTCCGCACGCTCGCTACATTGACCTGCTCGAAGCCGACACATTCCGTGAACTGAGCACCCGTCCGGAGACGTTGCGACAGACGCTCGATCCCCGCGACACGCTCATTGTCATCGACGAAATTCAGAAGCTGCCGGGGCTCCTCGATGAAGTGCAGGCGCTCATCGATCGGAATCGCGACTTGCGATTTGTGCTCACTGGCAGCAGCGCGCGAAAACTCAAACGCGGATCAGCCAACCTGCTGGCGGGCCGCGCGTGGTTCACACGTCTGCATCCGCTTGTGTCCGCCGAACTTCCCGCTGACACGCTGATGCGCCGGCTGAACGTGGGCAGCCTGCCGGCAGTGTTTGACTCCCCAGTCCCAGGCGAGGACCTGCACGCCTACGTCAGTGTGTATTTGCAGGAAGAGATCCGCGCAGAAGGGTTGGTGCGATCCCTGGAACGCTTCTCCAGGTTCCTCGAGGTCGCGGCACTGACCAATGGACACATCCTCAACTTCGCCAACGTGTCCAACGACACAGGCGTCCCGGTCCGGACGGTTCGCGAGCACTATCAGATGCTCGAAGACACTTTGATTGGATTCCAGTTGCCCGCATTCAGGCAGCAGCGAAAACGGAAGCCAGTCGCCACTGCCAAATTCTATTTCTTCGACGTTGGCGTCGCCAACACCCTCATGAAACGCGGCAATATTGCACCAGGTTCGGAACTGTTCGGTGCCGCGCTCGAACATCTCGTGCTGCTCGAGGTGAAGGCCTACCTTGACTACCGCCGCATCGATCTGCCGCTGACGTTCTGGCGCACACACGCCGGTCACGAGGTCGATCTGGTCGTGGGCGACAGTGTCGCTATTGAGGTGAAGGGCTCGTCGCGCGTGACGCCGTCTGACGCAAAAGGCCTGGCCGCGCTCTCGGAAGAAACGACACTGACGACTCGGATCATTGTCTCGATGGAGCGGTTGCCGCGCATGACCGACGATGGCGTCCGTGTGCTGCCTGTCGAGACGTTTTTCTCGGAGTTGTGGGCGGGCCGGCTATTCTGACCGCCCCGCCTGGCTCGCCGCGATCGCTCGGCTGATGCTCGCGATCAACACGTCCGCGACTTTCGGATCCTGAATACCGCGCGTGAGCACCACAAGCACGTACGGACGATTGGTGTAGACGATGCCGACGTCGTGCCTGATGCGGGTGATCGAGCCGGTCTTGTGCGCAACGGGTGTCCCAGGGGGAAGGCCGGCCGGGATCCCGTCCACAAACTTCTGCCGCTTCAGGATGTCCACCATTCTCGCAGAAGACGAGGGACTGACGGCCTGTCCCTTGCCGATCGCTTCAAACAACGTCAGGAGACCGCGCGCGGTGGTGGTGTTGTTCTTTCCTGCGTCAAACGCCTTCTGATCCTCCACCCCTCGCAGCACCTGCATGCCGGACGCGTTCATCTTGTCCACGGTGGCCTGCACATTCTTTGCGCCGAGGTGCTCGATGAGAATGTTCGTCGCGAGGTTGCTGCTCACCGTGATGGCTGCCTCGACCAGCACGCGATACGACAGCGGCGTGCCCATCGCCTTGTAAATCTCACCGTCAGAATCTTCGGTGGCTGAAAGCGTATAGGGCGTGCCGTCGTGAATGCTCGTGAACTGATTGGTGACAAGGACCGTGTCGTCGAGCTTTCGCTCGCCTGCCTCAATCTGCCGGAACAGTTCAATCATCACCGGCACCTTCATCGTGGACGCCGCATGAAAGCGCTCGTCCACGTTGATCAGGATCTCTTCGCCCGGCTTTGCGTCCAGCGGTCGCCACGCGACGGCCACCTCCGCGCCCGACTGTTTAATCAACTGCTCAATGGCCGCGCGGGTGTCGGCCGGCGTCTGCGTGGTGAGGAGCCCGGCCAGTGTGAGGAGCGCACCGTAGTAGATCATGAGATTGTACAATCTACCTCGACGTGGCCGAATTGTTCACTCAAATTCACCCGGTGGACCGGGTGGCCACCGAGATCTGGTTCGCGTCGTGTGACCGCTGGACTCCGGCAGTCAGCATGGACACCTCACACCGATTTCTCTACGGTCACCGCTACTGGCCCCGCGTCAAAGCGGCCATTGTTGCCGCCAACCTGACCGGACATCTGCTCGACGATGTGCTGACGGTGGCTGAGGCTGCCACACGAACGGTCCGGGTGGATGTGGATCAGTTGCTGGGCATTGCCGCGGTAGGACTGAAAATTCGCGAGTCCGTCGGTCCCGAGGAGTTTACGGGCGCCCCGGGCCGGGTGCTGTTGGACGATCGGGTGCGCGTGGAGACCCCGTCACAGGTCCTGCAGCGCCGTGCGACAAATGTGCCCGAGGGCTTGTTCGGTCGATTCCGCGGAGACCGTCGGCAGTGGCGCGTGACAGTCGAGCCGGATGCCGCCGAGACGCGCGTGGTCACACAGGGCGACCCGCTGGCTCCGTGCCGAGGCGGCAATCATGACGAGTGTGTGGTGGGAATTCTGGCGGGCGCTGATCGGCTGACACCACTGGCGGGCGACGAGCCGTACTCTCTCATCCGGCGCGCGTGTGACGCTCGGGTGTTCGGGAGGGTGTCGATAATCTATTTGCCGCCCTTGAGGGCGGCCAGTTCACGATCGATCTGATCCTGGATCTGTTTCTTGCGCAGCGACGTCTTCGCTTCGGACAGTTCTTTGTAGAGGCGTTTGATCGTCCAGACCGCCGCGTAGTTGACCAGGCCCCACTCAAGACTCTCAATCGCCCGAATGCCGCCTGAACTGTTGAGGTACTTCGGCGTGACCTGGTTCAGAAATTCCTGATGCGTCATGCCCGCCCCGGGCACGGGTCCATGGAACAAATTGAAGCCAAACGTCAGCGCCTCAAAACTGACGGCTTTTTCATCGGTCTGGGCAAAAAACCGCAGTCGGCCGTCGGCAAACTTCAGGGCCGTCACGGGTTGCTGCAGGCCATCGCGGATGCGGCTCAAGTCGACCGGAAGTTCACCGGCGGCAGAGGCTGTCGCTGCGGAAGGAGGTGGAGTGGGAGGGGGAGTGGTCTGCGCCCAAGCCTGCGACACCAGTCCCGCGTCTCCAGCCAGGAGGAGGAGGAGTGCTGGACACACAAGGACTCGGAACGTCACAACTATAGGACGCAAACCGCCCTCCCACAGCCTGGGAAATGCAAGTCGGGTACCACGAGGCTCGACTCGCAGGTCAGGCAATTCAGTCGATCTGGCCATCCAGAGCGCCCCAAGTGTCCCCATCCAGGACCAGCAGGGTGTTCAAATACAACTGGACGGCATCTGCCGGGAACGCGGCCTTGATGGCTGCCACACCCGCCGCAACCTTTTCGGGGGCGGGCGTCGGCACTTCCTCAGCGGTGATCAGGCCGTTGTCGTGTTCGAGACCTACGGCATCCAGAAACGCCGCCATCAGGGGGCGCTCCGACGACAGGTGATAGCCGATCAGCGCTCGGGTGGCGACCGCCTCCGACACATCACTCATATTGGCGAGGAGTTTGGTCCGGCGCTCGGCCGGGAGCTGCTGCAGACTCTTCGGCCTGTAGTTGAGCTTCCGCGCGAGTGTCACGATGACCTCGACCTGCTGGTCCTGGCCATTTTCATCCTCCCAAAACGCCGCGGCTGCAGCCTGGCGCTTTTCGAGGGGCATCTGTTTCCACATCACGGACGGGCGAACGGGCATCCGACAATGTTACCGCTTGACCGGCGGCTGTCGGCATGCCACCGTTGCGCACCACAAAATTTCCCGCGAGGCCCACATGTCCAAGGTCACACGTCGAGAGTTCGCCAAAAAGGCCGCCATCACCGGCGCGGGGTTTGTCATCGTGCCGCGATCGGTGCTGGGTGGCCGAGGGTACCAGGCCCCCAGCGATGTGCTCAACATCGCCACCGTTGGCGTCGGCGGCATGGGCGGCAGCAACACCCAGGCCGTCATGAGCCAGAACATCGTCGCCTTGTGCGACGTGGACGACGTGTTGATGGAGCGGCGGCTGACAGGCTGGCGCGACCGCATTTATCCCATCCCGACGGCTGCGGCTGCGGCCGGTGGCGGGGGTGGACGACAGGGTGGCGCAGGCGCAGCCGGAGCCGCGCAAGGACCTGCAAAGCCGACGTGGCAGAACTTCGGCAAATCGAAGATGCAGACGGCGGCCGACGGGAAGTGGACGCAGGAACCGGGCGACGTCCACCTCGAGAAGTTCGTCGACCAGCAGATGAAGAAGGTCGTACGGTACCGCGACTATCGCGAGATGCTCGAGCAGCAGAAGGACATCGACGCGATCATCGTGGCGACACCCGACCACATGCACGCGGTCATTGCGTCCAACGCGATGGACCTGGGCAAACACGTCTACGTGCAAAAGCCGCTGTGCTGGTCGGTGCACGAGGCGCGTCACCTGTCGCAGAAAGCGGCGGCGATGCCGAAGATCGTCACGCAGATGGGCAATCAGGGCCACTCACAAGATGATGCGCGTCGCGGCCAGGAATATCTGCAGGCCGGCGTGATCGGCGACGTGACTGAAGTGCACGTCTGGACCAATCGTCCGCTCGTGTTCTGGCCGCAGGGCATCCCGCGTCCGTCCGCGATGACGGGCACTCCGCCCACCAACTGGAACAACAGCGCCATCACGCGGCGGCTCGCGGCAACGATGGCGTCGGAAGGCACGACCAAGCCGTCAACCTTGCAGTGGGATCTGTTCCTCGGTGTCGCGCCGGACGTGGAATATCACCCAGTCTTCCACCCGTTCAACTGGCGCGGATGGGTGGACTGGGGTCAGGGCGCTCTTGGCGACATGGGTGCGCACTTGATCGATCACCCCTTCTGGGGCCTCAACCTCGGCATGCCGACGGTGATTGAAACGTTGTCGACGACATTTGAACGACGACCGCAGATGGGGATCGCGAGTTACCCGTTGGCGACGACCACGCACTACACGTTCCCTGCGCGCGGCAACCGTCCGGCCGTCAAGATGGTGTGGTACGACGGTGGACTGACACCGCCCAAACCCGACGAAATTGGTGACGAGGCGCTGGAAGGTGAGGGTGGCATTCTCTACATCGGCACCAAGGGCAAGATGTTGCAGAACACCTACGGTGCGCGTCCGCGCCTGCTGCCGATGGAGATGCACAACAGCTACGGTCCACCCCCGGAGAAGATGGTCCGTATCCCGCACCAGTCACACGAAATGAACTGGGTGAATGCGATCAAGGGCACGGACACAATCTCGTCGCCGTTTTCGTTTGCCGCGCAGCTCACCGAAGTGATGCTGCTCGGTATTGTGTCGTTGCGCGCGAATACGAAGATCCATTATGACGCCGCCAACATGCGCGTGACCAACAATGAAGCCGCGAACCAGTTCCTCACGCGGCAGTACAGAGCTGGTTATTCGCTGTGAGCCACGGGACTTCGGGACCCCCGGACGTCAGGACACGTGTGGCCGTCGCGATCCTCGCCGTCTTGTCACTGTTGAGCAGCGGCGTGTCGGCCACTCAACCCCAATGGGTTTCGTTGTTTGACGGCCAGACGATTGCCCACTGGCGCGGGTACAAGATGGCGACCGTGCCCGACAGTTGGCGCGTCGAGGAAAGCGCGATCACGTGGACCAAGGGCATCGCCGTTGATCTGGTGAGCCGGGACCAGTACACGAACTTCGAGTTTGAGTTCGACTGGAAGGTGCCGCCCGGCGGCAACAGCGGTGTCATGTTTCGCGTGACCGAAGATCTCGATCGCACGTACCACAGCGGACCAGAATTTCAGATTCTGCACAACGCAGGTCATTCCGACGGCAAGAACCCGATGACGTCAGCCGGGTCCAACCACTCGCTCCACGCGCCGACGAGGGACATGACCAAGCCGGTCGGTGAATGGAATCAAGGCCGGCTCGTCGTCAACGGCACCCACGTGGAGCACTGGCTCAACGGCGAGAAGGTTGTGGACTACGACCTGCAGAGCCCCGACTGGACCAGGCGTCTGGCGGCCAGCAAGTTCAAGGACGTGCCCCGGTACGGCCGTGAACCCAGGGGACACCTTGTTCTCCAGGAACACGGGTCGCGCGTGCAGTACAAAAATCTCCGCGTCAAAGTGTTGCCGTAAAAAAAGGTATTGCCGTAAAAAATGACGATCCGCCAGCGACTCTTCGTGATGATGGTGCTCGAATTTTTCATTTGGGGCGCCTGGCTTCCGCTCATCTTCGGGTATCTGCCGAGCCTGGGCTTCAGCCCACTTGAACAGTCGCTCATCCTGAGTGCGTTTCCGGTGGCCTCGATCATCGGGATGTTCTTCAGCAATCAATGGGCTGATCGGTCGGCGTCACCTGAACGGGTGCTGGCGCTCTCGCATCTGATTGGCGGTCTGGCGATTCTGGCGTGTGGGTTCACGCGGTCGTTCCTGCCGTTCTTCGCCTTCATGCTCGTGCACTGTCTGCTGTACGTGCCGACGATCTCGATCACCAACTCGATTGCGTTCGCCAACATGAAGAACCCGGACAAGGAGTTCGGCCTTGTGCGCATGGGCGGCACGATTGGCTGGATCCTGGCCGCCTGGCCGTTCACGTTCATCTTTGTGAACTGGGCGGCGGTGGACGCGGCCGCGCCCGTGGGCTTTGTGAACTGGATCGGCACCGCGCTCGCCAATCCCCTGGTGGGCGATGCGGCCAAAGCCGCCACCCGATGGACCTTCATTGTCGCCGGCCTCGCGTCGTTGGCGCTTGCCGCGTTCAGTCTGGTTTTGCCCACGTCAGCCCCCCAGGCGCGACCGGCCACTGCGAGCGGCCAGACGGCCTGGGCGGAAGCGTTCGGTCTGCTCAAGCATCCGTTCATCCTGGTGTTGTGGCTCGTCACCCTCGTTGATTCGTTTGTGCACAACGCGTACTTCAACTGGACCGGCGTCTTCCTCGGGACGCCCGTGGAGGCGGGAGGCGTTGGCATCGCGTCCAACTGGATCACGCCCGTCATGAGCATTGGTCAGGTCGCGGAAATTCTCACGATGCTCGTGCTGGGTGCGACGCTGGTGAAGCTCGGCTGGCGCACCACGATGGTGATTGGCATTCTTGGGCATGCGGCCCGGTTTGCGGTCTACGCGCTGTTCCCCGCAAGCGCCGGCATGATCATCGCGGTGCAGGTGCTGCACGGCGTCTGCTACGCGTTCTTTTTTGCCACCGTCTACATCTTTGTGGACGCGCACAGTCCGAAGAACATCCGCGCCAGCGCGCAGGGGCTGTTTAATCTCCAGATTCTCGGCATCGGCGCACTGCTGGCCAACTTCATCTGTCCGTGGCTGCTGCAGAGTGTGTATACGACAAACGGCGTGACGGACTTCAGGGGGCTCTTCATGGTGCCACTCGCCGCTGCGTCCATCGCGGCGATCGCGCTGGCGTTGTTCTTCCGCCCACCCGAGTCGGGGCCTCGAGCGCTCGCCCAGCCAGGCACGGGTGCACACTGAGACTGTCTCGCTGGAAGGCCTGGACTACGAGAGCACGAAGTGCTCGAAGGCCACGCCGGCTTCGTCACCCTGGCCGGCCTTCTTCACGACTAGCCGGGTGTTGAGCATGGACTCCCCTGTGTAAAACGGCGTGTTGGGCTCGCCGCCGGGGATCGGCGACGTCGTGAGGTAGATGTCCTGCACCACACCCGCATCAATCAACTGTGTCGTCAGGGTCCGGCCACCTATGCTGGACACCCGTGTCACGCCGTGGTCGGCGCGCAACGTTCTGAGGGCACCAACAAGATCAGATGAGGCACCACCGCTCAGCACCTGAATCCACGGCCGTGTGGACGTGTGCGGCCGCACCGCCTCTGCTCCGTCGTCGTTGGTGATGATGAATACACGGAGGCGTGGCACGTTGTAGAGCAGTGAGGACTCGATGTCGAGATCGCCGGTGCGCGTCGCCACGACCTGCGCCGGATACCGGGGAAGTCCCAGCGCGATCCGCAGCGAGATCAACTTCGGATGCCAGATCGCCATCACCGTGTCACCACCGGCGATCGTCGTTGAGCCGCTGATGATCGCGTCGGCGTGCACACTCGACAGTCCTTCGTAGATCAGATGTTTGTCCGTCAGGCCTCCGCCCAGTTCCATCGGAGTGTCCGACCCTGTATTGCCATCCGCTGACTGTACAAACACGGTGTTGACCGCCGGCAAGGCCGGATCGGTCGGCCACGATTCGTAAAATCGGCCGTCGAAGCGTTCGGTCGTCCAGCTGTTGCCGATGGCGCTGAGGGTGCGCCCTTCGGTGTCAGATTCCACGGTGATGTAGCCTGGAATGTCCGCTGCGGCAGCTGCCGCGATCTTCTTTCCGACAAATGACTCAAATCGATCGGCCCACTCCATCTCCCAGTTGTACGCCATCGACACCTGGTCTCTTTGTGCAATCGTGCACGGCGTGCGGATTCTCGTAGATGTCACTCGATTCGTGCTGGTGATCGCCCGGGGGGCCGCCAACGTGATCGTTGGTATGATTGCCCGGTGATGAAGTTATCGAAGGCACTGGTCGCCGTGGCGTTGGGTGTGGCCGTCGCGTGTGGAGCGAAATCTCCCGAGACCGTCGTGATTGGGACCGGGCCGACCGGGGGGGTGTATTACCCCTACGGGGAGGCGCTGGCGCGCATCATGACCGACGAGATTCCAGGCACCCGGTTTTCCGCGATCGCCACCGGCGCGTCTGTCGAGAACCTGAAGCTGATGCATGAGGGAAAATTGGACCTGGCGCTGACGCTCGCCGACACGCTGGCCGAGGCCTATGCCGGCACCGGGCCCTTCGCCGCCACGGGCAAGATTGACGTGCACAGCGTCGCCATCCTGTACACGAACTACACCCACGTCATCGTGCGGAAGGACAGCGGGATCACCACGGTGGCGGAGCTGGCAGGTCGTCGGGTCTCGACCGGCGCCGTCGGCAGCGGTACTGAACTCGTCGCGGATCGTCTCCTGCTGACAGCGGGCATCAATCCAGAGACCGGGATTGTTCGCCACCCTCTCGGTCTGGCGCCCAGTGTGGCGGCCTTGAAGGACGGTACCATCGACGCCATCTTTCTGAGCGGTGGTGTGCCGACGCCGGCGATCCAGGAACTGGCTGCGGCTGTCGAGATCGTCATGTTGCCGACCGGCATGCTGCAGTCGGCGCTGCAGGGGCGTTTTGGACCGCACCTGTACCGGGTACACGACATGCTGGCGGGTACCTATCAGGGCATGACGTCTGATGTGGCCGTGGTGGGTGTGCCGAATCTGCTCGTCGCTTCTGGTCGGTTGAGCCAGGAATTTGTCCAGAGGCTGACGCTCACGTTATACGACGCCAACGAAACACTGGCGTTGTTGTTGCCCGAAGTGCGCGCACTCGCCTGGCCGGCCAACCCGACCGTTGCACCGACGCCGTTTCACCCAGGCGCCCAGGCCTACTATGAAGCCAACGTCTGGCGCTGACTAGGTCCAGTAGGCGGTGCCGCGCGGCTTGTTGATCACGATCGGCTTCAAAAACTCGACCGCCTTCTCCAGGCCTTCTTCCGGCGCCATCAGGCTGTCCTCGTGTTCAATGCTGATGACGTGGTCGTACCCGACCATGCGCAGGGCGGAGACGATGTCCTTCCAGACGATGGCATCGTTGCCGTATCCGACCGTGCGGAAGATCCACGACCGTTCGGCCTCACGCGTGTAACTCTTTGCGTCGAGCACGCCATTCACGCGCGTGTTGGCCGCATCAATGCGGCAATCCTTGGCGTGCACATGAAAAATGCGGTCGCCCAGCGCACGAATCGCCGCCACGGGATTTGCCTGCTGCCAAAAAAGGTGGCTGGGATCAAAGTTGCAGCCAATGGTCTTTGGCGCCACCGCAGAGAGTCGCAGCATCGACTCCGGGTTGTACGCCACAAAGTTCGGGTGCATCTCTATGGCGACCTTGACCCCAGCGGACTTGCAGATGCGCGCCGTTTCGGTCCAGTAGGGCACCACACGTTCGGTCCACTGCCACTCCAGCGCGGCCGCAAACTCCGGAGGCCACGGAGACACGATCCAGTTCGGCTGTGTCGCGTTGGCGTCTCCGCCTGGACATCCACTGAACGTGATCACCGTCCGTACATCCAGTTGTTCGGCCAGCGCCACTGTCTTGACGAACGCCTCGTGGTGGGATCGCGCGATCTTCTTGTCTGGATGCAGCGGGTTTCCGTGACAACTCAGCGCGCTGATGGTCAGATTGCGACTGGCGATGGCCTCTCGAAACTCGCGCAGTCGTTTGCTGCTCGAGAGCAATTGTGTGGGCTTGCAAATGGCATCACCAGGATAGGCACCGCAGCCAATCTCGATGGCTTCAAGTCCCAGAGACGCGACGTAGTCGAGCGTCTCTTCAAATGGTTTGTCGCCGAACAGGACCGCAAAAACACCAAGCTTCATCCGCGCACTCCCAAAACGACCTCAGAGGTCGTTTTCTAAACCGTCACCCATCGTCGGGACTTGCTCGCACGTTCGATGGCGTGCAGCACACGCTGATTCTCGACGCCATCCGAGAAGTTCGGCGTTGGCACTTTGCCGCCCGCGATCGCTTCCACGAGGTCGTACACCGTGTGTGTAAACGTGTGTTCGTAGCCGATGATGTGGCCGGGTGGCCACCATTTGCCGACATACGGATGGACGGGCTCGGTGACCATCACCGTGCGGAAACCCCGAAGGTGTGGCGGATCGTTCTCGAAGTACACCTCGAGTTCGTTCAACCGCTCCAGATTGAAGGCGATGCTGCCGAGGCGCCCATTGATCTCGAACCGGTTGTAGTTCTTGCGGCCCGGAGCCATGCGTGTAGCCTCGATGGTCCCTACGGCACCACTGGTAAATCGCACTAGCGCCATGGCGGCATCGTCTACCGTGACATCCCGTTTTGACCTGGGTGTTCCGGCCTCGGCGCGCACGGGGACGAAGGTCTTCAGGTCGGCCGTGACTTCGCTGATCTCGCCGACGAGAAAACGCGCGAGGTCGATTGAATGCGACGCGATGTCCCCGAGCGCACCCGATCCGGCCTTGGTGCGATCGAGCCGCCAGTTGAAGGGTGCGGCCGGGTCTGACATCCAGTCCTGCAGGTACGTGCCGCGATAGTGCCGAATCTCGCCGAGTTGGCCCTTCGCGATGATCTGTTTGGCGAGTTGCACGGCGGGTGCGCGGCGGTAGTTGTGGCAGATCATGTGCGAGACGCCGGCCTTCTCGACGGCCGCGAGCATGCGCTCAGCGTCTTTGAGCGAGTTGGCGAGTGGCTTTTCGCAGAACACGTGTTTGCCAGCCTTCGCCGCCGCGATGACGATTTCGGCGTGGCTGTCGCCTGGCGTGCAGACGTCCACCAACTCGATGTCTGACCGGCGTACGACGTCTTTCCAGTCCGTGGCCGCCTCTTCCCAGCCAAGCGCCTCGCGCGCTGTTTCGACGTCGCGCGCCGATCGCCCGCAGATCACCTTCATCCGGGGAGGACGCTTCGGCGAGAAGAAGGGGCCAACCTGTCGGTACGCGTTTGAATGGGCTCGCCCCATGAACGCGTACCCGATGAGCGCGACGTTGATAGGCGTCATTTTTCAGGCTTGAGCGTCGGATCAAACGCGCGGATGTGTTTGGCGAGTGCGAGCACCTGTTCGGGCTTGAGTTTCCCTTTGAACGGCATCATCGGCGTGCCCTTGACGCCTTCGGCGATGACCTTGGCCATTTGTGCCGATGATGTGCCGTGTTTCCACTTGCGCTCAAACAACGCCATTTCAGGAATCGGCGCTTTGCCATTGGCACCGTGGCACATCTGGCAATGCAGGCGGTACAGCCTGGCGGACTCGGTGGCCGTCGGGGCCGGCTTGGCCTGCCGCTCTGGAGCCAGGCTTGAGTTGGCGGCTCGAATGCCAATGGTCGTCGTTAGAGCCACTGCTGCGGCGATGGCCCATGTGGTGCGCGGGGATTTCATACGTTCATTGTGCCATCAGGGGGCGATCCGCACCACAACGGTGCGGTGTGACAGCCGGTTCATCGGCCCATTGGCTCACTGCCCCATTGCCTCATTGGCCAATAGCGCCACGACGTCGAGCCGCCAAAGCGCCAATGTAACAAGCGGCAACGACCAGGAGCAGGACGTTGTACCCCGTGATGAGGGCGATGTATTCAGCGACGCCGCCGGCCATGGCACCAAGCAAATTAGTCCCGTAGTCGCGCGGGAGAGACGACGAACGTTTGATCGCCGAACCGAAGAGCAGGCCAGCGCAGAAGATCGGACTGAAGCCCAGCAGCGCGTGCGCCAGCGACTCCATCGCGAGACTGTCAAACGCGAGGCTGCCGACCGGAAGCGCGTAGTTGGCGGCGAGGAGCGCCAACAACGCCGCTCCTACCAGCCAGGGACGACGGATCTCGATGCGCGAGACGACGATCGTCGCCGCGAGGGCCATGATGAGCACACCGGTGATGGCCATCGACGCCACCACCCAGGTCGAACCCCACAAGAGCGCGAACTGTGTGATCGACTTCGTCTCAAACAACATGAAGCCGGCGCCGAGCAGGAACATCTCCCACGACCAGCCCCCGCCCGCACGGCGCACCACCGGCAATACCAACGCGAGGGAGACACCGAAGATCAGCAGCAACGACCAGATGTAGTGCGCAGGAATATGGCGATCGCGGAGATATAAAAACGGCCAGTCGTCGGACGCGGGTTCAATGTTGGCGTCGCGCTGGTGCCTCACCGCCGGACTCGGCGCATGTGACTGTCCAAACGCCGTCACCCGTTCCGGAATCACCGGATTGGCAGGCATCTCTGCCAACCGCGGCCCGGCCAACATGACGCCGAGATACGCCCGTGCCGCATGCACATGCAGCCACGGCTCCTGATTAAACGCCTTGGCCGCCGTGTTTGCGAGCCGGTCCACGAGCCAGTCCTCGCGGAAGTAGTTGTACATGACCATCAGGCCATTGGGTTTGAGCCGATCGCGCACGGAGGCAAACGCCTCCTCCGTAAACATGTAACTCTCGAGCCGCACACCGGAGAACCCCGACTGCAGCGTGAGTGAGTCGATCAACGCATACACGATCAGGTCGTACTTCTTGTCGGTCGTCCTCAAAAAGTGCCGGCCGTCATCGTTCACGATCGTCAGCCGAGGGTCGTCGAACGGACGGTCGGGATTAAGGCTTTTGCCAAGTTGGAGGATGACTGGGTCAATCTCGACCGCGGTCACCGTCGTTGCGCCGTGGCGCAGCGCCGCCGTGACGTCGGTACCCGAGCCGGCGCCGAGAATCAGGACGTCTTCAAACGTGTCGCCAAAAACGGCGTACGGCCATTGGTAGAAATATTCCTTGTGCTCGAGCGGCGCCATCGACTGGTGGAAGATGTTGTTGACCTCCACCACCGTGTCGGCGCCGTCCTGGCGGACCAACACTTTGTAGTACGGCGACCAGATGGTGCCGGCCGCCATGACACCGGTCATCACTACGGCGGCCACCAGCGCGCCTGCGCCGGACCAGCGCAGCACGGCTGACCGTGCGACGCCACCGGGATCGGGCGTGAGGATGAACGGGAGTGCCACCAGTCCGGAGATCCCGAACCAGACCTGCGGGGGCCACTGCGACCACGACAACATGCCAAGCGCGATGACCCCGAGCAAACTCCCGAGGACATTCCAGAGGTAACCCTGAATCGGCGGCAGGGTGGCCATCTCGCGGCCCATCCGTTCCGCCAGCGCGGCGAAGAGTCCCACCACCACCAGGAAAATTGCCGGCAGCAGGAAGATGCTCTCGATCGCCACCACGTCGTCGGTTGTGCCACTGGTGAAGTAGATGGCACCCGACGCCTGGACCGCGACCTCGATCCGGAACGCCCAGACGCCGGCCATAATCGCAGCCAGTACGGCGGGGAACCAGACGAACAGGCGACTCCGCGTCGGAGCGAGCAGGCACCCGAGACCAATCCCGAGGAAACTCGCGAGCAGGATGAAGTTTGAAAAGAATGACAGCAGCCGGATTTGAGACGGCAGCCACCGGATCAGCGCAATTTCAATAAACAGTACGAGGAACGACGCCGCAACAATACGAAGTGCTTGCATGGACACAGACGGTGAAGGCGTTATTCGGCCGTCAGGCCGAGTTTCGTGAGCACTTCCGGTGGGCATCCCGTCCACTTTGGCACAAACGTGTTCCCGATGTACTGAATGTCGTTGATGCCCATCTCACTGGTCCAGAATCCGCTGGCGGTCAGGTCGCGGAAACTGTTGAAGAAGGTGACGCCTGGCGCCATGCCGGGTTTGATCCGCTGCGGCCATGAAATGTCGTCGAGGACTTGGCGACGCTCGGCGTCCGAACAGGTGATGAAACGTTTGTCAAAGCGGCGATGGCATTCAAGATCGAGCCAGGCGAGTCCGCCGCGCATCGAGTTCTGGCGATTGGCGCTGGGCTGGTCCAGCATCATGAAGTCCATGAACTGCGGCACCCCGGCGTCGGTGGCGCTACCGGAGCGGTCGTCCTTCGGAATGACGTAGTCGACCAGCACGCCAACGGTGGCGTACTCGTGCGCCGTAAAGAACGCAGGTGTGAACTGGGCACCCTGCGCCCCCTGGAGCTTGACCAGTGCACTCGCGTGCACGGCCTCTTCGTGTGACCACGTAAACGCGGCGGCCATCGGGGCCACGGCCATCAGGCGCAGTAGCGATCGTCGATTAATGGATGCCATCAGAGCGTTCCCTTCTTGCGTTCAGAGACGATGAAGTCGCTGGTGCGCCACGAGAGGGCCAGGATGGTCCACGTGGGGTTTTTGTCGGGCTGGGAGACGAACGGGCCGCCGTCGGTGACAAACAGGTTCTTCACGTCGTGGGCCTGGCAGTTGCTATTGAGCACCGAGGTCTTCGGGTCGTTGCCCATGCGGGTGACGCCCAGTTCATGGATGATCGATCCACCGGTCGAGATGCCGTAGCCCCGTTCCTTTGACGGCATCGTGCTCATGGCCGTACCGCCCATTTCATCAATGATGGCGCGGAACGTGTCCTGCATGTGTTTGGCCTGGTTGTATTCGTGATCGGTCCAGCGCCAGTGGAATCGCAGCACCGGAATGCCGAACTTGTCGACCGTGCCCGGGTCGATCTCGCAATAGCTGCCCTCGTTCGGGATCATCTCGCCGCGGCCAGCGAAGTTGACGGTCGCGCCGTAGAAGCGGCGGTAGTCATCCTTTAGCGTCGCACCGTACCCGCCGATTTCCCGTCCTGTGTCGTAGCCGGTGAACCGCTGGATGTTGCCGCCAAAGCCCGCGTTGGGCATGTTGAGGCCGCCGCCGATCTCCGTGTGATACCCGCGCGGGAAGTCGAGCTTGCGGTTGTCGAGCACCCACGGCATGTACAGATGCGCGCCACCGACGCCGTCTTCGTTGTGCGGGATCTGGTCCATCAACTTCGGGATGAACGCTGTCACGCCGCCGCCAGTGGAGTCGGTGAGGTATTTGCCGACCACGCCAGTGGAGTTGCCCACACCCTGCGGGAACTGCGTGTTTTTCGAATTGAGCATAATGCGCGCGGATTCACACGCGCTGGCGGCCAGCACGACGATGCGCGCCGAGACGTGATTCTCGCGTCCGGTCGTCTTGTCGATATAGGCGATGCCGGTGGCGAGTCCCTGCGAATTGACCGTGACCTCGCGCGCCATCGCTTGCGTGATGATCGTGAGGTTGCCCGACGCGATCGCGGGTCGGAGCAGCACGGAAGGTGACGAGAAGTTCGAATGTGTCGCACATCCACGCGAGCACTGGCCGCAATAGTGGCAGGCCGCGCGACCGTTGAGCGGCTGCGTCAGAATCGACAGGCGCGACGGGATGCACTTGATGTTGAGTGTGTCCGACGCGTTCTTGATCAGCCTCTCCCAACAACGCGGCTGCGGCGGCGGCTGAAAGATGCCGTCGGGTTCGTTCGGCAGTCCTTCAACTGTTCCGAACCGGCCGACAAACCGATCAACGCGGTCGTAGTACGGCTTGATGTCATCGAAGGTGATGGGCCAGTCGTCGCCTAGGCCATCGAGGCTTTTGCGGCGGAAGTCGTCCGGGCCAAACGCCAGGGAAATTCGGCCCCAGTGATTGGTGCGGCCACCGAGCATGCGTGTGCGGAACCACTGAAAGCTGCTGCCGGGGCCGGTCGTGTACGGCTCACCGTCGATCGCAAAGCCGCCGATCCAGGCCCCAAACTCTCCCCAGGGTTTTTCGGGTGTCCCGCCGCCGCGTCGAGGGGAGTCGTAGGGCCACGCGAACATTTTTGGATCCGTTTCCGGATCCCAGTTCACGCCGGCCTCCAGCATCACGACTTTGGCACCGGACTCGGTCAGGACCTTGGCGGCCATGCCGCCGCCTGCGCCCGATCCCACGATGCAGACATCAAACGTTTCGCGGCTTCGGATGATTTGCACGGCGCGATTGTAGCCCTGAACGGTTTTACAGGGAGGCACTGCGACACGGAGTTCCGTGCTTCCGCGTCTCCCTGTGAAACAAAGACACCCTCCTTCTCTCGGGTTACGATTACGCTCATGCGCAACCTCCTCTCTGTCACCCTGTTGGCCGTCGCACTCGTGACGCCCACCGTCTCCGCACAGCCCCATCCGTTTCTCGGCTCGTGGAACATGACCGGGACGGGCCAGGATTCGACCTTCGTGTACTGGCTCAAGGTGGAGCAGGGGCCGGATGGACTCACGGGCCGGTTTCTCAATCGCACCGGCAGCCCGTTGAATCTGGGCATCGTCAAGGTCGAGGCGGGGGAGCTGGTCTTTCAGACTGGTCGTCCCGACGCGCCGACCGGACCGGAATATCGCGCACGCATCGAAGGTGACCGCCTGGTTGGCCGCCACACCGTTCGCTCCGGCGGACGCGGCACGACGCCGGCGACCGAACGCACGGTCAACTGGGTGGGCGTGCGCACACCCACCTGGCCGGCAGCCGACGCCAACGCGACGCACAAATACGGCACGCCCGTCATGTTGTTTGATGCCGCGACACCGTCCATGGACGCCTGGGGCGTGCAACACGCCGATCGCCCGATGAACTGGTCCATCGTCGACGGCCTCATGGTGAATGAACCGCCGGCCAACAACCTTGTCTCGAAGGAGAAGTTCACCGACTTCAAACTCGAGGCGGAGTACCGGTTGCTCGCGACCAGCAACAGTGGCATCTATCTGCGTGGCCGCTACGAGATGCAGGTGTTTGACGACGCCGGGCAGCCGCCGGCGATCACGGGCCACATGTCGATCTACGGCCGCAAGGCGCCCGACACCAACGCCAGTCTTCCGCCAGGCGAGTGGCAGCGCGTCCAAATCATCCTCGTCGGCAACCGCGTGACCATCATTCTCAACGGTACGCGGGTGCAGGACAACGCTGCCATTGAAGGCATCACCGGCGGCGCGCTCGACACCAATGAACTGACGCCCGGTCCGATCATGATCCAGGGCGACCACAAACTCGTGGCGTTCCGGAAGCTCACCGTCACGCCGATTGTGAAATAGCCGAGTTCGACGAGTCGGTTGACAGTTTGCTGTCAGCGTGGTCTCATCGGGCACCCCCAGCGATCGTAGGCTACGTGTCGTTAACCACACCCAACGTCTCCGGGTGTTCAGAGATGGGGAAAAACCGTGCATATCAAATTCATCAGGCTTCCATTGGTAATCGCCATGGTCATGGCGTTCACCGCGTTGTCGTTTGCTCGCGTCGTCGATCAGGGCAAGGGCAAGAGTGACCAGTCAAACACACAGCAACAAAACGTGAAGAACGTGAAAAAGGTGGGTCCCGCAGGACCTGCTGGTCCCGAGGGACCGATGGGACCGGCCGGGCCCGAAGGGCCGGCAGGACCGCACGGCGCGCCAGGTGTGGATGCACCCGCCGCTGAATACGGCACCGCGGCCGTGCTGGTGCAGCGCGGCGCCGGTCTGGCCACGCCGTGGGCGGTCTATTCCACCCGACTTGGATCGCCGGTGGGTGACACCACGAGTGGGGCGTTCCGGTTCACGTGCTCCGTGGCCAACGCCCCGTGCCGGCTCTCGGTGGCAGCTGCCGTGCTCTCAAATGGTCCGACCAGTCAGGCCTACGTCTGGCCCCGCGTGATTTTGCAGAAGCAGCCCATCAATGGCGGCCCGCAGAGCTACTGCGAGTACGGCGACGGTGTGAATTCCCCAGACCCGTTTGGTCTTGTTGAATCCCAGCCAAGCTCGAGTCTGCCGACGTTCACACCGCTCACGCTGCATATTGGCGGGTCGGCGGACTGCGGTGGACCGGTGCCCGATGCCGGCGCCGTGTCGGTCATTACGGTTCCGGCCGGCTACTACGACGTGTTCTCCACCTTCGTCTTCAAGAAATAGACACCCAACACCCAAGCAGGGGAGCCAATGCTTCCCTCCTTGGGTGACTCAATCGCGGTACTCTGATCGGGCAAGTGATGGCTCCGCTTTTTACCGCGCGCTTTTTCGTGATGTGCGCCTATACCTTCACGGTGTTCGTGTCATTGTTCCAATTGCTCCCCGCTGCGCCGTATCACGTGCTCGCGCTGGGGGGCACCACGTTTGCGGGTGGCTTGTTCCTCGGGTTTCTGACGTACGCCTCGGCGCTCTCAGCGCCGTTCACCGGCCAGGTCGCCGATCGTCTTGGACACCGACGGGTGCTGATGTTTGTCAGCGTCGTGTTGGCCGGGTTCACGGCGACGTACGCCGTGCTCGACAACTACAAGCTTCTGCTCGGTCTGGTGTTTGTGCACGGTCTGTTCTGGTCGGCACTGCTCTCCGCCTCTGGCGCGTACATCACGTCCATCATTCCCGAGAGCCGGCGGGCCGAGGGCATCGGATACTGGGGCTTGTCCTCGGTCATCGCGCTCGCGGCGGCACCACCACTGGGATTCTGGGTCTATTCGTACGGATGGACCGCGTTGTGTCTCGAAATCAGCGCACTGAATCTCCTGATGGCGTTCATCGCGTGGCGACTGCCCGACGACCGCCTGCGAATATCGGTCCGGCCCGGCTTCAACCCGGCGAGGCAGTCTTCGGAGCCCGGCTGCTCCGAAGACGCGCCGACCACGGGTCCGTCTTTGCGCGCGCGCGCCCTCGGCCGCGTCGAATGGCCCGTGATGGTGCTGTCGGTGACCATGGCGCTGGTCGCGTTTGGCTACGGTGGATTGACCACGTTCTCCGCCTTGTTTGCCGATGAACTGGGGGTCTCACCCCGCAGTGTCTTCCTGACGTCCATGGCGGTGACGATGCTGGTTGGACGACTGACGATTGGCCGGCGGCTCGACTCGATGGGACATCGGAGCGTGTTGTTCCCATGTTTGCTGATCACCGCCTCTGGCATGGCGTTGGTCGCGGTCGCTCAAGGGCGGCTGACGTTGATCATTGCGGGGCTGGCATTTGGCGCGGGGTTTGGCCTGCTGTATCCCGCGTACACGGCGTACATCATGAGTCGCATCCCGGCGTGGCGGCGCGGCGCGGCGTTTGGTGCGATGCTCGCGGCCTTTGACGTCGGTGTGGGCAGCGGTTCCACGGGCCTCGGCTGGCTCATTCACCAGTTCGGGTACAGGCCGGCCTTTGGCCTTGCGGCCGGCCTCGCGTTTCTGGCCGTCCCTTACTTCCTCTTGGTAGAAAAGCGCCTTGGGTTCGAACCCAGAACCTTGAACCTAGAACCTTGAACCCAGAT
>Ga0163152_10003487_pt1 | contig 20384 bp, 17 predicted proteins | sample OliLakLV19MP8IB2_FD_148635 | JGI IMG/M metagenome (GOLD analysis project Ga0163152, IMG submission 148635) | Freshwater microbial mat bacterial communities from Lake Vanda, McMurdo Dry Valleys, Antarctica - Oligotrophic Lake LV.19.MP8.IB-2 | ecosystem: Environmental > Aquatic > Freshwater >...
TCAACCTTCTGGCTCTGCTCCGGAGTCAGCGACGGAAGTGCTTTGATCGCTCGAACCGCTGCCATTGCGCCTTTGCGGTGGGTCCCGGATTTTGCTTTCAAACCATGCTTGCCCTTGTGCACTCTTTTGCCTGAGGCTCCTGATTCACCAAAGGCGGTGTCAGAGCTATCACTGCTGTAATTGGATTTCAATTCAACTGAACCAGGTGGTGTCGGGTCGGAAGTTTGGGCAAGCGCTGGAGTTAGAGAGCATGTAAGAGAGCAGAAACTGATTGCGGCGATAAGAAGCGGTTGAAAGCGCATGAGAGTGGTCCTCCACTGTAACAAAGGGAAGTATTGGCTACCGCCAGAGCTTGGGCGGTCTGTCTATCTGTTGGGTTAACGGAGTCAGTCGGCAAAAAGTTCAAAACTATTGGCTTAAATCTGAAAATGTCGTCCAGTTGGCATTTCAAACTTCAACCGATATCGGTTGAATGGTCGGAGGTTACTCGTCTTCCAATCCCAGAAGCGTTTTCATTCTGGCAACTTTCGACGCGGCCAACGCATGGGCGGAGCCCTGTCCGCCTTGCTTATAGATCGACGCCGCAAGTTTGTAGCGGAGCAGCGCTTCTGAAAATCGCTGGCGCATTTCCAGATAATGAGCGTGTGCCAAGAAACACTTCGCCAGATTCACATCGTAAGGTCCGAGCGTCGATTGAGCGTGTTCGATTGCCTTAATAAGGTAACCTTCCGCCAAGTCCAACTGCTTTTGTGCTGCCTCTTCACATTGCTCTGCGCACTGTAAAAGCTCATGCCACTGCATAGTTTGTTTTTCCATTGCTCAACTCGACCGCGCTAACTATAGCGGGTTGCGTGATTTAGGACCACCAACCCAACTACATAATATGTTTTTGACAACCAATCTTCAGGGTAACCTGCTAAAGAAAGAGCCACGACACTACGCGTATACTAAGCGCCGTTCAGCTGGTGGTGACGTATGAAATTCTTCTCTTGGCGTCTTGTGGTTGCGTCGATAGTTGCAGCAACAATCGCTCTAGGACAAACTGCCGTGCTTGCCTGTGGGCCATTCTTTGAACAGGCGATTTTGATTCACAATGCGCACCCTGATTTCCCCTTGTCTCAGTATGCAATAGGCAACATAGGAATAATCAAACCAAGTTTCGCCCGTTCCTATCTAGCTGTTGCCTATCGCTATCTCGACAATAAGCCGCTTACTCAAGCCGAGCAGCAAGCTGCACTTTCACTGTGGGACTTTCGCCTGCTGTATGGCTACAACGATGTGTCCAGCTCACTGACGGACTGGAACAAGGCTCGCAAGGCACTGAACTCCGCGCCTGGATGCGACATCGATGCTTTTCGCACAATTGATACGGCGGACGGCGCCTGGCAAAATTATCTAAACTGCCCAGACGACGCATTTAGAACAGCGATCGAAACCTTGAATGAACGAATATCAAAATATGGACGGACAAGTGCGGTTGTGAAAGATTGGGTCAATGCTCAAGACCTGGTGTTCTGTCACTGCGCCTCGCCAAAGTATGACTTCAATACAAATAAACGAGGTCCGGAACCAGCATTTCCGGCTCCCGCTCCTGCAGACGCTGACCCATTAGTCAAAGCGGATCGCGCTTACCAAATAGCCGCCTCACATTTTTATGCTCAACGCTTCGACGAAGCATACAAAGAATTCCAAACAATCGCTATTGATACCTCCTCTCCATGGAGCGTCTGGGCACCGTATTTAATGGCACGAACATTGGTGCGCCAATCGACCTTGCGAGAAAAGCTCGACATCAAACTGCTTGATCAAGCCGATGCCCAAATCAACACCATCCTTGCCAATCCCGCACTGTCGGCTACTTATGATGCAGCGCGCAGCTTGCAAAATTTTGTCGGCATTCGCCTTTATCCGGACAAAACTTTGAAAGAATTTTCCACAGCGCTCACCAGCCCAAAGGAAGGTGGCAGGCTTCGAGAGAACCTGATGGACTACACCATCCTGTTCGACAACATCCTCGGCGTTACGAGCGATGACGTTGGCAGCCTGACTTATTCTAAAGTTCCCAGTTCTATAAAGGAAGACGATTTATCCGACTGGATAGCCACTTTCCAGAGCACCGATGATGCAGCAAGGGAACATGCAATTGATCGCTATCGCGCAAGGAAGTCCAACCCCTGGCTGGTTGCTGCACTGACAAAGGCCGATCCCAAACAAACAATTACAGACTCTTTGATTGATTCTGCGATGGCAGTGCCACCAACATCACCGGCTTTCCTTACCGCCTTTTACAGAGCCGCACAGCTCCTTTCTATTCGCAACAAACAGGCAGCAAAAGTGGCTCTAGATAGGGCACTTGCAAAAACAGACATTCCTCCTTCAAGCCGCAATCTTCTGCTTGACGAAAGGACTAAGTATGCGTCTTCATTGCCTCAGTTCGTTAGCTTCATTCTACAGACGCCTGCGCTCCTTTCCTCTGATTATGAAGGAAACGAGCTTCCGGACGAAGCTCAGTCTCTCACGAAAATCAAGAATTTCTATTTTGGCGAAAAAGTTCTTTCACCCATCGGTGCAGAATTCTTCAATTTGAACGCAACCGAATCCCAGCTTCTGGACACGCTGCAGCTGAGACTGCTCCCGCCGAAGGTACAGAAGAATTTCACTCAAGCTGCTTGGACCAGAGCCTATCTGCTGAACGACAAAGGTGCCGTCGACAAAATGACACCATTGCTCAAGCAAGCGTATCCATCGATGGGTGCGACTTTGGCGAGCTTCGACAAAGGCGATGCTTCAGCTCGCAAATTTAGTGGAGCATTTCTGCTCTTACATAACCCTGGAATGCGACCAACGGTAAATTGGGGACTACAACGCGCAACGGCAATAGACAAAATCGATGACTATCAAGACAATTGGTGGTCCAGCGATCCTAAGGAATGGCCTTCTCTCACAACAGCCTACAATCTCGAAAAGCCGATAACGAAGCCGGTTTTCCCAGCAGTCTTGCTAAAGGGCAATAGCACTGAAATGGCAAAGATAAAGGCTTTAGGTCCAGCGCCGAATGTGATGGCTCGCGAAGCCATAGCCTGGTCCAAAACTCATGGATCGGACGTGCGCGTTCCAGAGGCCCTTGCGCTTGTAATCAAGGCCACAAGGTTCGGATCTAAGGATGGGCAGACCAGCAAACTTTCAAAAGAGGCATTCCAGATCCTGCATCGCAGCTATCCGAATTCACCTTGGGCGAAACGCACCCCATACTATTATTAGATAGCAGCCGCGCCTAAGCAGCAGTTGGATGCTGTGGCTTCCAATTCAATACGCAAACACCGTTGGCGCAGTCGGAATGTGCTTCGTTGGCGATCTCATCGTGTACAGACAAAGCTGCTGTCTTTTCAGTGTCAGCGCTCGTCTCGCAAGAATCGCCAAAAGTTTCAATAATGGCTTCGTTGTTCATAAGAAAACCTGAGGGTTACCTGTGAGCGCTATGATAATTCCTTAATCCGGTTTTGGGGAGGGGGGAAATCACCACTCGAAGCGTGTAACTCCCACAGGCGGACATATTGACATCCTCCCAAGCCTGAGCGCAGAAATCGCTTAAGATCCTTACTGGTTGTCAGCTAAAGCCTCAACAAGGGCGTCAAAGACCCTCCTGATTTGGCTATATTTGTAGACTCCCGTCCAGCAAAATTCATCTTGTTATCAGTCGCAGTTAGAGAACAAAACACGCTGGTCAGTTAGCATTCTTGGGAAAACCTGGTCCTGTTAACAATGTTCAGGTGACCGGAAGAGCACTAACAACTGATTCAAGGCTGGTGTTGCGTTGATTTCTTCTTACCGGCCGAACGGAATGTGGTTGTCCACAAGCATGCGTGGCAAGGCTTACGGGGTGCGCCGGGTTCAGTAAACCATCATTTTCAAGCAAAAGACGCTTCCACCGGACTTCATAAATTCGCTGGTCTCGACTGCCACCGGGTTAAAGCCAGCATCGCGCAGCACGTTGCAAGTTTCGACAGAGCCTGTTTGTAGGACCACATCTTGCCCAAGAACGAGGGCGTTAGCCGCAAAGTTATTGGCATCGAACTCGGAGACCTCGATCACTTTCTTGAACACCGCCTTAATCAAGTCAAGGCTTTCAGGTGAAAAGGCCGGTGGATAGACCATCACGGTCTCGGCGTCGAGAGCGCAGAAAGCTGTATCTAGATGGTAGAACCGCTCGGTAACCAATTGCAGGAGCAGTACTGGTGCCCCGATTAGTTTAGCGATGGAATCGTAAGCGGATTTTTCAGAGCGCTGTCCGTACGCGCCCCATAGCAAGCGTTTGTTAGGGTGCCAGATAGCATCGCCTTGTCCTTCGAATCGCGGACCGTGTTCTGCATCAGGACTAATGCGCTCCAACTTATAGCCCTGGGCTTCAAACCAATTGGCATAGAACGGCACTTCGCGCCGCCTTGACGCGTGCACCATATTTGCTAGAACAACATACTTCTCACCGGAAGCTGAAATGCCTGGTAAACCCTGATTTGCTGCAAACACCATATCTTCCAGTTCGGCTGCTGCCGGCACCACATATATATCGCGCCCACGGCTTTCCAATTTCAACTTCAAGGCTTGCCATTGTTTCTGAGCCAGCTCTACATCACAGTGGTTCGCCTGCCCCTCCATGAATGGATTTTTGCAGTCAATAATTTTGAAAAATGCAGGGTCGCACAGAAGAATCCCTTTCGGTTCGGGTCGCTCAGGGATCTCATCCAAAGTAAACTTCTCAGCACGCAGAGCATCAGCTGTAGAAAAAATTCGCGGTGTCATAGTGACCATAGTATTCCTCATTATCGATGATCAGTGAAAGGCCGGTGGAGCGTTTCCATCCGGCTTGAACCAATTGCTGGCAGAACTTGAGGCTTTGAGCAGTTCACGAACTTCCTCGTCTGAAGTTTGCGAAAAATCTTCATACCAGAGCCCAACGGACGAGAAATCCCCAGGGGTATAAACTGTCACCACTTCATCAGCCGTGTGCTGAAAGTTTTGGTGCACGCCCTCTGCGGCAACCGGGGCTGCCACCACTATACGTTTTGGATTGTGTTTCCTGACAGCAATAGCTGCAGCCTGCATGGAGGCACCAGTTGCGATACCATCATCTACAAGCAGGCAAATCCGCCCTTCCAAAGCTAGCCGATCTCTGCCACCACGGTAGGAAATCTCGCGGCGTTCAAGTTCTACTCGTTCCAGCTCTGCCACTCGGGCAAAAGACCGTTCATCAATGCCCATCTGCCGCATCAAGTCATAGTTTTTTACGATCACACCACCACTGGCAATGGCGCCCATCGCCAGTTCCGGATGAGTCGGAACACCGATTTTGCGCACGATAAAAACATCCAACGGCGCATGCAATGCCCGAGCAACTTCAATGCCGACAGGCACTCCGCCCCGCGGCAGGGCCAAGACTATCACCGACACAGCGACATTGTCCGGGGCGTAGTTCAACAGGCGCTTCCCAAGTTGGCGCCCGGCGTCTCTGCGGTTAATAAATGGAGTCATGGCGAGTACTCCTAAGAAAATTCGTTGAAACGCCATTGCCGCTAATGTTAGCGATCAGAACTTTGCCGTTGAGGTGAATCCTTGAGTTCCGGAGAAGCTTGCGATTTAGGGGCTTCCTGTGTTTCCGGCGAAGCTGGCGGTGTCGGTGCCTCTGCCGTGGACTTCAATGTGAATGCGCTCAAAGGCGGCAGGAATCTGCCGGTGTACTTCATGTATTCCGTGTATTCCGGTCCCAAATCTGCAGAGGCACACAGCTTGACCTCTTCTTGGGCTCCAGTCTTGTTCAGCACTATCCATCCGTAGATCCAACAAATGAGCGTGCCAATCTGGGGGCAGAAAATGAAGGAGGCAAACAGAGCCAGAAGATAAGCGGAATAAATCGGGTGCCGAATGTATCGGTAGGGACCATAGGTCACCAAATGAGATGTGATTCCTTTCTGGTCATCCTGGTCATGAAACATGTGGATCGGAATTCTGTGCGTGCCAATTGCCATACCTAGCAGTACGATTGATACGCAGCTAATAATCACCGCCGTAAGTTGCAAAGCAACACTGAATGGATGATCCGGTGGCAACCAGGGAGGCAGAACGTTAAAGTGGGCCAGAGCAAGCATTGCCGGGCAGGCAAACAAGGGGGCTGCTGTGAGCCAGAAATGTGCATTTAGCCTGGCACCCTGCTTGAAAAACTTTCGCGGCAACAGGGCAATGAAGCCGAAGTTAATTAAACAAAGTAAGAGAATCCCTGTGTTGAGCATCAGCTAACAGTTTCCCGATGTGGTTCGATACGGATATTCGTTGATATCTGAACCATTATGAACCAAAAGGTTCCTATAAATGACACTTTCCCGTTCATCCGCTCATTTAGTTAAAACAAAGTCGCAACTAACTCGAGCGATTTTCGCCATTGCGCTGTTGCTAAGCATTGCCGGGTGCCAGCCAGCGGTCGATTCGGAGCAGGACGCGAAGGACCGGGCAACAGCTGAAGCAAAACTCCAAGAAATGTTGAATGAGAAGCAGCAACGCAGCCAGCAGGAGGCACAACGCCGGATCGCCCAAGGGCAAGAAGCAGAGCGATTAGAAGCGGCGCGCATCGCCGAATCACAAAAGCCACACTATGCCCCGGAGCGGCTGGCTCAAGCGGCGAGACCACGCGCCTGGGCGGCAATCACAGTACCCGATCTAAACATCAAAGCAGTTTTCAATAGCACATGGTCAAACGATAAGGTGAATTACCGTGTTGCACTACTTGGACAACAAGCTGCCATTGATACCTTTCTTGGTGGCTTTAGCGCTTACCACGTAAACTTTGCCGAGCAAGGCGGACACAAGATCTTCGAATTCACTTTGCTTCCATCGGACTTTCAGTGGGCTGCAGCCAGCGTCAACAACGGAATCCCGACCATGGAATCGAGAGGTGCAGTCGACTGCGATCTTCCCCGGTACGAACAGTCGGTACAGTGGAACCTCACCTGGTCAAATTAAGTCGCTCAGTCGGTCAGGCGCCACGAAATGTCGACAGCAGTGACCGCATTTAGTAAGCTCATCAAACAGGTGCAATCAGAATCGAAGCGGAAGGAATCGTGCATGACGAATTTTGAGCCTAACGAATCAAAGGCAACGCCGGAGCAGGTTTTAAACTTCTCTTGGTGGCTATGCATGCTGCCTTTTTTCGCCGCCATCTGTTTCTTTGTTTGGCGATGGTTCCAAGATAAATCTGACAGCATGTGGCTTATGTACTCAGTGGGTGCACTGGTGATAGGTTTGGTCTTTACCGCCCTGGTGGCAGGTGCAAGTTCCGAGCCAGAATCGGCTGTGTCGGATGGTAGTACCTCAGACGACACCACAAAGTAAATTCGACCTATCAAGCAACCGGGACTGAAGCTGGTTCGTGAAGCGATGCGTGCTCGGTGGTAATCGATACGTTGGTCCCTTCATCGGCCATCACAGCAATTTCGTGAGGATGAGCCTGTCCAAAGACCCCTTCCCACTGCGCCATTACGACAGATGCAAGGCAATTGCCGATCACGTTAACCGATGTTCTTGCCATGTCCATCAGGGCATCCACAGCCAGTATCAGCGCAACTCCTGAAAGTGGAAGATTGAACGTCGCAAGCGTGCCGGCAAGAATCACCAGCGACGCGCGCGGAACAGCTGCAACGCCTTTACTGGTAAGCATCAATGTCAGCAGCATCATCAATTGCGTCTGGATAGATAGATGAACACCTGCCGCCTGAGCCACAAACATCGCGGCAAGCGACAGATACAACGTAGTTCCATCGAGGTTAAAGGCATAGCCTACGGGAAGAACAAAACTCACTATGTGACGCGGCACACCCATTGCTTCCATAGCTTGCATCGCTTTGGGCAAGGCCGCTTCGCTGCTGGTTGTGGAAAACGCCAGCCACGCTGGTTCCTTTACGGCCGATACGAACTTCCGAAGCGGTACTTTGAACAACGCGATTACCGAACCCAGCACAAAGACGATGAATATTGCCAAGGCTATATACAAAGTTCCTACAAGCTTGCCCAAAGACCCGAGCACTTCCAGCCCGTGTGTCCCAACTGTAGATGCCATCGCGCATGCAACACCAAGTGGTGCCAACTTCATTACGTATCCGGTGTATTTGAACATGACTTCAGAAAGTGATTGGCAAAGGTCGATGACTGTCTGTGCCTTTGCTGCACCAGCTGCGCAGGCAAACAGTATGGAGAAGACCACTATTTGCAATACATCACCACGAGCCATCGAGTCGATGATGCTGGTCGGAAATGCATGCGTAATCATGTCGGCCGCTGTTGGTTGCTTACTCACAAGCTGCGCAGCGTCCCCGGCCGACTGTGCCAGATGAACCCCGGCACCGGGCTGAGCGATATTTACCACCAGTAACCCGACAAGAAGAGCCAGTGTCGTGACCACTTCGAAATATATTATCGATCTCAACCCCAGGCGCCCGACCGCATGCATACTGCCGGCGCCCGCAATACCGACAACCAGAGTCGAAAAGACCAGCGGAGCGATGATCGTTTTGACAAGATGCAGAAAAACGTCAGCTCCAGGGGCCAGCGCCACCCCGACGCTTGGCGCGAAGTGGCCAACATCCACACCGCCAACTAAACCGATGAAGATTTGAGTAGTCAATCCGGGCGCGCGCAATTCAATACCCTCATAAAACATCACTGCGGCGAAATTTTAACATCTAAGGGCGGTCGACCTGTGCAGAATTTGCTCTCACATTCGGCTACTGACGCTTGTTCACGGCAAGCAGTCGGAAGAAATTAAAATGCCGGGCAAGGCAGAATGATTATTGGCGCCTGTTCCAGCCGTGGTCACGGGCATATTCCTCGAACTGGAGAATTTGCTGCGGTGTTAGCTGGCGCCTGATTTCAAGTCTCATCAAAGTGTAACGAGAGCTGATCTCGCTCGACAAATGCGACAGCTCGACCTGCCTAGTCATAATGGTTTCAGCAGCGCTGCCCGACGTCATGCTGCTTAGAAATTCCTGACGCTTTTGCTTATATTCGTCTCGCAACGGCTGAATCTTCGTTCTATAACTCTCAACAATCTGGGAAATCTTAGTGCGCTGCGTTGGATTGGCTTTGATCTTGTCGAGAATCGGCTGCAAATGAGAACCGTAAGGCTTACTCACGTCGAGCGCTTTGCCGACAAGAACCGTGCTCGAAACGGTCACCTGCCCCCTGACCTTCATCCGAGCCCCACTGTCATTTACAATGCTCGAGATTGGCTCAGGAGCTGCTATAGCCGCCGTTACAATTAACGAATTTGCAGAGAGGGAAGCTGCAATCAAGAGAAAACGGCATGGACTGTGCATGATGTACCTGGAACATGAGTCGCCGAAGATCTATTATGCCTTGTTTGGCGTTCTTCCGCGACCCCTGCGACTTTTGGCCAATTCACAGCCGTCAAAAATGGGCATAACGCCCGAGGAGCTTGTCAAGACACCTGCTGCATGGTTCAATCACAAACGAAGACTAGGGCCTACTAACGTTGCGTCAAAATCCAAACAAGTCCGGCAGACAGACGGGACCAAATCAAATCCATTCGCTGAAAGAAGCTAATAAGCTGCTTGAATCGATGCAGGCTTCTCGTCGTATTGCAACGCGCTTGCTCACCTTCGCCAGTTTTGTGGTTGGCTCAGCTGGAATCTGGTTTGGGGCTTGCATTGCTGTGGACCTGAGCAAAGTTCCGAATTTGTCCTTTTTGGAAAAATATCAGCCGGTCGGATTTATACAAATCTACGATCGCAATGACAAACTGATTTGCAAAATCGAAGATATAGAGAAACGGAACATCATTCCGCTTTCTCAGATCACTCCCCATCTTCAGCGAGCGGTGCTGGCAGCCGAAGACCATCACTTCTACGAGCATCACGGATTGGATTTCGTTGGTATCGCACGCGCCACTATGGTCAACATCATGGCGCGACATGCAAAGCAAGGCGGTTCAACTATCACCCAACAGCTGGCGAAAAATCTCTTTTTCGAAAGCGAGAAGCGCAGCCTCAGTACCAAGGTCGCCGAAGCGATCATAGCTAACCAGCTGGAGACTCGCTTTACTAAAGAGAAGATCCTCGAACTGTATTTAAATGAAGTTTATTTCGGAAATGGTGCCTACGGTATTGAGCAAGCAGCAAACCTTTACTTCAATAAACCGGCGGCAGAACTGACAATAGGCGAGTCTGCATATATAGCTGGTCTAATACGCTGGCCCTCGCGCGGAGGCGTGCCTCAATACAGCAGAGAAAACAAGTCACGACAAACGGATGTTGTGGACAAGATGCTGGAATACGGCTTCATCACTGCCGATCAGGCACAAGAGGCCAAGGAGCAGCATCTAGTTTTTAAATCTCGTCCACAAAAGAAAGTCGTCCATACGGCAATCACCAGATATCCCTACTACATATCCTATGTTTTGGATCTGGTCAAAGGAATGTACACCGAAGGCGAGATGCAGCGGCATGGACTGCGCGTCTATACAAACCTGGATCAAGCAGCACAGGAATCAGCTGAGCGGGCACTGGATTATGGCATCAGACATGCTCCTGCCGGCTGCACACAAGGTGCGCTTGTTTCGATAAACGTCAAAGATGGTGCAGTTCTGGCCCTTGTCGGTGGGGTCGGAGACTACATGAAACATCAATGGAACTGCGCCACGAGCCCCCATACAACGGGTTCTGCATTCAAGCCCTTCGTATATCTGGCGAACTTCAATCGCGGGATTCTTTCCCCTGCAAGTCACATCGAAGACACACCGATTGTGATACCACAGAAAAATGAACCGGATTACAAGCCCAAAAATTTTGATGGCAAATATATGGGCGACATCACGGTTTCAGAAGCTTTAGCTTACTCACGCAACACCTGCGCAATCCGCGCGGCATTGTTAGTTGGCTTAGACACCGTAATAGACACAGCACACTCTGCCGGGATCAAACAGCGCATCGCCCCGCAAGTCTCGCTAGCTCTTGGCTGTTCTGCTGCCTCTCCGTTAGAAATGGCCGGTGCATACGGAACCCTTGCCCGTGGAGGCGTCTACATTAAACCAGCTGTCTTGCGGCGCATCGAGGACAAACACGGCAACGCTTTGCAAGCATTTTATTTCTACCCGGAACGAGTTTTCCAAGAGCGCCCCGTTGCTCAGCTAGTGGACGTGTTGCAGGAAGTGGTGTCGCAAGGGACTGGCACACAAGCTAAGCTGGGTAATCGACCGGTTGCGGGCAAAACAGGCACATCCGACCAGGCAAAGGATCTTTGGTTCGTGGGGTTTACTCCCGATCTGGTAACGGCAGTTTGGGGAGGGAATTCTGAGAACAAGCCGATTCCTGGCAGCCACGTTACGGGCGGCACAGTGATGGCACGAATCTGGGCGAACTACAATCGCGCTTACTATGCCCGTCACGATGTTCCTGCAAGTTGGTTTGTGGCATGCACGCGTGTGCCAGGGGTCAAATTCCCCACGCGCGAAACGACCAAAGAAGTGAAAGATAGAGTACAAGTACATCAACGCGCTCCAATAGTTCGCTACGAAGACATCGATCCGACTTACCGAGCGCCAATACAAAGAGCAAGTCGACGCCAGGTCCGGTCTTACAGCCCAAGCAAAGGTGTTACGGACTATCGTTGGTCCCGTTAATTTAAAAATCCCTTCTAATACAAGGGCAAAAGCAGCTACAAGGTGATAAAACCTTGAGATGCCCTGCTAAGTTTCGCGGCATTCTTCCTTGGTGATTCGATGCCTCTACGCCCCAAACATTGCACAGCTGCAATCCTGCTCATTGTAGGACTTGTCACTTTCAGCTGCACCGTCAGCATTGCTGCCGCTCCGCAGGCCGTATCGCGGGCGACCTTAGACCGTCTGGCCCACCAACTTACTGCCAACGACGTGCAAGTTCGCATTGCCGCGTTAAAGCAATTAGCGCTTTACGGTCCGGCTGCCGCGCGCACCGTTCCTGCGATAGTCGATGTATTGAACGAAAACCGCGCAGCCGCCAATGCTTTCTCTTACGGCAAGCCAGTCTCTCCAGTAGTCACGGAATCCGCATTGCTCGCCTTGAAGAAAATCGGCCGGGCAGCACATGACGCAGCACCGTATGTGACACCACTACTGAAAGATCGAAATGAGCTATTTCGGCGCACACAAGTGCTGGAAGCACTCACTTCCATCGGCCCGTCTTCCGATTCGACCGGAGTGCTGATGCGCGTTGTCAACGAAGAAGGGAAATTCACTTATACCAGAGCCCTAGCCATAACCTTGCTTGGAAGAATTGAGCCACCGGCGGTCGAGGCGACGGACTTGCTGCGTGACCTGTCCGAAGATGTCACCGACAAGCGATCGCGAAGCGAAGCCATGAGGGCCCTCGATTCAATTTTAAGACGCGCCTCTACTACAGGCAGTACCCAAGCTTCCAGCGACGATCAACTGCTTCGAACATTGCGGATGCAAATCGACAGCGAGAAAGAAATTGAAATGAGAATCGCCGCTCTCGAGCAAATTGCCAAGCTTGGCAGCAAGGCCGTGCCATTGGTTCCTACCCTTATGAATACAATGTGTGATCCGGATCGCACAGTCAGTCATGCTGCTTTAGAAGCCATCGGCTCAATGCATCAAAGTGCCTTGATTGCCGTGCCCAGTTTGGTGGCAAAGTTTTTGTCAGAAAGAGATCAGAACGAGAGAATTTTTATTGCCCGCACTATTTCGAAGCTTGATCCCGAGGGAAAGCGTACTTTACCGCTTCTACAAGAGCCCTTGGAAGATCCTTTCCAATCCCGATTAGCCATCGAGATACTGCAAGAGTTGGGCACCGACGAGACCACCACCATAGCTCAAAAGGCACGTCAGCGCTGGAAAATTAAGTAAACTGAGCAATAGATCTCGATAGCTCTTCCACAGATAGCTGAGCGGAACATGCAACCACAGCGGTCGTCATGGCTCGGCGGTGGATCGAGGAAGAACTATGAAATCGCTCAGAACCTGCACTGCACTTACCCTGACGCTATTGTCTGTGGTTGCCCCAGCCGCGTTTGCTGTCGGCGACCCGAATACCGATACCGGTGTGGGATCTAGCGCATCCCGCGGTCCATTCGGCTTCAGCAACAACAATGACGTGATCTTCGATACGCCGGTAAACTCATACGGCGTATACCGCGATGTCAACGGAGGTCTGCGCGACCGCGGAATGATTCCGGACAACCTTATAACTCCGGTCCCGGAGCAAACATGGCAAGAAGCGCATGCTAATCGCGGACCGATGCCAGGTGGCGGTGCACCGGGTGGATTAGGCGGTGCCGGAGGTGGCTCAGGCGGTGGCATCCCGTTTGGCCTGGGGCTAAGCGGCATAGGCGGGCTTGCAGGAGCCGGACTCGGTGCCGGCGGCATAGGCGGTGTCGGGGCAGGTCTTGGTGGCTTCGTCGGCGCAGGTGGACCGCGTTTCGGTGGATTGGGGAACGCAGGACTTGGTGTCAGCGGCACCGGACCAACCGGACAGATTCCACGTACGCCATACGGATTCGCCGGCACACCAGGTACGTATTTCAACAACTTTCCAGCTCAGCAACAGAGATACATGGGATACGGTAGCGGATTCCTGCCATTCAACAACACCACAACTTCAAATACTACCACCACAGACGGTGGCACTATCCGGTCAGAAGACATCATATTCCAGAATACATCTGCCGGTCCTGTGCAACAAAAACAGACGATGATACAGGCCGAGGACGGCACCATCAGCACGTTCAACCAATTTCAATATAACGGCAATAGCTCGTCGTCCAGCACTCGTTTGGCGCCGACCAATGGTTTGACTATCGACAACATCGGTCCTGACGGAACTCCGATGTTATTTACTGTTCAAAATGCTGATGGCACCACTTCCTCTGTAACACCGGTTCGCCCGAGAAACTTCACAAGCTACAGCACTCAAGACTCCAACAACGGATTCTCAAATCCATTTGTGCCAAATACTCCAACGTCCCTTCGAGACAACAACTCGATTGTTTCAGGACAAGGAGGAATATTCGGCTCCGGATTTGCCACACCTGCAACATCCGGCGATGCTCGAAGCGCCTTGTTTTTCGATTCTCAAGCAACCGGCAACTTTGGCGGCTTTGCCACTCCTGCCACCTCAGGAAGTCCGCGCAGCGTCTATTTCCCCAGTAGCCTCAACTCCTCCGGGTCGTTGGGCGCTGGCTTCGCCACTCCTCAAACATCCGGCAGTGAGCGCAGTGTTATTTACGGTGATCCAAACAGTATCAGTGGTCTTGGCGGATTTGCAGCCGGAGCGGGCGGAGGTATATCTGCAGGAACGGGCAATAGAGCGGGCTGGGGCAACGCCAGTGGCAACATGACTGGCCAAATGGAAGATGTCAAATCCAACGGTGCGATCGCCCGAAGTGGCAGCTTCGCGGCAGGTCCTGGTTCGCTTCGGACAAACGGCACTCAGCGGGTTAATCCGCAATTAGATGTCGAAGGTGGCGCCGCTATCCGCTCCGGGTTCCTTGGACCTTTGACCGTAGGTGGTGGTGCACCGATCGGCACCATGGGTTCACGAATGGCCGTCGGAGCGACTTTTGATGGGACGCAATTACCCACTGCATACGGTGGCACAACCCTGCAGCGAGTAATCATTCCTGATGCCGGCGTTGGCAATGGCAACAGCTCCGCCTCCATCGGCTCGGCCAGGCCTCCAAACTTACCTGCCCTGGGGCCAACTCTGGCATCACCGACGAGCAGCCCCGTGGTATTTCGGCCGGTACTGGCGCCGTATGTTTACGGGCGGATGCAAGAAATGCGCCTTCGCATTCAAACGCGCGCTGTGGCCCCGGAGGGGCCAATTGGCAACCTGACCACAATGCGAGACCGGGACCTGGCCACTTTAAATCTTAGTCCCGATCAAGCCATTGGACAGGTTATCGGCTCAATGCGCTATTCGAATGGTGACATCATCACATTTGGATCTAAAGGTACGTTGAGGCTTGCCCCTGACAACAGTGGATCGATAACTTTGAACAACGGTGAAATCCTCACGTTCAAGCAAGCATCAGCCGCTGTGCGCTCCGTTGCGCTCAGAAGCGCCCTCTTCCTCTAATAGATGGTGCTTGCTGTCGACAGACAGGACATATTTAGACACGTTCATGTTCTGACTTCGGAACATGGGGGATCCCGAGGCGTCTACCTCCTTGTTGCTTGCTTGGAGCCACCGAGACTTTCTCGGACGCTCGCTAAAGCGGCACTTCGGTTTGGTCGTTTTACTAGCCAACCGCATACCAAGAGGTCGAAGGAGTTCAAAATGGCTACTTACGTTCAAAAAGTCGTTCCTGTGATTACAGCTTTTGGCATAGCAATGCAGCTCGCCGCACCGGCGTTCGCACAGTACTCGCCCCCCTATACTACAAATCAATTCAACCCAAATTCGAACACTGCCTATACGCCTCCTGCTTACCAACAAGGGACGGTGCAGTATGTGCCTGCCGGCGTTACATTCCCCGTGCAGCTCAGTACCTCAATTTCGACAGATGTTGCCAGACCTGGTGACATGATCCAGGCGATGTTGAGCGAACCAATCAACCTTGGCAATTCAGTAATTCCGGCCGGTTCGATGATCTCAGGAAGCGTTACTGAAGCCCGCTCAGGCGGCTTCATGGGGCGCGCCGGTATGTTGAGCGTTAAGTTCAATAAGCTGCGCACACCGAACGGACACGAAGTGCCCATGTCTGCTCACATAGTTGGTGGCATCGGCAAATACCTGCCAATCGCCGCACAAAGCGACACTTTCGCCGGTGAAACATGGAAGACTAAAGCCGGACAAGCTGGCGTTCGCGGATTGATTGGCGCCGGCACCGGAGCTGCACTTGGCACCGCAATTGGTGCTATCGCAGGAAGTCACGGGACTCGTGGTCGCGCACTGGGTCGCGGAGCCTGGTCTGGAGCTGCCATCGGCGGCGGCCTTGGGATGACACAAAGCTTGATCCTACGCAAAGGCAAGAATGTGACCATCGCGTCCGGACAACGGATGGATTTGCAATTGGATGCACCAATTACTCTGTCTTCAAATCCATCGCAATATGGAGCGTTTTAACCAGCAGCCACGTATAGCTGGTGGAAAGGCGGCCGAAAGGCCGCCTTTTTCTTGCCCACTTAGCAGCAGAAATGGGTATACATAATGCTGGGCACGAGCTGCAGGAACGGATGCTGTGAAACTCATCCACAAGGGACTAATTTTGATTTCCGTGCCATTGGCATTCGAAGTCTTTTTCGTTTTCGGTTTTGGCTCGTTGCTCAAAAGATCCATGACGCAGCTCGATGCAGAGGTTCACGCCAAAAAGATCATCGCACGCGGAGAGCGCCTGCAGTGCGCACTTTCCGAGTCGACAGTGATTGTTGCTCTAGGGCGCTTGAACAAGGGACCCGAAGTAGAGCGGCGGTATGCCGAAATCTGGAAGGATATTGCCGAAAATTATTTTGCATTGGAGAAACTGGCCAATTCCGGTGCAAATCCCAAAGGGATATCAGATATTAGAAGAAATTTGAACGAGACGCGCAGGCTCCAGCAGTTCTTCTGGCTTGCAACTGCTGGACAGACACGGAACCTCCCGAAAGGGCACATGTCCGCCAGGGCCGTCGATTGGTTTCTAGAAAAAAGAGAAGAGCGCCACAACACCCCGATACAGACGCTCATTGATGACGAGCTGCGATCGGTAAGTCATGGTCCTAAGCTGCATACGGAGATGGCCGCACAATTTAAAAATTTCCTTTTATTTGGAGTCTTTGCCGATCTATTGTTGGTATTAGGGCTTTGCCTGTTCTTCGGTAAAAGCATCGAGCAACGCTTGCGAAGTCTCATGGATACAACTTACCGCCTGGCCAAAGGCGCAGACCTGGCTCCGCCATTGAAGGGCAATGACGAGTTGGCTCAGCTCGATGTATTGCTACACGATACGGCGGCAAAACTGATCGAAATAGAGCGCTTCAAGAAGCAACTCGTGGGCGTGGTTTGTCACGAACTGAAGGTCCCTTTAAGGGCTGTGCAGACTCTTCTGGTCCTCGTTGCCGCTGACAAGACTACCCTTAGTGAGAAAGCACAGGCCGCGGTGCAAATGGCAGAACGAAACTGCCACCGTTTGCAACTCATGGTGTCGGAATTGCTTGACGTCGAAATCATGAGTTCAGGAAACGTCCGGCTCACGAAAGTAACCAGTGGCTCCGGGCAAATCATGCAGGCCGCCGCTGACATGGTCAGAGCAATAGCCTCAGACCAAAACATTGAGGTCGTTTTAAAAGACTGCCAGACAGATTCTCTGGTTGACCCTGATCGCATGATTCAAGTACTGGTCAATTTACTGTCCAACGCTATCAAATTCTCGCCAAAGGACGCACAGATAATTTTGGAAGCAAAAGATGCTGGGACGTGTCTGGAATTTTCAGTTACGGACCAGGGTCCTGGCATTGCTGAGGATTTACACAAGCTCATTTTCGAAGTATTTCGGCAGGCAGACCAACCGCAGGACAAAAAGATTAAAGGAACCGGCATGGGGTTGTCCATATCTAAAACAATCGTGGAAGCCCATGGCGGAACTATCGGCGTTGAATCCACTCCCGGGCATGGTTGCACATTCCAAGTTATCCTGCCGAAAGATGGTCAAGCCATTTTGGCGAACCACTCTAACACTAAACAATCAATTGCAACACCAAATAGTCCTATCAAACCCTGGCAGATGCGCATTCGGCATAAGGGATTGGTCTTGATTGGACTACCACTTCTAACTGAAATTTTATTGGTCGGAACACTTGCCATCTTTCTTCAACAAGCAAACCATGAAATCGAGCGCCAATCTCAAGCACGCACAGTAACTGCCAAAGCACAAGAAGTTCTCCAGTCCGTGATGGATTTGGCCATGTTATGTTTTTTGGGACAGGGACGACAAGAGCCACTCTATCTGTACAAAGTGGAAAAGCAGAACATAGTACCTAAACTGCAAGACCTAACAAGGGCAGCTGGAGCTGATGCAACAAGAACCGCAGGGGTCAAGGCAATAGTTGGGACTATTGCAAACATTACGCAGATCCATGACCTTGTAGTAGCGGACAGCCTGGTCGGCGAACTAAGACTCGAGAAAGCCGATTACAAGCGAGTAAATAATTACTTGAATTGCTGGCGGCAGCTTTCTGATGAAATGGCGAAATTGGCGACACATGAGGAATTGCTTGAGACCAATGAAAACCAACACCTTGACACTCTCGCTGACAATTTAGATAAGGTCTTGCTGATCGGATTAGCAGTTAACCTGCTAAGCGCCATCGGACTGACAGTGTTTCTCACACAGAATATAACCAAGAGAATTACAAACGTCAGACTCAATGCCGAAAGGACGCTAATGCGCCAGCCGTTGTTAGCCGCCATAAGTGGTTCTGATGAAATTACACATCTGGACAGCGCTTTTCGCGACGCCGCAATAGCACTCTATCAAGAACAAACACTCAAACAGCAACTAATGGCAATTGCCAGCCATGAGTTACGGACACCAATGACGGCTATCTACGCGAGCCTGGGACTGTTGCGCTGCGGGGTACTGGGTATTTTGCCACCTGAATCCGCCCAGAAAGTGGCTGAGGCAGAATTGGCTACGGAGCGGTTGATCGCCCTGATCAACGATATTCTCGACATTGAGAAAATGGATGCCGGGAAATTTGTTCTCAACCTGGAAGATGTGCCCGTGCAGGCTATGGTAGCCCGTGCAATTGCCTGTGTTGATCCGCTGACAAGGGACAAGGAAATTGTTTTACAGAACAACGTGGGAGCTTCCGTTGTTCGCGGTGATGCGGACAGACTGGTCCAAGTCCTGGTAAATCTGATATCCAATGCCGTGAAGTTCTCTTCTTGCAATGAAGTCGTAAGCGTTGGAAGCTACATCAAAACCGCGGATTGTTTGGTCATTACGGTAAGTGATTCTGGATGCGGCATACCCAGCGGAATGGAAGAGCGGATATTCGAAAAGTTCATTGGTGCTTCGGACAAAGACGTCAACCCCACTGGTACGGGGCTTGGGCTACCGATCAGTAAAGCAATTGTCGAGCAACATGGCGGAACCATCGGCGTTGAATCGGTCGAAGGTCGCAGAGCAACTTTCTGGTTTTCGTTGCCACTGGTAGCAAGTGACGAAGAAAGCGGTAAAGCGCAGACAGCTAAGGAATTTTCCGCTCAGACCGAGCCATAGGTCCTAACGTCCCAGGTACAGGAACCATACTCAACAATTTTCGTCTGCTTGTATCAACTTTCATCAGGCGCAAATTTATGCGACAAGCGATTCTCACGATTATGATTTTGATGCTGCAGAGCCCGTTGGCATTGGCTACTTCGGTCAATGAACTGCGCAGCGAAGTGGACTATAAAATCTCTGTTTACCAGGCCAGAGGCGAACTGACAGGTCGGCAAATAATTGCCTTTAAAGACCGCGCGCAAGTCATTTCAGAACAAAAGAAAGATGTTCTGCAAAAGCAGCGCGATCTGGCAAACCTCAGCTGGCAAATTGATCAAGCACGAAAACCGCCCCACATCGCCAACCGCAGTTTCACTTGGTGGTAGCCAAATAATATTCTCTACTGCGGCAATTTTATTTTCACAGACTCATCTAATGTAATTACGCCGGCTCGGTAAACAACGCCAACCAGCCCGCGCATGTGCAATGCTGCCTTGACGAATTCCGGAGCTGTCTTGCCTATATGCTTAGCGGCGATTTCTTTGCCGGGAAGAGTGCACGGCGTATTTTCACATTCCACAGTAAGGATGACCCCACCGTCAAAGAGAAGTTCAGTTCCACGCGGCAATGCTGTAAAGTCAGGAATACCTGACAGCGTGACATTGGCGGCCAAAAGCCATGGCTGAAGTTCCTTGATGCTCATGGTGTCAGCGATGACTTGCAACTCTTCAACGGACACCGCTGACCACTGGCGCCAGTTTCGGACGGGCGTCCCGCGGATGATCCCTGGATCCCGGCCATCGGACTTGCGGATGAAACCGTAGTGCACATCACCGATGAAGCCTTCCAGTGTCACTTCCGCACTCGAACGTCCACCCGTAGGAAACCGGGTGGCTTTGTCCTTGACACAAAGCGCTTCAACTTTTGCAATTAGCTGCATCAGATATCATTCAACAATTTGCCGATGAACCTGCCAATCTTTCGGGCAGTTTTCTTCACTTCCCCACTGTCTCCCGTTACCCCGCGAATGACGTCATCAGCTGCCAGAAGGGCTTGTCCACCAAGAGCAACTGCGCCCCACTTCCATGTAAAGGGATCTGAGGGATCGAAGCCTTCTATTGCAGTTTGAGTAACAACTTCAG
>Ga0163152_10003488_pt1 | contig 20383 bp, 18 predicted proteins | sample OliLakLV19MP8IB2_FD_148635 | JGI IMG/M metagenome (GOLD analysis project Ga0163152, IMG submission 148635) | Freshwater microbial mat bacterial communities from Lake Vanda, McMurdo Dry Valleys, Antarctica - Oligotrophic Lake LV.19.MP8.IB-2 | ecosystem: Environmental > Aquatic > Freshwater >...
GCCACCTTCATGCTGCCGAGCCGCTGCACGGCATGCCGATGTACGGATCCGCGCAGCGGCTCGGCAGCATGAAGGTGGCGGAGCGGCTTTTCGAGGAAGCGCTGTCCCTGCCCTGCTCGACGTCGCTGAAGGATGCCGACCAGGCGCGCGTGATAGACGTCGTTCGCCGCCGCGGGTAGCCGGGCCCCTGCTAGTTCTCGCTTACGTCGCCATCCGGCTCGAATTTGACGAGGAACGCCGCATCGTCGCCCACGGACCCACCGAGAGAGCCGAGGGTGACTCCTCCGAAGAACATCGCGCCCGCCGGCGAGGCTGCTCCGCCATTCACTTGGTCGTATCCGGGCGAGCTGTAGACCGTCTCCCAGAGGAGGTCATTGCTCCCGCTGATCTTCGCTCCGACGAGATCGAGATTCGCGGGGCCGTAGCCATGTCCGAAGATCAACACGCCGTCGTCGACGGCAATGCTTGCGACACCCGTATCCCCTGATGGACCTCCGATGAGGCGAGTCCACGCTGGAAGGCCTGTCGTGCTGTTCATCTTCCGGGTGAAGATGTCGATGAGCCCGCTGTTTGTTTGGCCGTCGAGACCGCCTTCGGTTCCCCCAGTCGTGAACACCGAGTCCGCCGTCGCCGCGATGCCATTGCACCCGTCGGGTGCGACTGTTCCGAACTGCTCGGTCCAACCCCGAACGCCCTCACTCGAGATCCGTGTCGCGAACGCGTCGGTACTGCCTGCGTTGCCGCCCCCGTCGAGATTTCCGGAAGTCGCGCCGCAGAGAAAAAGGCTCGCATCCGGAGCGATTGCGACCGCAAACCCGTCCTCTTCGCCGGCCGTTCCGACAAGCTCCGTCCAAACAGGAGACCCGTCAGCGAGGTTGATTCGCATGAGAAATGCGTCCTTCCCGCCGAGATTCGTCTCGCCATCGAGATTTCCAGCCGTCGATCCCGCCAGGAATGCGGCGTTGGACGAAACGACGGCAGCAGTGAACTCGTCACCGACCCCGGTTCCAAGCTGACTCACCCAGATTGGTTCGCCGGTGAGCGGCTCGAGGAGAATGGCAACGGCGTCGTCACCTCCGAAGTTCGACTCGCCGGGGAATGCACCGTCGGTTTCACCGGCTAGAAGAAGGTCTCCTGCCTGCGTTACTACCAAGGCTAGAGCCGTGTCGATTCCAGGCGTTCCGTAGAGTCGCACCCAACTCGGTGTCCCGTCTGCGAGGAAGCGCGCCACGAAGAAATCGCTCATCCCGTTATTCGTGTCGCTTCCGAGGTCGCCGTAGGTCGAGCCCGCGAGGTAAACGGCGCCGAAAGCATCGACGGCGACGGCTTCTCCTCGGTCGTACTGCGCAGTCGAAACGATCTGAGTGCCGTTCCAGCCGGGAGGCTTCGCGCTGATCGGTAACGCGGAGAGGCTCTCGCCGTACTCGTTGGTTGCCTGCAGGCCAAACCAGTAGGTCGTTTCGTCATCCAACTCTGAAACGGACATCGTGCAGCAACCACCGGTCGAAACAGAGAGAGCACCTGCAAGCGAGGCAGACCATTCCGTCCATGCCTCTGTTGCGCCAAGGATCGCGTACGCCGTGACCGCCTCGCTTGGCGGATTTGGGAGCCAGGTGACATCCACAGACTCGGGTCGACCCTCGACACTCTGGAGTCTCGGGGCCGACGGGACCGCGGGCACCCGAAACGCAACTTCCGGATGACTCTCGCACCCGACGAGCACGAGGCAGATCACGAAGGTGGGCGCTCTCATTTCTCGTGGAGTCTATACGAGTGTCAGGTCCGCCAGGCGTGCGCGATCCCTCAAAGTGCTTTCGCACTGGCCGCGGATCCACGAAAAATGGCATACCTCGTCGCGCGATGGCCAAGCGGGCGCTGATCACTGGCATCACCGGACAGGACGGCTCCTATCTTGCGGAGCTCCTCCTGAAGAAGGGCTACGAGGTCCACGGCATCATTCGCCGGAGCTCGCAGCTCAACACGCAGCGTATCGACCATCTTTGGCACGACCAGAACGAGCCGGGCCTGCCGCTCACGCTGCACTACGGCGACCTCAACGACGCGTCGTCGCTGAACCTGATCCTCCGCAAGGTGAAGCCCGAGGAGATCTACAACCTCGGCGCTCAAAGCCATGTGCGCGTTTCATACGACATTCCCGAATACACGGGTGAGGTCGTCGCGCTCGGCACTCTGCGCCTGCTTGAAGCCGTGCGGGATGTGGGCATCACGCCGCGCTTCTACCAAGCGAGCTCCTCGGAGCTCTTCGGTTCCGCACCGCCGCCGCAGAGCGAGGCGACGCCGTTCCATCCGCGCAGCCCGTATGCGGTCGCGAAGGCGTACGCCTTCTACATCACGCAGAACTACCGCGAGGCGTACGGCTTCCATGCGTCGAACGGGATTCTGTTCAATCACGAGTCCCCGCGCCGCTCGGTGAACTTCGTGACGCGCAAGGTCACGCGTGGAGCTGCGCGCATTAAGCTCGGCAAGGACAAGAAGCTCTACATGGGCAACCTCGACGCCAAGCGCGACTGGGGTTTCGCGGGCGAGTACGTCGAGGCGATGTGGAAGATGCTGCAGGTCGACAAGCCCGGCGACTACGTGATTGCGACGGGCGAGACCCACTCCGTCCGCGAGCTGCTCGAAGTCGCGTTCGCTCGGCTGGGCCTCGATTGGAAGGAGTGCGTGGAGACTGACCCGCGCCACTTCCGTCCGGCGGAAGTGGACGTGCTCCTCGGCGACGCATCAAAGGCGAAGCGCGAGCTCGGCTGGGAACCGAAGGTGAAATTCAAGCAACTCATCGAGATGATGGTCGACGCCGACCTCGCCGCCGAGAGCGCGCCGGGGGCGCCGTGAGGCAGCTCGTCCAGAATGTCGCGCGGCGACTCGGCTACAAGATTTCGCGCATTTCGTCTCAGGCGAATTCCCCGAAGCACGGCTTCGTCGACGGCGTCTTCGGACACAAGCTCTACCAGAACGTCGCGGACGTCGCGATCGACTTCACAGGTCTCTCCGGCTACGACGTAAAGGACATCGGCGGTCGCCTGAAGGACGGCGAGCTGGAGCTGCTGGTCCGCGAGATCCGCCCGGGTACGACCGTCGTCGACATCGGCGCGAACGTCGGCTTCATGACCACGTTAATGGCGAAGCTCGTGGGTCCGTCCGGCAAGGTCATCGCGTTCGAGCCGGGCCCGATGAGCTTCACCCTCCTGCAGGCAAACACGATGATCAACGGCTACAAGAACGTGGTGCTGGAGAAGAAGGCGGTCTCTTCGAAGACCGGAATGGAGACGCTATACATCTGCCCGACCGGCGAGAGCGACAACCAGGTTTCCGCCGCAGGCGATATGACGTTCAAGGACGAAGTCCGCGAGGCCGTGCCGATCGAGACCGTACGTCTCGACGACTATTTCCCGGGCGACGCGAAGATCGACTTCCTCAAGATGGACATCCAGGGAGGCGAATACGTCGCGCTCCAGGGGATGCAGGACCTCCTTCGGCGAAACGGGGGGATCCGCGTGATGGTGGAGTTCGCGCCCTACATGCCGCTCTGGAACGGCGTTTCTCCGCAGAAGTTCCTCGACCTGATCCGATCGATGGGGTTTGAGATCCACGACCTCGCAGATCACACGCCGAAGCCGGTGACTGATGGAGCTCTCCTGGAGACATACGCGGGAGCCGCGCGCCGGATGACGAACCTCTTCCTGCGACGGCCCTGAGCTCAGGGCAGCGCGGCGACGATCGCCAGATCCGCGTCCACCATCGTGTGGACGATCTTCTCGAAGCCGACCTCAGGCTTCCACCCGAGGCGCTCGCGAGCCTTGGCCGCATTGCCGACGAGCTGCACTCGCTCGGGCGGACGGACGAAGCGAGGGTCGACCTTCACGTATTTCTTCCAGTCGAGATCCGCGCGGCCGAAGGCGAGTTCGAGAAACTCTCGAACCGAATGGGTTTCGCCCGTCGCGATGACGAAGTCGCCCCCTGTCGCCTGCTGCAGCATGAGCCACATCGCACGCACCGTGTCGCCGGCGAAGCCCCAGTCGCGCCGCGCGTTGAGGTCGCCGAGAAGGAGCTCGTTCGCGCGCCCGTGCTTGATCTGGGCGACCGCGCTAGTGATCTTCCGCGTGACGAACTCCGTCCCGCGGCGAGAGCTCTCGTGGTTGAAGAGGATCCCGCTCGATGCATGCAAACCGGAGCTCGCGCGATGGATCGAGGTGATCCAGTGTCCGTAGAGCTTGGCGGCGCCGTAGGGCGTCCGCGGACGAAACGGCGTTGTCTCTGACTGCGGGGACTCCGGCGCATCGCCGAAGATCTCGCTGCTGGACGCCTGGAAGAACCGCGCAAGGGGATGCACGTCGCGTATCGCATCGAGCAATCGCGTGACGCCGATCGCGGCAAGGTCCGCGGCGGCCGACGGCTGCGCGGTGGGTACGAAGCTCTGGGCAGCGAGGTTGTAGACCTCGTCGGGCTTCACGCGCGCGATGATTTCGCGAACCGACGTCGCGTCCGAGAGATCCGCCGCGACGAAGTCGATCTTTCCGGCGAGGTGGGTTAGGCGCGGTGTCGGGGCCGGTTGCCGGACCACGCCGGCGACGCGATACCCCTTCTCGAGCAGGAGCTCCGCGAGGTACGAGCCGTCCTGACCCGCGATCCCAGTGACGAGCGCCGTCCTCATGTGCAGGCTATTTTGATACCTGTGGGGTGTAGGTCGCCTTCGAGTGCAGAACGCGGGCGGGAACGCCGCCTGCTACAACCCCGTCCGGAAGGTCGTGGGTGACGACGGCGTTGGCGCCGACGATGACGTTGTTCCCGATGGTCACGCCAGCGCAGATGTAGACGTGGCTCCCGATCCAGCAATAGTCCCCGATGACGATGTCTGCGTGATCCGACGGCGCGTCGAACGCGTCCTTGAAGTCGGGCGTGCGCCTAAAATCGCTCGTCCGCACATGGATGTTGTGCGCGAACGCAGAGCACTTGCCGATCGTCACCTTCGCCTTCTCGGGCGCGCACGAGACGAAGCAGTCGTTCCCGAAGTAGGTACGTTCGCCGACGGTAATCGTACCCGCACCGTAGACCTCGGTGCCGTACCCGAATCGCACCGATGGGTCGATGCCCGGATGCAGCCGCTTCACTCGTTCGACGTACTGATCACGGGCGGCATCGCGCATCCACCACCAGAGGCGTCCCATTCCGCGGCGCAGCGAGTAGGCCATCGAGGGCGATTCTTAACACACTCAGGCGTTGGGCCGAGCCAGCTTGTGGATGAGCGCCAGAATGCGATCGCCGGTGCGCCCATCCTGAAGTCCCCAATCCACGGCGACCGCGACCTGCCGTTCCCGGAGCGACGCCAGAAAGGACGGGTCCGTCATGATCCGGTGGGCTGTCAAGCGGAATTCCTCGCGGGTGTCCGTGTGCACGACGGCAGCTACGTCGAGGTAGTCTGGATACCGAAAACGGTAAACGTCGTAGTTGAGAACCGGGACTCCGGACGCGATCGCCATGCGGATGATCGACGAGACACTCGTGACGAGGACGTCCGACAGCGGAATCAAGCCAGCGATATCCTCCTCGATTACGCGAACGCCGGCGACTCGCATCCGCTCGCGCGTCGAGTCCGGAACGGCGGGATGCGGTTTCACGATCAGGTTGAACGTCGCGGGAGTCGTCAGCGTTTCGATCCAAAACGTGATCAGCTCATCGTAGTCCGCGAATTCGACGCGGTCCCTCCGCGCCGCGACGTAATCCCCGGGCACAGAACAGACGAGGATCGGACGGTCGAGCGGCAGCGAGAGGCGCTTGAGCAACTCCAGCCGGAGCGTCTCGCGATTCTCTCGCGCGCGGTAGAGCGCGTCGTCGTACGCTGCTCCGACTAGGTGAAGCTTCTGCGATGGCACTCCCTGACTCCGGTAGTGCGCATTCATGCGAGGACTTTCGACGGCGAGAGCGTCGGCCCGGCCGCCGTGTACCTGCCAAGGGAGCAGCGGCGCGATCCCGTGAACCTCGTGCGCGAGGATGCGCGCCGGTGGATACCGCAGCCACTGCCTCCCGTCCGCGTCACGGAGAGACCAACGGGGCGCAACGAAACGCGCAAGCCGGCTCGACCCAGAGGAGATCGAGTACGTCGAGTCCCGATCCGGCGCCGAGAGAATCGCCTCGAGGGGCTGCTTGGTGGTCGAAAACTCGTACGGAACGACCAGCACGTGCAGGCCGCGCTTCCTTGCCGCCCATATCAGCGGCCGGTTTGCGCCGAGGCCGTCCTCGGGGACGACCAACAACGAGGGCGTGAGCAAGTCGAGAAGCCGGTTCGCCGCGGCCTTCGTGCGCCGAAGCGCGTCGCTCTCTTCGAGGTAACTGGCCGCAAAGTCGAACAGCCGCGCCGACCCCGCTCGCGCGCGGAACCAGCGGCGACAGCGATCCCGGAACCGGGTGAACGCGTTCGCAGCCGAAGCGCGATCCGCCTCCACCACGAAGTCCTGGAAGAAAACGACGGGCCAGCCCTCGCCGCGACACGCCGCGACGCCACGCGGGGGCGCATTGTCCGCCGACGAGCCGAAGCAGATCGTCGGCTGGAGAGCACCGCTCTCGCCGACGAGCCTCGCGACGCGCGAGAGCTCGTTGAGTTGGGTCTGGAAGTCGAGCGAGAAGAGGACCGTACGCATGCGCGCTGCTCTAACGGTACTCCGAATCGCGTGCTATGAAGTCCGTCTCATGAAGACCGCTGTGATCGGCGTCGGCCGCATGGGTCGCCGCCACATACAGGTTGTACAAGAGCTCGGCCTGGACCTGATCGGCGTCGCCGACCCCCTGCCAGCATCGCTCGAGGCCTGCGGCAAGGAGCGCGGCGTTCCGGTCGAGCGCCAGTTTACGGATGCCGCGGCAATGCTGAGGGAGCTCCGCCCCGAGTGCGTGGTGGTGTCTACAACCGCGCCGACGCACGCCGAGTTTGTCTGCCTCGCCGCGGAGAGCGGTGCGAAGGCGATTCTCTGCGAGAAGCCGATGGCGATCTCCCTCGCGCAATGCGACCGGATGCTCCTCGCGTGCGAGCGGGCGGGCGCCAAGCTCGCGGTGAATCACCAGATGCGTTTCATGCAGCAGTACACGCAGCCGAAGGCGCTCCTGGAATCCGGTGAATTCGGCGGTGTATGCAGCATGTCAGTCGTCGCCGGAAACTTTGGACTCGCGATGAACGGCACGCACTACTTCGAGGCGTTCCGGTTCATGGCCGCTGGCGCGCCCGTGACCGTCACCGCTTGGTTCTCGAAGGAGATTGTCGCGAACCCCCGCGGCGCGCAGTTCGAGGATCGCGCAGGCGTCCTCCTCGCACTCAATGCCGCAGGAAAGCGCCTCATGCTCGATGCGAGCGCCGACCAAGGCCACGGAATGGTCGTGACGTACGCCGCGAGGAACGGACACATCCTCATCGACGAGCTTGACGGCTTCGCGCGGCTCGCGGTCCGCGAGCAGGAGCACCAAGGCTTGCCGACGACCCGGTACGGCATGGCGCACCGGGTAGAAACGCTCGCGATCGCGCCGGCCGACGCCGTCGCTCCGACGCGCGCAGTATTAAAGGCGCTTCTCAACGGCCACGACTACCCGTCGGGTGCCGATGGACGCGCTGCTGTCGCGGCGCTCGTCGCCGCGTACGTCTCGAATGAGAACGGGCATGTCCCGGTCGCGATCAACGCGTCACTTCCTGCGGCTCGAGAGTTTCCATGGGCCTGACAGTCGCGATCGTTGGAGCCGGCGCGATGGCGCGCGAGCACGCGCGCGCGTTTGCGGCCGTCCCGGGTGTCACGGTCGCGGGAATTGCAAGCCGCACCCGCACCAAGGCGGAGATGCTCGCAAAGGAGCTCTCTATTCCGGCCGTCTACGACTCGGTCGACGCGCTGCGCTCCGGCACGGCGGCGGACCTCGTGGTCGTGACGGTGTTCGAGACCGCGATGAAGGAGGTCGCCCTCGCCTGCTTCGCACACCCATGGAAGGTGCTGCTCGAGAAGCCGGCAGGCTACGACCTGCGCCAAGCGGAGGAAATTCACGCTGCCGCGGCGAAAGCCGGTCGCCGCGTTTTCGTCGCTCTAAATCGCCGTTTCCTTTCCAGCACCCGTGCGGCGATCGACGACCTCGTGACGAATCCTGGCCCCCGCATGGTCCACGTCCAGGACCAGCAGTCCCTCGAGGCCGCGGCGTCGATTGGGCATCCGGCTGTCGTCGTCGAGAACTGGATGTACGCGAATTCGATTCACCTGGTCGACTACCTGCGAGCCTTCGGGCGCGGGCGGGTCACGCGCGTGACACCGGTGCTCCCGTGGCGGGGGAAGGACACTCGATGGATGCTCGGAACCGTCGAGTTCGAGAGCGGCGACTCCGGCATCTACGAAGGTATCTGGCAGGGCCCGGGGCCATGGGCGGTCACGGTGAACACGGCGATCAAGAGATGGGAATTTCGACCGCTGGAGGAAGCGACGTTTCAGCTCGCGAACACCCGCAAACGCGAGCCGGTCGACGTGCACGCGTGGGACCGCGACTTCAAGCCGGGATTCCGGCGCCAGGCCGAGGAAGTCGCGAAGGCGATTCGCGGAGACGCGAGCCTCGCGGTCACTCTCGACGAGTCGCTCGAGTCGATGCGACTCGTGAGCGCCCTCTTCCGCTCCTCCTGATCACCCAAGGCCGGCTATCGGCGGCGAGACGAACGCCGTTTCCCAGGCAAGGCGGGGCTTCACGAGTCCGGTGCGGTTGGCGCTCTCCGCGGACAGATCGCTCCGCGTGTCGATGACCGTGAGGCCGTGAAGCTCAACGCGGTCATACGACACCTCCGGCGACTGGCTCACGATGCCGACGACGAGGTAGTACGAGCCGGTGTTCAGTAGCTCGGCGGGAATACGGCAGGTCGTCCGGTAGTACCCCGGAGCGCGCGGTCCGAGCAGTTCCCGGTTCATGTCGTAGTCGGCGCTCCCAAACACGAGGATCTCCTCGAGAGTGCGCACAGCCATCCAGATCATGCAATTGCGGGCGGGCTCGTTGACCTCGTACTCGACCTCCAGCTTGAAGCCACTGGTGTACTCGGCCTCGAGCGACGGATTCCCCTGCGCGTCGAGAACGCGGATGCGCCGTACGTGCATCGCCTTGGCTGGATCGGTCGCCAGCGAGAAGTCGTTCGTCCGGTCCGCGACTTCAGAGAGGTAGCGATCGACGATCGGCCCCGTGTCGCCGACCGCCACGAGGCGGCCTTCCGATAGCAGCGCAGTCTTTGTGCACAGCCGGCGCACCGCGCTGAGGTTGTGACTCACGAGGAGCACGGTCCGCCCGGACTGAGACGTCACCTCGCTCATCTTTCCCATGCACTTCTTCTGGAACTCGTAGTCGCCGACCGCGAGCACCTCGTCGACGACGAGAATCTCTGGCTCGAGGTGCGCGGCGACGGCGAACGCGAGGCGCACGTACATGCCTGACGAGTAACGCTTCACCGGGGTATCGATGAAGCGAGCGACACCCGAAAACTCCACGATCTCGTCGAACTTCCGGCGCGTCTCGGCACTTTTCATCCCCAGGATCGCGCCGTTGAGAAAGACGTTCTCGCGGCCGGTCAGCTCCGGATGAAAGCCCGTGCCTACCTCCAGGAGGCTCACCATCCTTCCGCGGAAACGCGCTTCGCCACGACTGGGCGCGGTGATGCGCGAAAGGATCTTCAAGAGCGTCGACTTGCCTGCGCCGTTGCGGCCGATGATCCCCAGCATCTCGCCCTGAACGACGTCGAGGTTAATTTCGCGGAGCGCGAGGAAGCGGTCACCGGTGGCGGCCTTCGACGTGCCGCCGTCCACCACGAGCGAGTTCGGATCCTCGAGGCCGCGCATGCGTGCAACCCAGCTCTGTAGGTCCTTCCGGAGGGAGCCGTGTCCGATGACGCCAGTGCGGTACTCCTTCCACAAATCCCGGATCTCGATCGCGTTCATTCAGTCACACAACGTCCATGAAGTTCTTCTCGGTCCGGTTGAAGAGGAGGACGCCGAATACGAGAAGGAACAACGTGATCGCCCAGGACGTCGCGGCGAAGCGGAGGTCGGGAGCATCCGCCCCAAGCGTCGCGTGTCGGAACAGCCCGACCATGCCGACGACCGGATTCAGCGAATACCATCCACGGATCCACTCGGGAACCTGCGAGACGGGATAGATGATCGGGCTGGCGTACATCCAGAGCTGCATGCCAAACGCGAGCATGTAGACGAGGTCGCGATACTTCACTGTGACCGACGCGACGATCATCCCGATGCCGAGCCCGAGTAGGGCGAGCTGCGCGACGACCACCGGCACGAGGACGAGGGTCCACGAGACGTGGACGTTCGAGCCGCGCGCCACGAACACCCCTGTCAGCACTGCCAACGCGAGGAACTGCACGCCGAAACCGATCAGGTTCGAGAGCACTGTCGAGATCGGGGTGAGGACGCGCGGGAAGTAAACCTTTCCGAAGAGCCCCGCATTGGCGGTGAACGACGAAGCCGTGCCATTGACGCACGAGGCCAGGTAGCCCCAGCAGATGTTCCCGGAGAGGTAGAAAAGGAACGGAGGAACGCCTCCGGTGGGAATGCCGACGATTCGTCCAAACACCACCGTGAAAACGAGGCTCGAGCTGAGCGGACCGATGAGGTACCAGAGAGGCCCGAGAATGGTCTGCTTGTAGACGCCGATGAAATCGCGGCGCACGAACATCCGCACAAGATCGCGATACTCCCAGAGCTCATGGAGGTTGAGCTCGAACCATCCCCGGCCGGACCGGATGACGCGCGTCCACCCAGTCATTCGAGGAGTTTCAGGACGCGGCGCCCGATCGTGCGAAGGAAGAAGGCCAATTTCCCCGGCGTGCGCGGTTCGCGAAGGAAGGGAACCCAACCCGGATTTGTCGCCGTTGTCCAAGCGGCGAACTCTTCGAACGTGAGTTCCCCCATCTCAATGAGCCGCTGGACATTGGTGAATACCTGGTTCGAGAGGTCTTCAGTCGGCTTCATGTACTTCACGAGGCCCTTCGCCTGCATCATGCACGCGCGCAGTTCCTCCGGCCGGCTCTGCTCGACTTTGTATGTGACGGTCACCTTTCGCTCGAACGGACTTACTCGCAGCATGTGCTGGTGGTAGTGGAACGTCTCGTCGACGCGGCCGTAGCGGCCGCCGGCCTCCTCGACGAGCTTCGCGAAGATGATGTCTTCGTTGCGATAGAGATAGTCGTCTTCGACCTTCGCCAAGACCGTCGAAAACGCCGATTTTCGGCCCATCTGCGAGCCGGAATACGGACGCGGATCCGTGTAGTCCGCCGGATGATCGAGCAGAAGCGTCAGGTGCTGCCGGCACTCGAACCAGTCGTACCTGTCCTTGTTCTTCGACATCGTCTCGAACCAGCCGTCCGGGAGCCAGACGTCGGAATGGAGATAGATGAACCACTCGGTCTGCACGTCCTCGATCAGCTTCCGGATGCTGAAACCGAGCGACTTGAAGCTGCGGTGATCGGCGACCGTCACGCGCGGAAACTTCATCGCCGTCGCGACCGTCTGGTCGATGCAGCCGCCGTCCCCGAGGAGGAGCCGGCGAACCGGGATCTCCCGGTAGATCGAGTGGAGATTCGACTCCCAGAGCTCGTTCGTGTGGAGCACCGGAATGATCACGTCGACTCCGCGATCCGGCTCGGCGAGAAAGCGATCCTTCAGCTGTTCGGGCGTGAAGTAGCGCTTGTAGATCGACGGCGTCGGGCTGCTCATGGGAGCGGCGCAGTATAGCGAACACGCCACACGCCTCAATGACTCGCAAGCCGGCCCAGCAGATCGACGATCCGCTGGGTCGCCTGCCCGTCGAGCCGTCCCCAGCGTTCCGGTGGCGTCGACGCCTGCCGGCGGCGGATCTCCTCGAGGTACGCCGGGTCGGTGCAGAGCTTCCGGACTAGCGCGCGGTATTCGGCCTGCTCCTCCGTCGCGAGCACGCCCGGCACGCCGAGGAAGTCCGTGTAGCGGTAGCGGTACGCGTCGTAGTTGATCACCGGCTTCCCGCACTGGATTGCCCAGCGGATCGTGGACGAGATCGACGCGACATAGACATCGCACAACGGCACGAGCTGTGCCGTCCGCCGCGTCGCAATGCGGACCCGGCCCGGGCGCTCGAGGTGGCGCATCGTCTCCGGCTTCACGGAGGGGTGAAGCGCGAGAACGACGTTGAACGCCTCCTGCTCCTCTGCCGGAACGCCAGCGAAGAACCGCGCGAGAGCGTCGTACTCCTGGAAGTCACACTGCGGTCGTCCGCCGGTGACGTAGAGGAAGTCCGGGAGGAGCGCGACAAGCAACATCGGCCGCCCCGCCGGGAGCTCCAGCTCTCGGTAAAGCTCTTCGCGCAGCCGCGGCGCGTCCGCGGCTACCCTCGCCATCGCGTCGTCCGAAGGCGATCCCGTGAGGACCATGTTGTCGCGCGGAAGCCCGGCCTCGACGTAGTAGTCGCGCATCGCCTCGCTCTCCATCGCAATCGCGTCCGCCGCTCCGCTGTTGAACACCCACGGTTTCGGCGCCCCGAGACCGAGCGCCTCCATCGCGAGGATCCGGCCGGGCCGCGAGTACAGCAGGCGCAGCCCTTTGTGCGTCATCTGCCACTGCGGAAGCCATTTCGCCACGACTCGCGCCTGCCACCTCGGTTCGACATGGTGGAGCGGCGCTCCGCTGTAGACCTCCGCTTGCTCGAGGCCGTTCGACATCGTCGACGAGACGATCGCGCTGGGGATCCCCTCCCGGTGGAAGCCCTGGATGAACGCGGACGTCGAGTAGCCCGGCATGTCACCGCCGAGGACCGCGACGTCCGGACGGACCTCGCGCGCGATCGCCTTCGCGTTCGCGAGCGACGACGAGAGGGACTCGTAGGAATCGAGGAAGTCCGTGAGCTCCGAATCGCCCCGTTTGCCGATGGTCCGCTTCGCGAGCTTGACCGCGAAGCGTCCGATGCGCCGGCGGTCCGTCTGCTGGTGCTGCTCCACTTCGAGGAAGCAGGTGATGCCCCTGCTCCGCACAGCCGCGGCCATGTCGTGCATGCTGGGGTGCTGGTTGTCGGCTATGTAGAAAACGGCTTCGTTGCCCGCCGACCCGTGCAGCGCCTCTCCGAGCTGGGAGAGCTCGGTGAGCCAGGTCGGGTTGTGGACGACGATCAGCGCTTTCAACCCGCACACCTTCCCGTTGCGTTCGTGGTTTACCATGCGCCGGTCCTGATGCGACGCGCGCTGCTCATCTCGTTCGAGCCCGCCCACTTCGTCGAGCTGCGCCGCGTGGCGAAGCTCTTGCACGCTTCGGGCGTGTGGGAGCCCGTCGTCTACTTCGCGAAGAGCTTTTCCGACACGCCGGCCAAGATCCAAATCTGCCGCGCAGAAGGATGGGCCGTGCGCGTCGAAGAGGCGCCGATGGAGTCGCTGCCGGAGGGCTCCGGGCCGCCGCCGAAATCGTGGAGGGCCCATGTCCAGGCCGCGCTGCGTCCGCTCCCTGAGCCGGCGAAGGAGCCGCTGCGCCGGTTTCGCCGGCAGCTCCGCCGTTACCCCGTCTACAAGGCGATCCTCCGGGCAGCTGCCGCACGCGCCGCGAACGTCCTCCGCGAGGAACGCGCCTCGCTGCTCGTACTTCCGGAAGACAACCTCGAGCACCTGACGCCGGTCTTCGTGCGCGAGGCCGCGCGACTCGGCGTCGCGACGGCGATCGTCCCGTTCACGGTCGCGAACGCGCTCGAGCCCGCGCAGTCGTACTACGGCAATCCGTCCTACACCCTCGGCACGGCGAGCTCGTTCTTCATGCGTCTCTACCCGCAGTGGGTGATCGCGCATCGAGGCGCCCGCCTCGTCCGACTGCCCATCCTGGAAGCGCTCGCGATGGAGCGGATGGGCTATGGGCCGCCGCAACCGTGGATCCTCAACAGCGGATACGCCGACGCCATCGCCGTGGAGAGCGACGCGATGCTCGCGCACTATCGTGCGTGCAACCTTCCGGAGTCGCAGCTCGCGCCCACGGGCGCGCTGTACGACGACGTGCTCGCGGAGGCGATGCGCGAAGCGCCGAAGCTGCGGCAAGAGCTCGGACTCGACGCACGCCCGATCTTCCTCTGCGCGCTGCCACCCGACCAGTTCAAGATGGCACTGCCGGGACCGTGCGAGTTCTCGACGCATGTGGACCTCGCGCGCGAGTGGATCTCGACGCTCTGCGCCCACCCGGAGGTCCAGGTCGTCGTGAGTCTCCATCCGCGCACCTCTGCGGCGGAGATGGCCTTCCTCGAAGGACTCGGCGCGAGAATCGCTCCCGTCGACATCGCCCGGTTGATCCCGTTGAGCGATATCTTCGTCGCGAGCGTCTCGGCGACGATCCGCATGGCGATCGCGTGCGGGAAGCCGGTCATCAACTACGACGTCTATCGATATCGCTACACCGACTACTCGGGCGTGCCCTCCGTCTTGACGATGGAGACGCTCGACGAGTTTCGTGCAGCCGTCGCGCGGCTAGCGAAGGATCCCGCCGCGCGCGCCGCGGCGACAGCTCAGCAGCGCGCGATCATGGAGACCTGGGCGCGCCTAGACGGCCGCGCCGGCGAGCGAATGCTGGCGCTCTTCGACCGCCTCGTCTCTGCCCGCGCGAAGGTGCCCGCGTGAAGCGCGCCCTCCTCGTCTCGTATCTCTCGACGCACTTCATCGAGCTTCAGCGGGTCGCGCGGATTCTCGCCGCGTCCGGAAAGTGGGAGCCCGTCTTTCATTTCGCACGTCCGTATCCCGAGTCGGGAGCCAATGCGGCGGCGGCGAAGGCGGACGGATGGTCGTGGACGTCGACAACCGCGCTTCCCGAGGCCAGTGCGGCAAGCGCGGCATCGCTGGCGCCGTCATCGCATTCCACGATCCGTTCGACGTTTCGCGCGCTGCCCGCACCCGTGAAGCGGCTCGCGCGATGGACCTGGTTCTATCCGCGAGGCCGGCGCCGCTATCGGCTCCTCGTCGAAGCCGCGTCGAAGGTTCTCCGGGGACACTCGCTGCTCGTCCTCGCAGAGGACAACGTCGACTACCGCACCTCCGTTTTCGTTCGCGCGGGACACGACGCGGGCATTCCCTCGGTGATCGTGCCATTCACGGTCGCCAACGCGCTCGAGCCTGCCGAGGCGTACTTCGACAACGAGCCCCGGCAGCTCACCGGCATCGACGAGGCGTTCGCTCGCCGCCACCCGCAGTGGGTCTTCGAGCATCGTGGCAGGAAGCTCCTTCGCCTCCCCGCAGCTGAAGCGCTCGCCACGGAGCATCTCGGCCTTGCACCGCCACTTCCGTGGATCCTTCACAGCGGCCGCGCCGATGCGATTGCGGTCGAGAGCGACGCGATGCTCGAGCACTACCGCGCCTGTGGGATTCCCGAAAAACAGCTCGTCGTCACGGGAGCGCTGTACGACGACGCGCTCGCGGCAGCGCTCCGCAACGCGCCGGCGCTTCGCAGCGAGCTCGGCCTCGATGAGCATCCGGTCATCCTCTGCGCGCTTCCACCGGACCAGATCCCCGGACGCGAGGACCGCGTCGAGTTCCCGACGTACGAGGCTCTCGCTCGCCACTGGATCACGACGCTGACTGCGACGGGCCATCAGGTCGTCGTGAGTCTCCATCCGCGCACTCCGCGGGAATCGATGCGGTTCCTCCAGGAGCTCGGCGCGAGAATTCCCTCCGTCGACGTCGCTCAGCTCCTTCCACTCTGCGACCTCTTCGTCGCGAGCGTTTCCGCGACGATCCGGATGGCGATCGCGTGCGGGAAGCCCGTCGTGAACTACGACGTCTACCGCTACCGCTACACGGACTACGTCTCGATCCCGGGGGTGACGACGATGGAAGATCGCGCCGGATTCGAGAGCACCATTCGCCGTCTCACGAGCGACCCCGCTGTGCTCGCGGCTGCGGCGGCGCCCTCGAGCACGTCATCGCGATGGGGACGTCTCGACGGACGCGCCGCGGCACGGATGCTGGCGCTCTTCGATCGGCTCACGGAGAAATCCGCGTGAACGCACGCGGGCTCGCGGTCCTCTATTTCGCGCACCAGGCAATCCCCGCGATCGCTGCCGCACACGCATGGCGAGCGCGGCAGCGACTTCCGGCCGACAGCGAGCTGATCCTCCTCCTCGACCACCCGCCCGGCTGGCCGCCGGCGCGAATCGCCGAAGCGAAGGCGCTCCTCGACGCGCTCGCGTCGCCGTTTCCGTTCGTGCGGACGATGTTGCCGGACGCCGCACTCCAGCAACGACTGGTCGCGAGCTCCCGCCCTCTGCGCAGCTCGTCGCGCGCGGTCGCAGGGATGCTCGGGGACACGCCCATCCGCGAGCTCTACTACCCGCACGACATGACGTTCGCTCCGCAGATCCTCGCCTACGCGTTTCCGGATGCGTCGAGGGTCTGCTTCGGCGACGCGCTCGGCGTGGTCTACAGCCGGCGCTACTTCGAGCAGATCTCGTTCTCGCCGCTGCGACGCGCGCTGTTTCGCGCGCGCCGTGCCGCCGCGACCGCGCTTGGCTGGCTCCCGCCGTTCCGCGACGCGCACGCGGCGGTGCTCGTGCTCCCGGCCGATCCAGGCGGCGACTACCTCGCAGGGAAGGACCTCTTCGTTCCCGCGCGCGAGGACGTGAGGTCGCTTCTCGTCGCGATGAGCGCTGCCGTTCTGGGACTCGCCGACGAGACCGCCCGTTTCCTCGCCACGCCGGGTCCACACTTCGTGATGCTGCTCGGCAACCTCACCGAAGCGGGGATCACCTCCGCCGACTCGGAAGTCGAGCTCTTCCGGCGAGCGATTGAGCGGCACGCCCCAGCCGGCGCGTCGGTGCTGCTCAAGCCGCATCCGGGCGCCGATCCCATCCGCACGCAGCGCCTCAGCGCGGCGTTGCCGGGCTTCCGCGTCTCCGTGTTTCCGCAGGCGCTCGTGCCGATCCCGATCGAGATCGCGTTCTCCCTCGTCGAGCGCTCGACGATCCTCTCCCTTTCCTACGCGTCGATCTCGCTTCGCTACCTGTACGCGAAGCCGGTGATCCACGTCCTCGACCAGGGACTCATCGACGAGTGGACGCTTCCTGGTAAACGCGTCTGGATGAGCGAGAGCAATCGGCAGTACCTCGCGATCCTCGAGGCGCTCGACGGCTGGGACGGATCGAGCCCGCTGCTCAGCGGGCCGCCGAGCTAGAAGCCGCGGGCCTTGCGCAGCTCTTCGTGGCGGCCGACGTCCATCCAGTCGCCCTCGAGGACGTGCGCGCCGACGGCCAGCTTCTTCGAGAGGCACGTCTCGAAGAGCTGCGTGATCGGGTACTCGCGGTCCTTCGGGATCATCCGCAGCGCCTTCGGCGACAACACGTAGATGCCCGCGTTGATCAGCATCTGCTCGGTGGGCTTCTCGCGGAACGCGAGGAGCCGGTCGCCGCGAACTTCCGCGACGCCGAACGGCACCTCCACCTGGTAGGGACGGAGGCAGCTCGTCGCGACGTAGTCGCCGGCCGCGTGGAAGTCGAGGATGCGCCCGATGTCGGCCTGCGTGACGAGGTCGCCGTTCATCACGAGCACCGCGTCGTCCGACGGTGGCAGCAGCGAAAGCGAGCCGCCCGTGCCCATCGGCTTCTTCTCGCGGATGTAGGAGATGTGGCATCCGAAGTCGGAGCCGTCCTTGAAGTGCCGCTCGATCACTTCGCCGAGGTAGTTGATCGAGAGGGAGATCTCGCGGATTCCGTAGCCGACGAGGTGCAGCACGATGCGCTCGAGGATCGGGCGGCCGGCGACCGTGAGCATCGGCTTCGGGATGTGCTCGGTGAGCGGACGCAGCCGCACACCCTGCCCGCCCGCCATGATCACCACGCGGTTCGGCCGCGGCACCGCGCCGATCAGTTCGTGCAGCAGGTGGAGTCCCACCATGATCCCGCGCGAGTCGAGCACCGGGATCTGCGAGATGTTGCGAATGCGCATCGTGTCGAGGACCTCGGCGCGTCCGACGTCCGGACCGACCGAAATGAACGCGCGACGCATCACCTGCGACGCCGACGACTTCTTCCCGAGCGGCATCCCGCCGAGGATCGCGCGGCGCACGTCGCCGTCGGAGAGAGTGCCGATCACGCGGTTCTTCGGGTCGACCACGAACGCGAGCTCGATGCCGCCCTGCTCGATGACGTCCATCGCCTCGAGCAGCGTCGCTTCGGGAGCGAGCGTGTGCCGCCCGAGGTCCGCCGTCTTGGAGATCCTCTTCGTCGCGTTCGTCCGGTTTCGCGTCTTCATCTGGCGGGAACTCCCTTCACCAGCGCGCCGTCGGGAACGTCTTTCACGACGACTGCGCCCATGGCCACGAGGGCCCGGGATCCAACCCGTACGTGATCCCGAACGCAAGCGCCCAGCCCGATGTGCGCGCTCGCGCCGACCGAAGCGGCGCCGCCGAGCGTGGCGCCCGGCGCGATGTGCACGAACGCGCCGAGGTCGACATCGTGCTCGACCGTCGCTCCGCTGTTCACGACCGCATGCGGGCCGATGCGTGCGCCGCTGTTCACGGTCGCTCCCGCGAGGATGACGGCGCCCTCCTCGACGACCGCCGTCGGTGACACCCACGCGCCCGCGTGAACGACCTTCGCGAATCCGGCGACCGACGCGACGAGCTTGGTCACGATCCGCTCGCGCACGATCGATCCGGGCGTCGGCCCGACGGACACGAGCACGAGCGCCTTCGGGTGCTTCGCGAGGGCGTCGTCGTCGCCGAGGCGCGGAAGCCCGAGGCGCGTCACGGTCTCCTCGCACGGCTCTGGATCGACGAAGCCGATGAGCTCGAACAGATCGGGGCGCGAGCGCACCGCCTCCGCGACGACGCGGGCGTGCTCGCCGCCACCGACGAGAATCACGGACTGCGTCTTCGGGTGCGCGGCCCGCTTCGGCGCGGCCTTCGCCTTCTTCTTGCGCGCACTCACCGGACCTCCAAAGAGTGGAACTTCTTCCGCGCCGGCTTGGGGATCTTCCACGACGCGATCGCCTCGACGATGCGAGGCGCCGCCGGTCCCGCCGGATAGTGGCCGGGCACGTTCCTCATACGAGCGCGATGGTCGTCGCCGAGCGCGCGCCGCAGCGCCGCCTCGATCGCCGCCGCCTCGGGCGCCGCGTCGGCGACGTGCTCCGTGCGAAGCCGCCCCCGCTGCCGATCGCCGATGTTCACCACGGGAAGTCCCGCGGCCGGTGCCTCGATGATCCCGCTCGACGAGTTGCCGATCACGGCGGCCGCGATGCGCAACAGGCCCCAGTAGTTCTTCTCGCCGAGCGCGTCCGACACGACGACGTTCTTTCGCCCCTTCGCCCACGCGGTCCAGTGCGCACGGATGACGGCGCCGCCGGCGTCGGAGTTCGGCTGCGTGATCACATACGTCGCGGGCACCTTCTCCATCGCGGAAGAAAGCGCGGCGACTTCGGCCGACTCGTTCCCGCCGAGCGTCGTCGCGTGCAGCGTGACCGCCACGACCGGATCCGCCAGCGTGATGCCCAACGCCGCTTCGAGCGCGGTGCGATTCGGAAGATCCGCACGGTGCAAGTTGTCGAGACCGGCGGCGCCCACGACGACCACCGTTTCCGGCGGCTCGCCCATCTGCCGCACGCGGCTCGCGTGTTGCTCGTGCGAGACGAGGTGCAGGTGCGAGAGCTTCGTCAGCGCGTGGCGGAACGCGTTGTCGATCGCGCCCTCGGACTCCTCGCCGCCGTGCAGGTGCACGATCGGAACGCCCGCCATCGTCGCGGCGAATCCTGCCGCCAGTGTCTCGTACCGATCGCCGAGCAGCACGATCGCGTCCGGCGTCTCCTTCGCGATCGCCGCGCTCACATTCGTCACCGCTCGCGCGGATTCTTCGGGAGGCGACGGCGCGTCGCCGAGGATCTCGAGCTCGGCCGTCACGGGAACTTCCGCGCGCACGAGGTCGACCGTGCGGCCGAACGCCTTCGAGAGATGCATCCCGCCGGCCCACACGCCCAGCGTGAAGCGCGCGTCGTCGCGCATCGCCAGCGCGGTGCTACGCAGGATCCCCCAATCCTGGCGGCCCGTCGTGACGATCGCGATGCGGCGCCGTTCAGCCAAGGTGCGCCTCCTCGAGGAGATCGCCGGAGCCGATCGCCCTCGCGAGCTTGCGGCCGAGGATCGCCGCGAGCCGTACGGGAGACACGCCCGTGCCGGGACGCAGCGCGATCAAATCGCCGGCCGCGATCACGTGGCCGGCCGGAAGATCGCGAGACGCGTGCAGGCTCTTCCGTGCAGCCGCGCGCAGCGGAATCTCCGCGGGGCGCGGCACCTTCACGCCGTCGCCACGCGCCGCTTCGACGACGCGGATCGCCCGCACCATCTCGGTGAGCTCGCCCGGCTCGAGAGACGCCTTGTGG
>Ga0163152_10003489_pt1 | contig 20376 bp, 23 predicted proteins | sample OliLakLV19MP8IB2_FD_148635 | JGI IMG/M metagenome (GOLD analysis project Ga0163152, IMG submission 148635) | Freshwater microbial mat bacterial communities from Lake Vanda, McMurdo Dry Valleys, Antarctica - Oligotrophic Lake LV.19.MP8.IB-2 | ecosystem: Environmental > Aquatic > Freshwater >...
TGTTTGTGCGGCGACAATGAAGGAAAGCCTAGGGTTGCGGCGAATTGTGCGAACGCTTGGGAAGCGAGCTGGGTCATGGCGTTTGGGGGGCTTCAGACTCGAGTGCTCCGCCCGTTCCTTTGTTCGTCGTATTTGCGATAGCCTCGATACTCTGCGCGGCATCGTATGGATTAGATGCTCCGCCGGCCGTCTGTTCCGTAGTATTTTCCTCTGGTACCGCGTTTATATCGGTGAGTTCCTCCGTTACTACTGTCTCCGATGGAGAAGCAGTACTAGCGACCGCCCTCTGCACAGAAGTGTCATCAGCATCTGCAGGCTCTCCGCGTCCTAGGGTTCGTCGGATAGGTTGGTACTCTCTGTTTTGCTGCTCAGCGATGCTCAAGAAATCGGTTACACGTGCTGTGCCGATGACTGGCTCTCGTTCGAGAACTTCTGTTTCGGTGATAGAAGTTAACGGTCGTTGGCTGCGGAGATTGTTCTGTCCAGCGTCAGCCTGCTCCTGCATTGAGCGTTGATGCTGTCCCGCCGCAAAATGGGCTACTGGGAGAACGGCCCCTAGCCCTCCTAAACTTGAGAAGGCAAAAATAAGGGCGAGTCCGAGCTTCTTACGCTTGAGAGGAGGAAGGCTTTCAACTTTCTTTGAAAATATTCCGGGCCATATACTTTTCTCTACTTCGAGTCGACGCTTCTCCAGACCCACTCTTGCCGTGACGGCAGCATCTTCTCCTTTGACCGCAAGTACTTCTTGTACATATCTAGCAGTCGCAGCGTCAAATTCTGTCCGTTTCGATTCCAAGAACATCTCGCGATCATGGCGGTCTTCCTCGTTAGATGCTTGGCTACGACCGAGGGTAAACGCATCGATATACAGCAGTTCCTCATGTAAATATATTCTATGCGCGGTATCCATACGCATCTCGGCAAGTGCTTGCGCTGCCTCTTGGTCGTGCTCCGTCTCTGGGCCCGATCCAAAGTCAACGAGGTCAGCCTTTTTCTTAAGTCGTGGCCACGGATTTTCTTCGGAAGTATATTCATTTTCAGTTACTGTCGCTAGCTTAGGACTACCAGCTAGTTCTCGCTTTATTATTCGAACTTCTGGTGTGGCTGCACGCGCTGGAGGCTTGAGATACGCGACCCACGTATCGATACTGTCGAGACTTGCTTGGGCCTCAGGGCGAATCTCAGCTGCGGTATCAAGCCACGCCTCGCGCGTAAGCAGCTCTCTTCGGACTACTGCGGCGATATGGGCAAGCTTGGATGCCGCTGTCTCGGCTGATATTACGTCCTCTCCTTTCTTCTTATCCCCAAGATAGGCGAGGGTATAGTCAATATCGATCCGAGATTTTTTAATATTTTCGTACAGGTTCGACATGGCGAACGGTATCTCTCCCTGAGTCACGGCTTTGCCGTAGGCTTTCTGGAGCCTAAGAAGGTGCGTAACAAGCGGACCTATCTCTTTCTTGAGCCGGGAAATGTTTTTTTTGTAGTCGAGGTTATGATCCGGCCCCTCCTTACTTCGGTGTCGGTCTCTCTCTACCTCGGGTGCGCGAGTCATATTTATGTTGATTATGACCTTAGGCAGCCGTTAAAGCAAACCCATATTGTGGTACTGTCTTGATGTGAAAATCTATATCACCGGCGCCTCAGGAACAGGGAAGACGAGCATCGCACGGGAACTCGCGGCGCGAGGCATCCCAGCGCTTGATATGGATAGCATCTGCCATCGGGAGCATCGCGAAACCGGCAAGGAAGCTGGGTGGGAACCAGGCAAGACCGATGAATGGTATGAATCCCACGGCTGGGTCTGCAACGTCGATTCCTTGGAGGACTTCCTGGCGCGAAACCAGACGGCGGTCGCGGTCGGCCTCTCTTCCAACCAGGATGCCTATCTCCCGTTGTTCGATAAGGTGTTCGTGCTCTACGCGAGCCCTGAGGTCATCATCGAGCGCCTGAACGCGCGGACCGATAATGAGTACGGGAAGCATCCCAACGAGCAGCAGCGCCTGCTTAGCTGGCATCGCTCGTTTGAGAAGGAGATGGCAGACCGAGGAGCGATACCGATCAACACGGAGCGTCCGCTCTCAGAGACGGTCGAGGATATCCTCTCGAAGATTAGATAGAGCGAATCTCTATCCGCTGCGGCCACGGAAAGGGTTCCATGCCTTCTTCCAATTCAAGGGTGCCTTCTGCCTGCATGCCTTTGACGCGCCCGTCGAGATACTCTTTCCAGACGACGAATCTCCCATCCTTCACTTTGCCAATAATCGCGTCACTCACCACCTCGCGCTTGCCAGTCTCTTTCTTGGTCGTGGCGAATTGCCACTCGACCGCGACATCGTTCCCATCGACGACAATCGTGTGGAGATAGACTTTGGTATCCGTATACGCGTCGCGGAAGAAGCGTAAATCTTCGAGCGTCTGCTCTTTGTTCAGGCGTCGGCCTGGATACGCGAAGATCACATCCTCGTGCAAGAGGGAGGCGAGCAGCTCCTCATCTCCGGTTTCCCATGCGCGCGCATGATCTTCTACCATCCGGACGATCGCTGCTTCCTTCGCATGGCTGGCAGCCTCTGTTACTGCCACCCCAATCGCGATGCCTATGACAATGATGAGCGCACCCCACAGCAGATGTTTTTTCATGCCTGGAGTATAGCGTTCTCGTGCTATAAAGCACGTACTCTATGCCTAAAAAGAAACCGCGATTCACCGTAAAGAAGTACCGGCTCCGTGCCGGGCGCTCTCGCACCGGGCTTGGGCTCTTTGCCCAAGAAGATATCCCGAAGGGAGCCTGCATCGTCGAGTACAAGGGCCGGAAGATTTCCGAGAAAGAAACGACGACTAGTCGTAGCAAGTATCTCTTCGAGGTGAACAAGAAGAAGACGATAGACGGGTCCGTGAAATCGAACATCGCCCGCTACATCAACCACTCCTGCCGCCCTAACAGCGAGATAGAGATCTCTGCCGAGCGCGTCTTCGTCCTGACACGCCGGAAGGTCAAGGCAGGAGAGGAGCTCAACTATGATTACGGCAAGGAGTATTACGAAGAGTACATCAAGCCGGTAGGATGCAAATGCGATAAGCACCTCGGCAATTAAAAAACACCCCTCGCGCGAGGGGTGTTTTCCTTATCCTCTCTTCTTCTTGGATGCGCGCTCCTTGAGCATCGCTTCCTTGATAGCGCGGCGCTTTGCCGTCTTGTGAGGATGCTTGCGCGGCTTCTTCGGGGTGACCCCGTGCTTGCTGGTTGCTGCCATAGATATCTGTATTAGGTGTGGTCAGTAGGATACCATGCTGCGTCCGTAAACTGTATCTTCATCGACAATCGGGTATATTCTGGCTACATGCCCGAGAATCAGATTCATCTCCCCGCGCTGCGGTTCGGTGCGGTCATTAACGCCGCAAGCGGCGGCACGGATGACTCGACGCAGGAGAAGCTGGAAGCGATCTTCGAGGAATCCCGCATCCAGGGAGCCAGGATATGGCGCGTAGAAGCAGGGGGCCTGGATACGGCTCTTACGGAGGCGCTGGCGGCCGGCCTCGACGTGCTCGTGGTGATTGGGGGAGACGGAACCATACGCAGCGCTGCGGAGCGAAGCACGATGGACGGCCCTATTCTCATTCCGCTCCCTGGAGGCACCATGAATATGCTCCCGAAAGCCCTGTATGGGGATCTGGGGTGGGAAGAAGCGCTACGCCTCATCTTCAAGGATCCGTTCGTGCGGACGCTCTCTGGCGGAAAGATAGGGAAGGAGCAATTCGTCATCGCGGCGATTCTCGGCGCCCCGGCGCTATGGACGAAGGCGCGCGAGGCACTGCGCGAAGGGGAGCTGGTCACCGCACTTGAGGAGAGTCAGCACGCGCTCGATAGCATGTTCGCCTCCAAGATCAACTACACGTTCAATGAGCTGCATACCGGCAGCGCGGAAGCGGTATCGGTAATTTGCCCCCTGATCTCGACGACTTTAGCAGACGACCGGGAGGTGCTCGAGGCGGCAGTGATTGATCTGGACGGGGCAGCAGGAGTCCTCGAGCTAGCGGGTGCTGCTGCTTTCGGCGAGTGGCGCGACTCGCAGAACGTGGGAATCGTGCACACCAAGAGCGTCACGGTCACGTCCGATCAGGAGATACCCATCATCGCTTCCGGAGAAAATTTTGAGGACAAGAAAAATTTTCTCAAAAAGATTGGCTCGAACCCCCTCCTCGCGAAAAGGGCTCTGCATTTCTTTCCGAAAAAATCTTGGGAAATCCTTTTGAATTCTTGGGATTCCGCCACTCCCGCCACACTCACTCGCGCTTCGCGCGAGCCGAATTTTGGGCTTCATACTAACTGGCTCGACATGGTGGCTGAGATAGGAACCTTTTGGAAACTGGATCCCTTGGCCGCCTACCTGCCGAATTTGAAGGATGGGTTGTATCCGGTGGTACGGCCGACGAGGGAGGAGTTGGCGAGAGTGTAATAAAAAGACCCCTAGATTTGCTCGTCCAAGTTTTACTTGCTATTTTTTCTCCGTAATCTTATACACTTTTCCTTTCGAGTCGTATGTCGTCCATGTACCATCAGGCTCTCCGTTCTTGAAGGTGCCTGATCGTTTGAGAGTTCCATCTGGGCGATACCACTCCCAATATCCGTTAGGCGTACTATCCTTCATTTTTCCTTTTGACCATATTGTCTTGCCGTTCGCATGGTACTTGATGGTAAAGCCGCGAATGATTGATGTTTTCTTTGTAGGAATTGTTTTCTTCATATATTTATATTATACCTTTGTCTTTTGTTGGTCCCCACTGCCAATGTGGTTTTTCTCCTTTCTTGTAACAAATACGAATAAGCGTTGCTGTGAGGATAGTAACCGGCAAGATAAAAGTAAAAACGATTTCGCGTGTAGGAGAATTTCCGTCGATAGTAAGAGCGAAAAGTGTAACCGCTATAACATACACAAGAATCACGAGCCATCCTTGCCAAGTCACAGGAACCCAACCCCAACCGTAGAGCTTGGCTTTGAACCAGAGATGCTTCGGATTGTCTTTGAGATATGCAATATATTCTTTGATCATGTGTGTATATTTTAGCAGAAAACGTCAAAGTGCATACTGTACTATGCGAAAAAGACCTTTTCTGCATAGTACAGAATTATTACTATGCGAAATAGGTATTTTGACCACTAAATAAACTGTACTGGTCAAAAAGTATGTTTTTTGACCACTGTACTGTGCAGAAAACCTCTTTTTTGCACAGCACAACGTGATTAGTGTGCAAAAAGGAACATTTTGTCCAACAGATCATCTGTACTGGACGAAATCGGTACTTTTTGTCCAGTACAGTGTGCTTATTTAGGTCTCTCTCCATTTAACATCCTCTCAAATGCCTCAAGGTTACCCATTGCGTCGTTGACCGGATGATGGTCGTGCTTCGTCACCCGAAGTCTTTTCCAAGAAGATGCATCTGTGAAGTCTCCGATTAAACCAGCGTAAAAATCTCCAATCCTTCGTGCAGAATATCCAAATGGGTTATTTCCAATGGTCCGGTGAAAGCCGTCATTGATCCACTGCCAATCAAAAGCGGGATTATCACTCACAAACTTCGGTCGCTCTTCGCTGCACACTTCCCGTAGCCACCTATCGAAGTTTTCAAATACTTCTTTTTCGTCGGGGACCACACCAGTAGGAATCTTGATGTTGGGATTTTCCGCTGACGGTTCTCGTTCTACGATAAGACCGTGAAAAGTAGTCTTTGACGGATATGCGACAGCACCAAACTCACTGAGCTTACCCATGCTCGGACACTTGCCTGTAGCCTCGCAGTCTACGAAGATTAGGTTTTTAAGATTATTGATATCCATGGCAACATTTTAACTCTGATGAAGAAATATAAAAAGATTAGCGAATGAGAGCTTAAAATAAGTGTCCATCCACTAGACTTCCCGAGCTATTCTCGGTATGTTCGTGTTCATGACAGATTTTAGTAAAAATAAATGTGATACATGCGGCGGAATTGAGATTATCCAAGTTGAATATCCCCATGATCACCCAGAGCATTATGACGGCATAAGCGAAACGGTCTGTATGACCTGTGCTGTACGTATTGGTAGGTGGTCCGGAAAAAAGCTTGGTATTGGTGAGTATGAAAAAAGATACGGGTTAAGTAAATTTAAACGTAACCTCATTAGGTAGCTTTATTTTGAGAAGTTTAAGCGGTCGCGTGTTGGTCTGGAAACTATAGTTTTCCACAGCAAAACTTGTACTTGTTTAGTAAAATTAGTTATAATATGTTTACTAAACAAATTTATCGTATGTAAGTAAAGGATTTTATATATCTTTGTTTAGTAAATATAAATATGCCCAATAAAACAAACAAAGTTTCAGCATACGATAAGACTCTTATTGACCTAATTGTCTCAGGTCTGAAAAAGAGAAATGACGAAGTTGAGGCTTATGCCCTAATCTTATCTAGATTAATTAAAAATGCAGAACCAGAACTAGCTAAGAAAATAATTTTTACTTTAAGTTCACACTCCTTGAATCCATCTTTTACTAGAGGTGTAAACAGTCCTATCCCTACTGATTCAGATAGCCGATTGGATATGGCAACAATCGTAACTCCAGATATAGATAAAAACTCTTTCCCAATATTAAGTCCAGCCTTGAAAGATGTGGTCGATAGTTTTTTACAGGAAAGAGAGCAAATTTCTCAACTGCTTGATAGAGGCATCAAACCATCAACAGGATTACTTTTGACAGGAATGCCTGGTACTGGCAAAACAATGTTGGCTAGATATATAGCTTCCGCTTTAAATAAAAATCTTATTATTTTAGATTTATCTACAAGCATTTCAAGCTTGTTAGGTAAGACGGGACAGAACCTAAAGAGGGTTTTAGAATACGCACGGCAAAGCTCCGCCGTCCTTTTGCTTGATGAGTTTGATGCAATTGCCAAAAGACGAGACGATTCTACAGACTTAGGAGAGATTAAGAGAGTTGTAAATGTGCTATTGATGGAGTTGGAATCATGGCCAGTCTCTTCGGTTGTAATTGCAACTAGTAATCATCCTGAGCTATTGGACCGAGCCATCTGGAGACGCTTTGATCACGTTTTAGAACTTGGGTTGCCAGAGCATGGTGAAAGAATAGAGATTTTGACGAAAGAGCTCGGTGATTTTCTAGGAAAGAAAGACATTTCTTTTATTCCTGCTATTGCTGGACTTCTGGTCAATAGAAGTCCTGCTGATCTTTGCCGCCTTTCAGAAAATATAAAACGAAGAGTTGTCTTGAAAAATGAAGATGTTTCAAAAGCTATTTTGCATGCTGTAGAGCTTTACACTAAGGACAAGGAAACTAAAGGAAAATTCTGTGTGCTTGCTAAGCAAATGCTTGGAAATGAAATAACCGTAAGAGATCTAGCTGAAATTACTGGATTTAGTCCTGGTGGAGTTCAATACCATCTAACAAAACAGGAATAATATGGAAAATAACCGCAGACCAATTCTCTATAAAGGAGAAATATATACAAAGGCTATCACTAAAAAAGCGGGAGGTTCTGCAAAAGAACCAGGCGTTTCTTATGATGTTGCAAAGACAAAGATTTTGTCTGATATCGCACATACAAAAGAAAAGCTGAACAGTATTTCTTCAGACAAGAAACTGCCAAATGAATTTGTGGTATGCCTTAGAATGTCTCCGGAGTTTTCTGCAAAAAGTTATTATCCAGGTGACCTTTTTTCCACTGTTTCAGCTAACGGTGAAGTAGAAGAGATTGGTTCAAGAATTTGGAGAGAAAAAGGAGATGACGAGAATGGTATAGAGGAAACAGGAAAATTATTCTTTATAAGAACTACAACAAGAGGTTTGGATGTACTTGAAGATAAACTAAATCAGGACGAGATTTCAGTTACAAAGGGATTTGCATATGATGTAAGAAAGATCAGGTCGCTAGATACCCTGGAATCAGAAGAACAAATCCTTGGTATACCAAATGAGTGGACTGAGGGCAGACTAGAAGCTGTTCTCCATCCTTTTGAAAAAGATAAAGAGAAAGCTTTGACGAGTTTTATGGAGTTGCTAGAAAAATCAGGTGTTGATTTAGACAAAGTTCGATATAAACAATATGATTCGGGTATTACATTTGTTAGCTTATACGGAACAAGAGAAACAATTGCTGGTGTATCTGAGTATAATCCTTTGAGAACACTCCACCCCATGGATCTTAGAGACTTGCCGACTATAAGTAGAGGCGGCTCAATCAGTGGAGGTCCAACTCCTGCTCAAGGGCCCGAATCAGATGTGGTAGTTGGTATATTTGATGGAGGTGTAAAAAACGATAATCCTTACTTGCAGAATTTCGTAGAAAACATTGCCTTAACCCAGGCGCCTCCTAGTGATGAATATATAAATCACGGTACTCAAGTATCTGGAGCGGTTTTGTTTGGGGCTATTAATTCCTATTCAGCAACAGACACTTTACCTGTACCAAAAGTCAGCGTAAAAAGTTTTCGAGTACTTCCTGTTCAAAATATTTCTGACCCAGATTTGTATGAAATTATTGATGAGATTGAAGAAACTGTACCCCTCAATCCCCATATAAAAGTTTGGAACTTGAGCCTTGGTCCAAAAGGGCCAATAGTAGACGATTTGATTTCAAGATTTACTTTTTCCTGTGATTTGCTCAGTGCAAAACTCAATGTTTTGTTTACCGTTGCGGTTGGGAATGATGGACACTTAACTGGAAGTGCTGGAAGAATTCAAGCACCGTCTGATATGGCAAACGGATTAGGAGTTGGATCTTACACAAAAAAAGATGGCAAGCTCATTAGAGCTCCTTACAGTTGTCGCGGTCCAGGGCGTGAGGGTAACAAACTAAAGCCTGATTTGTTAGCATTTGGAGGTTGCGACCAGCATCCAATCCATCTTGTTGCTCATAATTTAAACGAAAAAAGCTGGAATCAAGGAACGAGCTTTGCTAGTCCGATTGTGGCGGGATACGCAGGCCAGTTGATTGGTCACAGCGGTGATGCAATTGACCCACTTGTTGCAAGAGCGCTGTTGATTCATAGTGCAAATTCAGATGAGAAGAAACATAGCAATGAGATTGGTCACGGCATCTTAGCAGAAACAGTAGATGAGATTGTGACATGCAAAAGCAATTCATATACGTTGATTTACAAAGGTGAATTGTTACCAAAGAAATATGCGGAATTCACAATCCCTTGGGATGATTCCATTGATAGAGGGAAAGTAAATTTTCGATGGACCATTGCTGTTTCAACGGCAATTGATCCCCAGAGCCCCGATGACTACACGGCGTCTTCTGTAGTAATGAGTCTTTATCCAAATTCAAAAAAGTTTGGTTTTATAAAACGCGGTGAGACTAAGCAAGTGCTTGATCTGCGAACGGATTCTGCTCAGGCTCAAGCACTCATAGCTACTGGCTGGAAGCAGTCAGATTTTCCAGTAGCTGACTCTGCGCCAACACCCTATGCGCCTGAAGATGAACTTAGGGCAGATTTAAAGTGGGACAGTGTAGATACTCGAACTTTGGGTAAGAAAATTGAAAATATTGATAATCCCTTCTTTCATATACACGCATTTGAGAGAGGTACGAGATATAAAAATCGAAAGATTAGATTTGCCGTAATACTCACAGTCGAGAGTTCAGATGAATCAATTGATGTGTACTCAAAGATTGTAAATAAATATGACGCACTTGTACCGATTAAGATTGATGTTCAGGCTGAAGTGCGGATTGCTGCTAATTAATATTCTTTACTAGACTTCCTCGGACCTTCTCGGTATGTTCGTGTACTGTGGACGAAGACATGGAAGCGGTCCTCAAGGCTGCCACACAAGTAAGGTTTCCGACCAACCGATACGAAATGCTGAATCGGCTTTCATCTCTTCCAGAACCTAAAGCAAAAATGAAGAAGGCTCTGAAAGATCGCATGAGACACCTGGCAGCCGCTTACATCTCGCTGGCAAGTTTTGTAGACGATGATGAAGTAGAGGTGATATTTAAAAACAAGAAAAGCAGACGTAGTAAAGCCATCTTCAAAAGGGTCCTGAATGATATCGAAAGTGCCCGAAAGCAAATGAAGAAATTCAAGCTGTTGGACTAAAAAGCCGTGAATTTAAAAATACTTGAGGTCAAGTAAGTCATTTGAGCTGAAAAATGTTAAAATATAAAACATGCGAGTTAGCCACAGAGAAAAAATCATACAAGAGTTTCTTCCAGGACTATCTCCGGTCGCCTCAGCCGTGGAAGAATTGGCCCAGGCGTCTATCGATGACCGTGGAGCAATTTTTACGCGCAAAGAAGTAGTCAATTTTATACTTGATTTGGTTGGGTATGTACCGTCGATGAAGTTACAAGAAGCTCGACTTTTAGAACCGTCATTCGGTCATGGAGATTTTTTAATACCGGCGATAGAACGCTTATTGGATTCTGTTCAAAAACAAAAAATAAAGCTAAACGCTCAGTTGCTCATAAACAGTATTCGTGGAGTTGAGTTACATGCGCAATCTTTTGATAAAACAAAAACAAAAGTACTTGATCTACTTTTGAAAACAGGTATTGATTCGAAAGATTGTAACGAAATAGTTAAAGCGTGGTTTGTGCAGGGCGACTTTCTCCTGACTTCATTCAATTCTTCTTTTACACATGTTGTAGGAAATCCACCTTATATACGGCAAGAAATGATTCCAGGAGCTTTATTGCTGGAATACCGACGTCGTTTTGAAACAATATATGATCGAGCAGATATTTACGTTCCGTTCATGGAGCATTCACTGAGTTTATTGAGTGAGGGTGGAGTTTTAGGATTTATCTGCGCGGACAGATGGATGAAGAATAAATATGGTGGTCCATTGCGTGACCTTGTAGCAAGAAAGTTTCATTTGCGAATGTATATCGATATGGTTGGTACCGCTGCCTTCCACTCAGATGTGATTGCGTATCCGGCTATCACAGTTATTGCCAATGAACCTTCTGGTCCAACTTATCTTGCAAAGAAACCAGAAATTGATTTTGTTGTTCTGCAGCAACTGGCTCACTCACTCACTGAAGGAAACCTAGTTGGTAAGCCAACAATAAAAACAGCTACCATCGGTGATGGTCCATGGGCTCTAGAAGAATCAGAAGCTCTTACCTTGGTCCGAAGATTGGAAGCAGAATTTCCTACATTAGAAGAAACGGGCTGTAAAGTCGGTATTGGTGTTGCTACAGGAGCAGATAATGTTTTCATTGATGCATTGGAGAGTCTAGATGTAGAGCCTAGTAGAAAGCTCCCACTTATCATGACGAAGGATATTCGCGGAGGAAATATCGAATGGAAAGGTAAGGGAGTTATTAATCCCTTTGATGATTCAGGTAAATTGGTTTCGCTTGAAAAATATACAAAACTTAGAGCGTATCTTGATAAGCATTCGGATATCATTATGAAGCGTCATGTTTCGAAAAAGAATCCTAAATCCTGGTACCGCACGATAGATCGTATTTATCCTGAACTTGTAAAAAAGGAGAAACTCCTTATTCCAGATATCACAGGCGATGCAAATATTGTCTACGATGAAGGAAATTATTATCCTCACCACAATCTTTACCACATCACTTCTGACGGATGGGATCTACAAGCACTCAGAGCAGTGTTGCTTTCGGGCATCGCTCAGCTTTTTATTGAGACTTACTCAACTCGAATGCATGGAAATTGTCTACGCTTCCAGGCTCAATACTTACGACGTATAAGACTTCCACTCTGGAAAGATGTTCCAAAAGATATTCGTACAGCTTTAAAGAAGGCTAGTATCAACGATGATCCTATTTCTCGGGATGAAGCAGTTTGTGCCCTCTATTCACTTACACCTGCGGAGCGTGCTATCATTAAGAAATAATGTCAATAAACCTCGTAAAATACGAAGAACAGGCCAAGGAAGCAGTTAAGGCATTTTGGGGCAATCGAACGGCAGCTGCTGAACAACAAGCTGAAGCGGGAAAAATTGACCAAGGGAATCGCGGATCTGTTACTGCCGGAAAAAACATGGATGGCTTTGCAACTTTAATGGCAGACCTTGTAAAAGCAAACGGACTTGAGAATGCATCGGTAATGTACTCTGGGCGTGTCGTTACGCTTCCTGGATTCTTTAGACCGACCAAGCAATGGGATTTATTAGTACTCAATGAAGGACGATTAGTTGCTGCACTTGAGTTTAAATCACAAGTAGGTTCGTTCGGAAACAATTTCAATAACCGTACAGAAGAAGCTATCGGTACAGCTCATGATTTGTGGACCGCATATCGAGAAGGAGCGTTTGGAGAAAATCCAAAACCATTCGTTGGATGGCTTATGCTTGTTGAAGATCAGGAAGGATCACGAAGCCCTGTAAATGATAAGTCTCCTCATTTTCCTTTACTGCCAGAATTCAACGGTGCCTCTTATGCCGACCGATATAATGTGCTCTGCAAGAAATTAGTTCAGGAGCAGCTTTATACGTCTGCTTGTATCATGCTTTCACCACAGGATGCCAAGGATAATGGTAATTATTCTGATATGAGCGACCTCACCAGCCTAAAGACATTTATCACGACTTTTGCAGGACATATCGCCGCCGAAGCAGCCCGAAGCTAGGCCCGTAATCAACCCCTAAATTGCCCTGTGTACGCTTTTCCAAGCCTATTCAGGGCTTTTTACGTTGTCTTGGCCAATACCCACAAATCGGCACTAATTTCGACCTCATACTTACCTGGTCCTAAAGGAAAAGTAATGCACGTAATTTTGCATTTTTAAACCAGTAGGATTAAAAAGTCCTTATTTTAAAGAGTAAAAAGTAATGCACCATATTTTACACTTTTCCACCTTTACCATAAGAACAGTCCTAAGAAAGTAATTCCTACAGTTAGGAAAATTTACAGCCTTAGGATTACAACGTCGGTCCTGAAAAGTAATGCAACACGTTTTTCACTTTTTAAGATCGACAATATAAATATTCCCATTGCACGGAAAGAGCTGAGTCAACTTGCAATGGGGACTCAGCTCTTTCTGTTTTCAATACAGACGAGAGCTGAACATAAGGTCGAAACCTCTCATGCTAAGCAAACACGCACTAGAAGAATATAAAGAAATACATCGCCAGGAAACTGGTGAGGTTCTTCCTGATGACGTGCTAGCCAATGAGGCAATTAACTTGCTCACTCTTTTTAACTTTGTCTATCGACCGATCAAAAAAGAGTGGCTGAAAGAATATGGACGACAAAATAAATCTAAACGAGGACTGGCAGATAAGTCTCAGTCAGAAGTACAAATCTCCGAAACGAGTAGCGAAGTTCGGAGAATTCAAAAAGACACACCTCGACCAAGCCAGAAGTGAAGTAAACCCTGATACGCTTCGCAGCAAGAAAAAGCCGAATAGGTTTGTTGTTGATAACGAATACGTCAAAGGCCATTACCTGGCGAAGTTTCCCCCACTTTGTAGCCAGGTGCTTCTTGCTCTATTGGTCCACTGCAACACCGACAGGCAGGATGCTTTTCCTAGTATTGAAACCATTAAAGAACATACGGGGTGCACAAATCTCCGCAGTCTTATAAGTGCACTCAGGATTCTTGAAGCCTACGGAATAGTCAACATTCGCCGGTCCAAGAGAGGTATCAAGGCAGTGAACGTCTATTTCTTTCAGTCGGTCCGACATTGGAGGCCAATATCAAAGACTATGAAAAAGATTAAGCTCACCGATCCTTTACCGCAATGGCAAAATCCCGTCCAGAGCACTGGCAGAAAACCAACCTATCGTACTGGCCCTACTGCCAATCTAACTAACCTAAGAGATAACTATAATAATAAAATACAAACTGTTGGAGATATTTTAAGGGAAAGATTCAAAATGCCAGAAGACCCGTCAAAGGTTGCTATTCAGACACCTTCTAGCAATACTGTCGCTGATGTCAAAAAGGTCGAAGACATTGGACCTGATACACCTGTTACAACAGGCAAAGAACAGGAGTATCGTATTGGCACTAATGCCAATACGAGTGATACCCGTAATAACGGGAAATTAACGGGAACGGAAAGCCCGAGACATAGCACCCTACCAACCGTTTATAAACGGGAAATAACGGTCCTTAAAGACCCCGAACCACCATTTATAAATGGTGGAAAATGGGTAGACCAAGGAACCAATAACATGGGACATGACCCCAATGACCAAACCATTAAAAGCGCATATGAACCATAAAACACCCACAATCAAATACTTCCTCTACGCTCGCAAGTCGAGCGAAGCGGAAGACAGACAGGCGGCATCGATTGATGCCCAGAAAGACGAGCTTATAAAGATTGCCAAAGATCAGAACTTGGCGATCGTTGAGATTCTCGTGGAATCGCAGTCGGCCAAGAAACCAGGACGACCGATATTCAACAAGATGCTTGAGAGAATATATAAAGGCGAAGCTAACGGCATCATCTGCTGGAAGTTGGACCGACTGGCTCGTAATCCCGTAGATGGCGGACAGATAAGCTGGATGTTGCAACAGAGTGCCATCGCACAAATCGTGACCTACGGCCGAACATACTATCCGACAGATAACGTCCTCATGATGCAGGTTGAACTTGGAATGGCCAATCAATACATTCGAGACTTGTCGGTGAACGTGAAGCGAGGACTCGCGAAGAAGGTCCGAGAAGGCTGGCTACCGAGTATGTGTCCCATCGGCTACATGAGTACTCCTGACAGAGAAAAGGGATTCAAGACAATCACCAAAGACCTTGATCGATTTACTATTGTCCGTCACATCTTTGACCTCATGCTCACCGGTAACTACACGGTCCCGCAGGTATGGGATATCTCACGCAAGAAGCTTAACCTCACCACCTTCAAGCGTCGAAACCTTGGAGGCAAGCATCTCTCAAAAAGTGGCATGTATGCGGTCCTCAGCAATCCGTTCTATTACGGATGGTTTGAGTATCCATTTAGAAGCGGAGAATGGCACAAGGGAGCGCATGAAGCGATGATTACCGAAGATGAGTTCAATAAGATCCAACAATACATGGGCCGGTCCAACAGGCCGTCGCTCAAAAAGAATTTAACCTTCGCCTTTACCGGACTCATGCACTGCGGTAGTTGCGGTTGCAGTATCACCGCCCAGGCGAAAGTGAAGCGATGCAAGAACGGAAATGTTCATCACTACGTCTACTACAACTGCACCAAGAAAAAGGTTGACGTGAAGTGTCCGGAGAAAGTTGTTGAACTCAAGAACTTAGAAATTGATATCAAGGAGAAGCTGAGTGAGATAACAATCTCAGAACGATTCAAGGAATGGGCCATCAGACATCTCCACGAATTACGCAAAACCGAAGCGGATACCGACTCGCTGGTCCTCAAGGGCAAGAACAAGGAGCTTGAGGAAGTGACAAAGAATCTCCAATCACTGACCCTCAACTTCACCTCGCCAAGAAACCAGGACCGTGCGCTTATTACAGATGATGAATATCAAAACCTCAAAGGCGGAATGGTAAAAAGAAAACTGATCCTCGAAGACGATCTGAAGATCACCAACAAGCAGGTCCTGGAGTGGATCGACCTCACTGAGAAGACCTTTGACTTCGCCTGCTACGCCCACATTTGGTTTGAAAAAGGCGATGAAAAGACCAAAAGAGCGATACTCGCATGTTTAGGCTCGAACCTCACGATAAAGGGCAAAAAAGTCTTTGTAAATTACCATTCCTTCATAAAAACGATCATAAAAAGTCGTCAGGCAGTTCAGGACGAATTAGAGCACGCTCGAACCTCCAATGTATCAAGCAATAAAAGACAAAACCCCACAAATTGTGAGGTTTCGTCACTAGGGCTCCGCGGGTAGGACTCGAACCTACAACCAACTCCTTAACAGGGAGCTGCTCTACCATTGAGCTACCGCGGAATACTTGGGCATTCTAGCCGAAAATCCCGATTCGGCAATGTACCCACTCTGGTATACTCGGCAGACCATGTTGATCCTCTACACCCAGGAACGCTGCCCATTCTCCGCCAAGGTCATAAAAGCGGGGGAGCAGATGGGGGTCGAATTCGAAATCCGCGACATTGCGGACGAAACGGCAGAGAAAGAACTCCTAACTAAAGGAGGGAAGCGAGAGACTCCGTATCTCATCGACACGGAGACGAACACCGAGATGTATGAATCTGACGCCATCGTGTCGTACCTGATAGGTCGCATCACATGACGTACGTGCGCGTGCGCGTGACTCCTGGCGCGAAACGAGAGTCCTTCATCGAGACGGACGGGAAATCATTCTCCGCTTCGGTCAGAGAGCCTGCAGAGCGTAACCTAGCGAATAATCGCGTACGGGAGATGGTCGCCGCGCATTTCGGCGTAATCGTGCAGAAAGTGAAACTCGTCTCGGGGCACCGTTCCCCGCAGAAGGTCTTCGATATCGATATCTAAAGCGGCGCGTAGCCTCCGCGGACCATGTCCGCATAGTCCATCTCCTTCTTTCCTTCGGGGATGACACGTACGGGTACGAATTTCCCGTCTCCATATGCTGCGCTCTTTATCTTCACCCTAACCTTCTTCCCAACCTTCTCTGCGAAGAAATACGTGCCAGGGGACTCCGCATACGCCCGATATTTGTTGAGATTCGCGGTTGCGTCACCAGACAAGGTGAGCAGGCCGTCTTCTTTGGTGAATTTTCCTGAATACGTAGCCTTCGAATGATCCTGAGGAACAGGTTCGATCTGTCCTGCTTCGAACAGGGCGAGGATACCAGCCAGGAGATTCGCTCCGTCCTCGATAAGGCGAGCGCGTAACTCGAAGGTCGTTTCGTGCGGTTCTATGGCGACCTTCTTAGCGGCGATGATATCGCCCGCGTCCGGCTCATATGCCATCTGCTGGATGGTGACACCGGTCTCCGTGTCTCCGGCCAAGAGCGCGCCTTCCACAGGAGACGCTCCACGGTATGCGGGGAGAAGCGAGTAGTGGATATTCAGCACTCCCTTCGGGAAAGACGAGATCAACTCTTCGGGGAGTATCTTTCCGAACGCCACGGCAATGCCATAGGAAGCGCCGTACGCCTTAATCGTCTGCATCACTTCCTCGTCTATCTCTTCCGGAGCGATGACCGGTACGTTGTGCGCGATCGCCCATTCCTTCGTCTCCGACGGCTGCATCTTCATGCCTCGGCCGCGCGCAGCGTCTGCAGAGGTAACGATGAGAGCTGGCGTGATGCCTCGGAAGTAGAGGATCTCGAGCGTATCTGCAGCCACGTAGGGAGTGCCGAAATACACGAAGGGCTCGTGCTCGATATCGGACGCGGTCTCCATCGTGCGCAGATCAGTCGCATGGTCTATGAAAAGGACGCCCTCGAGGTGGTCGATCTCGTGCTGGTACGCCTGCGCGAGGATGCCTCCGCCTCCTCGTTCGAACACTTTTCCTTCAGCATCAAGCGCGCGTACGCTCGTACGTTCATGCCGCTTGGTCTTGCCGTAGACGCCGCGGACCGAGAGGCAGCCTTCGTCGACCGCCACTTTGCGTCTAGAGGATCGGATGATCGAGGGATTGATGAACACGCCGATTTCGGGCTCCTGCGGGCTCTCATCGTTTTGAGGAAGCATGCGATCGTAGCGCACGATGAAGATGCGATAGGGAAGGCCGATCTGCGGAGCGGCAAGCGCAACGCCGTCAGGCTCGCCATCGAGCGCTACCTCCATGTCGTTGAGCATCTGTGCGAGTTCGGGCGTACCGAACATGTCCTTGGATACCTCTTTCGCTTTCTCGCGCAGGACCGGCTCGCCGTTTTGTACGATATCTGTTGCCATGGTTAGAAAGGGTTCGCTTCTTGATGCTTCTTCGGATCTACTTCCCACCAGAATTTCTTCGAGAAGTTCTTAGCGCGCATGCAGACCTTCTGCAGATGATACAGGTCCATGGTCGGGATGCCTTCCAGAATCTTCCCCATACGAGGCATGGAAAGCGGGGGGAGCCCGTCAGCAGCGCGAGAGAGGTTCAGATGTCGCGTAAAGAACCGCATGAGCTCGCCTCGTTCGGTCTTACGCGACTTCGATTTCTCGGGAAGAGATATCAGGTCGCGTATGTGCTTCATAACCGTACTTCGAAGAAATCGGTACCAGACTGCACGACAATCGAGCTCTCAGACCAGGCGGCAGCCTTCGGAGCTGAATTGCGGGACAGGATCGGTGCGAAGAACTCAGGCTCGCGCGGATCTAGCTCGAGGATGAATAGCGTGTTGCCGACTGAAACGACCAGCGTGTCCTCGCGGCCAGGATACTGGATGACCGAGTATATCTTCTCGACCGGCGTGAAGATGACGGTAGGTCCGCAGGCATCCTCGGTGCAGAGATACGGAGGAGGCGTGCAAGAATCGGTGGTCGCGGCGCTTGCGATGATGCGGTTGCCGTTAACGGAAACCAGCGCGCAGCCTCCTTCAAGCGCGAGCGGTTTTGCCGCCGTCGGAAGGACGGCCTGCTGGATTAATGCGCGGCCTGCCGCTACTTCATCTGCCGCGAGGATGCGCCCGGCGAATTTCACCGGAACGATGATAGGCGATACCCGTGTCTCAAGGTCTGATTCGACCGAGACGAGCTCGTTCCAAGGCTGATGGCCATCGAGGCTCACGATGATGGTGTGGCTTCCCGGGAGCAGCGTGATGCGCGCCTCGCCTCCTGCGGTCCTGCGGTTGTAGATCTCATCTACATATATGGAGGCGTCAGTCGGCAGGTCCTCGATGACGAGCGTACCCACGCGGACGATAGAGAGGCCTGGGCCCAGGCGGAACCCGGCCATATTGAAGCCCATGATGGCGACGATGATCACGACAATCGCGATAAGTAGCCACCAGCGCTTCAGGAATGAGGAAGGACTCTTTTTCATTTGGACACGATATCAGGAAACCGAAGGAGCCGCTAATTAGCCCCCGAACGTCTCGACTGAGGCTCCGGCAAGGTTCAGTCGTGTCGCTATATCCTCGTAGCCTCGGTTGATGCTGTAGACGTTCCTGAGGGTCGAACGGCCTTCGGCGGCAAGCATGCCGATAAGCAGAATGGTCGCAGGTCGAAGCGCGGGAGGGCAGATCAGCTCTGCGCCGCGCAGGCGTCGGATGCCGGTGACATTGAGGCGATGGGGATCAAGCAGCTGTGTATCAGCGCCGAGTCGGTCGAGTTCTGTGTAATAGATGGCGCGCTTTTCATAGACCCAGTCATGGATCATGGTCGTGCCTTCGGCTTGCGTAGCGATGACGGCGAAGAACGGAAGGTTATCGATGTTGAGTCCCGGATACGGTCGCGCGTGGATCTTTTCAGGGAAGGCGACGAGGTCCGATGGTTCTATGGAAATATCGACGAGACGCGTGATGCCGTTTTCAGACATGCCCACCGGTGTCACTGAAAACTGTAGGCCCATCTTCTCGAGAACGGCTAGCTCGACTTCGAGGAAGTCGATAGGCGCGCGCTCGACGGTGAACTTCGAGCGCGTCACGACGGCTGCAGCGATGAAGAACATCGCGTCAGTCGGGTCTTCAGCGACGGAGTACGAAACGTCGGCGCAGATGTCGGGGAGCCCGGCAACCGTCAAAGTCGTGGTGCCGATTCCCTCGATACCCACTCCGAGCATTTTCAGGAAGCCGCATACTTCCTGCACCTGATAGTTGGCCGAAGCGTATTTGATGACGCTCGTGCCATTGATGCGGGCTGCAGCCAGGAGGGAATTGATGGTCGCGCTATCGCTCGACTCGTAGAGCACCACCGTCGCAGGCGCGAGGTCCGTATGGCTTACGCGATAGCGGTCAGTCTGTGCTTCGATAGAGACGCCGAAACGTTCGAGCGCCCAGAGATGCGAGCGAACGCTACGAAGTCCGAGCGTGCAGCCGCCTGACTGAGGAAGGTCAAACGATTTGAAATGATGCAGCAACGGACCGATGAACATGAGGATGCTGCGGGTGCGGGTGGCAGCAGGGCGGTCGATCGCATCAAGGTCGAGCACGTCAGGCGGAGTGATCGTCAGGGTGTGATCATTCCAGACGACGCTCACGCCGATTGATTCGAGGACCTCGACCAAGCGATTCACTTCCTCGATCTTGGGAACGTTCAGAAGGGTAGTCGTTCCTTTATTTAGGAGGGAAGCGGCGAGTAGTGCTACGGCGCCGTTTTTAGAACGGTTGGTGAGGACGGACCCCTTGAGCTGTTTCCCTCCCTCAACGACGAAGCTGATCTCCTCTTTGGGCATTGAGGGGATAGTAGCATTTGGGGGGTTCGAATCCTAGACAGTCAGCACGTGATAGTATTTATTCATGACATGGAAGGTACCAGCATCGTCCCAGACAGCTAGGCCTTTTTGAGTCTCACCCTCCTCGGGGTAGAATGTCGTGAATGGCATTCTTTTCTCCGAAACTTGG
>Ga0163152_10003490_pt1 | contig 20374 bp, 16 predicted proteins | sample OliLakLV19MP8IB2_FD_148635 | JGI IMG/M metagenome (GOLD analysis project Ga0163152, IMG submission 148635) | Freshwater microbial mat bacterial communities from Lake Vanda, McMurdo Dry Valleys, Antarctica - Oligotrophic Lake LV.19.MP8.IB-2 | ecosystem: Environmental > Aquatic > Freshwater >...
ACGGACGCGGCGCGACGCGGCCAACCCTTCGACCTGCTCCACACGGCGCACTTCCCCGTGCCGCGCGGCATCCCGATCCCGTTCACGCTGACGATCCACGACTTGCGCAGCCTGAGCCTGCGCGGCGCGCCGCTGCCGCGGCGCATCGTCGCGGGTCCCGTGATCGGCGGGGCGGCGCGGCGCGCGGCGCGCGTGTTCACGGTCAGCCAGGCGACCGCGCGCGTCATCGCCGTGCGGCTGCGCGTGCCGGACGCGTGCGTGATCGGGAACGGCGGTGACCACTTCCAGCCGCTCGCGCGCTCCGCGACCTTCGGCGCTCCGCTCGTGCACGTGGGCCACCTCGAGCCGCGCAAGAATGTGGATCTCCTGCTGCACGCGCTGGCGCGCGACGCTCAGCTGCCGCGCCTTGACCTGTGGGGCTCCGCGAAGGGCGACGAGGCCGCGCGTCTGGCCGCGCTGGCGCGCGAGCTGGGCGTCGCCGACCGCGTGCGCTTGCGCGGCGCGTACGACGACGCCGACCTGCCGGCGATCCTGAGCGGTTGCGCGGCCGTCGTGCTGCCGTCGCGCCTCGAGGGCTTCGGCATCGCGGTCCTCGAAGCGCAGCGCGCGCTCGCGCCGCTCGCGATCGCGGACGCCGGCGCGCTGCCCGAGGTGGCCGGGCCGGACGTGCCGCGCTTCGATCCGGACGACGCGGTCGCGTGTGCGACAGCGATCCGCGCGGCGATCGCGCGCTCCGCGACCGACTTGCAGCGCGATGCCGAGCGCGCGTCCGCGCACACGTGGGACCGTGCGGCCTGGTCCTGGTTCGAAGGCTGGCTCGCGATCGGGTACGATGTGCCGCGATGAAGATCACGATCCTTTACTGCACGGCTTGAGGGTATGCGGCCCGCGCGGCGAGTCTCGCCGCGAAAATCAAGGACGAGCTCGGCCTCGACGTCGAGATCCAGAAGGGTGCGAGCGGCCAGTTCGACGTCCTCGCGGACGGTGAAGTCGTCGCCAGCAAGACGAAGAGCTTCCTCGCGCTCTTCACGGGCGGCTGGCCCGATCCCGACGAGGTGGTGAAGATCCTCCACCGGCGCTCGAGCGCGGCCTGAAGTCCGCGCCGCATCGCGACGCGCGCACTGTAAGCGTCGCCGCGGCCAGCGAAAGCGCCTCCCGCTCGCGTCGCGCGCGCCGTAGCATGCGGGCTTCGATCCACGCCGTTCCCGTCGATCGACCTGCCTGCACATGACCAGCACGAAGCCCACGACCGCGACCGCCGCGGTCCAACAACCCGATCCGGCCGCCATCCTGCTGCGCTACGCGTCGGGCGCGTGGATGACGCAGGCCCTCTACGCCGCGGCGCTCCACAAGCTGGCCGACAAGCTCGCCGACGGCCCGCGCAGCGCGGCGGAGATCGTGCGCGGGACGAGCCTGCGCGCCGATCGCGTGGAGCGGCTCCTGCACACGCTCGCCGGCGAAGGGGTCTTCCACGCGCTGCCCGACGGGCGCTTCCAGAACACGACGTTGTCCAAGGCCCTGCGCGAGGACGTCCCCGGCAGCCAGCGCGCGATGGTCCTGATGATGGGCGAGCAGCAGTTCGACGCCTGGCGCAGCTTCCACGCCTGCCTGTCGAGCGACCGCACCGCGTTCGAGCATCAGTTCGGCCAGCCGATCTTCGGCTGGTACGCCGAGCACCCGGCCGAGGCGGCCACGTTCAACGAGGCCATGCTGGCCATGTCGAGCGCGCAGGTGCCCGCGCTGGCCGCGGCCTGCGACCTGTCGCGCGCCACGACGATCGTCGACGTCGGCGGCGGGCACGGGATGCTGCTCGAGGCGCTGATGGCGCGTGCGCCGCGCGCGCGCGGTGTCGTCTTCGACCTGCCGCAGGGTCTCGAGGCGGCGCGCGTGCGCGGTCTCGAGCGCAACCCGCGCATCGATCTGGTCGCGGGCGACTTCTTCCGCGAGGTGTACCGCGGCGGCGACCTCTACGTGCTCAAGTTCATCCTGCACGACTGGAGCGACGCGCAGGCCACGAAGATCCTGCGGAACATCGCCCACGCGATGGTGCCGGGCGGCCGCGTGCTCGTCTTCGAGATGCTCGTCGGCGCGCCGAACCAGCCCGGACCGGAACGCTGGCTCGACCTGCAGATGATGGTGCAGGTCGGCGGACGCGAGCGCACGCAGGCCGAGTTCGAAGCGCTCTTCACCGCGGCGGGATTGCGCCTGACCCAGGCCGAGCCCACCGCCTGCGGCCTCTCGGTCCTGGTGGCTGAACGCGCCTGAGCGGGCACTCGGCCGTGCCGCGGGGGTCGCGCGGCAGCACGCTCGCGACGGTAGTCGCGACGGGGTCGACGTCGTGCACGACCGCGAGCCGGGCTCCCGCGTGGCAGCGTCTCGTCCTGGCCGCGGTCGCGAAGCTGCCGATCGACTGGCTGCTGTGAGCCGCGTCGCTAGCGATCCGAGCCGTCGTCGTCCTCGACGGGTTGGGGCGGCGCGATCTGCGCCTTGGCCGCGTTCGCGGCGCGGTACGCGACCCACGCCAGGCCCGCGGCCGCGGCGAGCAGGACGACGACGACCACGGCGCGCAGCCACGTCGGCTGCTGGCCGAAGTCCTGCTCGAGCAGCCCGTCGCGCTGCTCGACCTTGTTGTACTGCAGGACGCCGCGCCCGTCGCTCGTGCGCGTTGCCGGAGCGAGCCCGGCCGCGGCCATCTTGCGCGCGCGCGAGTCGACGGCCGCGGAGCGCGGCGCCGCGACGGGCGCGCTGCGCGTGGGCTGCGCCGGCGACGGCGGCGGAGCGAAGGCCGGCTCGGGCGTGGCGCGCGCGACCGGCGCGGGCACGGACCAGTCGCCCTCGAGCTCGATCTCGGCAACGGTCTCCTCGCTCGGGCCCGTCGAGTGCCCCATGGGCCGGAAGTGCATCTCGGGCGCAACCGACGTCGCCGCGGGTTCCGCCGGCGCGGGCTGCGCCGGAGTGGGCTGCGCCGGCGTCGGCGCGATCACCGGCGCCGCGATCTCGTCGCGGAAACGCAGCAGCACTTCGCCCAGCCGGAACTCGTCGCCGTCCCCCAGGTCGTGCGCCGGGATGCGATCCCGTCCGACGAAGAGCCCGTTGCGCGAGCCGACGTCGACGACGCGCCAGCCGGTCGTCGTGCGCTCGAGCCGCGCGTGCGCGCGGCTGACGGACGCGTCGTGCAGCGGCACGGCGCACTCGGCCGCGCGCCCGAACGTCGCGCCGGCTGCGATGTCGAAGGTACGGCCGAGGTCGGGGCCGGACAGGACGTAGATGCGCGGCAAGGGTCGGATACGGTACACGCTGTCTCCGGCCGCCGACCAGCGCATGCACCCGCACGTTCCGATGCCCTGGATTCCCCTCGCGTCCGATTCCCAGCCCGCAGGCCGCCCCGGGGTCGGCGAGCTCGCACGATCGATGTTCCACGGGCTCCGAGAGTGCGAGTGATCGGGTACCTCCTGCTGACCGGCGTCGCGCTCTACTTGCTCGTCTGCCTCGCGGCGTGGCTCTTCCAGGACCGACTCGTGTGGTACCCAGGACCCGCGCCGACCACGACGCCGGCCGCGATCGGCGCGCCGTTCGAGGAGCTCGAGCTGCGCGCGCAGGACGGCGCGACCGTGCACGCCTGGCACGTCAAGGCCGACTCGCCGCGCGGGGCCGTCCTCGTGTGCCATGGCAACGCCGGCAGCATCGAGAACCGCCTGCTCCTGGCGCAGGCCTTCCGCGCGATGGGGTACGACGTCCTCCTGTTCGACTACCGCCAGTACGGGCGCAGCCGCGGCGTCCTGTCGGAGGAGGGCACCTACCTGGACGCGGAGGCCGCGCTCGACCACCTGATCGCGCGCGGGTTTTGGCCCGAGCGCACGGCCGTGTTCGGCGAGTCGATGGGCGGCGCGGTCGCGATCGAGCTCGCCCGCCGGCGCCCGGTCGCGGCGGTGCTCGTCGAGGACACGTTCACGTCGCTGGCCGACGTCGGGGCCACCGTCTACCCCTGGCTGCCCGTGCGCTGGATCTCGCGCACGAAGTACGCCTCGATCGACAAGCTGGCCGGCCTCGAGCCGCCGCTGATGGTCATCCACAGCCCAGACGACCGGCTCGTCCCGTATAGCCACGGCGAGAGGCTCTTCGCCGCGCACCCGGGGCTCAAGGCCTTCCTGAAGACAGGTGGCGCGCACGGGGCCGGGGGGTTTTTGGAGAGTTCGGCCTGGACGGAAGAGGTGCGGAGATTCCTGGCCGAGTCCCTGCGCCCGAGGTGACCTCGCGCGGATCGCCCCCTAACGGAATGCAGGACCTGGCAGTCCCGCAGCGCGATCCGTCTCTCTCGCCCATCCCCCATCGGAGTCCGTCGCGCGTGCTGTCCGGCGGGCTGACCGGCACGCCCGGCGCGTTCGATGGCACGGCCCTCGACTCCGTCGAGGTGACGAACGATCTGGCCGTCACGCTGGCCAACGTGGTCGGCTCACAGCCGCAGACGCAGGTCGAGGTCGTCACGTGGGCCGGGGCGCGCTACTGGGGGCGCATCGACGGCCGGCCGCACGACCTGGCCGTCACGGCGGACGGCACGCGCGCGATCGTGCGCACGGGCGCGGGCGTGGCGCTGTACGACTTGATGGCGCTGCCGCCCTCGGGCGATCTCGCGCCGGCGGACTGGATTCTCGCGCCCTCCGTGTCGGACGGCTACGAATCCGGCCTCGATTCCGTCGCCGTCTCGGACGAGTTCGCGGTCACCCTGACGCACAGCATCACCCCGCAGAACATGCGCGCCTGGTTCTGGAGCATCGCGCGCGGCCGGCTCGAGCTCTTGTCGTCGACTCTGATCCCGAACTCGCGCCCGACCGACGTCGTGATCACGCCCGACGCACGGCGAGCCGTCGTCACGGGCACCGCCTCGATCTCCGTCTTCCACCTCGGCTCGGGCGGGCGCGCGTTCGAGCACCACCCGGTCGGCGCGAACAACTACTACCAGTGGTGCGACGGCGTCGCGGCCAGCGCGGACCACGCGGTCGGCATCGGCCAGTGGGCCCCGCAGGGCGGCTGGATCGACATCGTCCGCACCGCGCCGTTCGCCTCGCGCTACTGCGCGGCGGCGCCGAACTCGACCGGTCGCGTCGCGTCGATCCTGGCGATGGGCGACGCCAGCGTGGCGCACAACTCGCTCAAGCTGTGCGTCGACGGCGCACCGGCGCGGGCGCGCGGGCGCTTCGTGTACGGCCCGACGCAAGTCCAACTGCCGTTCGGCGACGGCGTGCAGTGCGTCGGAGGCCTCGCGTTCGGCCTGCGCTTCCTCGACACGAACGCGGCCGGATCGGGCTTCCTGCCGGTGAACCACGCCGCACAAGCGATCCCGGCCGGGATCGTCCTGCCCGGCTCGACCTGGAACTACCAGTTCGTCTTCGTGGATCAGCCCTCGACCGGATTCGGGTTCAACTCGTCGGACGCGCTGAGCATCGTCTTCACGCCCTGACGCACGCGGCCTCGCCGTCCTCTACGATGCCGGCGCGCGGTCCCCACCGGGCCCGCGCGCCGGCATGTCCGACTCCGCACGAGACGCTCTGTCGCTGGTCGCCGTCGCGAAGAGCTACCCGCGTCTCCTCGGTTTCTCCCGCACGCCCGTCCTGCGCGGCGTGGACCTGGTCGTCGCGCGCGGTGCGACGCTCGGGCTCGCCGGGCCGAACGGCTCGGGGAAATCCACGCTGCTCCGGCTGCTGGCCGGAGTCGAACGGCCTGACTCGGGCACGGTCTTGGTGTCGGGGAGAACGCCGCAAGCGGCGGCGCGCACCGACCTCGTCGGCTGGCTCTCCGACGACACCGCATTCCCGCGCGAGATGTCGATCCGCGGCGCGCTGCGGCTGGCCGGCTCGCTGCACGGCTTGCGCGGGCGCGCGCTCGTCGGCCGCGCCGACGCGCTGCTCGAGCGCGTGGGCCTCGCGTCGCACGCGCGCCAGACGCTCGGCCGCTCGTCGCGCGGCATGTTGCGGCGTTTCGGCCTGGCGCAAGCCTGGATCCACGCGCCCGAGCTCGTGCTGCTCGACGAGCCGACGGCCGGACTCGACGCCGAGGGCTTCGTCGTCTTGGCCGGACTCCTCGACGAAGCGCGCGCGGCCGGCACGACCGTGATCCTGGCGTCGCACGTCGCCAGCGATTTGGCCGAGCGCTGCGACGAGCTGGCGGTCTTGCTCGACGGCCGCGTCGCCGCGCGCGGCGCGCCGTCCAGCGTGCTGGCCGGCGGCGGCCTGCTCGACCTCTACCGGCGCCACGCGCGCGCCGCCCGGTGAACGCGCGACTCTGGTTCCTCGGGCTGCGGCGCACGGCGAGCCCGATCGTCCTGGCGCTGGCGCTGGGCGCGGCCTGGCTCGCGTCGCGCGAAGGCCGCGCGATCGCGCTGGTCGAGGACGACGCGCTGCGGCGCGGGCTCGCGCTCGAGGCGCACTGGGTCGCGTTCCTGGCGCTCGTCGCGCCGCTGCTCGTGCTGCGCGCCGCGGCGTTGCGCTCCCGCGGCGAGGTGGCCTGGACCTCGACCTCGCGCGCGGGCATCGCGCGGGGCGAGGCCTCGCTCGCATCCGGCGCGATCACGGCGGCTCTTCTCGTCGTACTCCTGTGGACCGCGCTGGGCGCGGCGCGCGTCGGCCCGTCCGGCCCCATCGACGGATTCGCCGGCAGCGCGCCGGGCCCGGATCGCGCCCTGCTCGAGCCCGGCCAGCCGCTCGTGTGGCGCGCGGACGTCGCCTCCGATGGTCGCGTGCGCGCGCGCATCGAAATCTCGCTGGCGATCGCGCCGGGCGGCGGCGGCGAAGCGCGCTTCCTCGTGCGGCGCAACGGCGTCGAGCGCGAGGGTCGCGCGCGCGTGCTGCCGCGCGGCGGCGTCGAGGTCCTGGTGCCCGGCGGCGAGGGTCCCGTCGAGTTCCAGCTCGCTCTGACCGACGCGGACGCACGCGGCTTCGTCGTGTCGAGCGCGCTGTCCTTGTGGCGACCCGTCGACGCGTCCGAGGCCGCGCGCGGCGCCGCGGCGCGCGTCGCGCTGGCCTCGTGCACGTGGGTCGCGCTCGCGTTCGGTCTCGGCGCGTGGTTGCGCGCGCCGCTCGTCGCGCTCGTGCTGGCCGCGACGTGGATCGCGACTTGGTGGAGAGACGGCGCGTGGAGCGACGAGGCGCCGCGCTGGCTCGCGGGCGGCGACCTCGCGCGCGCGCTCGCGACCGTCGGCGAAGGTCGCGCGGCCGCTCCGCTCGACGCGCTCGACGGGCTCGCGGCCGCCGCGTGCATCGCCGTCGGGATCGCACTGGCGGCCCGACGCGTGGAAGGGCGGCCGTGAAGCTCGCGACGCGCGTGCTGCTCTGGGCGGGCGCCGTCGCGTGCGCCGGGCTCGCGCTGCGAACGCCACCGACGTCACCGGACGGGCACGTCCGCCACGGCTCCTTCGCGAGCCGGCTCCTCGGTCCGCTGGTGGGAATCGCCGCGGCCGTCGAGTGGGGGCGCTTCGAGTCCGCGCTGCGCCAGGGCGACGAGGGCCGCGCCTGGATCCACGCCGACCGCGCGTTGGCCCTCGCGCCCGATCGCTCGGGCGGGTGGACCTACCTGGCGCACCACGCCATCTTCGAGCGCGCGTCGCCGCTGCGCACGCAGGACCCGGTCGAGCGCCGCCGCTGGATCGAAGTCGGTCTGGCGCTCCTCGCGCGCGGCGAGCGCGAGGCGCTCGACCCGGGTCCCGTCGCTTTCCGCACCGGGATCGTCTACGCGACGCTGGCGGGTCGGGAGGACGGGCGGCGCGCGCTGCCCATCTCGAGCGCGGAGGCCTGGCGCCTCGCGGCCGAGGCCTTCGATCGCGCCGCCGCCGCCGGGGAGCCGATCGCGGCCGAGGCGGCGCGTCTGGCGCGCGAGTCGGCCCGTGATTCGGGCGACTGATCGCGCTCGGCCCCTTCGGAAGCCCCCGAGCCGCCGTTACGATCCTCGACCGTGTTCCTGATCGGTGGATTCTTCGCGGACTCTTTGGAGGTCCTGACCGAGTGGTTCACGAGGTTCCATTACCTCGCGCCCTTCACTGTCTTGATGCTGTGCGGCCTCGGGCTGCCGCTGCCGGAAGAGGTCACGCTGATCGGTTGCGGGCTCTTGGTGGCCCAGGGTCACGTCCCCTTCCTGCCGATCACGCTCCTGTGCTCCACTGCGATCCTGCTGGGCGATTCCATCCCCTTCCTGATCGGCCGGCGCTGGGGTCTGGCGGCGCTGAAGACGCGCTGGGTGGCGCGCGTGCTGCACCCCGAACGCTTCGCGCAGCTCGAGCGCAAGTTCGCCGACAACGGGGACCTGTCGGTTTTCACGTGCCGCTTCCTGCCCGGCCTGCGCATCCCGGGGTACTTCGTGGCCGGCACGCTGGGGATGAGCTACACGCGTTTCCTGGCGCTGGACTCGCTGGGCGTGCTCGTTTCGGTGCCGACGTCGATCTGGGTCGCGACGCTCTTCTTCAAGAAGTTCGGCGAGGAGATCGAGGGGGCCGCCAAAGCCGTCTCCGAGTTCAACCACGTCGTCCTGGCGGGAATCGCGCTGGTCGTCATCACGGTCATCATCCGCAAGCGCGTCAAGAAGAAGCGCGCGGCGGCGGCGGCCCTCACGGCGGCGGCCGTCGAGGGAGCGGTGGCGAAGGCGCACGAGCCGCCCAGCCCGACCTGAGAGCCCGTGAAGAGCTCGAGCATACGGGCTCTCTGATGCAGTGGGCGCCGCTTCGTGGCGCGAGAGCGGACATCGAGCGAGCCTGCGGTCGCCAGGACCCTGCCGGCGCGCGCACCGGGGGCCGGATCCGCATCGATCGCATGGGATCGCTCGTATCGCCGTGCGAGCGGCCCGGACGAAGGTCACGACCGGGCGGACTCGTCGAATCTTCACCCGCGGTTCGTCGGGATACGGCGCCTCCCTGGGATCCTGGCCCTGGGCTAGAATCGGCGCACCGGGGCCGGCAGCCCTCGGACACCCAAGAGGAGACTCCCCCATCGAACCCAAGGTCCTCGCGGCCCTCGCCGCCCGCCTCGCTGAAGAGAAGAAGGGCATCGACATCCGCGTCTACGACGTTTCCGAGCACATCAAGGTCGCCGACTACTTCGTGCTCGCGAGCGGACTCAGTCGTCCGCACGTCAAGGCGATCCAGGACGAGATCCACGTGCGCTTGAAGGCGCTGGGCGAGCGGCACGCGCGCGCCGAGGGGGCAGACCTCGGGTGGTGGGTGCTGCTCGACTACTCCGACGTGGTCGTGCACGTGCTGCAGCCGGAGGCGCGCGAGTACTACGCCCTCGAGCAGCTATACGGGGATTGCCCAGAGCTCGACTGGCGCAACGTGCCGGTCCCGGCGCTCGCGACGACGGCCAGTCAGGCAGGCTGACGCGCTCGCGCGTCAGCCCACCCGCAGGCTGACGCGCTCGCGCGTCAGCCCACCCGCACGGCTGACGCGCTCGCGCGTCAGCCCACCAGAACGGGTGACGCTCGTGAACGGGTGACACGCCTGCGCGTCACCCCACTGGAACGGATCGGGTTCTGGGGCGACTCCCCGCTCCGCGGCGCTGCGCCGTGCGCGTGCGTCTGCCTCTTCGATCCGGTGTTTCCGAAGTCTAGGCTTTCGCCATGACCTGGCTCGAGTGGGGCGACGATGCGTTCGCGGCCGCGCGCTCGCGCGGGGTGCCCGTCATGCTGTTCCTGCGCGCACGCTGGTGCCGCTGGTGCACGGACCTCGAGCGCTCCGTGCTGTCCGATCCGCGCGTCGAGCGGATCCTGCGCGAGCGCTTCGTGTGCGTGCAGGTCGACAAGGACCGCCGGCCCGACATCGACGCGCGCTACTCGAAGGGCGGCTGGCCGACGCTGGCCTGGCTCGACGACACGGGCGAGATGCTCGTGGCCGACACCTACCTCGAGGTGCCCGAGCTCGTGCGGCGGCTCGAGGTCGTGTCCGACTATTACACGCAGCACCGCGACACGATCCGCGCGCGCATCGCCGAGTTCGAGAAGGAGCGCGCGGCCGAGGAGGCCGTCCTGCGCGCGCGCCGCGGCGAGCTGTCGCTCTCGATCGTCGACCACGTCGCGCGCACGATCGTCGAGACCGCCGACCCGGTGCACGGCGGCTGGGGCCGCGACCACAAGTTCCCGCACGCGGAAGCGCTCGATTTCGCGCTGATCCGCTGGTCGCAGACGGGCGACGGCGAGATGCTGCAGCTCGTCGTGCGCACGCTGCGCGGCATGCAGGAGGGTCAGATCCACGACCCGGTCGAGGGCGGTTTCTACCGCTACGCGACGCGCGCGGACTGGAGCGCACCGCACCACGAGAAGGTGCTCGACGGCAACGCGCAGCGGCTGCACAACTACCTGGAGGCCTGGCAGGTGCTGGGCGAGGACTCGTTCCTGCGCACGGCGCGCGGCGTGCTGTCGTTCCTCGAGACGACGCTCTACGACCCGAAGATGGGCGCGTTCCGCGGCAGCCAGGACGCCGATCCCGTGCACGCCAACCTGCGCACGAGCGACGAGCGTCGCGAGCGCGGCGCGCCGCCGACGGATCCGACGATCTTCACGAACCAGAACGCGATCGCGGCCAGCGCGCTGTTCAAGGCCGCGTCCGTGCTGGGCGAGCCGCGATTGGCTCAGCGCGCGCGCGGGACGCTCGACTTCCTGCTGAGCGAGCTCTTCGATCCGGCGCGCGGCATGTACCACTACTGGGACGGCGGCTACCACCTGCCGGGCCTGTTGGGCGACCAGGCCTACATGGTGCGCGCGCTCGTCGACGCGGCGCAGCACGCCGGCGCGAACGCGTACCTGAAGCCGGCGCGCATGATCGCCGACGCAGCGATCGAGCATTTGGCCAGCCCGGGCGGCGGCTTCTACGACACGGCCTACGATCCCTCCGCGCAGGGCGGGCTGAAGCGGCGCGACCGCTCGATCCTCGAGAACTCGGTCATGGCCGAGGCGCTGCTGCGGCTGGCCGCGCTGACGCGCGATCCGGACTACGCCGACACGGCGCGCGAGGCGTTGGCGAGCTTCGCGGCGGACTACAAGCGGCACGGGCACTTCACGGCCGGCTACGCGCGCGCGGTCGACCTGCTGTTCCACGAGCCGATCCACGTCACGATCGTGGGCCCGAGCGAAGCAGCCGACGTCGCCGAGCTCGTGCGCGCCGCGCTCAAGCCCTACGTCGCGAGCCGCATCGTCCAGGTGCTCGACCCGGCGCGCGATCCGGAGCTCTTGGCGCGTTCCGAGCTGCCCGCCCCGCGCAACGGCGAGCGCGCCCGCGCCTACGTCGCGCGCGGCCGCGAGAGCTACGCCGAGACCGCCGACGCCTCGCGCCTCGCCGCGCTGATGGCCCGGATCGAGCGCGGCAGCTGAGCCCGGATGATTCACGAAAGCCGGGTCAGGGAGCGAACGATTCGGCGGACCTTCGTGCCAACGCATGCGGGCAAGGCTCGCGAATCTCTGCCGAATCAAGTTCTGTCGTGAGACCCGGCAGCAGCGCGACCGTCCTCATCCCAGCGCCGACTCGGCGCACGGCGAGCGTGATGCCCCGAAGCTGGCCGGCGATCGCTTCGATTGGCAGCGGCAGCCGCCAGCACGCCTACCCGAGGGCTTCGTGAAGCATCCGGGCTGAGACAACGGTGTCAGACACCTTCTCGCGGCGAAAAGGTGTCTGACACCGCTGTCTACGTGCGACGCATCGCCTCCGTCGGGCGCAGCGACGCGGCACGCAGCGCCGGCCACGTCCCGCCGACGAGGCCCAGGATCATCGCGAAGCTCACGGCCGTCACCATGACCTCCGGGGTGACGCGGAACGCGAACGCCACCTCGGTAAACGTCTGGAAGTTCATCGCGCCCGTGTCGACGCCGTTCAGCGGCAGCGCCAGGAGGCAGCCGACCGCGCCGCCGGCGATGCCGAGCACGAAGGCCTCGAAGAGGAACGACAGGAAGATCGCGTACGGCCGGTAGCCCAGGCTCAGCAAGATCCCGATCTCGTACGTGCGCGACGCCAGCGCGGCCAGCATCGTGTTCGTGGCCGTGAACACGGCCGCGACGCCCATCACGACCGCCAGGAACAAGCCCAAGCCGCGCAGCACGAACGACAGGGCCTGCGTCTGCGACGACAAGTACTGGCGCTCGGTCATGACCTTGCTCGGCACCTGCGTGTCGGACTCCATGCGCGCGGCCAGGTCCACGAGGTCGATCCCGGGCTTCAAGCGCGCGACCACGCGGTTGTACACAGGCCGCTCGAGCGCCTCGGCCAGGCGATCGCGATCGCCCCAGATCTCCGACTGGAACGGCCCGTCGCTGGCGAACACGCCCACGACCTTGAACGGCGTCGTGTTGAGCCACAGCGTGCGGCCGACCTGGCAGTCCTGGATGCGGTCGACGAGCTTGCGCCCGACGATCACCTCGTCGGCGCCGAGGCCGAAGCGCCGGCCCTCGATCAGCCGAACGCCGTCGCCGTAGATGTCGAAACTGCGCATCTGCACGCCGCGGATCGGCACGTTCGTCTCGCCGCCGCGGATCCGGTTGCGCCGCACGGCTAGATAGATCTCGGCCGACACGAGCGGCGCCTCGCCCGGCGGCGTCTCCAGCTCGGGCAGCGTCTTCATCAAGATCTGCGCGCGTTCCAGCGTGAAAACGCTGTCGCCTTCGTTCGTCGCGCCCTGCCGCAGGAACACGACGATGTCGTCGCGGCCGCTCTCGGTGAAGAGTGTCTCGAAGCCCTGCTGCAGAGCGAGCACGCCCGACAGGACGGCCACGGTCGCGCCAATGCCCAGGACGGTCAGCGACGTCGCCGACCAGCGCACGACGAGGCTGCGCAGGTTGTAGCTGAGCGGGACGAGGGCCACCCGACTACCTCACCGCCCGCAGCGCGTCGATGACGGACAGAGAGCGCGCGCGCAGCGCCGGTGCGATGCCGGACAGGAGCCCGATCGCGAGCGTCGCGCCGGCCGCCTCCATCACGGTGCCGTCCGTGACCTGGTACCCGGGGAACATCGAAGAGAGCATGCGCGTCATCCCCGGCTCCGAGACCTTCGCCAGCAGGATCCCGATCACGCCGCCCGTGCCGCACAGGACGAGGCCCTGCGCCAGCAGGATCCCGAACACGGATCCGTCGGTGAAGCCCAGAGCCTTCAGCACGCCGACGTCGCGCGTCTGCTCGCGCGCCGACATCAGCATCGTGTTCAGCGCCGCCAGCAGGATCGCGAGCATGACGCCGCCGCCGATCGACGACACGAACATGGGCACGTTGCCGACCATCGACACGAACTGCGCCTGGAACTCGGCCTCGGTGGTCGCTTGCACGACCTGCGGCCCGTTCTCGAACATCGCGTCGACCTCGGACATCACGGCGACGGGATCGGCGCCGGGCGCCAGCTTGAGCACGAAGATCCCGACTCCCGATGGCCCGACGGTCGCGCCGGCCTCGAGCGACTTCTCCAGGAACTCGTAGTGGAAGAAGAGCGTGTTGCTGTCGAGCGTGGCCTTGCTCGAGCGGTAGATGCCGGCGATCTGGAAGTCCCACGGCTCCCCGTCCAGGCGCGCGAAGATGGTTCCGATGATCGGAAACGTATCCCCCACCTTCTTGCCGTACTTGAGCGCCGTGTCTTGGCCGAGGAGGCAGGCCTTGCGATCGCGCAGGAAGTCCTCGGCCGAGCCATCGACGATCTCGAGCTCGTCGTAGACCTCGAAGAGCTGCTTCCCGTCCGTCGCGAACTGCGCGAAGAAGTTCGAGGGTTCCTGGTAATACCCGCCGAACCAGTTCCAGCGCACGATGCTCTCGACGCCGTCGACCAGCGCCAGCTTCGGGCCGTAGGACTGAGGCAGGTAGACGAACAGGCTGACCTTCGACTGCACGATGACGCGGTTCGACGCCGCCGCCGCGACGCCCGCGTTCAGCGCCACGACGAGCGACCGCAGGACGCACAGGAGGAAGATCGCGATCGCCAGGGACAGCACCGTCAGCGCGAAGCGCAGCTTGTGCTTGGCCAGGTTCTTCGTGACCAGGCGCAGCGGGACCATGGTCAGATCGGCGCCGGCTGGCGCTCGCGCCGCTCGATGCGGCCGAGCGTGCCGCCCTTCTCCATGTGAACGATCGCGCGCGCCCGGTCGGCCGCCTGCGCGTCGTGCGTGACCATCAGGATGGTCTTGCCGAACTCGCGGTTCAGCCGTACGAGCAGCGTGAGCACGTCGTCGGCCGACTTGCGGTCCAGGTCGCCGGTCGGCTCGTCCGCCAGGATCATCTTCGGGTCGGTCACGAACGCCCGCGCGATCGCGACGCGCTGCTCCTGTCCGCCCGAGAGCTGCGAGGGCCGGTGACCGCGCCGGTCGTCGAGCCCCACGAGCTCGAGCGCCAGCCGCGCGTGCTCGTGGCGCTCCCGCCGCGACAGGTCCGTCAACAGCAGCGGCAACTCGACGTTCTCCTGCGCGGTCAGCACCGGGATCAGGTTGAAGCCCTGGAATACGAACCCGACCGTCTCCGCGCGCCAGGCCGCGAGCTCGGGCCCGCTCATGCGCGCGATGTCCTCGCCGTCGACGATGATCTGGCCCGAATCGCAGTGGTCTAGCCCGCCGATCAGGTTCAGGAGCGTCGTCTTGCCCGAGCCCGACGGACCCATGAGCGCGAAGAAACCGCCCTCTTCCATGTCGAGGTCGAGATGGTCGAGCACGACCAGCGTCTCCCCGCCGCGCGTGTAGGTCTTCGTCACGCCGCGCAGGCGGATCATGGGCTCGGGAGCGGTTGTCACGGCGTCAACTCTCGGGCTCGGCCGGAACGCGCACGCGCGCACCGTCCTGCAGGTCGGCTGGGCCTTCGACGACGATCTGATCGCCCGGCTCGATCCCCTTCAGCACGACGACCTTCTTCGCGCGCGCGGGTCCGAGCTCGACGTCTCGGCGCCGTGCGGTTCCGTCCTCGACCACGAAGATCGTGCTCCGTCCGTCCCTGGGTCGCACGGCAGACTCAGGCACGAGGATGGTCGCTTCGACCGCCGCCGCCGCGGCCTCGTCGGCGTGGAAGACGACGCGCACGCCCATCTCCGGCCGCAGCTTGTCGTCGCGCTGCTCGAACGCGACGCGCACCTCGACCGTCGCCTTCGTGCGGTTCGCCGTCGGCCACACGCGGTCGACTCGGCCCGCATAGGGCGCGTCGGGGTACGCATCGAGGTAGATGCGCGCCGGCCCGCCGATCTTCACCGACGCGATCGAGGTCTCCGGCACCTCGGCCTGCACCTCGAGCGTGGCGAAGTCGACCATCGTCACGACGGACCCGCGCGCGTTCGAGCCGCCCTGCGAGTTCGGGCTGACGACCTCGCCGACCTCCGCGTCCTTCAGCACGACGATCCCGTCGAAGGGCGCGCGCACCTCCGTCTTGTCCAGCGTCGCCCGCGCCAGATCGCGCGCCGCCGCAGCCGACGCCGCGCGCGCTTCGGCCTCGGGCACGCCCGTGCGCGCGACGATCAGCTGCGATTCGCCCGCCGCCAGCGACTTCTCCGCCGCCACGAGCCGCGCCGCCGAGCCCTGCTGGAGCGCCTGCGCGTCGAGCAGGTCGCGCTGGGCCCGGTCGCGGGCGTCGGCCGTGCCGACGCCGCTCTCGAGGAGCCGCACGGCGCGGTCGAACGAGAGCTTCGACCAATCCGAGGTCGCCTTGCTCTGCGCCACCTCGGCCTGCGCCGCCTCGATGTTGGCCTTCAGCGTGTCGAGCTGGCTCGCCGACGCGTCGACCTGCGCCTTGGCGCTCTCGATGCCGCTCGTCGCCGCGACAAGATCGGCCTCCGCGCGCCGCAGCGCCGCCGCGTACTCGTCGGCGTAGAGACGCGCGACGACGTCACCCTTCTTGACGACCGACCCCTCCGTGACGTCCAGCGCGACGATGCGCCCCGGCGTGTCGGCCGAAAGCGCCGCGCGCGTGCGCGCCACGATGTACCCGTTCGCCGACGCGCCGGTCGCCGCCGCGACCGTCGCCGCGCTGCGCTGCTGCACACGCTCGACCTGGACGACGGGCAGCAGGCTCTGCGTGATCTTGTCCCGGAACAAGAACGCCGCCAGCCCCACCAGCGCGAGCACGACGACCCACTTCACCCACCACGGGCGCGTGCGGCGCTGGACGCGCGATGAGGGCCCGCGGTCGATCCGCAGCTCTTGCAATCGGGATTCGGTCACGTGCGGTGTCGCTCCGGGGGTACTCGGGCGGAAGATTCTAGCGACGCGACCCGCGCGCGGCGATTGGGCGTTCGGCCACTCGGGTCGCGGCTCTTCCGGGGATGTCCACGCCGACCTCGTCGGGGCCACAAACCCCGCGAACCAGAGCCCGCCGGACGGGGTGGCGCGGACCGGACGGCCGCGTGTCGCGGATGGCAATCCTCCCGATGCCAGCGCGCGCGCGGGCCGACGACCGAGAGAGTGTGCCCGAGAGTGAGAGAGTCGTGCGGTGAGGTCGCCGGTAGGAGAGTCCCGGCGATCTCACCCACCTGGGTGCGGAGTTCGCCAGCGTGCCGCGGAAGTCATCCGCCGCCGCCCTGGAAGTACGGCAGGATCGTCTCCTCGACGCGCCGGTAGATCTGCGCCGTCGCGCGCACGTCCCGCAGGCAGTACTCGCCGATCTCGTCGATGCGGCCCTCGCGGTACACGCGGCCGACCTGCGAGCCGTCGATCGAGCCCTTGGGGCTCTCGACGTCGAAGCGCCGGCACCAGTACTCGAGGCTGTACAGGTCGCGCGTCGCGCCCTGAAAGGTGAACACCTCCTGCAGGTCGCAGTGCTCCGCGAACGTGTACCGGCTGCCGACGAGCTGGCGCGATGCGCGCACGCCGTGCTGTGCCGAGCGGATCATCACGTTCGGGCCGTCGTAGCCGCGACCGTTGAAGCTGACGAGCTTCGGAACGCGTCCGTTGCGCGGGCCCACGGTGTCCCAGAATTTCTCGAGCAGCGCCTTCTCGTCACCGCGGAAGATCTTCGAGCCGGGAACCTTGTCCCAGTCGCGCATTTCGTGCGGTTCGCCCTCGACCAGCGCGAGCCCGCGGTCCTCGTGCACGTTCCACAGGCCGATCACGATGATCCGGCCGAGGCCCGGATAGAGCGCCGTGCGCTCGGGCACGGCCTCGCGGTCCTTGTCGCTCTTCGCGCGGTTCAGCAGGTACCCGCGCGTCGATTCGTCGACCTCTTCCCACAGGTAGCCCGCGACCTCGATGTCGTACGCGAACGTAGAGGTTGCCGCCATACGGTGGAGTGTACGCGCGCGCCGGGCCGTCCAGCAGTGGGACTACGCGCCGCGCGGTTCCGCGCGGCGCCAACAGGATCAGAGAGCCCGTAAGATCGGTTCTGTACGGGCTCCCCGCGCGCGGTTCCGCGCGGCGCCAACAGGATCAGAGAGCCCGTAAGATCGACTCTTCTCGGCCTCTCAGCGTGTGACGCGGACGCGAACCGGTTGCGGGCGGGATCGCGTCGTGAGCCAGGCGAACGCCAGCAGGATCGGCAGGAACGCGAGGAGGCCGTCGAACGGGCCTTGCTCGCGCGAGTACGGGGCGATCGCGCAGCCGCCGCCTCCGCCGGTCGACGGAGCCTGGAACGTGAACGAGTCGGCCGCGACGTCGGCCTGGTCGCTCAGGACGAGGCGCACGAGCACGTCCACGGTGCCGGCGGCCATCGCCGGCGTCACCACCTCGAGCGTGTTGACGTCGACGAGCACCACGCTCGCGGCGGGAGTGCCGCCCAGGCCCGTGTCCGGGTCGGCGCCGAACACGACCTCGACGTCGGATGCGAAGTTCGCGCCCGTGATCGTGATCGTCTCGCCGCCGGCCACCGCGCCGGCTGTCGGGGCGATCGTCGTGATCGCCGGGTCGGGATCGGACTGGTAGATGAATGCGGAGCTGCCGATGTCGCCGTCGGGCGTCTCGACCTCGAGCACGTACGGCCCGCCAGCCACGCCCGGCGCGCTGGTGAAGCGCAACGTCGTCGCGTCCACGAACGTGACTCCGTTCTGCATCGCGCCGTCGATCCGCACGGTGCTGCCGGCGACGAAATCGCTGCCGCGCAGGTTCACGAGCGTGCCGCCGCCGGCCCAGCCCGCGCCGGGGAAGACGCTCGTGACCTGGGGCAGCGCGGCGAAGCGGAATGCGCCGTTCGCACGGCCCTCGGCGCCGGTCAGGTCCTGCACGACGACGTCCCACGTGCTTGCGGCGCTCGCGCGCGTCGTCAGGGTGATCGTCGTGTCGTTCACGACCGTGCAGCCGCCGACCTCGCCGTCGTAGTAGATCTTGTTCGCCAGCACGACGCGCGCGCCCGCGTTGAAGCCCGTGCCCGTGATCGTCAGAGCCGTGCCGCCCGAGATCGAGCCTTCGTTCGGCGTGACGAGCGGCACGAGCGGGTCCGCGGCGGCGATCTCGATCGCGCCGAAGAGCACGCTTTGGTCGCCGAACGAGTTCGTCGCGATCAGGTTCACATGTCCCGGGGATTCGCCAGCCGGGACGTCGACGGAGAACGTGACCACCGTCGTGTTCCACGAGAGCACGCCGATCGAGATGTCCATGTCGCTGGCGGTGAGCGTCGAGCCCGGCACCAGCGCGCTGCCGTGCAACGAGTGGATCGAGATCGCCCCCGCCGCCGTGCGCAGCGGCAGCTCGTCGATGTTGCGGCCCAGCGCGATCGTCGTGTCGGCCCGCACGTCACCGTCGCCCGCGTCCGTCGTGCCCGTGCCGGGCGCGACGACGACGGAGATCGGCGTCGAGCCGAAGTCCGTGACGACCGTGTAGGCCGCGCCCAGGTTGAGCGCGCTGACCGGCTGGTCGAGCGGGCCAGCCCAGACCGTGTACGTGTCGGCCGGCAGGCCGCGCAGCGCATACGTGCCCAGCGCGCCGGCCAGCGCGCCCGCGCACACGCGACCCTGCGCGTCGACCGCCGCGACGTTCGCGCCCGCGACGGCCGTGCCGTCCGACGCGCGCGTGACGCGGCCCGTGATCGTCGAGAACGATCCGGTCGGATACGCGTCGTGCAGTCCGCGCTCGTCGTCGTCGGAGATGCTGCGGTGCAGCGTCACCGCCGGATCGACGTAGGGATACATCGTCGCGCCCGCCCAACCCGAGTGGTCGAGGCCCAGGAGGTGTCCCAGCTCGTGCGTCGCGACGTCCTGCACGTCGAAGGCCATCCCGACTCCCTCGGTCGTGAAGTCGAAGTCGACGCCGTTGAAGAGCACGTCCGCGTCGACGATGACGCCCGAGTTGTTGAACCAGACTGGCGTCACCGCGACGGTCCCGGTGCCGCCCGGGAAGTAGCCCGACGAGTCGACCTCGTCGAAGAAGATCGAGTGGATGTCGTCGGCTTGCCAGTCGCTGCGCGCGCGGCCGAATGCGCTGGTGTCCTCGACCAGCGTCGCGGTCGTGCCGGTCGCGTCGTTCCAGGCGCGGATCGCGAGCTGCAGCGCGGGCAGGTGGCTGCCGTCGACGATGCTGTCCGACCCGGTCGCGTTGATCGTGATCGCGACCGCGCCCGGCGCGGCCCAGCGCAGGGGCGCGTTGTTCGTGGGGTGGATCAGGCGCACGTGCGCCGGCGCGAGCACGGCCAGCGCGGCGACGCCCAGGACCAGGCCGATCGTCTTGCGGCTCATCGGCGCACCGCCGCGGCGCGCGCCGCCAGGCCCGACTCGATCTCGGCCAGCGCGGCCACGTATTCGATGCCCGCACCGACCGGGATCGCGGTGGGCGCCTGGCCGACGAAATCGAGGCCGACTGCGTCGCCGATCAGGCGTCGCGCGCTGCCCTGGCCCGCGACGCGCAGCTTGCCCTGCGCCAGTCCGACCGGCATGCGCACGCCGCGCGTGCTCTCGCGCGACAGGAACAGCACGACGTCCTCGCCGACGTCCATCCGCGGCAGGCCCGCGATCACCATCCCGCGGCCGTCCGGCAGGACGCCGCCCGGGATGCGCACGACGCGCAGGCCGCAGGGCTCGCCCACGAACGCGCGGTCCTCGCGCAGCGTGTACTCGGTCTCGATGCGTCCCGGCGCCGGCTCGAGGACGCGCACGGAGAGCACGTGACCCTCGAAGGCCAGGTCGGCACGTTCGGCCAGGTCGGCGAGGCCGAAGCGCTGGACCGTGCCGGCGAACGCGGGCGATGAACTGAGAAACAGGCAGACCGCCGCCAGGGCGGTCAGGTGGATCGAGCGCATGGGCAGGTGTTCCGGGGGGCGGGCTGAGGCGCTGAGGCACGCCGCGTGCCGCGACTTCGACACGCCGCGCGCCGTGCTTGAGCAGCGGGAAACCTCTTCACGGTGGCGCGGGTCGTCGCGACCGCGCGCAAACCGCGGCGCGGAGAGCCAATTCGCACGGAACTGCGCGAAAAGTGCCGCGGTTGGACCGTCCGCGCCGGCCTCGCGGATCCGGCTGGGATAGCCTTCGCTGTCCCGAAG
>Ga0163152_10003491_pt1 | contig 20361 bp, 20 predicted proteins | sample OliLakLV19MP8IB2_FD_148635 | JGI IMG/M metagenome (GOLD analysis project Ga0163152, IMG submission 148635) | Freshwater microbial mat bacterial communities from Lake Vanda, McMurdo Dry Valleys, Antarctica - Oligotrophic Lake LV.19.MP8.IB-2 | ecosystem: Environmental > Aquatic > Freshwater >...
GAAATAAGCCTTGAATGTGAAACCGATTAGGGCAGGAGTCATCGGCGTCGGACATCTCGGGCAGCACCATGCGCGTCTCTATGCCTCGTTACCAGGGTCGCAACTCATCGGTGTGGTGGATCAATCGGTCGAACGAGCGCAGATGGTCGCAGCTCGCCATGGTGTGCGCGTCTTTCGTACAGTCGATGAATTGTTGCCACAGGTCGATGTCCTCAGTGTGGCGGTGCCCACGTCAGGCCACTATATCGTCGCACATGCCTGTCTGAATGCAGGGAAACATGTCCTAGTCGAAAAGCCGATTGCCGTCACACTTGGAGAGGCGCAGGAGTTAGTGCACATGGCCAAGCAGCGAGGCTGTTGCTTGCAAGTGGGACACAGTGAACGGTTCAATCCGATCATGGCGCTGATGCGACCCTTTATCGGGCAACCTGTGTTCATTGAGTGTCATCGTCTCAGCAGTTTCAGCGAACGGGGGACGGACGTGGATGTGGTGTTGGACTTAATGATTCACGATCTGGACCTCGTGTTATCGTTGAATCCCGGGCCCGTTGAAGAGGTGCGTGCTGCAGGGGTGGCGGTGTTGTCCTCCTCGATCGATATCGCCAACGCCCGCATTCAGTTTCAGAGCGGCTGCGTGGCCAACCTGACCTCCAGCCGTGTGTCGACGAATAAGATGCGCCGGTTGCGCCTTTTCCAGCGAGATAATTATCTGTCGATCGATTTCCAGACCAGGCAGGGGATGATTTGCCGGCGCAATGTCAGGGCAGGGGAGCGGCCCACCGTTGAGGTTGAGCAGCTGCAGGGTGGAGACGAAGAACCGCTGAAGCTTCAACTTGAATCGTTTCTTCATGCAGCCGGCACGGGCGCGAGGCCTGTGGTATCAGGTGAGGATGGCGCGGCGGCAGTAGGTCTCGCGCACCAGGTCTTGCAAGCCATTGAGACCTTTGCGGTTCGCCATGAAGCAGGGGATCGTAAGGGATAAAGAGATCGTGGAGGTATCCGGGATTCACGGGATCGCGAGAGAGGGGGATTACAGGATAGAGGCGTGGTCTCTTCCCTCCGAGCCCCTTCCATAAGAGGCCATGCGAATTTTGATTGTCACAGGCGAAGCCTCCGGTGATCTCCACGGGGCGCATTTGGCCAAAGCGATCATGGCACTCGACCCGACGGCTCAGCTGGTCGGCATTGGTGGGTCTGGGATGCGGGCTGCCGGAGTCAGCCTTGTCCCTGGTGTTCCGCAGTTGGATGTGATGGGATTGATCGGGTTGTCTGCTATCCGAGCGATGGTGCAGCGCGTGCGCGCGATTCGAAGGGTGCTGAAGGCAGAGGCCTGGGATCTTGTCGTGCTCATCGACAATCCCGGGCTGAATTTTCATTTCGCCAGGGTTGCCAAAGCTGCCGGCCGGCGTGTCCTCTACTATATCGCTCCGCAAGTGTGGGCCTGGCGGCCGGGACGTATGAAGTGGATTCAGCGCCGAGTCGATCATGTCGTCGTCATCCTCCCATTTGAGCTGGAACTCTATCGTCGGGCAGGAGTTCGGTGCACGTTTGTGGGCCATCCACTTCTTGATTCGGTCGCGCCGCAGTATGATCGTGCGGAGCTGCGGAAGGAGTTCGGTTTTGAGGAGTCCGCTCGCGTCGTTGGATTGTTGCCGGGAAGTCGAAAGAGTGAAGTCGAAATGCTCTTGCCGGTGCTCCTCAAGGCAGCGGCTCAGTTGGTCGCGGCTGAGCCGGGAACGCAGTTTATCCTGGCGCAGGCTTCCTCAATTGACGATAATCTGATCCAGGCCCTGTTGCAGCACAGCCCTGTGCCGGTCCGAGTGGCGCACGATCGAGCCAGTGAGGTGATGGCCCTGTCCGATGTGTTGTTCATCGCGTCGGGGACTGCGACGTTACAGGCGGCGGTGGTGGGAACACCTATGGTGTTACTGTACAAGACGTCGCCATTGACCTATCGGCTGGCGCGTTGGCTGATCAATGTGAAATGGATTGGGCTTGTGAACTTGGTGGCCGGCCGATCGATCGTGCCTGAGCTGATTCAGGACGAGGCGACGGAGGAGCGGCTGTGTCAGGAAGTCTTGCACCTCTTCCGCGATCTGTCGGCGTATAATGCAATGCAAGAAGGGCTGCGACAGGTTCGGCAATCGTTGGGAGAGCCGGGTGGGTCGCATCGAGCGGCTCAAGTGGTCTTAGCAGAATGTCGACTCTAGATCGTCTGATACGATTGGTTCGCTACCTGAAGCCTTATCGGATTCGATTGGGCGCCGCGTTCGCCTGCTCAGGATTGGTGGCGGCCTTTTCCGGCGCCTATGCCTGGCTCGTCAAACCGGTCCTCGACGAGATCTTTATCAACAAGAACGAAAGCCTCCTCCTCATCCTTCCGCTTGCGCTCTTTGCCGTGGCGGTACTCAAGAGTGTCTTCAACTATGGGCAAAACTATCTCATGAACTATGTCGGGAATCAGGTGATCACCGACATTCGACAGGAGTTGTTCGGCAAGCTCATTCGGCTGCCTGTTCCCTACCACGATGCGAATACGTCAGGGCGGCTGGTGTCCCGTGTCGTGAACGATGTCACGTTGATGGCCAATGCGGTGGCGGGAGTGTTGAAGGATATTTTTCAGCAAGGACTCACATTCCTGGCCATGATGGGCGTGATTTTCTATCAGAATTGGCGGCTGGGGAGTCTCTCGGTGATCGTCATTCCCTTGGCCGTATTCACGATGGTGCGGATGGGGAAGCGGTTACGGGCGTTAGCGGCAAGCGGTCAAGAGCGGATGGGGGATATGGCGTCCACACTTCAGGAAACGTTATCCGGCATTCGCATGGTGAAGGCCTATGGGCGTGAAGAGTCGGAAGCGGCGCGGTTTCAACAGAGCAACCGCTCGTTCCTCAGCACGACGATGAAGGCGATTCAGGTCTCCTCCCTCGGGTCGTCGCACATGGAGGTGATCGGTGTCGTGGGGGTCGCCGCGATTATTTGGTATGGTGGTTTCCTCGTCATCAACGGGTCGATGACGCCGGGGGCCTTTTTCTCATTTCTGACCGCGATGTTCATGGCCTATACGCCGATTCGGAAGTTGTCTGGTTCTAATAATATGATTCAACAGGCACTGGCCGCGGCAGAGCGGGTCTTCGGAGTCTTGGACCTCAAGACCGAGCAGGATGCGGATAAGGGCCGATTGGAATTGCCACGGATTGCACAGTCAGTGACGTTCGACGAGGTGACGTTTCATTATGAGAGCCAATCGGTGCCGGCGCTCAACGACATCAACCTGACGATTCGAGCCGGCGAAATGGTGGCCCTTGTGGGTAGCAGCGGCAGCGGAAAGACGACGCTCGTCAACTTGATCCCGCGTTTTTATGAACCGACGGCCGGCCGCATTCTCATCGACGGGGTCGATATTCAGTCGTACACCCTCCGCTCCCTTCGATCGCAAATAGGCATGGTGTCGCAAGATGTGGTCTTGTTCGACGACAGCATTCGCAACAACATCGCCTTTGGGCGTGAGGGCGCGACTGACGAAGACATTATCCAGGCGGCGCGACTGGCCTATGCCCATGATTTTGTCGAACGCCTTCCGGAAGGGTACCGGACGGTCGTGGGGGAGAAAGGGGTAAAACTCTCCGGTGGGGAACGGCAGCGCTTGGCCATTGCCCGTGCGATCTTGCGCGACCCGCCCTTGCTTATTCTCGATGAAGCGACGTCGGCGTTGGACACCGAGTCTGAGCGGGTCGTCCAGCTGGCCCTCGGCAATTTGATGAAGAATCGAACGACGGTCGTCATTGCCCATCGGCTGTCGACGATTCAACAGGCCGATCGGATTATGGTCCTGGCTCGAGGCTTGATCGTCGAAGTGGGAACACACGATGAGTTGCTGCGCCGTGGAGGGCAGTATCAGCGGCTTCATGCCATGCAGTTCCAGGATATTCCCGATGCGTAACCCCGCCATGAAGCGGGTGGAGAATTGGCTGAAGCTCTCTGTCCTCCCTCCCATCGGAGCCGCGGTGATTCGAGGGCTGGGGCGGTCGATGCGCATTGAGACCAAGGGCCAGGAGTCGATCGATGCGCTGTATCAGGAAGGCAGACGCGTTATCATCGCCTTCTGGCATGCGCGTCAGCTCATGATGCCCCTGACATACCGAGGGACGCAGGCGCATGTTCTTATCAGCCAGCATCAGGACGGAGAAATCGTCGCACGAATTATCGAACGGTTCGGGTTTAGGGCCGTCCGAGGGTCGAGCACCAGAGGGGGTGGCGAAGCGTTGCGCGAACTGATTCGCTTAGGACGGTCCGGAGTGGACCTCGTGGTGACGCCCGACGGGCCCAAAGGCCCGGCCCAGGTGGCGAAGATGGGCGTCATCCAATTGGCACGAGCCTCAGGCCTGCCGATTGTCCCGTTAGCCTTCGGTTGCTCAAAAAAAAACACTTTGCGAGTTGGGATCGCTTCATGGTTCCGTATCCATGGTCCCGTGGACTGTATCTATGGGGGGCTCCCATCTGGGTGTCGCGCGAGTTAGATGAGTTGGCCCTGGAGGCCAAACGGCTGGAACTTGAAACGACCTTGAACCAGATGACTGCTGAGGCCGACGATGCAGTCAGCTCATAGCCAGGCTGCTGAAAAAGCCCGCCATCGTTGTTCTCGCGACGCGCAGAGGCTCAGCGTACGACACGCAGTACGATTCGCCTCTTTGCTTGCTGCGGCCTAGCTGCCGGACTGTTTGAGCATCCTGCGTGGCGGCTCCATCGTCGTCTCAATTGTGCGTATTTCTGATTCACGGATGGCGCAATACCGCCTTCCTGTGGCCGAGTAGGTCAACTCCATGTGGCATCTCTTCTACAATGTCGTGTTACTGGTTCTTTCGCCGCTCATCGTGGCAGTCTTGTTGTCCAAGCCTCGGTGCCGTCCCGGATTGCTTCAACGGCTAGGGTTACAAGAAAGTCCATCCGGTCAGTCTGCCTCACGCAATATTCCACCCACACCGACACCACCAGTTATCTGGATTCACGCGGTTTCTCTGGGTGAAGTGGTTGCGGTGACCCCGCTTGTCAACGAGCTACATCGCCGGCACCCGACGTACCGCCTGGTGGTCTCGACCGTGACTGAGACTGGGCGTGAAGCTGTGGAACAACGGCTGGCCGGTGTGGCTGAGCACTGTTATGCCCCACTCGATTTCCCCTGGGTCGTTTCCCGGTTTATTGAGCGGCTGCAACCCTGTCTCTATCTGTTCGTCGAAACCGAACTCTGGCCGAATCTCTTGTGGCACCTGCGTCGGCAGGGAGTGCCGACTATCCTCGTGAACGGCCGGCTTTCGACCAGGTCTTTTGCGCGGCAGCAATGGGCGCCTGTGCGATCGTTTTATCGGACGATGTTGCACACGCTCAGCCTCTGTCTCATGCAGTCGGATCGGGATGTCGACCGTATTGTTGCGTTGGGAGCGGAGGCGTCACGAGTCAGGCGAACAGGGAATATCAAGTTCGACCAACCGATACCGGTCATTGCGGAAGGTGGGGTCACCAGGGCTCATCTTGGGCTTCAGGATACAGAACGGCTGTTTGTGTCAGGGAGTACTCACCCTGGTGAAGAAGAGATCCTTGTGGAATGCTATCGGGCGCTCGTGGCGCGCTGTCCCTCTGCAGTCTTGCTCATCGCTCCTCGACATATTGAACGCGCGGAGTCAGTGGAGGCGATGATTCGGACGCGTGGGCTTGCGGTGCAGCGGCGGAGTACCATGGGGCAGGTCGGTGTATTGCGGTCCACCGGTCCCCGTGTGCTGGTGCTCGATTCGCGGGGTGAATTGGCGGCGATCTACCGTGAGGCAGTGGTGGCGTTTGTCGGCGGCACACTCGTGCCGATCGGGGGACACAATTTGCTGGAGCCGGCTCAGTGGGCGAAACCGGTGCTGTTCGGTCGCTATACCGACCACTGTGCGGAGATTGCCGATCTTCTTATCCAAGCAGGGGGGGGGCGTCGGGTTCTCCATGCTGAGGAGCTTTCACAACAAGTCATAGCCCTATTTTCCGATGACGAGGAACGGGAGCGGATGGGCCGGTCGGCTCGTCAGGTGGTCGAACAGAACCAGGGCGCTTTGCAACGGACGCTGGACGCCATCGAGAGGCTTTTGACGCCGCAGCAAGGCACCAGTGGGTCTCCTCTTGCAGACCGGTCGCTTCCTCTCATGGCCGGACGATCATAACGCACGGTGTTGAACCCTGGGACAAAGGTCAGATGGTGGCTGATGTGGGCCGCAATCCTCTATGGGGCGGTTGCACGACTGCGCGCGCTCCTGTACGACTGGGGCTGGTTTGATCAGAGGAGATTGCCGGTTCCGGTTGTCAGCATCGGGAATCTTACGCTAGGCGGGACAGGAAAAACGCCGGTGGTGATTCTGCTTGCCGACTGGCTCCTTGCGCAGGGAAAGCAGGTAGCGATTCTCAGCCGGGGCTATCGACGGACAAGCACAGCCCAGTATCTGTTAGTGTCAAATGGCGAGCGTCTGCTAGTCGGTCCACAGGAGGCGGGCGATGAGCCCTTCTTGATGGCGCAGCGTTGCCCCAGGGCGATCGTGGCCGTCGGCGCCGATCGCTACCAACTCGGTGACTGGGTCTTGGAGCGATTCCCGATCGATTGTCTCCTACTCGACGATGGATTTCAGCACCGAGGGCTCTATCGAGACGTGAATCTCTTATTGATCGATGCCACCGATGCGGCGGGGCTTGCGGGCTTGGTGCCGGCCGGCCGGCTCAGGGAGCCGCTGAAGGCTGCTGCGCGCGCGACCGCGATCATCGTCACGAGAGCAGAGGTATTGGCTCAAGTGAATGAGGTATGCCACAAATTGCAGGGCGCGCTCGGTTCGACTCCGGACCCCATCCAGGCGGTCTTTCGTCCGGAGAATCTCGTATCGGTAGTGACAGGTGCAGTGCAGCCGCTTGCTTGGTCTAAGGGAAAAACAGCCCTGCTTTGCAGTGCGGTGGGCCATGCAGGATCATTTCGATCCCTTGTCGAACGAATGGGGATGAGAGTTCTGGATGAAGTGGCCTATGTCGATCACCATGCCTACACAAAGCAGGATGTCGAGCGGTTGCGCGCCAGAGCGGTTGAGCTCCAGACGGACCTGGTTGTGACGACGGAGAAAGATGCGTGCAAGATGGCATCGCTGCTCCACACCACCGATGCCTGGTGGGCAGTCCGATTGACCACGCACGTCATCAAGGGGGAAGATCGATTACGTCAGTTGGTTCTCGGAAGGCTGAAGGCTGAAGGCTGAAGGCGTTTCTCGTGCCGTTTTATTGCGGAGGTTTGTGGATAGAGCAACCATCAAAAGAATTCTTGTGCGTGGGCCCAACTGGTTGGGAGATGCGGTGATGTGTGAGCCCGCGCTCCGTGGATTGCGGGGGCTGTTTCCTGATGCGCAGGTGACACTCTTAGTGAAACCGGCTGTGGCCGATCTGTTTGTGGGGCATCCGGTAGTCACGCGCCTGTTGACCTACGACATCAAGGGGCGTCATGCGGGGTTATCGGGAAAGTGGGCGTTGGCCAAGCAGTTGCGGCGGCAAGGCTTCGATCTGGCGGTCTTGTTTCAGAATGCGTTCGAGGCAGCCTTCCTGACATTTCTGGCACGTGTGCCTCGCCGGTATGGGTATGCGACAGACGGGCGGAGTTTACTATTGTCCGATCCGGTCGCTGTGCCGGATCCACGCATGCTCATTCATCAAGTCCGCTATTATTGGGATCTGTTGAAGCCGCTGGGCCTCACGGGCGATCCTCCGGTACCGGAACTCCTCGTCCTACCCGAGGAGGAACAGGCCATGGTGGGGCGATGTGCGCAGGGCGGGTTGACTCCGACGGATATCGTCGTTGGGATCAATCCTGGATCGACCTATGGCGATGCGAAACGCTGGTTGCCAGAACGATTTGCCGAGGTCACGGAACGACTCTGCCGAACGATCCATACATCTCCAGGGCAACAGGTCAGTGTGGTCATTTTTGGGGCGAAAGGGGAAGAGCATTTGGGCCAGGAGATTGCTGCACGCCTATCGTCCCGTTCCCTGGTCTTGTCCGGGGCGACGACGATTCGGGAACTGATGGCAGCGGTGAAGCGGTGCAGCCTGCTTCTCACAAATGATACCGGCCCCATGCATATCGCCTCTGCGTTCAAAGTCCCGGTTGTGGCCGTCTTCGGGCCGACCGATTGGCGTACCACGTCGCCATTTGGAGGCGCCCATGCCATTGTTCGTGAGCCCGTCGATTGTGCGCCCTGCCTGTTGCGTGAATGTCCGATTGACCATCGGTGCATGACAAGAGTAACCGTTGATCAGGTCTATGAGGCGGCAACGAAGCAGTTGACCCCGTTAGGGGTAAGGGGCGAGGGGTTAGGGGAAACCTCATCTCCGCCTCACGCCTCAGGCCTCACGTCTTACGGAGCCCTCGACGGTGTCACCGTGTTTCTGGATCGAGATGGAACATTGAACTACGATCCAGGCTATTTGAAAATTGCCGCTGACCTGAAGCTATTGGCAGGGGTGGGCCCGGCTCTGGCGCGTTTGAAAAAGGTCGGGGCTAAATTGGTGGTTGTGACTAACCAATCCGGTGTCGGCCGCGGAATCTTGACTCTGAAAGATTTGGAAGCGATTCATGCCAGGTTGCAAGGTCTGTTGGAGCAGGAGGACGTGGCGCTTGACGCAATTTATTTCTGCCCGCACCATCCTGATGACGGGTGCCGCTGTCGCAAGCCGAACGTGGGCATGGTGGAGCGGGCTGTGTCGGAGTTACAACTGGATTTCCGTCGTTTCTATTTGATTGGCGATCATGCACGCGACATACAACTAGCGCATAGGGTAGGCGCTAAGTCTGTTCTCCTGACGCCAGCGCCGGTCGATGCCCAATCGTTGGAGAGGCTCATGGCCGAAAAGGCGATGCCGGATGCCATGGCGAAGTCGATGGCTGAGGCTGTTGACTGGATTCTGAACGATGCAGTGAAGACAGCGTCGCAACCGGTAGGAACAGCAGAGAAATAATCTGGAAATGGCGAGACGAATTGACGGCTGACGGCGGATCACTCAGGCTTGACATGTCCGACTATCGCCACATCTTATTGATCAAGCCGAGTTCGCTGGGTGACATCGTGCATGCGATGCCGACCTGTGCGGCGATTCGTCGAGCCTATCCCAACGCTCGGCTGACCTGGCTGGTCAAACGTGAGTGGGCTGGTCTCGTAGAGCGGATCGATGGGGTCGATCGGGTTTGGCCGGTGAAATCAACCCTTAAGGGTTGGCTCTCCCAGGTATCGCCTCTTCGCGCAGAGCAGTTCGACCTTGTTGTGGATCTTCAGGGTCTGTTCCGGAGCGCTGCAATCGGGTGGTTTAGTGGATCGCCTCTGCTTGTGGGATTCGCCAATGGGAGAGAGGGGAGCCCAAGGTTCTATTCAAGACGTGTGTTGGTTCCACAATCGGACATGCACGCGGTTGATCGGTATCTGCTTGTGGCCAAGGCCGTGGGAGCGCTGGAGTCCGGCGCGCCTGAGTTTCGCTTTCGCATCCCGCAAAACGATTACGATGAGGTCGATCGTGTATTGAATCGATCCGGGGTGACGCCTGGAACGAATTGGGTGGCGATGAATGTGTCTGCCCGGTGGCAGACGAAGCGGTGGCCTCCGGCGTCGTTCGCCGAAGTCGCAGATCGGCTGCAGCAAGAGGGTTGGGGTGCGGTGGTCATGATCGGAGGTCCTGATGAACGGGCAGAGGTTGCTGAAGTAAACAGGATGATGAAGACTCCTGCCATTGATCTGGCCGGAGCCACGTCCGTGGGGTTGCTCCCGGCCCTCCTGAGCAGGGCATCACTGCTGATTACGAATGATTCAGGTCCAATGCATGTTGCGGCGGCAGTGGGTACCGCGATTGTCGCCTTGTTCGGACCGACCAGTGCCGTTCGGACTGGTCCTTACGGTGCGGGCCATGCCGTCTTGTCAGGGAATGTTCCCTGCAGTCCCTGTTTCAGCCGAACCTGCCACAATACGGTGCCGTTGGAATGTCTGACAATGGTGTCACCACAACAAGTATTGGCAGCGGCTCGAGTACAGCGTGCTCAGCGAATGGTTCCTCGATGAACGTTCTCTTAGTCAGGCCTGACGGGATCGGCGATGAAATTCTGTGTCTGCCGGTCGCGTCCGCACTGCGCAGGCTCCTGCCGGAAGCACGGATCACGTTTCTCTCCAGCGAGTACGCCGCCCCGCTCTTGGCGCACCATCCTGATCTCGACGAGGTCTGGACAGTCACGGGCCGGGAATCCCTGCGCGAGTTGAAGGCGTTGTTTTGCCGGGCCGTCGATGCGGCGGTATTTCTTAAACCGTTTAAACGGTTGATGTGGGCGGCGTTCCTGGCGCGGGTGCCGATTCGAGTGGCCACCGGGTACCGCTGGTATAGTGTGCTGGCGAATCGTCGGATCTATGAACATCGGAAAGATTTCTCCAAGCATGAAACGACGTATAACGTCGGCATGCTTGCAGGGCTCGGATTGCAGCCTGGGATCATCTCTCCACCGCGTCTCGTCCTGACCGATGCAGAGCGCGCGTGGGGGCAAGAGCGATTGCGCGGTATGCCTACACCGAGGGTGGTGCTCCATCCAGGTGGATTTGCAGCTCGGCGCTGGCGGGTTGAACAGTATCATTCGCTCGCGCATGAGTTGCATCGAAAGGGCGTGGGTGTGGTGTTGACGGGAAGCCAGACGGAAGCAGACATGTTCAGCCAGCACATGAGCAGTGATGCGCCGTTTCCTGTCTCAGTCCTGAGTCTGATGGGGCAGTTATCGGTGCGCGAGTTGATGGCCGTGATTGCGGCCAGTCATGCGGTGGTCTCCGGAGCCACAGGCCCGGCGCATATTGCTGCAGCCTGCGGCGTGCCGAATGTCAGTCTGTTCGATCCACGACGCAACAATCTTCCGACGCGTTGGCAGCCGCTCGGCCAGGGAGTCGTCCTGCGTCCCGATGTGCCGACGTGCGAAAAATGTATTTATGAGGCCTGCCCCTATTGGGACTGTCTCGATCGCCTGACAGTAGACACGGTGGCACGGCAAGTCATGGAGGTCACCCGACAGCCTGCACCGCTCAAGGTCGTGCATGTCTAGCAGGATGCTGAAAAAGTCCGCCAGCGGCATGCACGAAACCTGTGAAGCGTATCTCGTGAAGCGTCGTTCGTTTCCGGATTCGGACGTTTCACGCTTCACGTTTCACGAACGACGAGGATGGCAGCTCAAGGTCGTGCATGTCTAAACTATCGGTGTACGTCATTGCCTACAACGACGCACCCAATATGCGGGCTTGCCTTGAGTCTGTCGCAGGCTGGGGCGATGAGTTGATCGTAGTGGATTCTCACAGTGTAGATCAGACGGCTGCAATCAGTCGTGAGTTCACCGACAATGTCTATCAAGTCGACTTCAAAGGATTCGGCGATTTGCGCAATCAAGCAGTGGCGCTCACGACCCATGAGTGGGTCTTCAGTCTGGATAGCGATGAGAGGATGACGCCTGAGCTGCGGGAGGAGATTTGGCTGCTGCTCGCCCGCGGGCCGGAGGCGGATGCCTACTTTGTTCCAAGAAAGAACTATTTTTTTGGCCAGTGGATCAAACATTGCGGCTGGTACCCCGATTACCGGCAACCGCAGTTGTTTCGGAAGGGACGGTTTCGTTATCGCGAAGAACTCGTCCACGAGAGTTTCGACTGTGACGGGCCGGTCGGGTTTCTCAAGAGTCCCGCGCTGCAGTATCCCTTTCGAGACATCGATCACTATGTCGCGAAGCAGGATCGCTACTCGGATTTGATGGCCCGTCGCATGGCGGAGCAAGGCAGGCGGTTTTCCTCCCATCAATTGATCACCCATCCGCTCGGCGCGTTTCTCAAGATGTATGTGCAGCGGACCGGCTTCCTCGACGGTATGCCCGGCTTGATTCTTTCCGGACTCTATGCCTATTACACCTTCATGAAGTACGCGAAATTCTGGGAGATCACAAAGGACAGAATGTCTGTCTAGTCTATCTGGTCTATCTAGTCTGTCTGGTCGATGGCTCGGACGAGATAGACCGAACAGACCAGATAGACCAGACAGACCAATATAACTATGAAAGTCAGCGGATTTACATTCGTGCGAAACGTGGTGAAGTACGACTATCCGGTCGTGGAGTCGATCCGATCCGTTTTGCCGGTGGTCGATGAGTTCATCGTGAACGTCGGGTTGTGCGACGACGGCACGCTTGAGCTGATGCGCTCGATCGGCGACCCGAAGGTCAAAATCGTGGAGTCGGTCTGGGACGAGACGCTGCGAAAAGACGGACTGATCTACGCCCAACAGACCAACATCGCGCTGGCGCATTGTGCCGGTGATTGGGCGTTCTACATTCAAGCCGACGAGGTCGTGCACGAAAACGATTTGCCGGCTATCCAGGAAGCTATGCGCCGACATCTTGGCAATCCCGAGGTGAAAGGGCTCTTGTTCCGGTATCTGCATTTCATCGCGGACTATTGGTCGACGAATCCGTGGTTCTATCACAAGGCTGTGCGGATCATCAGGAACAACGGCGAGGTGGAGTCTTGTGGTGACGCCGTGGGGTTCCATCTCAAATCGACGCAGCAATATCTTCAGAGCGGACCAAAGGAATGGATCGCGCCATCGGACGGGCGAGTCTTTCACTATGGGTGGGTGAAGGATCCTAAAACAATGACGGAGAAAAAGCGGGAACAAGTGACCGTCTATCATGGGGGCCACGTTCCTGCCGCAGAGGCCAAACAACTCACTCACGACAGCTTTCAGTTTGAGGACTATGCCATGTTGAAGGAGTTCAGTGGATCGCATCCGGCGGTAATGGCAGATCGTCTCCGATCCTCCCGGCGCTGGGCTGCCCGCCGCAATCGTTGGCTGAATCTCCAGTTTTATCGGGAAGTCTTCCAACGCGGGTTTCGTGGATAACATGACAGGTCGGCCGAGCGTCACATCATGCTGAGTATTATTGTCGCCGTGCACAATCAATTGGGGCACAATCAGCTTTTTCTAGAGGGGATACAGCGCTATACGTCCGGCCCATACGAAGTGATCGTGATCGACAATCACTCGACGGACGGGTCGGCAGAATTCTTTGAGGCGAACGGGTGCCGGGTGATTCGAAACGATCGAAACCTCTGCTACCCCGAATCGATGAATCTCGGTTCCGATTTGGCGAGCGGAGATTTTCTTTGCCATATCAATAACGATTTGTACGTTGCGCCGAATTGGAACGGATTCTTGATCGAAGAGATAGAGCTCCATCGCCTTGATGCCGCGTCGCCGCTGGGGTTGGAAATGATGCCGACTGCCTCCTTGACCGATTGGATGCAGGGACGCTGGGCGGCGATCGGGCAAGGGCGGCTCTCCAGCGGAAAAGGCATCGACAAGCTGCGAACGATGGTTCAGACGATGTACGGCGATTGGGAACGCTATTGCGGAGAAGCGCACCGTGCGTTTGCCGGAGCGATGTTCGACGGGATCGTCGGGTCCTGCGTCATGATCAGGCATTCAACCTATGACACACTCGGCGGTTTGGACGAACGGATTCAGTCCGCTGACTGGGACTTGTACTACACCTTACGCAAGCGCGAACAGGTGGTCGGGGATATGAAACGATGCATGGTCGTAGGAGCGTCGTTCGTGCATCATTTCATCAGGGCGACGATGAAGAGCAAGCGGGAACCGTTTGCCTGCATCCATGAACGATTGACGATCGACCGGAAGTGGAGCCAGGCCGAACAAACTGAGTTGTGGTGCAAGCCGGCTGAGTTTGCTACCTCGTCCCTCGGGCAGCGTCTCACCCGGCCGGTGGTAAAACCAATAAAGAAATTGGCCCAGGAGCTGGATCGCGCCACGGTTTGGCGACGGCGCTGGATCAGTCCCGATCGCGTAGTCGGTCAGTACCGCCGGGAGTTTGAGCAGGCGGTAGCACTGTTGCCGAGTGGAGTGCCGTCATGACCAGTGCCGCCGGTCTCCCTACCGTGGCTTGCGTGGTGATCGCGAAAAATGAAGAAGCCAATATCCAAGACTGCCTGAGGTCCGCTCAGTGGGCCAATGAGTTGATCGTGGTCGATGCGGAGAGTCGTGATAAGACGGTTGAGTTAGCCCGTGACTGCGGTGCCAAGGTCTCTGTGCGTCCCTGGCCCGGCTTCGGTCTACAGAAGAACTTCGGGATGGCTCAGGCATCGTCTGACTGGATTCTGATCCTCGACGCCGACGAACGAGTGACCGAGGAACTTCGTGGAGAAGTGCGGACCTGTCTTGAGCAGTGGAGACCAGGCGCTCCCGTAGCTTATCAAGTTCCCAGGCGGAATTTCTTTTACGGTGCCTGGGTACGAGGGGGCGGTGTCTATCCCGATTATCAAGTGCGCCTGTTTCGGCGGGGAGTCGCTCAGTATAATGATGTCGCCGTGCATGAAAATCTCATCGTCGATGGAGCGATCGGGACGTTGGCCGGGCATCTCGATCATTACACGGAGCGGCGCATTCAGAATCACTTCAAGAAGTTCGGGCTCTATACCACGCTGGCGGCACAGGAAAAATCGAAGACGGTTCGGACGGTTCGTTGGACTGACCTGGTCTTCCGTCCCCTGGTGGTCTGGGTCAAAACCTATGGATTGAAACAGGGATATCGCGATGGAGTGCGAGGGCTCATTGTCTGTGTGTTCGCCAGCATGTACACTTTTGTGAAATATGCCAAGTTGTGGGATGCAACCAGGCAGGTCACCTCTCACCCGGATGCCAGGTAGTGGCCACGCGAATTTTGTACGTGCATGGGATTGAAGCGATCGGTGGTGCGGAACGTGATCTGATCGCACTGCTGAAGACCCTCGATCGTCACAAGTGGGAGCCTCATGTGGTCTGTCCAGGAACGGGCCCGTTCCGAGGTCAGCTCCACGCGATCGCCGTTCCCACTCATGCGTTGAGCCTTCCACCCTGGAGAAAACCTCTCGCAGTTCTTCAGCGCCGATCGGCGGTCGGGCGTCTGGAGGCGCTCGTGAATCAACTCGACCCAGCCCTGATTCATGTGAACGACATTTGGTGGGTGCCGCATACGGTGAGGGCGGTCGCGAGTCGTGCGTCCAATCCCGTGCCGATCGTGGCCCATGTGAGACAGGAAATCGAGCCGGCAAAGGTGCGACGCTATGAGCTTGATCGAGTAGGGGCTGTCATTGCGATCTCCCGGCAGATTGAACAGTCGTTGATAGCCGGTGGGGTTTCAGTGAAAAATGTCCGGACGGTCTACAGCGGCATCGAACTTTCCGAGAAACAACTTACGCACAACGGTCAGGCAATTCGTCAGATGATCGGGCTCCCGAACGAGGCCGTCTTATTGGGCACGGTTGCCAACCTGTTTCCACGAAAAGGCTATGAGGTCATGCTTCGAGCCCTTCCGGCTATCGTCCGTGCAGTACCCACGGTGCATTATGTGATCGTGGGCAGTGACGATCACGACTATGCCGATCGATTGACGAAGCTCGCGCAGGAACTGAAGATTGCCGACCGCGTGCACATTGTTGGCTTTCAGGACCCGGTTCAGCCGTTCTTGGCCGCGCTCGATCTGTATGTGCACCCGGCACTCATGGAGGGGTTCGGGATTGCGGTGGTCGAAGCGATGGCGATGGGAAAAGCCGTGGTTGCCACGACGACAGGGGGCCTTCCTGAAGTCGTGGCGCAAGGAGAGACGGGCTTGCTTGTTCCCCCGGGAGATGCCGAGTCATTGGCTGCAGCTGTGGTCTCGCTCCTCGAAGACAAAGTCCGGCGAGAGCAGATGGGTCGTAACGGGAAAGCGCGTGCGCAGGATCGATTTAGCCTCGATGCGTCCGTCATGCACATGGACCAGCTGTATGGTGAGGTACTAGGGGCTCAGAAGGGGAGAGAATGAAAGTTGGGTTTGATGCCAATCCGATGGTGGGCGATATGGGTGGGGTGGGATGGCACTCCTACCACCTGCTCCGTACGATGCTGGCACAGCAAGGAGACATCGATTTTCTCGCCTATGCGAAACCCGGCGCTGTTCGGCCTGACGCTGTGAGTGCTTGGACGGGCGCTGAGCGGCTTGGGTGGATCAATTCGAGCCGATGGGGGATGGGGAAGCGGGGAGCGTCAGATCAGTTGGATCTCTACCACGGTACGAATTTCAAAATGCAGACTGTCGGCCGCTACGGCGGGGTTGTGACGATTCACGATCTCTGGTTGGATCGCCATCCCGAGTACTCGAAGAAGATGTTGGGCCAATGGCCATCCTCGTTTAAGACCAGACAGACGGCCCTACGGGCTAGAAAAACCATTACCGTGTCCGAGTTTTCTGCGAGAGAGCTCATGGATCTCTATGGTTTGAAGCGCGAGCACATCAGAGTCATTCCCAACGGGGTGTCGGAGGATTTTTCGCCACGTCAAGACAATCAGGCAATGGCAGAGTTGCGGAAGCGGATCGGTCTGACGGCGGAGCGCTATATCTTATTTATTGGCGGGGCAGATCCACGCAAGAATCATCAGAAGTTTCTCGAAGCGGCGGAGATGGTTCGGAAAAAACTTGGGCAAAGGATGGTGGTCCTTGTCGGCTCGCCCATCCATCCGTTTGGGAACTATGAGGAGACGACACGAAGGCGCAGTTTGACGGAAAAGGTGCTCTGCCCTGGCCGGTTGCCTATGAGCGATCTGCAATTATTGTATTCTTCCACCGATCTGTTCGTGTTTCCCTCGTTGTATGAAGGGTTCGGGATGCCCGTATTGGAAGCGATGGCCTGCGGTGCGCCGGTGCTGACGTCTGACTCGACCGCGTTGGCTGAAGTGGCGGGTGATGCGGCAGTATTAGTGGATCCTCAAGACGCGCGGGCGCTGGGAGAGGCGATGGTTCGTGCGCTTGAGGATGAGCCGCTTCGAGCCGACTTGAAGGGGAAGGGATTTGCTCGAGCCAAGCAGTTTTCCTGGGAGCAGGTTGCAGCAAAGACCGTTGCGCTGTACCAGGAGTTGTGCGAGGGGAAAATCTCATAGCCATGAGCGGTCAGTTTCTGTTTCTTGCTATCAGCCATAGGCCATCAGCTTTTTTTCCATGAAAAACGTCCTCATCGTCAAGCTCCGCTATATCGGCGACGTCTTATTGGCGACGCCGACCGTGCGGGCGATCAAAGCGGCGCAGCCCGATGTTACGGTCACGATGATGGTCAATCGCGGGACGGAAGATGTCTTGTCCGGCAACCTGGATTTGGAAGAGGTCGTCGTTCTCGATAAAGGATCTCTGGCGGCTCAATCGCGGCTTATTGCCGGTTTGCGGAGTCGGCGATTCGATACGGTGGTCGATTTGACAGATGGAGATCGCTCGGCGTTTCTGAGTTGGATCAGTGGGGCCTCAGTTCGGATCGGGTTCAACGATGAACATCGATGGCGGGGGAAGTACTACACGCAGGTGGTCCAGTCTGCGATGGGTGTGCAGCACCGGATCGACCGGGATCTGGACGCCCTCAAACCCATGAGTATCCAAGCCGGCTCGAAGGATCTTCAACTTCGGGTGACGCCGGAAGAAGCCCACAGTGCAGATCAATTGTTGGATCAACTCGCGGTTCAGCGATCGCAGTCGATAGTGATCTTGCAGCCCGGCGCCCGGTATTGGTTCAAAGCCTGGCCTCCGGAGCGGTATGCGGAGCTGGCGGATCGGTTGACCTCTCAGTATGGGTGCCAGGTATTGATTGGAGGGAGCAGCCACGATATCGATCTTGCGCAGCAAATTCGACAGATGGCGAAGAGCCGTCCCACGATCATGGCAGGTCGCACAACCATTAAACAGTTCGCGGCCATTGCCAAAAAGTCCGCCCTCTTTGTCGGAAGCGATAGCGGCGCGATGCATATTGCTGCGGCAGTGGGTACTTCAGTCGTCGCGTTGTTCGGCCCGTCGAATCCTCGCGAGTGGGGCCCTCGCGGTGGTCCTGCGGAGATACTCTATAAGGAGATCGATTGCCGTATCTGCTTTCATCCGACTTGTACGAGAGGCGAACAGAATTGCATGAGGCTCATTTCAGTTGAGGAGGTCATTGCTGCAGCGCAGAAGCTTCTCCTTGCCGGGCAATCGGACTGTGTGGGCTAAACAGTTGTGCAGTTCCTAGCTGATCCAGCCTATTGTTCGGTCTCAATCCCGCCACGATTTCCCATATCTTTCTAGTTCGCATCATCTACGCCGGATTCAACCGAAATTGCCGACTCATCGTTGGCACACCGTAAAGTTTGGCCACGTATTTTTTTGCTGTAGATAGCAAGTTAACTTGTCCGGTGTATGGAGCACATGATCTGTCCGGTTCTTTTCTTCGAGTGTTTCAGCCGTGCGCCGACATACTGTCGCGCACCGTTGGCCTAGGATCAACGATCGGGCGGTGACGTGATCGAGGGGTCGCGTCCTTCTGGCTACGTGCCTCGCCCTCCGGCTCAATGAGCCGGCCATCCGCGTGGTAGCCGGCCAAGCACCGGGGGCCATGGAACACGGCCAAGGTCCCATCCGGATATTCATGGACCCGCACCGTGACCTTCACGTAATGGAACCGATGGGGGTCCTGCGGAATCTGCAGGCTCAGGCCCTGACACCGCACGGTATTATCCTTGACCACGACTCGCTCGTCTTGCACACACAGGATTTCAGCGAGGGTGGTGCCGACCCACGGGATGAAGGCGGTGCCCGGTTCCGTCGCTGGCACCATAAATCGGTCGGTATACTGAGGGAGGAACTGTTCGGTCAGGTACCGGTTGGCCGCCGCCCTCTCCGTAATCCCGGCCAAGGCCAGTTCCTTGGGCAATCGGTCCTGCAAGGTCCGGAAGGCGCGCTCCGACCGACCCCGCGCCTCCGGTGAATAAGCTGGAATGAGCCTCACCCCCAGTTGCTGCAAGGACCGGTGCACCTGCGTTAACCGGGTCTGATCGACTTTTCCCCCAGCCTCAGCGGTGTACCAATAGTGCGAGCCCTGATCCGTATAGAGGGAACTGAAGAGCCCCCGAGTCTCGATGACCCCCGTAGGCCCTGAAAACTGCTCATGGTGCCTTCTTCCTCTACAAAGAACGCGGAGTAGAGCTCGCTCGTCGCATCATCCAGCGTCACGATCAGATCCCACTGACAGCCCGGCACCCATTCATGGGTCGAGCCGTCCTGATGGAGCATCATGCCGGGCAACGGTTTGCGAGGCCGCTTTTTGCGATGCGCCCCGCGTCGGGGCGCTCGCACCACCTGCCCCGCCGCTGCAGGGTCTTCTTCGTCCACGTATAGGACCGCGTCCCGCCCTGCTCCGCCTGCCGGCGCTCGTGAAAATGCTTCACAGTCCAGCCCGTATACCGCGTCTCATACAGCGTCACCATGCGGAGCGCCTCATCCACCGGCACCGCGCGGCCCGAAGGGCGTCCGATCCGCCGGTCCTGCAACCCCTCCGTTCCCTCAGTGTCATAGCGTCCACTCCAGCGTCGAAACGTCCGCTCCGTCACCCCCAGGGTCTCCGCCGCCTCTGCCATCGTGAGTTCTCGCCGGTGTCGCCGCCCATACAGCTCTTCAAAGCGCATCTGTCTCACCTCCTGTCGTACGTGTGCCCGTATCATCGTGGCCCTCCTTGAGGGGCCACCCTAAACCGGACAGATCATGTGCTGCAAAAACCGGACAGATGATGTGCTATCTACACCACGTATTTTTTTGCTTGACAGAATTGATTTATCTGTTCATGTTGTGAACGGTTTGCCAATTTATCCGTATAATTCATGAATTTACAAGGCCAGCGAGACCTTCTACTCCTGAGTGAGCTCGATCGAAATGGTGGGGCCACTCAGCGCACACTTGCGACAAAACTTGGCGTCGCGCTGGGTCTCACGAATCTCTATCTCAAGCGGCTGACTCATAAGGGCTACATTAGGGTTTCGACTATTCCACGCAGTCGGATCCGATATCTTCTGACACCACAGGGCCTTTCGGAAAAAGCACGGTTGACCTATCTCCACATGCAGCACTCGCTTTCCCACTATCGCGACATACGTATTCGGTTAAAAGAAATGATGTCGACGTTCGATGGGACTCATGGCCAACGGGTTGTGATTTACGGGACGACCGAGCTGGCTGAATTGGCGTATTTGTCGCTGCGAGAGATGAATGTCGACTGTATTGGATTTATCGATGAAAGCGGGCGCGAGTCATTTCTTTCTTGTCCGGTCTCTTCGCCGGAAAGGCTTGCCGGATGGCATTTTGATCAGGTGTTGATCACTGATCTCGATCATGCGGCAGCCTGTGAAGAACAGTTGGTTCAGTCGGGAGTGCCACGGGACAAAGTCCTGAGACTCGGCCTGCCCCAATAAGGCTCAGCGCTTCCG
>Ga0163152_10003493_pt1 | contig 20358 bp, 14 predicted proteins | sample OliLakLV19MP8IB2_FD_148635 | JGI IMG/M metagenome (GOLD analysis project Ga0163152, IMG submission 148635) | Freshwater microbial mat bacterial communities from Lake Vanda, McMurdo Dry Valleys, Antarctica - Oligotrophic Lake LV.19.MP8.IB-2 | ecosystem: Environmental > Aquatic > Freshwater >...
CGCGTCGGGCCTCGAACGCGGCTTCGACGAACGCCGGGCGGCCGAAGTGATGTCGAATCTGTTCAAGACCGAGCATTACGAAGTGGTGATGCACGCCGGCGATATGGAGTGGGTGTTGCCGAAGTTGATCTGGCACCAGGAGGATTTGCGAGTCGGGCAGTGCTATCCGAACTACTACGTGGCTCGGCTGGCCGGGAAGTTTGTGAAGGTGGTGCTATCGGGCGCGGGTGGCGATGAACTCTTCGGAGGTTATCCCTGGCGTTACTATCGCGGCCTCAATAGCCCGAGTCGCGATGAGTATTACAACCGCTATTACGACTTCTGGCAGCGACTGGTGCCCGATGACGATAAAGCCAAACTCTTCAATGCGGAGACGCTTCGAGGCATTGCCGGGCATCGCTCTTTTGACGAATTCAAGGCCGTTTTTAACAACTACCCAGGGGAGTTTGAGACGAACGAAGACTACGTGAATGCCTCGCTCTATTTCGAGTTGAAAACGTTTCTACATGGTCTGCTCGTCGTCGAGGACAAATTGAGCATGGCCCATTCGCTCGAAACGCGAGTGCCGTTCCTGGACGATGATCTCGTCGATTTCGCAATCCGCATTCCCGCGAAATATAAGCTGCGGAACTTGGAACAGATTACACGAATCGATGAAAATGATCCGGGCAAGCGAGCCCACGAACGCGAGCATAGCGAAGGCAAGGCGATTCTTCGCGATGCCATGGCCCGCTTCATGCCGCCCGAAATCACGGCTCGCAATAAGCAAGGATTCAGCGCACCCGACGCAAGTTGGTTCCGCGGCGAAAGCATCGACTACATTAACCGTTTGTTGACGAATCCCAAGGCACGCATCTATGAATTCTGCAATCCAAAGTACGTGCAGGGTGTGCTCGACGAACACTGTTCCGGGCGATCCAATCGCCGACTTTTGATCTGGTCTTTCCTGAGCTTCGAATGGTGGCTGGCCAACTACTTCCCGCGATGAGTGCAAGCGATCCTGCAGCTTCGGCCCGACCGTTGCGCGTCCTGCATTGCCCAGACGTGGTCGGCGGGCTGCCCGGTTCGTTGGCGAAGGCGGAGCGATCTCTTGGGATTGAGAGTTGGGCTGTCACGTTCGACCCGAGTAAATACGATTATCCAATTGACGAAATTCTCTCTCCGGTGGGCACGCCAGGATATCGCCGAGTCTTGCGTCGCTGGGGGCTTTTATGGCGTGCTTTGTCCAAGTACGACATTATCCACTTCAACTTCGGCCGCACGATCACGCCGGAACGGACCTTCGATCCCGCGAACAACGGTGGTTTCTATGGACTCATGCGCCGGGCTTATACGGGCTTGTTCGAACTTCGCGATCTGCCGCTTTTGAAATGGTTCGGCAAGTCGGTGTTTGTCACCTACCAGGGGGACGATCTCCGACGCGGTGATTTCTGCGAAACATACTTTGGTGAAAGATTTCTGAACGATCTCCCTCCTGGCATGTTTTCGCCGGAATCGGATGCGCACAAGCGTTGGCGATTGTCAAAGTTCATGAGACACGCGGATGGAATGTATGCTGTTAATCCGGATCTGATGTTTTTGTTGCCGGAATCAGCACGATTCATTCCTTACGGCCACATCGATTTGGACGAATGGCCCTGTCATCCTCGGCCCGCCTGCGGTATAGAAGGGCCGCTCGTGATTCACGCGCCAACCCATCGCGGCGTGAAGGGAACACGGTATGTCCTCGATGCAGTGGAGAAGCTAAAGGCCGAAGGCATCGCATTTCGATTCAAACTTGTCGAAGGACTCACCCTGTCGGAGGCGAGACAACTTTACGAGGCGGCAGATTTGCTCATCGATCAACTGTGGCTCGGATGGTACGGCGGACTGGCAGTTGAGTTGATGGCGTTGGGGCGTCCTGTAATCTGCAATATTCGACAGGATGGCCTGAAATACTTGCCGGCGGGTATGGCCGCAACTTTGCCTTTCATACAGGCGGAACCTAACTCGATCACCGACGTCTTGCGGGAATGGGTCACCACGCGCCGGGATGAATTGCCGCGAAAAGGCCAAGAATCTCGCCGATTCGTTGATCGCTGGCATAATTCAGTCGAAGTCGCTCGCAGTCTGGTTGCCGATTACACTACCGCTCGAAGCCGGAGACGCGGATGAAAGTCCTGACCGTGATCGGCGCTCGGCCTCAGTTCATCAAAGCTGCGGCCGTCTCGCGAAAGTTTGGCGAGTCGGCTGGCGTGACGGAAATTCTGGTTCACACAGGCCAGCATTACGACGCCAACATGTCGGATGTCTTTTTCCAGGAACTCTCGATCCCTGCACCGGCGTACCACCTAGGAGTTGGCTCCGGCTCGCACGGTGCCCAGACCGGCAGAATGCTGGAAAAGATCGAAGAGGTCATTCAACACGAACGGCCCGACATCGTGCTCGTGTATGGCGACACCAATTCCACTCTGGCTGGCTCGCTTGCTGCCGCGAAGCTACACGTCCCCGTGGCTCACGTCGAGGCGGGGTTGCGCTCGTTCAATCGCAAAATGCCGGAGGAAATCAATCGGGTGTTGACGGATCACATGTCTCATTGGCTTTTCGCGCCGACGCCAAGTGCCGTCGAGAACCTGAAACGCGAGGGCATTGCCGACGAGCGTGTCTTTCTCGTCGGCGACGTCATGTACGACGTCACCCTCATGGTCCGCGATCGGCTGGGAAGCCCAGAACGATGGGGAGTCGTTGCTGGGCAGTACATCTTGGCCACGATTCACCGGGCTGAAAACACGGACGACCCGGTCCGCCTCACGGCTATCTTTGGCGGGCTTTGTGAAATCGCTCGAACGATCCCGGTTGTGCTGCCTTTGCATCCTCGAACGAAAGCAGCGTTGGAGCGTGTGGCGTCTGTCGGATCCGGCAACTTGAAGATCATCGACCCGGTGGGCTATCTGGACATGGCCTGTCTGGAGAAGAATGCCCGGCTGGTCGTCACCGATTCCGGGGGTGTGCAGAAGGAAGCCTTCTTCCATCGCGTGCCATGCGTGACGTTGCGGGACGAGACTGAATGGGTCGAACTTGTCGAACTTGGTTGGAATCATCTCGTGCCTCCGACTAGTGCCAATGCGGTTCGAGCGGGAATCCACTTGGCATTGGAAGCGGTCAGTCGGAAGACTCCTCCGGCCGAGCTGTACGGTGGCGGAGAGGCGGCGGCACGGATTGTGATCGGGTTGCTAGCTTCTCTCACGCCAGCTCGACTGTAAATCTTAGATTCGCTGCATCTTACCAATACCCTCGATTATTCGGTGCATCGTAAATCACCTACTGAATGTCACGCATATGCGTAATTGAAGGACATGACTCACTGTTCTCACTTCAGGTTTGACTTTGATGTATTACAGATGACTGGTGCTGAACAAGGAGCCAAAAGGGTGCCGCTGGAGTACGCAAATTGAGGTGGCAGAATAATTGTTCCAGAAAAGTTGGTTGATTCCACAAAAGTTGGATTCCTCAGAAGAGGGGTGGCGCAAACATTCTGGAACCATTTTCATTACGAGCAGGGCTGGAGCGGAATGACTACGAGTTGCCTAGAATCCGCCCAACGATCCCCAGCCACTTCTCGCGGTTCGATTCAGCGGAGTGCTCGCGGGCGGCGGCATGCGAGGCTTGTTTGAAACGCATCACGTCTTCGGGAGACAGGGCATTCAAGATTCTTGCGAGAGACTCCGGGCGAAAATCATCGGCCACGACTCCCGCACCGGTCTCGCGAACGATTCGGGCCATCTCGGGCGTCGGACCGATGGCAATCCCGAGCCGGCCCTGAAGGAACTCAAAAAACTTGTTCGGCAGGGCATTGCGATTGTTGAAGTTCGTCGGTTCCAAGATGTAGACGCCCAGGTCGAACTGGTTGAGACGGGCCGGCAACTCAAGCATCGGCGCGGGTGTTAGGAACGACGTTCGCTTGTGGTTGGCGGCCAGCGATCGAAGGTGAGCCGCATATGCCGGCTCGTTTTCTACAAGCATGAAGTTCAGCTCGAAACGTTCGTGCAGAAGCGGGCCGAGTGCGACCATGTTCTCGATTCTTCGCGATGGGATCGCCCCGGCGTGGTGGATGATCCGAATGGTGCCGTCAGAGCGAAGTGGTTGCGGTGAGAGTTCCTGGTTGTAGGCCGGGGCATTCGTGAGCACTTCCGGCTTCATCCCGATCAGCGAATTAAATTCCTCCGCAATGGCTGAGCCCACGGTGGTGATTGCTGCGACTCGCGGCGCGTATTTCTTAGTCAGAGCCGTGGCGTAGGGGGCGCGGAACAGTCGCCAGCGCCATTCGTCGTCGAATTCACGCGGTGCATATTCGTGTGCGTCGTACAAGATCTTCGCGCTAGATCGCTCTGCCAGGCGAACGGCGAGTGGCAGAGTGTCCAGATCGTTCGCGATAATCAAGTCCGGGCGCTCGTTCTGAAGAGCGGCGAACGCGGCCCCATACGTGCTCCAATAGACGCGCTCGTGCTGCCGGGCCAGCAGGCCAATCGCACGCAGTCCTTTGGAGACGACGCCGCCCAGTGCCGGCGCGACTCGAACGAACCGCACGTCGGCCCGTTTCGGTGGTTCGAGACCGGCGGCGACGACAGTGTGTTTCTCGGCCATCCAGTTGATCTGACGGGAAACCCGTGGGTCGATGCCGAGGTTGCTAAACGAAATCGAGAGAATGGTTGACATAAGCAATTGCTAGTGCAAGATCGAAGTGACACTATAGCGGTTACTCGTGCAGAGCACGATGAATGACATTCTGCACGAGTGTGGATGCGACGTCGTCAATCAACAGGCTGCCGCTAAAGGTTATCGAAGAAGCCGAGAACAGCCCGCCTCGGGTATCTCCAGGTTCGCGAATGACCATGTCGGCCCCGCCGAATGGATTTTGCCCTTTGGCAATCACGATCGCGTCCTTGGGTGCGGTTCTGCTTCGCTTGTCCGTCTCCCAGCCCGACGCACCTTCGCCATCAAGGAATTCGCGCAGGCCCAATCGAGCAGCATCGAAATGCACCTTTTGATCGCGGGTGTTCTGGTTCAGCGAGCGTTTTCCAAAGACGAGATCGGCGGCCAAGGGAGCGTTGGCAAATGCCCAATGCTCGGGACGCAGGATACGGAATGGAGCACAGCTTCCGTTGTCGCTATCCGTGTGACGAACGCAAAGAATTTCCGTCTCGTCGGCACAAGTCTCGGCGAAGGACATCCCAACGCAACGTAGCCCGCCCTCGGCATCGAGTTCCACTTCCCGAAAGATGCTGTTGCCCGAAATGTTCAAGAGCCAGCCGCGTTGCTCCAAATGAAATTTTCGCAAGCCCTTGTACATCTTACGCGACCAATATTCACTGTGCGTGTTGAGAAGCACGGCCCGATAATTCTGAAGTAAATTCGGATCGAGATGCAACTCGTGGCACGAGACGATGTCATAGGGAATAGCCTGTTTCTCGAGCCAGGCCAAGAGCCGCCATTCGCCCGCTGCCAGATGATTCATAAATGGCAGAAGCGGATCGGTCTGCTCCAGGGCGGCATTCGTGCAGGGTCGAAGTCCAGATAAGCGTTGAAATCGCCACTCTGGCTCACTCGGAGTGGCTTCTTTCCCAAGCATTCGCCGAAGCAAGCCAAGAATCGGTTGCGGTAGATTGGCTTTCAGCTTGCTCTTGAACCTCAGAGCCCGAGACGGCCGCGAGAGGGGTACATCGACTGGTAGACAATCTTCACACGAGCGGTAGAGGTTGCGGCCACCCCAGAAATTGTAAGCCTGCCAGGTGGTCGTGCTGGCAACCACGAGCAGCTTCGAGGTCACCCCTCGCTGTTCCGGTGGGGTGGAAACGATCATTGGTATCGCGAACTCATCGCTATCGGATATGCAGTTGAGACTGTATAAGCCTGGTCGCGCGTCGGGCGGGATCTGATAGCGGAGAGTCTCGTCCCAATTGACGCCTGTTTCGACAAACCAGTCGTCGGGGATTTCCTGAATTGTTCGACCAGTTGTTCCCAGATCGAGAACCTCTTCGCGACGGATGCCATGTCGGAAGAGCCGAGATTGAAAATCCTGCGGAGAGTACACACGGGCAGCGAGCGACTCGCCGGGATAGAACCAGAGCTTGTCGTAATAGCCCACGAGACTGGATTCCAACAACCTCGTTGTTTCTTTTAAGGATGAAGAGGCAACGATCTTGTCATCGAATCCGCGATGCGAGAAGCGAAAGTCGCGTGGCTGTTGACTGGTGGTAAGCTCCCATTCCCCGGCTGCGTTGGATTGTGCACGCCCCATCTCATTTAGCTCGGCATCGCGCGCGACCACATCCACGCCTGCCAGAGGCAAGCACTGATCGGCACCGCGAACGCTTCCTTTCCATTCCATTGTTTCGCTACTCGCTAATCCGGCACACGGAGTGTGCCGACTACTATGTTGCTCGTTCGGATACCAGGTAATAGGGCCCATCGCAATCGCCGTCACTGAAGTGCGATTCGCGCACGTCCTGCTCCGATTGAAAGAACGCCTGGCCCGCTTTTGAGACAACGAGCCAGTTGTTGGTGTTGCGTTTCCAGAAGCCCGCCTTCAGGCAGGCGTCTTGCCAAGCATGATGCGACCAGTTTCCGAATGCTAATTCGACGCGAGCGTCTTCGAATTGCTTGCGGGCCGCTTTCAACACGTGTGAGGCCTCAATCGGATCTGCGAACGCATCTATCAGGGCGGCCGTGCGAGCGTTGCCGTAGCCGAGGTTCATTTCAGCCGACGGCTTCAAAGCCAGCGAATAGAGAAACCAGCCGATAGCTCGGCCCGATCGCCTGACCAATATTCTGCGGAACCGAGTGTCGCCGGGCTTGTAGAGTCGATTTAGAGTGGCCGCATCGCGACGAGTGACGGCCGAATATTTGTGGGATGCTGCGTGCCAGATCTCATCGATGGCGGATCCAAATTCGGGGATTTCTTCCCATGTGATATCCGCATCAGGTCGGGGTCTCCTCAGGCCCTCCGAGAGGCGAGCCAGGACTGACCCCACTCTCGAAACCGACAGAGCATCGGCAACGAGTCGCCTACTTCGCGTTCGTCGAAAGACGTCCATCTCACGGAGTAATCGAGAAGGCTGCAATGGCAGATAGAAGCGCGGTATCGGCACGCAACGGGTCCAGCCAAACCCTTTCCAGACGCCTTGCGTTTGCGGTGTGCCCCCCACTGCCAGATGCAGCGGTTGCAATTTCAGGCTGTGTTGCAACAACATCGGCCAGCACATGCCGAACTTTGGATCGACGACGGCTTCGGACAGAGGGCCATTCGGCCAGACAAATTTGTGTGGCATTCCGCGAACGTATAACTCGTGTTCGAAGAAGTTCTGGAACGCCCGAATCTCTTCGCCTTCGTAGAGCAGCAACCTGCAGCGTCGGACGGGAAAGTCGTCGTCTGCCGGCGCTCCAGGTAGTTTCGAACTCCAGGCCACCTGCAACGGCCACGTGTGATAGGGGGTCGATTGCAGCCGATGGGCCAGGCGTTCGAGAGCAGGCAGGTCCTGGGAATTTTGGAAACAGTAGCGGAGTTGGGACACGTCGTTCTCGTTATTCCAGACCATGCCAACGCAACATCGTGGCACCCCATGAGTATCCCACGCCAAAGCCGACGAGCATGAGCAGATCACCCGGCTTGATCCTGCCGGACTCGGCCGATCGTTTCAAGGCAATCGGAATCGTGCTGCTAACCGTGTTGCCGCAATCGCGGAGTTCAACGACGAACTTCTCAGGCGGGATTCCCATCTTCTGCCGGAGACTATCCAGCATATAGCGGTTGGCCTGATGGAACACGAAGTGATCCACGTCGTTGGCGGTAATGCCGGCTTTCTGAAGTAGGCGATTCACGAGATCGGGAACAACTCGCAAGGTGAACGCGAAGATCTCGCCGCCATTCATGCGTAGATAGGGATCGACCGCACTGGTGGAGGAGTTCGGATGGCGCAGGCCGCCACCACGAACAATCAGATTCTCGGCTCCTCGGCCATCGGTGCCAAGCAGAGTCGGGCCGAGATGCGAGTTGTCACCTTCGTTCGAACCAATCCAGGTCGCGGCGGCCGCGTCGCCAAAGATCGTGCGGACACCGCGGTCCTGCGGGTCGAGAAACTTGCTATAAGTGTCCGCCGTGAGTAACAGGACATTCTTGGCCTGCTTCGAGGCGATCATCCCATGAGCCAGACTCAAACCATAGATGAATCCGGAGCAGCCCATATTGAAATCTAAGGCACCGGCTGATGTCGGGATACCGAGCCGATCCTGAAGAATGCACGCCGTAGTCGGGAGAAAATAATCGGGCGACTGTGTGCAGAAGAGAAGAAAATCGACATCTTTGGGAGACAGACCTCCCGCGAAGAGCTTGATCGCTGCCTGGTAGGCCAGGTCGGAGGCACACTCCTCACGCCCAGCAATGTGCCGATCGACGATGCCCGTCTTCGATTCGATCTTGTCGATAGGCCAGTCGGGAAACTCGGTCGAGAGTTGCTGATTCGTGAGCACCTGCTCCGGAAGGTGGTAGGCGATTCCTCGAACTAAGATATCCATTAACGCAGTCCTTGGTTTACTTGTTCGAAATCGCTGCCACCAGATCCTCCACGGTCTTGCACTCGTACAAAGTAGTCGGGGAGAGCGTGACGCCGAAATCACGGTCGATATCGCCAATTAGGTTCATCATGGCCAGGGAGTCGAGTGCCAAGGACTCAATGGATTCGTTCCCCTTTAGCTTGTGAGCAGGGAGCTGAAGAATCTCTTCAAGGAGTCGCAACAGCTTTACTTTGGCTGTCCCTAAGTCATTCATGGCAAACCTTTTTCGCGGGTCCGTCGCACAGAGAGATGATTTTAAGCCAGGAGCCTCGGTTCGGACAAGTGCAAACCCTAGTCCTCGAAACAAGCAGGTCCGTCTTGACGGGGAACCGTTCTCCGGTCATATACGCCCGGCCAGGATTGCGGGGTTTGCCAGTGTTACCAGGAGCAGGCACTTGACCTTCGACATTGCCATCATCGGCGGCGGAATCGTGGGGCTTGGTACGGCCTTGGCTCTCTCCGAACGGACGTCGGCCCGCTTGGTCGTGCTCGAGGCCGAGAACGAGCTGGCCCAACATCAGACCGGGCATAACAGCGGCGTGATTCACTCGGGGCTTTACTACAAGCCGGGTTCACTCAAGGCTCGAAACTGTGCTGACGGTCGGGAACTCATGTACCGCTTTTGTGCCGACAATGGCATTGCCCACGATCGATGCGGAAAAATTGTTGTTGCCACCTCCGCGAAAGAGCTTCCTGCATTGGCAGAATTGGAACAACGTGGCATCGCCAACGGTCTGAAGGGAATCCGTCGGCTTACTGCCGAGGAACTTCTCGAGCACGAGCCTCATGTTGCGGGCATCGCCGGCCTGTTTGTCGCGGAGACTGGCATCGTCGATTATCGCCAGGTTTCCGAAACTTATGGCCAGCAGATTCGCAGTTGGGGTGGCGATGTGCGATTGCAGGCCAAGTTCCTTGGATGCCGACAATCGGGACCGGAATTTCATCTGACGACATCACAGGGAGACCTGACGGCGCGTGCGATCATCAACTGTGCCGGCCTGCAATCCGATCGCGTGGCCCGACTGTGTGGCGTCGATCCCAAGTTGCAAATCGTCCCTTTTCGTGGCGAGTATTACGACCTTGAGCCGAGGGCCTGGTCGCTGGTCAAGAACTTAATCTACCCGGTGCCCGATCCACGTTTCCCTTTTTTGGGCGTGCATTTCACACGCATGATCCACGGCGGGGTGGAAGCCGGACCGAATGCCGTGCTCGCGTTCAAGCGGGAAGGCTATACTCGTTCGAGTTTTCGAACGCGCGACGTTATGCAGATGCTCGGTTATCGCGGCTTCTGGAAGATGGCGGGCAAGTACTACGAAATGGGAATGTCGGAGATGTACCGTTCTTTCAGCAAGCGAGCTTTTCTGAAAGCACTACAACGACTCATACCGGAATTAAAGTGGCAAGATATCCGCCCGGCCGGGGCCGGAGTGCGAGCCCAGGCTGTCGATCCGGATGGCAAGACCGTGGACGACTTCCGAATTATTGAAGCGGAACGCATGGTCCACGTATTGAATGCGCCCTCGCCCGCGGCCACGGCATCACTCAGCATTGGCCGAACGATCGCCGCGATGGCCGCCAAGAATTTCGGAATCCAGCCGCGTACGGAGCGGTTGTCGGCTTAAATTTTCTCCGTGTAAGGTGGGTGGAGGCTTTGCGAATCCCACCAGACGCTGCGAGGGACATGGTGGGTTCCGCAAAGCCTACACCCACCCTACTCATCAGGAAACCCAACCGGAATGTGCGGGATCGCGGGTTACGCTAGCGGGTCGAATCGACAGCCGTTCGCAAGGCTGCAAGCAAGCGTCCTCGGGACTCTACTGCATCGAGGGCCGGATGATGCCGGCTGGATGATTGACGGTCAGTCCGGTACGGGCAACCCCCCTGAGAATCCCGGCCGCTGGGGCCTGTTCCATCGCCGTCTTTCGATTCTCGATTTGTCTCCGCTCGGCCATCAGCCGATGTCCACGCCCGACGGCCGTTACGCGATCATCTTCAACGGCGAAATCTACAACTACCTTGAATTGCGACACGAGTTGGAACGCGAAGGTTGCAACTTTCGCTCGCACTCGGACACGGAGGTTCTCCTCTGGGCCTATGCCCGCTGGGGAAAGAATTGTTTGACACGGCTGGTCGGCATGTTCGCGTTCGCGATCGTGGATGCGCAGCAAGGCCGCATGTTCCTGGCCCGAGATTTTTTTGGTATCAAGCCGCTCTACTACACTCGTCCGGAAGGAGGCTTCGCATTCGCTTCGGAAATTAAAGCTCTGCGGCCCCTTGTCTCAGGCCGAGTCCACCCCGGAAGGCTGTTCCGATTTCTTCGCGATGGACTGATCGACCAGGGTGGTGAGACGCTACTCGCCGATGTGCATCAACTCCCTGCCGCGCACTGGATGGAAGTCGATCTCAATGCTGGTGCCGCAGGTGAGCCGGTACGGTATTGGGACATAGATCTCGATCGAGGATCTGATCTATCGTTCGCGGAAGCGGTCGAGCGAACGCGCGAGTTGTTTCTCGATAGCGTGCGGCTGCACCTGCGCAGCGATGTGCCGGTCGGTGCCGCACTTTCGGGTGGAACGGATTCCTCGGCCATTGTCGCGGCCATGCGTCTCCTGGAACCCAAAGCCGAGATTCACACGTTTAGCTTTGTCACGGATGATCCCGTGATTGGCGAAGAGAAGTTCGCGGACATCGCGGCCGGACACTCCAAGACTATTGCTCACAAGGTTCGATTGAGTCCGGGCGAGTTGGCAACCGATCTCGATCGACTTGTCGCTGTTCAGGACGAGCCCTTTGGCAGCACAAGCATTTACGCACAGTATCGCGTCTTTCGGCTGGCTGCGGAGCATAAGATCAAAGTGATGCTGGATGGCCAAGGCGCAGACGAGATGCTGGCCGGTTATCACGGTTACTACGATGCCCGAATTGGTTCGCTGATCGGCCGAGGCCGTTTGCTTCAGGCGTATCAACTGGCCGTGCGTGCCTCAAGCCGGCCAGGTGTTGGCGGAAGCGGGCTGCTGCTGGCGCGTGGCATTCGCCGATTGCTTCCGCCGGGCCTGCAAGCACGCGGTAAGGCGATGTTTGGCAGGGCGACTATTCCCGACTGGCTCAACGCCGCCTGGTTCGATCGGCACGGGGTGGTGCCCGAGAAAGCTCGGCGCACGGCTCGGCGGACCAATCAACTTCGCGAACGTCTCCACGACACGTTGACGGCCAGTAGCCTGCCAATGCTGCTGCGTTACGAAGATCGAAACTCGATGGCATGGTCGATCGAGAGTCGCGTGCCGTTTCTCACACCGGCTTTGTCCGAATTCCTGCTGAGCTTGCCGGAAGAGTATTTGATTTCTCGTCACGGGGAAACCAAGCATGTTTTCCGCGAGGCGATGCGGGGGATTGTGCCCAACGAAATTTTGGACCGCCGCGACAAGATTGGCTTCGCTACCCCGGAGAAACGCTGGCTTCAGGAACTACGCCCCTGGCTGGCGGAGGTGCTGAGCCCCGACCGCGTTCGCCAAGTGGCCGCATTGAATGAACCAGCCGTGACTCGCGAGTGGCAAGCTGTACTAGATGGCAAGCGTCCATTCGACTGGCGAGTGTGGCGCTGGGTGAATCTGGTCCGCTGGACAGAGAACATGGGTGTGACGTTTGATTGAGAAGTAGTAGGCACCTTCCGTGTGCCGTCGAATCTTGCAACGGCATACGGAGTGTGCCTACTACTTTCGGAAACTGAAGTGCAGGAGCTGATGCGATGGACAAGCCGTATTTTGCTCATGAATCCGCCTACGTGGACGATCCCTGTGAGATCGGGGATGGCACGAAGATTTGGCATTTCTCGCACATCATGCCTAAGGTCAAGATCGGCAAGAAGTGCATCCTCGGACAGAATGTACACGTGGCCTCAGGCGTGATTATTGGCAGCAATGTCAAGATTCAGAACAACGTTTCGCTCTACGACGGCACCGTCGTCGAGGACGATGTATTTCTCGGCCCGTCCTGTGTGCTGACGAATGTAACCAATCCGCGCAGCCAGATCGTTCGGCGAAGCATGTACGAGAAAACTCTCGTTCGGCGAGGAGCGTCAGTCGGGGCTAATGCCACCATTGTTTGCGGGACCACTATCGGCCGCTATGCGTTCATCGCGGCTGGGGCCGTGGTTACGAAAGATGTGCCAGACTATGCCCTCATCGTCGGCGTGCCCGGACGAATTGCAGGCTGGATGAGCCGGCACGGATATCGGCTCGCGCCTGCGGACAGTGAGGGGATTCTTCTCGACCCCGAGACCGGATGGAAATATCGGCTCGAGAATGGCGTCGTCAAATGCCTGGAACTGGAGGAAGAAGCTCCGCTTCCTGGGTGAAATTGCGAGCGTCGAGGCGTAAGCCCGACGTGTTTACGCTCCAAGCACGTCGGGCTTACGCCTCGACGCTCGCTTTGCAATTACCGATTCGGCGTCTGTTCGTACCGCAGGTTCAGATAGATGAACACGTTCGCCACGGCCAAAAGGGCGAAGAGGGGGGCGGCCGTGAGGCCGTGCATGGCGGCCTGAACCGTTCCCATGACCCAGTTGGCTCCTTCCCCGTGCCCGACCGGCGAGACTGGCGAGACTGGAAGCACAGAAAGATTTCCTTCGAGCGCCAGACCGACGGCCAGCGTGAGGGGCAATGCCACCGCGATGCCGAGCATGACGGTTAGACCTTCGTACACCACGACCCGGCCAAAATGTTCCTTGATAAGCTGACGCCATTCGCGGATGCCGGCAAGCCAAGACGATTCTTCGACGACTATCGCCGGCGTCAACAACCAGCACAGTCCAACGATGATCCAGAGTAACGCAGAGATAATGTAAATCACGACAAGGATCGGCGTGAAGAGAATTTGTTGAGTGTCAACATGCATTCCCGCATCCGTCAAAGCCTGAGCCGTCCATTGCGGCACCTTGCGCATGAGAAACAGCAGGCCGAGTGAGCTTCCCGCGACGACCGAGTTCGCGATCAGTGCGGGTATCGTGTACTTCACGCAACCCTTCAACCCCTCGCTGAGCTTGGCGGGCCGCATCGACGAAAGTTCCAGATGTGTCAGCTTCCCAAGCACGGCATTCAGAATCGAAAGCACGATAACGGCGAACGCAGCCCCGGCAACGACCGGCAACCAGGGCACATCCGTGGGATCGAGCACGAGATGATGCAGGCTTCGGGCGGCGAATAAACCCAAGTAGATCAAAATGGACGCTAGAAACGCCGGCAGGATCTTTGACCGACTCAATGTGCTGTCGAGTGCGGCAATCAGTTCGTCAATGAGCCCGCGAACCCCGACTGTTTGCAGCCTCATGGGATCCAGGCGAGCCGAGACGCCGGATCGACTGGTGTGATTCGAGCCCGTTCCGGAGGGTGTAGGAGGTGTGGCTCCGGAAGACGCGCCAAAATCCGCGAACTCCGCGACCCAAATGAGCGAGACCCATTCTTCTGAGGAGTCTCTTCGCACCATGCTGTTGAGGGGAACGTGCCCGGCCTCGATGTGATGGCGAACAGAGGTCGTGCTTTTCGCTTTGATCGTCCGACCATCCGGCAAGCGGACGAACCAGGGATCGTAGTAGTCTTTCATGGTCGTGCCGACGGCGAGAGAGCGGGTGCGAATCTATCAGCTTGAAGGTTAATTCGCACTCGGCCCGCCTGCCAAACTGTTCCGATAGCCGGAGGGTGGGCTTTCACCCGATACAGGCAGAACAATCGTCACGATCCTTAAACAGCGATGCACAACCCTTCAGTCGGCGATATTTTTCAATAATCGTCGTTATCCAACATAGGTCGCCGAGCTTTGCGGCGAGGCTTTTTTGCGGGTTGTTTCACAATCGCGTAGATGACTCCGGATATGCCGATGGCGAGCAGAATCAGCATCGCCAACGTGATGAAAATCCATTTTGCGGTGGTCGAGCGATTCGTGGAACCGTTCTCGTACGTTGGCGGCACATAAGCTTCTGCCGGCGGAGCAGGCGGCAAGATCACATGCCCGCCAGCGGGCCATCCTCGCCCGGTTTCGCTGGCATCCCGCCGATGGGAGGCTGAGTGGTGGAGTCGGTAAGATTCCCCCGGGGTTAGGCCTCCCTGAGTTGCCGCCGCCAATACCCCCCGGTGGTCCTGGCATACCTGTATTGATGGGTGGACCGCCCCGAATACCACCACCGGGCCCGCCAATTTGCGAGTGGCCTGGCTGAATGGCGAGTGTCAGCAATGAAGCCACGGCTACGATGCCAATGCGCAAGGTGCGATTCATGCGCGGATCCCCAGGACAGAATAACTGAAAACTTATTTTAGCGTAACGGAAGCGTGTGTCGAACGTCAACGTTTTGTAGTGAAATGCAAATGGTAATATCTTCAGCCTGCAAGTGTTCGGTCATCGCTTGATGCAAACTGTGAAAGATGCTGGAGTGCGGCACCAGTTGGTTCGCCGGCAAACATTAAGAAAGTGAGGTGGCGCTCGGAAAGACCAATCTCGTCGCTATCACGCAAACGGACAGAGCCCTGAATTTTCTTGCCATTTACCGTAGTGCCATTCTTGGAGGCCACGTCGTGTATTTCGATGGTTAGATCGCTGTGAACAACGATTGCACAATGACGCCTGGATACGGTCGCATCATCAATCACCACATCGTTATCCGGAAGCCGGCCAACACTGTTTAGTCCGACCTTCAAAGCGACTTGACGACCACGATCGAGGAGCCAGCAATGCGTACCGCCAGCCTGGACGGGAACCTCGGCAGGGGCCAAGGTTTTCATGTCCCGATTTTCGCAACCGAGTGCGAGCCGAACCTCGCCAGCCAGCGTATGTCCGCCAGCCGCGAATTCGACGCGGCCTCGGGCGGCACGAAATGCATCGCGTCGTGGGTTACCTTCGAGATGGACGCTCAGCAACCGTTGATCCACGGTGAGCTACCTTTCCCGGATTATCCGAACCACCCTAACTTAAATGCTTACTCTGAAGGCGATGAATGTCAAGAGCTTAACCGAGTTCCGGCACAGGTCAAGTACTAATTCCATCACAATTATCGGTCTATTGCGCAGAGTCGCATGATCTGGCCGTAAATTGACGACCTACCATGCGAAACTAAATGAAGCAAATGCGGGGCCATCCTGCATCCAGTTCGCCAGCTGCGAGAGGTTCCACAAGTCATTAGTCGTGCCTCAACGCGAGGTTGCGACCGGCCTTGCCGGCAATTTGCGTTATTTTCAATCATTTGCTGACTCTGGCCAGGGTCGCATATGTTGGCGACATCCCAATTTCTTCAAATTGATAATTCCGTTGTACCGATAGCCAGGCAAGCACATTTCTGCTCATTTATAATGCGAGCGACAAATGCCAATCTCCATCCGGCTCCCTAGAGATCTCGAAGGCTTGGCAATCGAATGGTCCGAAGCCTCAGTGCATTCCCCACGACGCTCACGCTCGAAAGAGCCATTGCGGCGGAGGCCAGGATCGGACTGAGTAGCCAGCCCGTCGCGGGATACAGAACCCCAGCCGCGATCGGAATGGCAAGAACGTTGTAGCCGAATGCGAACACGAGGTTCTGCCTCACGGTTCGCATGGTGGCCCGGGAAAGTTCAATCGCATCCACCACGCCGTCTAAGTTCCCGCGAATGATCGTCATGCCTGCCGATTCGATAGCCACATCGGTTCCCGTTCCCATCGCGATGCCCACGTCCGCTTGTGCCAGTGCCGGGGCATCGTTAATGCCGTCGCCGACCATGGCCACTACTTCTCCCGAATCTTGTAGCCGTTCGATTTCCTTTGCCTTGTCCACTGGAAGCACACCGGCAATCACTCGAGTGATGCCGACTTCCCGCGCGATGGCTTCTGCTGCTCGCACACTATCGCCGGTAAGCATGACGACCTCAAGGCCGAGTCCCGCCAATCGGCTGATCGCGCTCGCCGCTTCGGCCTTCGGTCGATCGGCCACACGAATCACACCCTGGAATCGACCATTCGATGCGACGAAGAGGTCGGTCGCTCCTCGTTCATTGATGTGTGAGTCGAACTCGATCCCACGCTCGTGCAGAAACTCAGCATTTCCGACGAGGACCGTGTCGCTATGCAGCTTGGCCTCTACACCTCGGCCGGGAATTGCGACGAATGTTGCCGGACGTAATAGCTTCAGGCCTCGCGACTCGGCTTCTTTCACGATCGCCTGAGCCAGTGGATGCTCGGAATCCTGCTCAACCGAGGCCGCCAACTGAAGCAGTTCGGCTTCGGATCGGAGCGGCGAGTAGACCTCGATCACTCGTGGCTTCCCCTCGGTAATCGTGCCGGTCTTATCCAGGACGACGGTGGTGATGCGATGAGCCCGTTCCAGCGATTCGCCCCCCTTGATGAGGATGCCCATGCGAGCGGCTCGGCCCGTGCCAACCAGAATGGCCGTTGGAGTGGCCAAACCCAAAGCACAAGGACAAGCAACGATCAAGACCGCCACGGACGCAAACACGGCCTGACCCAGCCGAGTAGATTCCGGCGCCAGAATGTACCAAGCCACGAAGGTGATGGCCGCTATCGCGAGCACGATCGGCACGAAAATGCCCGCCGTTCGATCCGCGAGCCGTTGAATGGGTGCCTTCGATCCTTGTGCCTGCTCCACCAGGCGGACAATTTGTTGCAGCATGGTGTCTGCACCGATCTTCGTTGCACGAAAACGGAATGCTCCAGTCGTGTTGAGCGTCCCGCCGATTACGCCGTCGCCGACCTTCTTCGCTGCCGGAATCGGTTCTCCCGTCAACATGCTTTCGTCAACGTGAGAGGCCCCCTCTTCGATGGTGCCATCGACCGGCACCCGTTCGCCCGGGCGAACCCGAACAAGATCGCCGACGCGGACTTCATCAATGGGAATTTCCGTCGATTGCCCGTCGCGCTCGACCAGTGCAGCCTTGGGCCGCAGGCTGACCAGCGCGCGAATCGCTCCACGGGCACGTCGGGTCGCACCGGCTTGCAGGAGATTGCCGAGCAGGATGAGCGTGACAATGGACGCCGCCACTTCGTAGTAGACGCCATGCCCACTTGTGTGAAAGACATGCGGGACCACGGTTGCAGCAAGGCTGAACAGATACGCGGCCAGCGTACCGAGAGCTACCAGTGTGTTCATGTCCGCTGCGAAGTGCTTTGCCGAGTTCCAGGCCCCGACGAAGAAGCCGTGGCCCGCCCAGAAGAGCACGGCAGTGGTGAGTGCCAGTTCGATCCAGGGGCGGGCGGGAAAGTCGAACGTGGACTCGAAAGCCGGCACAAGATGTCCGCCCATCGACAGTATCAGGATCGGCACGGAAAGAGTCGCCGCCACGAAAAAACGCAAGCGGAGTCGGGCATGTTCGGCGTTCTCCCTGATATCTGGCGATTCGGCCCGTGACTCAGGTGCAATCGCGTCGTAACCTTGGCCGCGAACGGCGGCGATCAATTTCTCAGTGTTCGTTCGAGTGGAATCAACCTGGACGGAGGCTCTCGCCGTCGCAAAGTTCACGTTCGCCGACGTGACTCCGAGCGTTGAGCGGAGCGCGTTCTCGATTCGGCTTGCACATGCGGCACAGTGCATGCCCACAATCGGCAGGTCGATGAGTTGAGACATCTTTGTTACCTCAAGAACTGTGTCAGAACCGTCCGGACTTCTTCGAGCAACTGCTCTTGACTCAACGGTTTGGCGCAGTGATGTTCCGTTCCCGTTCCGTGGCCGACTACGCACGATTCCAAATGTCGCGTCAATAACTCCACACCCAGTGAATCGAGGGCCGAGCGAGTGGCGGCGATTTGGTGGAGGATGTCGACACAGTAACGATCCTCAGCCAGCATCTTCTGCACGCCGGCAACTTGCCCCGCGACGCGATTTGCTCGTGTGGTCAGCTTCTTGCGAACATCTCCGTTCATGCGGTCCCTCCAAATCATTATACCCCCCTGGGGTATTAATCTTATCGAATTATCCGTCACGAGACTGAATCATCGCCCTAGAATGTGGTCAGTTACAGTTCTTTTTTCTTTCCTCTCCGCACGGAGGTCGAACGTATGGCCCTGACCGCCTCCCAACTCGACCAGCAGAAGAAACAAGCCGAGGAATTGCTGTTCTCCGGCCCGGAAACCCTGGGCCTCGCCAAGGGCTTTTTCTTCGGGCATTTTGCTTCTCGCTTCGTCTTCCCGTACCCCCAGCTTTCGCCGGGCGTGCAGGCATCCGTGGATCAGGCGGTTGCCAAAACACGGAAATTTTGCGACGAACGGATCGACGCAGCCGCGATTGATCGGAACTCGGACATCCCTCGCGATGTGATCGACGGCCTGGGTGAACTCGGCATGCTCGGCATGACCGTGCCCATGGAACTCGGCGGTCAAGGTTTCAATCAGCAAGGTTACACGCAAGTGATGGAAGTGCTCGGGGCTCACGATTCCTCGACGGCCGTGTTCGTGAACGCTCACCATAGCATCGGCATTCGAGCGATCATGCTGTTTGGCACGGCCGAGCAAAAAGCTCACTGGTTGCCGGACCTGATCGCGGGGCGCAAGCTGGGTGCTTTCGCCCTCACGGAGGCACAGGCCGGATCGGACGCCAGTAACGTACAAACGCGAGCCGTGCCAACCGAGGACGGAAGTGCCTACATCCTGAACGGTGAAAAACGCTACATCACCAACGCCGCCATCGCACAGGTTCTTACGGTAATGGCTCGGACGCCGGCACCAACGCCCAACAAACCGGACGACACGAGAATCACGGCCTTTCTCGTCACGCCGGACATGCAGGGTTTCGAGATTGTCGAGGCTCGGGCCGACAAGTGCGGCATTCGCGGCACGGCAACCGGCAAGCTGCGGTTCACGAACATGCGCGTGCCCAAGGAGAATGTCCTGGGCCCAGTCGGCAAAGGGTTGAAGGTCGCCCTCACGGTTCTGGATTTTGGCCGCACGACCTTCGGGGCCAGTTGCACGGGTGCAGCGAAAGCCTGCCTGGAAGCAGCAGTCAAGCATGCCAAGTCGCGCATTCAGTTTCAGCAACCGCTCGCCGAGTTCGAGTTGATAAAGAAGAAGATCGCCTTCATCGCGGCACATACGTTTGCCATGGAATCGGCCACGCGAGTGTGTGCCGCCCTCATCGACAGCGGGGAAGACGACTATATGCTCGAGACAGCCATCCTCAAGGTTTTTTCGACCGAGCATCTCTGGACCTGCGTTTACGAAGTGATGCAGGTGATGGGCGGAGCATCCTACTTCACCGATCGGCCGCAGGAACGCTGGATGCGGGATGCTCGCATCAACACCATCGGAGAGGGTGCAAATGAAGTTCTGAAGGCATTTATCGCCGTGGTCGGTTGTCGTGGTCCCGGAATGAAGCTCGACGCCATGCGGAAAAGCCCGATGGGAAACCTGCATCGTCTCGCGGGATACGGTGCGAGTTTCATGTGGAAAAAGACCGCACTCGCTGGCGGGCCGGCCATTCCCGTTCAGAGTGCCGAACTTCGAGGGGCCGCTTCTCGTCTCGCCAATCAGATCAAGCGGCTCGGCACCGCGTTGCCCGGGGTGTTCCTACGGGCGGGTAGTGAGTCAAAGTTTATTCAGGCACAACTCGTTCACGAACGTCTGGCGGACATCGCCATCGATCTTTACGTCTCGAGTTGTGTGCTCAGCCGGCTCGATTCGATGATGCCGAACGGACACGGCGAGACGAAATCGGTCGACGCTGTTGGCGAAATCGAAGCGGGAAAGTATTTCTTGGACCTGGCGGCCCGGCGAATCGAGGACCGGTTTGCCACGCTGAACGACAAC
>Ga0163152_10003496_pt1 | contig 20338 bp, 9 predicted proteins | sample OliLakLV19MP8IB2_FD_148635 | JGI IMG/M metagenome (GOLD analysis project Ga0163152, IMG submission 148635) | Freshwater microbial mat bacterial communities from Lake Vanda, McMurdo Dry Valleys, Antarctica - Oligotrophic Lake LV.19.MP8.IB-2 | ecosystem: Environmental > Aquatic > Freshwater > Lake...
CGCGGGCTTCTGCTGCTCCGCGAGCTGTTCGACCCAATCCGGCGTGTTGAACGCGACGATGCGATAGCCGTCCGGATTGGCGCCGAGACACCGACCCAGATTCATCGCGCCATTTCCGTAGGCGGCGCCGCACAGCGTCAGCCGCCCCTCGTCGAGAGGCACACCGTCGAGCACGAGCTCGTGCGCGACGCCGCCGCCGAACAGATCGACATCAGGCCACGCCGACGAGTCGAAGTTGCCGCGGACCGCGAACACGCCGAGACGCGCCTGCATCGCGCCGAGCATCGCCCGGAAGGGCACGAGTCCCTCGGTCGCGTTCATCGAGTTCCCGGTGAACACGACGAGATCGGGAGAGAGCCCGTTGACGACGCCCGGCAAACGATCGAGCGCTCGCGAGGCGCCCGTCGCTCCGACGTCGCTGATCTGTACGATGCGGACGCGGTAGCCTTCGGGGAGATCCTGCGTCTCGATCGTCGTTCGCGTGACCTCGATCCACCGAGGCTCGACGAAGCGCGCCCAGGTCCAGCACAGGGCCATCGCCACGAACGCGCCCGTCGCGAACGACGATGCCCGTCGCTCCCACGCCGACATCTTTCGCAGCCGAATACGATCGAGGACGCGCGCCGCGACGCCGGCAAACGAGACTCCCGCGACGACGGACAGTACGCACGCCGCGATCAACAGCCGCTTGGACTCTGGATGCACCGCGGCCAGTCTCTCACGTCACAGATCGACGATGACCACGCCGTCGCCGCCCTGGTTCGTCGCGCCGGGACGCCAGCGCCGCACGTAGGGCGAGCGCTCGAGATACGCGCGCACGGCCTTGCGCAACGCACCTGTGCCGAAGCCGTGAATCACGAAAACCGGCGTGCGCCCGTCGAGCGACGCGCGGTCGAGGAACTGTTCGACCTGCTCGATCGCGTCGTCCGCGCGCGTGCCGCGCAGGTCGAGCGTGTTCTGCGGCGTCTGCACCGCGTAGGAATCGCCCCCGTCGACGGGCGGCGGCAGCTCGGCCCCGGCGTCACTCTTCGGCTTCTTCTGCTGCGGCTGCTTCTGGACCGGCTTCGGCGGCGCCTTCTTCTTCGAGGGAGCGAGATCGGAGACCGCGAGGTCGACCGACATCGCGCCGACCGTCACCTTCACGCGGCCCTTCGCATCGGGGAGGCGCGCGACGTTTCCCTCGGCGCGAAGCGACGTGACGAAGACCGCGGCGCCGACGGCCATGTCGAGCGGCACCTCGTCTTCGAGGGGCTCCGGATCTTCCGGCAGCTTCGCGGTCACGGCCTTCGCCGTTTCGTCGACCGCTTTGCGCGCCGAGTCCGCCGCTCGCGCCGAGCCCGCGCGCTGCGCCTCGCGCACGATGCTGCGCAGCGCTTCGCGCGCATCGCGCACGGCGTCCTCGATCGCTTCGCGCGAGTGCTTCGCGAGCTCGCGCTCGCGCTTCACCAGCGCCTCGGCCGCCTGTTTGCCCTTGCCCGCGACCGCTTCCACTTCCACGCGCGCGTTGCGCAGCGCTTCTTCTTCCTTGGCGAGCGCGGCCTCGCGCGCTTCGAGCCGCGAGATCACGTCCTCCAGGCCGACCGTCGTCGCGCCCGCGAGCGCGCGTGCGCGCGCGAGCACGCCCTTCGGCAGGCCCATGCGCTCGGCGATGTCGAGCGCGTAGGAGCGTCCCGGCACGTGATCGCGCAGGCGATACGTCGGCGCGAGCGCGTCGAGGTCGTATTCCATCGCCGCATTGCGGAACCGCGGATCTCCCTGTGCGAGCGCCTTCAGCGAGTCGTAGTGCGTCGTCGTGATCGTGAGGCCCGGGAGATCCGCGAGCTCTTCGAGCACGGCTCGCGCGAGCGCCGAGCCCTGGTCGGGGTTCGTGCCCGCCATCAGTTCGTCGACGAGCACGAGCGCTCGCCGTCCCGCCGCACTCGCGCCTTCGAGAATCTCAGCGACGTTCCGCAGGTGCGCCGAGAACGTGGAGAGGCCGCCGAGGATCGTCTGCTGGTCGCCGATGTCCGCGAGCACCGCTTCGAAGAACCCGATGCGGCAGCCTGCCCGCGCCGGCACGAGGAATCCCGCGCGCGTGAGCAGCGCGCAGAGCGCGACCGTCTTCAGGAGCACCGTCTTGCCGCCCGCGTTCGGTCCACTGATGACCAGCACGCGAGCGTTTCCTTCGAGGCCGAGGGAGATGTCGTTTGCGACGACCGTGTTGCCGGGCTGCAGCGCGAGGAGTGGATGGCGCGCACGCTCGGCATCGACGATCGGCTCCTCGACGATCTCCGGCGCGGTTCCGTCCCATCCGACCGACAGCCGCGCTTGCGCCGCGATCACGTCGAGCTTGGTGAGGAGCTCGGTCGCGCGCCGAAGCGCAGGCGCCGCTTCGGCGACCCGCCGCGCGATCTCCTCGAGGATGCGGCGCGTCTCGCGTCCGATCTCGAGCTCCGCGAGCTTGAGCCGGTTGTTCATCCCGACCGCGGCTGTCGGCTCGACGAACACCGTCTCACCGGTTCGCGACGTGTCGTGGACGATGCCGAGGCCCATGGACTTCGCCGACGCCTTCAGCGGGAGAACGTAACGGTCCGCGCGCAACGTCACGAACTCGTCCTGCATGTGGAGCTTGTATTCGTCGGAGCGCATCACGCGCTCCACTTCCTCGCGAACCTTCACCGACAGCGCTTCGCGCTCGCGCCGCAACCGCGCTAGCTCCGGCGACACCGAGTCGCGGACCTGGCCGGCCGAGTCGAACGTCGAGCGGATGCGGTGAGCGACTTCCTCGCGTGGCTCGATGGTCGACGCGAGATCCCACAGCAGCGGGCACTCGACGAATCCGCCGCCGGCGCCGGGCGCACGCGCCGCGAGGAAGCGTTTCACGGCGAACGCGACTTCGCACAACCCCGCGACCGACTGAAGGTCCTCGACGCCGAGTGGCGCGCCCTTTTGCGCGGCGGCGAGCACGGCCTCCGCTTCCGGGAAGCCGAGGCCGGGCAGCGCGCCTTCGTTCGCAATCGCCGCCATCTCCGCGACGAGCGCGATGCGCCCGCGCGCCTCCGCGGGACTCGCGGCAAAGGGCAGCGCGTAGCACGCAGCGCGTCCGCGCTCGGAGCGCGCTTCGCTCGCGAGCCGCTCGATGACCTCGGGCCAGTCGAGGAACGCGAGCGATCGCTCGGCGATGGTGCTTTTCGGGGAGTCGTCGGCCATGAGCGCGGGAGGGGAGGATGCGGGCTTTCGTCGCGGGAGATCAAGACGCGCGAGAGCACCGTTCCGATTCGGCCCATCAGAGCTCTTGCGCGAGAGCAGCTCTCGAACCTCTTCGCACCGATCCACTGCCCCCAGTACCGCACGGCGGGACTATGCTGGGCGTCGTGCGGCTCTCGTTCCTCGCAGCTCTCGTGCTGGGAATCGCGTCCTGCCGCACCACGCCGGCGGATCCCACGGTGCCACCGCCTGCGAATGCGTTCCGCCTTCTCGACGCGTCGTCGTCGCCGAGCGAGTGGCGCAAGCGGGACGGCACGGCTTCCGGATGGACACTTGAGGACGGCGTCCTCACGGTGAAGCCGGGCGATGGCGACGCGGTGTCGACGCAGGAAATCGGCGACGGCCGCCTGCACGTCGAGCTCAATCTTCCGCGCGCGGGTGGACCGGAAGGGCGGCGCGCAAGCAGCGGCATCTACCTGCTCGGCCGCTGGAAGGTGCAGGTGCTCGACTGCTGGGAGAACACGACCTACGACGACGGCACGTGTGGCGCGCTGTACGGCCTCGTCGCGCCGACCGCGCTCGCGCCGAAGCCGCCGGATCGCTGGCAGACCTACGACATCGACTTTCGTGCGCCGCGTGCGGGCGCGAACGGCGTCGTCACGACGGCAGGCCGCATCACCGTCGTGCAGAACGGCACGACGATCATCGACGACGCGTCGTTCGATCGCACCACGGCCGGCGGCATCGACGAGACGCTCGTAACGCGCGGCCCGGTATTGCTGCAGGACCGGGGCGCTCCGGTTCGCTACCGGAACATCTGGTACCAGCCCTACTGAAGCGCGGCGACCTTCTTGAGGTCGACGAGGCCGACCCAGTTGCGCACCGTCTCGGGATCGACGTTGTCGCCGTCGACCGTCACGAGGAATCGATCGTTCACGAGCGCGACCACCTTCGCGTCGTTCGCCTTCTTCTTCCACTCCTCGAACGCGGGCTGGCCGTCGATGGTGATGCCCTTCGAGTGACCCTCGGTCGACTCGTGCGACACCATGCTCATCATCGTGAACGGCGCGTAGACCATCGAGACGTAGCCACCGTCCATGATCTCGATCGTGATCGATTGGCGCGCCTCGCCCTCGCCCTTCTCGTAGCGGCGCTCCGCGTTGCTGATCTTCCACTCGGCCATCGTGGTCGTCGCGCCCTTGGCCTCGCTCGCCGTCCAGCCCTCGGGCGCGGGAAGGAGCGCGACGAGCACGTCGAACTTCACGGGATCGACGGGCTTCCGGTTCTCCATCTCCTTCTGCTTCTCGGCCATCTTGTTGGCCATGTCGCCGAGTTGGCTCGCCGCCTTGAAGGGATTCTTGCTGAGCTCCTTGCCGCTCTCCTCGACGGCAGCGCCGCTTTCGGTACGCGACGACGACGAGCCGAAGTTGCAGGCCCCGAGCGCCAGAGACGAGGTGAGGATGGTGACGGCGGCGAAGCGCATGGGCGGTCTCCTTGAAGAGGGTTCGCGGCGTTTGTAGCACGGGTGCGTTTGACCCCGTCGACCCTCCGGTCGTAGCGTGGCGCGGCCGCAGTGGAACGGGTCTCGAGGGTGTGTCCGTGTTGCAACCGTGTGGGTCCAGTGCCGCACGGGCGCCGCCAACGTTCCGTCACGAAAACGCCAGATCCTCGTGCCTCCTTGCGCTCGACGAGCGGCACGACTGATGAAGTGCAGCCCAAGAGCCGCCGGAGGTCACTGATGCGCCGACTCGGATTCGCCGCCGTACTTCTCCCCCTGGTCTCCCTCCTTCTGCTGCCTGCGGGCTGCAAGAAGACGAAGAAAGACGCTCCCGAAGACGGCACCGCCGCGTCGTCGTCCCCCACACCGTCCCGGCCGCTGACGGCCGACGACCTTCAGCCGGTGATTCGCGAGATCGGCGCGAGCGGCGTCGTCCCGAAAGCCGTCGTGATCGAGTTCTCCTCGCGCGTCACGGACGAGGGCGCCAGCGTCTCCGACAAGACCGTCGTGAAGATCACGCCCGACACGCCGGGCCGCATGGAGTGGACGAGCCCGAGCACGCTCACCTACACGCCGCGAAACGGCTTCCTCTATGCGACGAAATATTCCGTCGCGCTCGAGGCGGTCGAGACGCGCAGCGGCGTCGTCGCGGCCCCTTCGGCCGGCGCGTGGTCGCGCGAGTTCACGACGCCCGCGTTCGCGTTCGTCCGTGCGTCGCCGGCGTCGATCGACTTCACGAAGAACAAGGTCAACGTCGATCTCGCGTTCTCCGGACCGGTCAGCGCAAGCGCCGTGCGCGACTTCGTCACGTTCCAGGCGGACGGCGCGAACCTCGGCGACGCGAAGATCAGCTCCACCGAGAACGCCAACGTCGTTCGCGCGACGCTCGTGAGCTCGCGCCTCTCCGCGAAGGCGAAGATCCGCGTGAAGGTTCGCGCCGGTCTCGCACCCGAAGGGAAAAGCGTACTTCGCGCCGCGGCGGCCGAGGAAAGCTTCGAGCTCTTCGACGGCGAGCCCGTCGAAGTGAAGACGTCGCTCATCAAGGAAGGCGGCAACGGCTTCTACGTGGAAGTGGTCTGCAACGACAAGGCGGCCGAGGGCGGCGAGCGGTACTACTGGGACTACGAAGCCGAACAATCCTGGTACGTCTCGCGGCGCTGCATGCTGCAGGAGGCGCAGGCGCAGGAAGGCATCCGCTTCGATCCGCCGGTGAAGTTCTACGTCGCTCCCGGCAGCGCTGGCTTCCGCGTGTTCGGCGACTTCAAGCGCGGCACCTACGCGATGACCATCGACGCGGGCGTCGGGTCCGTCGACGGCGGCGTCACCCAGGCGTCGTTCGAGAAGAGCTTCTCCGTGCCGGCGCGCAAACCGGCCGTCTCGTTCGTGTCGAACGGACGCTATCTCCCCCGCAACGCGTGGCGGAACCTCGCCATCAACCACCTCAACATCGACGCGGCGAACCTCTTCATCCGGCACGTGCCGCCCGAGAACCTCGTCTACTGGATGTCGGACGACTATCGCGAGAACACCGACGAGCGCACGAGCAATCTCGTCGTTGCGAAGACGATCGCGGTGAAGGGCGCGCCCGACGCGATGACCACCACGTGGATCGACGTCGCCAGCTGGCTCCCCGCGGACACGAAGGGCGTGCTCGAGCTGTCGCTCGAAGCGCCGGGTGCCCAGCGCAACACCGCGCGGCTCCTCCTCACCGAGATGAGCATCGTCGCGAAGAAGGGCGCCTCGGATCCGAAGGAGCCGTGGAAGGAAGAAGTCCGCGTCTGGGCGATGGGCATGGAGGAGTCGAACCTCCTCTCCGGCGTGGAGATGAAGCTGGTGCGCAAAAGCGGTCTCGTCGTCGCGAAGTGCACGACGTCGGGCGAAGAGGGCTGCACGCTCAAGGCGGACCGGCCGGACGAGGACAAACACGCGCCGTTCGCGATCATCGCGACGAAGGGCGGCGACCTCACCTACCTGAAGTACAGCGATCTGCGCACGGACGTTGCCGACTCCGACGTGCAGGGCGTTCCGTGGGTCACCGAACAGGCGTATCGCGCGGCGGTCTGGTCGGATCGCGGCGTCTATCGCCCCGGCGAGACGGCGCACATCGCGGCCACGCTGCGCGGCCGCAACGACGAGGCGCCCGACCCGGGCCTCCCCGTCGAGCTCAAGCTGATCGATCCGCGCGAGAAGGTCGCGCGCAAACTCGTCCTCAAGACAAACGAAGCGGGTGTGCTCACGAGCGACCTGTCGTTCCCGGCGTTCGCGGACACCGGCAGCTGGCGCGTCGAGCTCGCGGTCGGCGAGAAGACGGTCGGCTCGTACGGCTTCAACGTGGAGGAGTTCGTCCCCGAGCGCATGAAGGTGACGGCGACGACGTCGAAGCCCGGCTACTCGATCGACGACTCGGTTCCCGTCGGCGTCGATGCGAAGTACCTCTTCGGCGGCAGCGCGGACGGAAGCTCGGTGGAGATCACGTGCCGCCTCGAGCCGACGACGTTCAAGCCGAAGGAGAACGGCAACTACGCCTACGGCGTGTGGCGTGATCAGGGTGAGAAGGCGAAGACCGTCACGCTCGGCCAGGTGACCGGCACCCTCGATGAGAAGGGCCACGCGGACATCGAGTGCCCGTCGCTCGAGAGCGGCGCCGGCTTCCTCGGCGCGGCGCGCCTCGTCGCCGACGCGGCCGTCTTCGAAGCGGGCAGCGGCCGCTCGACGAACGGGCAGGCGTTTGCGCCCGTGCATCCCGAGGCCTTCTATCTTGGACTTCTCGCGAGCGGAAAAGCGGAGAAGGGCAAGCCGATCAAGGTCGAGGGCGTCGTCGTCGATTGGGAAGGCAAGATCTCCACGGCGAATGCGCCGAAGGATGTGACGGTCGAGATCTACCGGCTCGAGTCCGAGTACGGCTACTACTACGACGAAGGCGAGGGCGAGGAGCGCTACCAGCGCTGGCTGCGCCCCGTGCGCGAGAGCGCGTCGACGGCGGCGGTGTCAGGGGGCAAGTTCTCTCTCACGGCAACGCCGAGCGAGGACAACGACGGCTTCATCGTGCGCGTGATGTCGGGTGGCGCACGGACCGATGTGCAGCTCGAGGGCAGCGGGCGCAGCTGGTACTGGTCGTACAATGAGCGCTCCGTCGACCAGACGCCGAAGCCGCTCAAACCGACCGCGCTCGCGATCGAGGTCCCGAAGCTCGCGAAGGTCGGCGAGTCGATCACCGTGAAGGTGAAGGCGCCGTATCGCGGCAAGATCCTCTTCACCGCGGAGACGAAGACGGTCGTCGCGGACGAGTGGAAGAAGGCGGACGCCGGCGAAGTGAGCTGGACCTTCAAGCTGAAGGAGTTCGCGCCGACCGTCTACGTCAGCGCGTTCCTCGTGAAGGACCCGCACCTCGAGTCGAAGGAGAGCTTCCTTCCTGACCGCGCGTTCGGCGTCGAGCCGATCGCGGTCGAGCCGACAGCGTACACGCAAACCGTCGAGATGACCGTCCCGGAAAGTGTCCGCTCGAACAGCAAGCTCACGGTGACGCTGGATCTCGGCAAGGTCGAGGCGGGGACGTACGCGACGGTCGCGGCCGTCGACGAAGGCATCCTCTCGCTGACGAAGTTCAAGAGCCCGGATCCGATCGCGGAGATCTTCGCGAAGCGCCGGCTCGGCGTGGAGACGTTCGAGACGGTCGGCTGGACGATGTTGCTCCCGCCGCAGAAGTCGCCGCAGCGCGGAACCGGTGGTGACGCCGAGGGCGGCGCCGCGGGACGCGTGCAACCGGTGAAGCCGGTCGCGCTCTGGTCCGGTCTGGTCAAAGTCCCCGACGACGGCAAGCTCACGGTGAGCTTCGACGTGCCGCAGTATCGCGGCGCGCTGCGCGTGATGGCCGTGACCTCCGGTCCGAAGAAGCTCGGGCGCGCGAGCAAACAGGTCGTCGTGAAGGACCCGATCGTGCTCACGACAACGCTCCCGCGTTTCGTGACGCTCGGCGACGAGATCCAGATCCCGGTGTTCGTGACGAACCTCTCGGGCGCGAAGCTCGACGTGGACGTGTCGCTCACCGCGGAGAACCTGCCGTACCCCGGGCTCGAGCAGCCGGCGGACGCGGGCTCGCCGATCCAGTTCCTCGGCAAGCCTAGAGGGACGGCGTCGATCGAGGACGGGAAGAGCGCGACGATGGTGTTCCACGCGCGGGCGATCAAGGCGATCGGCGCGGCGAAGTTCCGCGTGACGGCGAAGGGCGGCGGGCACGAATCGAGGGAAGAGCTCGACGTGCCGTTCCTCCCGGCGGGCCCCAAGTCGCGCGTCGTGCAGAAGATCCCGCTCGAGAAGGGCGAGAAGGACATCGCCGCGATCCTCGATCGCGACGGGTGGCTGCCCACGAGCGAGAAGAGCACGGTGTGGGTCACGTCGAATCCGTACGGCGAGTCGTTCGATCACCTGACGTACCTCGTGCGCTATCCGTACGGCTGCATCGAGCAGACGACGAGCTCGACGCGTCCGCTGCTCTTCGTGTCGAACATCATCGGCAGCGTCGATCCGACGCTCGTCGCGGACGGCAAGATCGACGACATGATCATGTCGGGCGTGAACCGCGTGCTCTCCATGCAGACGCCGTCCGGCGGCTTCTCGTATTGGCCGGGCGACACGGAGCCGTCCGGATGGGGCTCGGCGTACGCGACTCACATGCTCTTCGATGCGCAGAAGGCGGGCTACTCGGTGCCGCAGGACCGCCTCGACGAGGTCGTGGAATGGATCAGCCGCGAAGCGACGAAGTACGAGAACGAGGGCCGTGACGAACGCTATGACTGGCACGGCGACACGGAGGCGTACATGCAGTACGTCCTCGCGATCGGTGGAAAGGGCCGCAAGGCCCGCATCCAGAAGCTGATCGACGGGCTGCCGGCGAAGGCGAGCGAGGAAAAGGCCGAGCAGAAGTACATGCTGCAGGCCGCGCTCTGGCTTGCCGGTGACCGGCGCTACGAGAAGGACCTGAAGGCGCCGGACCTCTCGGCGATCAAGGACACGCGGCACAACTCGTGGTCGTTCTACTCGGATCGCCGCCGTCGCGGCTTCATGCTGTCGACGTTCCAGGATCTGTTCGGCAACGACCCGGCCGGCGAACCTCTCGCGCAGTCCGTTGCGAGTGCGCTTTCGGGCCACACGAGCGGCTACTACACGACGCAGGAGCTCGTATGGGGCGTGACCGGTCTCGGCAAGCGCGTGAAGGATTCGACGGGCGACTTCTCGCCGCCGACCCTCACCGCGAACGGGAAGGGGATCGAGCCGAAGGCGCTCGACAAGAAGCTGAAGACGTCGGATCGGACGTGGGCGCTCGCGCGCGCGAGCGAATACAAGTCGCTCTCGCTGAACGTCGCCGACAAGGGGAAGGGCAGCCTCTTCCTGATGTTGTCGAGCGAAGGCGTGAAGGAGACGCCCGACTATCGCGTGGGCGGTGACGGCCTGAAGGTGCATCGCGTGTGGCGCGATGCGAAGGGCGGCCAGGTCGATCCGAACGGGCTGAACCTCGCCGATCTCGTCTACGTGGAGATCGACGTGACCAACACGACGTCGGAGAAGATCCAGAACATCGCGCTGGTCGATCGCCTGCCCGCCGGGTTCGAGATCGAGAATCCGCGGCTGGGCCGCGGCGGCGCGACGGACTGGATCGACGAAGAGTCGAAGTGGAGCGCGGACTACATGAATCTTCGCGACGACCGCATCGAGCTCTTCGGATCGATCGGCGCCGGCGAGACGCGCACGTTCGTCTATGCGGCGCGCGTCGTGACGGCGGGCGAGTTCACGATCCCGCCCGTCGAAGCCGAGGCGATGTACGACCCCCGCATCTGGGCCCGCGAAGACGGCCGGAAGATCACCATCTCCGGCCCCTGGAAGGACTACCTCCTGTAGGCCTCCCTCACCCTGAGCGAGCGCTGCGAGAGTCATCCTCACCCTGAGCGAGCACTGCGAGAGTCATCCTCACCCTGAGCGAGCGAAGCGAGTCGAAGGGCTTGATGCGAAGCGCAATCGACATTCTGAGGCAGCACCGCCGCCGGCTCTTGCAAGCCGGCGGGGTGCTCCTCGGGACGTACGCACTCGTCCTCGCCGTCTCGTACGCAGTCCCGCTGCCCGCACGTCTTGCCGCGGAGCCGTCGACGGTGATCGAGTTCCGCGACGGCTCGCCGGCGCACGTGTTCCTCTCGCCCGACGAGAAGTGGCGGCTCGCGCTTCCGCTCGACGAGATCGATCCCGCATACGTCGAGGCGCTCGTTCGTTTCGAGGACAAGCGCTTCTGGCGGCACGGCGGCGTCGATCCAATCGCGGTCGCGCGCGCCGTCGCGCTCAACGTCACGCACGGGCGCCGCGTGTCGGGCGCATCCACGCTCACCATGCAGCTCGTCCGCGTGCTGGAGCCGCGGCCGCGCACGCTCCGCTCGAAAATCGTCGAAGCGATGCGGGCCGTGCAGCTGGAAGTGCGGCTCTCCAAGCGCGAGATCCTCGAGGCGTATCTCACCTTCGCCCCCTACGGTCGCAACGTCGAAGGCGTCGAGGCCGCGTCGCTCGGCTACTTCGGGCATCGCGCCACGAACCTCTCCGCGGGCGAGATCGCGATCCTCCTCGCCGTTCCACAGAATCCGAACCGCCGCTTCCCGGAGGCGGCGAACCTCGAGCGCCTCACCTGGGGTCGCGACGTCGTCGCGAAGCGCCTCGCGGAAGACGGCGTGCTCCCGCTCGGCGAGACCGGCGACAGCGCCACGGTGCTTGCCGAAGTCCTCGCGTCGCGAGTGCCGTCGGTCCTGCACCGGCTGCCGCGCCACGCGCCGCACGCCGCGGTGTGGATCCGCGGCAACCTCCCCGGTCAGACTCGCGTGCGCAGCACGCTCGATCGCGGCACGCAGATGCTCTCCGAGCGCGTGCTTGCGGGCGCTCGAGAAGAGGCCGCGCGGAAGGGCATCCACAACACGGCGGTGGTCGTCGCGGATCACGAGGTCGGCGACATCGTCGCGCTCGTCGGCAGCTTCGACTTCTGGGACGAGAAAAACGGCGGGCAGATCGTCGGCTTCGCGCTGCCGCGCTCTCCCGGCTCCACGCTGAAGCCGTTTCTCTACGCGCTCGCGATCGATCGCGGCATTGCGGGCCCGGAGTTCCTCGTGCCCGACATCCCGATGGCGTTCGGCGGCTACGTGCCGAAGAACTTCGACGGCTCGTTCGCGGGCCTCGTCACGATGGAGGACGCGCTTTCGCGCTCGCTCAATCTCCCGTTCGTCTCTCTGCTGCAGCAGATCGGCATCGAGCCGTTCATCGGCACGATGCGCGACATGGGCGTCGACAGCCTCAACGCGGATCCCGGGCACTACGGCTTGTCGGCGGCGGTCGGCGGCATCGAGATGACGCCGCTCGAGATCGCGGGCCTCTACGCGACGCTCGCGCACGACGGCCGCTATCGCCCGCTGCGCTGGAACAAGGACGCGCCGATCGATCCCGAAAGCGACATCGTGTCGCCGGGCGCCGCGTGGCTCACGCGCCAGGCGCTGTCGATCAAGGACCGCCCGGATTTCCCCGCGCGCCGCCAGCTGACGGGCGCGCCCACCGGCATCCACTGGAAAACCGGCACGAGCTTCGGGCATCGAGACGCCTGGGCCGCCGGCTCCGCTCCCGGCTACACGGCGGTGGTGTGGATGGGAAATTTCGACCAGTCGTCGAGCAAAGAGCTCGTCGGCTCGGAAGCGTCGGGCCCCGTGCTCTTCGACCTGCTCGAGGCGCTGACCGACCGCACGCGCAAGCGCATGGACGGCGCCGCGCCGAAGGACCTCACGCACATCGAGGTGTGCGCGTACTCGGGGCGTCTGCCCGGCGCCGCGTGCACGTCGCTGCGCCCGACGCTGGCGCGTCGCAGCGCGGTGCCCACGGCGACGTGTCCGTACCACGTGGGCGTCGACGTGGACCTCGCGACGGGCCGCGCGCTCACCGCGTCGTGCCGCGCGGGCCGCGACTACGCGACGCGCACGTTCCTCACGTGGCCCGCGACGGTGCGTCGCTGGCTCAAGGACGAGCACCGCCTGCTGCCCGAGCCGCCGGTCTACGACTCCGCGTGCGAGCGCGGCGGCGTGCGGAAGCCGCCGACGATCGTGAACCCCGGACGCGGCCAGATCGCGATGCTGCTCGCAGGTGTTTCGGCGGACGCGCAGGAAGTCCCGTTCGAAGCGGAGACGAGCTCGGCGGGTGCGCAGCTCTCGTGGTTCGTCGACGGCGAGTTCCTCGGCACGGTGAAGTCCGACGAGCGCCTGTGGTGGAAACCCGCGCTCGGCATCCACGAGATCGTGGTTTCCGACGACACCGGCCTCTCGTCGCGCCGCGTGTTCGAAGTGCGCAACCGCGTGCAGTAGCGCCATGCTTCCTCCTGTCGTTTCGAGCGCCCTCGTCCGCCTCGGAGAAGGGATCGCGATTGCCCGCGTGCGCCGCGAGTCACAGCGCGTGTGGGCAAAGCGCCTGGGCGTCTCGGTGCCGCCGCTCATTCGTGTCGGCGCGGGGACCCGGGAGTCGCCATTGGCGTCATCGCGACGGCGCTGTGGATGCTCGGTCGCGCACGAGCGTTGGCCGAGCTGACAGATCCGCCGCAGGATCTCGGCGCACTCGAGATGGACATCCGCGAAGCGAAGCGGCGCAGAGCGGTCCGATCCGCGGCATCCATCGAGGCTCGGCTGGGCCGGAAACGCAGATCGCGCTGACTCGCCAACGGCAGCGTTGGCGCGGGCTCCGTCCGAGACTGTCGTGATCGCCCCCTCCCCCTATCCCCCTCCCGGTGGGAGGGGGGACCCTCTCTCTGAAAGCACTCTCACTCGTGGAGTCTGCTGCTTCGTTGAACGACTTCGCGTCCAAACCCTTCGCGATCCCTGCGATCACGATGCTGCGCGGAGCAGGACCCCCTCCCCCGGGAGGGGGGAAGGGGGGTGGGGGAGATCACGACGGCCGAAGGCGAAGGGAGCGCGAACGCCAGCGTCAGTGCGTGTAGTCTCCGGCGATGGAATTCGTCCAGCAGCAGAAGGCCGCGCTTCGGCTCCTCGAAGGGATCGAGCAGGGATCGATGAGCGCGTCGGACTCCTCCGAGCTCGTCGAGAACGCCGACCCGGCGCTCGTGTATCTGATCTTCACGTGGCTCCGGAATCGCTACGGCCCGAACGACCCGGCCTCCGACGCGGTTCTCGGTCGTCTCCGCGCCGTCAGCCAGCTCGGCACGGTCGCAAAGAAGATGAAGGACGGGCAGGCCGACCCGGTCGTGGAGTGGTTCGAAGACGAACACTCGTATCGCGACCTCGGCTCGCGCGAGTTCATCACGCTGATCGTCGAGAAGCTCGAAGGCTGAGCTACTCGCCGGCGAGACGAAGCGCCGGCGCAGCTTCTCCAGCGGCGGGCGCAGTCGGAGCGCCGGCCATTGCGGGCACCGTGCCCGCGAGCTGCTGCACGTGGCTCTTGCGGACGGACCAGATGAAGCCGTCCCACCAGTAGTGCATGGTCTCCAGCACCATGTTGATGCAGAGCATCGTGTACGCGTAGCCGATGACCTGCTTCGACTCGCGCGGCACCGACATCGACATGACGCCGAAGAGCATCGGCGGTAGCAGCATCGCGATCAGCACGACGCCGGGGCCGCGAGGGCTGTTCTCCAGGCGCAAGGTCTTGAGCATCGTCTTCCGCTCGCTCCAGTAGACGAGCGCGAAATACTGGATCGCGTGGAAGACGTTCACGATGAAGAAGCCGAGACCGAACGGATTGAAGTACCAGCCCCAGATGTGGACGATCGCCGTGCAGATCAGCAGCGCGGCCTTCTGCGGCGACATCGAGTAGCCCTGCTTCGCGTATTGCCGCTGCTTGTAGAAGTAGAACGCGAAGAAGAGCACGGCGAACGGAATGATGATTCGCCACACCAGCCAGCCGTGATTCGTGTCGATGAACGCGGGCATCGTCTGCGCGAAAAAGATCGCGCCGACGAGATCGAAGGTCGACAGCTCCTTCACGTAGCGCAGCATCCACACGCCGCTCATCAGCGGGCCGAGGTAGAGCATTGCAGCCAGCGCCATGTCGAGGCGGCGGCCGACGTTCGGATCGTTGCCGCGCTTCGCGTCGTAGATGCGCCCGATGCCGAACGTCTGCATGTAGCCGTGGTGCACGTCCCACAAGAGCGTGATGTAGAAGAAGAGCGCGAAGACCGTCGAGCTCGACATCAACGCGACGAAGAGCAGCAGCGGAACGAGCGTGAACCGGTACGGGAACCGCTTGAAGACCGTCGGGTTCGCGTGGCTGCGGTACATCACGAGCAGCAGGTGCGCCGGCGACAGCACGATGAAGATCCGCAGCAGAGCCAGCGGCTCGCTCGACGCGAGGAACGCGATGACCAGCGCGATCACGGGCGATCCGATGAAAAAGATCGAGTCCGCCCACGGTCCGATGATGTAACCGGAGGAGCTGCTCTTGGCGCTCACCTCCTGGATTCTACACTCGATCCGCGGCTTGACCGCGACCCGGCCCCCACGGTCCCATGCGGCCGCTCGCCCGCTATGGGCGGCAAACAAGGAGATTCCATTTGAAGAAGATTCTGGTCGTATCGACACTCGGTGCAGCGCTTCTCGTCGCTGCGGCAGCGTCGGCGGGTCCGGCGAAGGCGAATCACAAGTCCGTCGCCGAGAAGATCGTTTCGCAGGTCGTGAACGTGAAGGAAGGCGACGTCGTCAGCGTCGCCGGTGACGTGCGCGACTTCGACCTCCTCGAGGAGATCTCGCTCGCGGCCGAGAAGCGTGGCGCGTTCGCGCTCCAGACCGTTGGCAAGGAGAGCAACGGCCTCCGCTTCGTGAAGGAAGTGCCCGAGAAATACGACGCGCGCGAGCCGAAGCTCCAGCTCGAGCTCGCGAAGATCGTCGACGTGCAGATCGGCGTCTGGGGCCAGGAGATGCCCGGCCAGTACAAGGACATCCCCGCGTCGCGCATGACGGCCCGCGCGAAGGCGAACCAGACCCTCGAGAAGGCGCGCATGGACAACGGCGTGCGCCAGGTCGCGATCGGCAACGGTCTCTACCCGACGGACGCGACCGCGAAGCAGTACGGCCTCACCAAGGCGCAGCTCGAGAAGATCTTCTGGGACGGACTCGACGTCGATTACACGCGCCTCCAGGCGGATGCGGAGGCGGTCCGCGCCGCTCTCGCTTCCGGCAAGGAAGTCCGCGTCACGAATTCGAACGGCACCGACCTCAAGTTCCGCATCGAGGCGCGCCAGGTGTTCGTGAGCGACGGCGTCATCTCCGACGAAGACGTGAAGCGTGGCGGCGCCGCGCTCCAGGTCTGGCTCCCCGCGGGTGAGGTCTACGTGACGCCCGTTCCCGGCACGGCGGAAGGCAAGCTCGTATTCGACCGCGTTCCGTATGCGGACGGCGTGATCGAGGGCCTCACGTTCGAGGTGAAGGCCGGCAAGTTCACCGGCTTCACCGCGAAGGCGAGCAAGCCGTTCGATCGCCTGAAGGAAGTGTACGCGGCGGCAACCGGCGCGAAGGACGAGCTCTCGATCTTCGACATCGGCGTGAACCGCGCGGTGAAGGTGCCGGCAGGCTCCAAGCTCACGTCGTGGGTTCCGGCCGGCTCCGTCAGCCTCGGCTTCGGCGGAAACATCTGGGCCGGCGGCACGAACGACGCGACGGGCGATATCATCTCGTCGATGAACGGCTCGACCGTCGTCGTCGACGGCAAGACGATCGTCGAAAAGGGCGAGCTCAAGGTCTCGACCTCCGGCGGCTGATTTTCTGCCGGGAATTTTCCGGACGCGCTCCCTTGCTCACGCAAGGGAGCGCGTTCCTTTTTCCGGCGGGGCGGGGCGGAGCGGACGCCGCAGGCCTCGCTTGCGTTCGCCGCCTGCAGGATGCACATTTTGTCCATGAAGCTCTTCGTCCGCAGAACGGCACTGGTCGCGGTCTCGGCGGTGCTGGCCGCGTGCTCGGTCGACACCGGCAAGGTGATCGTCGGCGTGTCGTGCGCGGGCGAGGGGTGCGGCCAGTCTGGACAGATCCACACACGGGTCGAGGACTGTGACGAGGACACCGCGTACTACGGTGACCGCAGCGTGGCCGTGCCCGTCTTCGATTCGTCGACGAGTTACGCGTTCAGTTTCGAGAGCGTCGAGCAGGGTCTCCGTTGCGTGCAGGCGTTCCTCGATGTCGACACGAGCGGGAATCTCTCGGTCGGCGACGTGGTCTCGTCGCTCGCGATCCATCAGGGCGTCGGCGAGGCTCGCGACGACGAAGACCAGACGCTCGACGACGATCCGGAGATCGACGTCGAGGTTGAAACCGACGAGACGATCGCGATCCCCGTCACGTTGGACGAGATCCTCGTCAACGAGCCCTGACCGCGATCAGCGCAATCCGTCGCGGCGGCAGGCGAGCGTAACTGCGCTTGGTTGCCGCCGCTTGCGCTGATCCAACGTGCGCGCAGGTTTCTCGCGCGTAACCAATCGGGTTTCGGCGGATCACGGCGTGCGCGCTCGCGCGTACGCGCCACCGCGTCACGCAGTGGGAGATCGCCGTCCCTTGTGACGTTCGATGCGCAGGACACGGTGGCCGCGCGACCACCCAAGCTCGCGGAATGACGGGGAAGTGCGCGGCATTATCCGTGGCGTGGGTCTTGCTCAATCCACCGTCGGATGAAGAACCGGTCGACATACACGATGGGTCAACGCGCGGTTTCGGCAGCGGTGGCGGGGTTCGCCACCGTGAACCTGGTGGTGCCTGCCGCCTTCGCGAACGCGACGATGGAAGCCCGCGCCGCCGCGTCGTTCGACGCGCCACTCGCGATGATGATGTCGCCAACCGAAGAGGATGTTCTCGGCGGCGTTCCGGAAGTTCCGACGCCCGCGCGCGACGCGGACCTCGAGCAGGCGCTCGGCGCCGGCACCGAGGCCGACCGCTTCTTCGTCCATCACGCGCCCGATCCGGTCAACGCGAAGAACGCGAACCTCTTCCTCCCTCTCGTCGACGTCGTCATTCCCGGTCCCGGCTTCGATCTCCGCATCGCCCGCGCCTACAACTCCCGCAGCAACCGCGTCAGCGCGTTCGGCTACGGCTGGTCCTTCAACTACGACGTGCACGTGGAGAAGGGCGCGCACGGCGAGCTCAAGGTCGTCGATGCCGACGGCTTCGTCTCGACGTTCGCGAAGACCGCGAGCCCGACGCGGCAGTTCGCGGAGGGTGGGGGTCCGGGGGCGAAGCCCTTGGAAACCATGCGAGATTCCTCCGCCGTCCGCGCGCGCGTGTCGCGCGACATCGTCGCCGGCATGAGGCAGTCCCACGAGGCGAAGGGCCAGAGCTTCGACGACGTCTTCTACGGCCGCATCTACGAGAAGCTCCTCCGCGACGACGCGTATTACGACGACAGCTACGGCACGTATTCGACAGGCCTCGAAGCGGGCGATGGCATCTACTGGAGCACCGATCGCGGCGTGCAGAAGCTCGTCGCGGCGCCCTCCGGTTTCGTGCGCACGCTCTCGGACGGCAGCGGCCAGGCGTTCGACACGAAGGGCCTCCTCGCGAAGGTTCTCGACAAGAACGGCAACTTCCTCAAGCTCTCGTACGACGAAGAAGGCCGCCTGCAGACGGTCGCCGACCGCGCGGGCCGCTCGCTCAAGTTCACGACGAATCCGCAGGGCCGTATCGAGGAAGTGCGCGATCCCCTCGGCCGCACGCTCCGCTACCAGTACGACGAGCAGGGCAGCCTCGTCGCGAGCCTCGATTTCTCGGGACAGCCGACGCGTTTCGAGTACGACGCGGACCACAACCTCACGAAGATCACGTATCCCGGCGGCGCGTCGAGCGTCACCAAATACGACGTGCAGAAGGACTGGGTCGTCGCGCAGTTCGGCCCCGGCCCCAAGCGCACGATCTACGAATACGGCGATGACGCGAAGGCGCCCGAGAGCCGCATCTGGACGGCGATCACCGACTCGCTCGGCGCGAAGACGGTCTACGAATACGACGACGCGGCGAACACGGTCACGCGCATCGACGCGGCCGGCGCTCGCACGACGACGCATTACGACGCCGCGCAGGGCAAGCCGGTGAAGGAGATCGACGCGCTCGGACGCGCGGTCGACTACGCGTACGACTCGAACGGAGACCTCGTCTCGCTCACCGACAAGGCCGGCCGCGCGACGACGATCACCTACGAGTCCCGTCACGGCCGCGTCGCGACGCGGGTCGGTCCCGACGGCACGAAGCTCTCGATCGCCTACGACGCCCGCGGCAACGCGATCAAGGTGGAGTCCGCCGGCCGCGTGCGCGCGTTCGCGCACGACGCGAAGGGCAACGTCACCGCGGTCACCGAGGGCGACGGCGCGACGACCCGCATGGAATACGACGACGCGGGCAACCCGATTCGCATCGTGGAGCCCGAAGGCGCCACGTGGGCCATGAAGTACGACCGCGTCAGCCGCCTGCAGACGCTGACCGATCCGAAGGGCGGCACGACGCGCTACACGTTCGACGACGCGAACCGCGTCACGAAGGTCGTCGACGCGGCGGGCCGCGTTTCCGCGATGGCCTACGACGAGGCCGGCCACCGCATCTCGACGACGGATCCGCGCGGCGCCACGACGCGCTACGCCTACAACTCGCTCGGCCAGGTCGCGGAGGTGACGCGCGCCGACGCCTCGAAGATCGCCTACACCTACGACGCTGCCGGCAACGTGAAGCGCGCCGTGCAGCCCAACGGCTCCGCGTTCTCCTGGGATTACGACCGCGCGGGCCGCATGGTCGCCGCCGTCGATCCCATGGGCGGCCGCGTGAAATACGCCTACGACGCGGCGGGCCGGCTCACCGGCGTCGTGCGCGCGAACGGCGGCAAGACGACCTACGAATACGACGCCTCCGATCGCATCGTGAAGGCGACCGATCCGGCGAGTGGCTCCGCGAAGCTCGCCTACGACGCGAACGGGCGCCTCACCTCCGTCACGAACCAGCTCGGCGCCGTTTCGACGATGCAATACGACGCGGCCGGCCGCGTGAAGCGCACGACCGACGCCACGGGCAAGTCGCAGACGTTCGCCTACGACCTCCGCGGTCGCCGCACGTCGCACGTGGACGTCGAAGGCCACGCGACGACCTACGGCTGGGATAAGAACAGCCGGCTCGTGTCCGTGCGCGACGGCCTCGCCGATCGTCGCTGGGTCTACGACTCGATGGGCAACATGCTCGGCTACGCCGAGACGGCCGGTGGCAAGACGCGCAGCGTGTCGATGACCTACGACGTCGTCGGCCGCATGACGTCGATGAAGGGCCCGAACGGCGGACTGATCTCGCGCACCTACGACGAGACGAACCATCTTGCATCCGTCACCGATCCCGACGGAAAGCGCACCACGTTCCTCTACGACACGTTCGGCCGCCTCGTCGAGATGAGGAACCCGCAGCTCGAGACCACGAAGGTCGAGTACGACGCGCTCGGCAACGTCGCGAAGCTCCTCGCGCCCGGCAACGACGTCACTCGCCACGAATACGACAAGGCGGGCCGCCGCGTCGCCACGCACGACAAGAACGGCACGTTGCGCTACGGCTACGACGCGTCGGGCAACACGACCTCCCTCACCGGCATCGACGGCAAGCGCACGACGCTCGGCTACGACTCGCGCGGACT